>Ga0306920_100003443_pt1 | contig 20074 bp, 24 predicted proteins | sample flu12Cox44000170_FD_204666 | JGI IMG/M metagenome (GOLD analysis project Ga0306920, IMG submission 204666) | Lab enrichment of tropical soil microbial communities from Luquillo Experimental Forest, Puerto Rico - flux4day.12C.oxic.44.000.170 (v2)... | ecosystem: Environmental > Terrestrial >... | reverse complement strand
GTCGCAGGTCCAAGTCGACACTTTGCCGCCGGCGCCTTCGATCTCCGCCTTGACGTCGTTCAGCTTCTCGGGATTTCTCCCGACGATGGCGACGGTCGCGCCCAGAGATGCGAGCTCGTGTGCGGCGCACCGACCTATGCCACTGCCTCCGCCAGTGACGACCACGACCTGCCCGTCGAACAGATCGGAGCGATAGATAGACTTGTAGCCCATCGGAGTCTCTCCCAACGTTCAGAGCGAGCTCGCGGTCGCGCCAGCGCGACCTTTGTCGGTCTTGTCGAAGAACTGCTGCGATCGCGCAATCACGGTCTGGTTGCCGCCGCACAAGGCGTAGCCCCACATCGCTTCGACCCGAAGTTGGTCGTGCAGCGGACGGCCGATGCACTCGAGCAGCGTCTCCTTCGCCGACTCGATCGCGCGCTGATCGTTGCGCAGGATGCGCGAGACCAGATCATCGGTCGCCGGCATGAGGTCGTCGTGGGCGACGACGCGCGACACCATGTTCGCCGCCAGCGCCCGCTTCGCATCGAGCGGCTCGCCGGTCAGCACCATCTCCAACGCGATACCGGCGCCGCAGACGTTCAGCAGGCGAACAATGCCACCGTCGGCGGAGTGCATGCCGCGTCTGACTTCGAAGGTTCCGAACTGCGCACGTTCTGAGGCGATGCGAATGTCGCAGGCCATGGCCAACTCGATGCCGTGCCCGAGGCACCAACCGTTGATCGCCGCGACGATCGGTTTGGTGATACGCGACAACGGCCCGCGCGTGATGCCACTCAGGCCGTCTTCCAAGCGCTCGCGTCCGACCATCGGTCCCACCTTCTGCCATTCAGGTGCGTGCGTCTTCAGATCGGCGCCTGCTGTGAAGGCGTCCCCGGTTCCCGTGAGCACGGCCACGCGCAACTTCGGATCGGCACGAAAGTCCCTCCATGCCTCGCACAGCAGCAAGTGCGTCTCATAGTCCACGGCGTTCTTGCATTCGGGTCGGTTGAGCGTGAGGTAGGCCACCTCCCCCCTCTTCTCGTAGACAAGTTTCTGACTCATGAGAATCCCCTTGAACGACCATCCCCTTCACGCGGGGTAGGCACTCTTGTCGAAGGACCGGATGGCCTTGCGAAGCAGATGCTCGAGTTGCGCAAGGTCGTTGTCGTCCAGTCCGGAAAAGGCCTCCTTCAATGGGCCAGCGAGCCTTTCCCCGAAGGCATGCGCGGCTTGGCGCCCTTGCTTGGTGATCGAACAGATGGCGCGACGACCGTCGCGATGGTCGACCTCGCGGCGGATGAAGCTGCAGCCCTCGAGCTCGTCGAGGATCCGGGTCATGTGCGTTCGGGTCGCGCCCACGAGCTCGGTCAGGTCGCTCGGCGATGCCGCTCCTTCCTCCGTCGCCAGCAACAGGCAGAGAACGTGAAAGGCGTGCTCGGACAACTCGAGGTCACGAAAGACACGATCGAAGCACTGGCCCATGCCAATGACAGCGATGCGCAGCACACGCACCATGGTCGTGAGATTCATCGGCACCATCGGGATGGCGCGTGCCATCGGATCGGCACTGCGATCAACGGCGGAGAGACGTTCAATTCCACGCATAGTTTCGAGGTAATTTCATGCGAAATTACATGGCGCCGAGCGAACTCGCATCGGGATTTGCCCTAGCCGGCCGACTCATTTACGGGACCTCACGAGATCACGCGCGATGCAATCAGATCAACGCGCTCACAACCTCAGTCGTCCAACACGACTCCTCACCCGTGCCGCACAATGAGCGCACCAATGTTCTACGCAGCGAAACCAAATGGAAGGCTTGCCCGATAGCGCCATCGCCGCGCGAGCGACGCTGGAATACCCCTTCGGAGTTCCGCCGCATCGTGGCCAGACAATCGAGGTGGCTCCCGGGGTCCACTGGATCCGTATGCCGCTGCCGTTCGCCCTGGATCACATCAATCTCTGGGCGATCGAAGACGGTGACGGCTGGGCCCTGGTCGATACCGGATTGCGCAGCGAGGAGACCACCCTGCTCTGGCGCGACTTGTTGAGGAACGCCTTGGGGGACCGTCCTGTCACGCGGGTCTTCTGCACCCACATGCATCCCGACCATGTCGGACTGGCCGGGTGGTTGACGCGCAAGTTCAATGCGCGCCTCTGGATGAGTTCCCTCGAGTACCTGACCTGCCGAGTCATGGTCTCCGACACGGGTCGCGAGGCGCCGGCCGAGGCCCTCCAGTTCTATCGTGAAGCCGGCTGGGGCGAGGCGGCGCTCGAGACTTACCGTGCTCGCTTCGGCAACTTCGGGAAGTACATCCACCCCTTGCCAGATGGCTACCGACGGATCGTCGACGGGGAGGAAGTCGTCATCGGGCGCCACGCCTGGCGAGTCGTCGTCGGCAATGGCCATTCGCCCGAGCATGCCTGCTTCCACTGCCCGGAGCTGAAGCTGTTCATTTCGGGCGACCAGGTGTTGCCGAGGATCTCGTCGAACGTTTCCGTGTATCCGACGGAACCAGATGCCGATCCGATGGCCGGCTGGCTTGCCTCGATCGAGAAGATCCAGCGCGAGGTGCCAGGGGACGTCCTGGTTCTGCCCGCCCACAACGAATGCTTCCGGGGCCTGCACGCGCGGCTGGACGCGCTCGCTGTTGGGCAGCATCGCGCTCTCGATCGCCTGAGAGGGAGTCTCGCGCAGCCAAAGCGTGTCACCGAGGTCTTCTCGGCGCTGTTCAAGCGCCCGATCCCCGAGTCTGAGGCGGCACTTCTGGGGCTCGCCACTGGAGAGAGCCTCGCGGCGCTCAACCACCTGATGCACCGCGGCGAGGTCGAACGGCGATTGGCCGCGGATGGCCAGGCGGCCTATCGACTCATGGGTACACGACACCGAGACGGAAGTAGTGCCAGCGCCGATCAATGAGGCGCATCCACGCGCTGCAAATCAGGCCCCAGCAGGGCGTGAACTCGACGCTGTTCGGCCGCGTCGAAGTGAGCTCCGATCCATGCCTCGATCTCGGCCCTTCTCGCTTCCTGACTCAGGCCCGGCTGCACGCGTATCGAATTCCACTGCGTGCGCGCTTGAGCCAGACGTGATTCCCAATCCTTCCACGCAGCCTGCTCCTGCTGGAGCCTGTCGCGCCCCTCCGTCGTCAAGGTGGATGGATCGATCTCCGAGGGGTGCGAGGGTTGCGGAGACTGCGACAGCAATTGCCGATTCCACGCGTCGAATTCGGCCTCGTCCTGCTCGAAAAATGCAGTCGCCCAGTTCACTCCGAGAGCCGCCCGACGCGCTTCATGCCGCTCGGAAAGCACGATCGACCAGTTGCGAGCGTCCGTCAGATCCAGACCCGTCGCGTTGCTCTTGCGAAGCAAGGTCAGGTAGCGATTCCAGACGTCCAGCAGTTGATGCCCACCGTCATCGCCGAGCGCACGTCGGGAGCTCGCATCGACATACGACGAGATGGCTTCGAGGCTGGCTTCTCCCTGCAAGGTCAGCAGTTGGTCAAACCTCAATCGGATCGAACGGCTGGGAATCAGTTTGCCGGCGCCATCGAGGTGCCCCCAGTCGCCGTCGAGGTCGATCCCTCGAAGGGAACTGGTTGTCTTGAGCCAGGCTTCAAACTGCACCGTCCCTGGGAACGAGGTAACGGACGGCTGCCGAGACGGGCCGACGACTACGGCCGCGCCGGGCAGCGCATGCGCAGCCCCTTCGATGGCCAATCGTCCGGGCCCCTGTGATGGTGGCGCTGGACACATGCAGAGTGCCACCACCGCTGCCGCGCCTGCCAACACCCCGGCCAGGGCGATGCGCGACGCTCGGATCACAAGCCAGCGACCTTGAGTCGGTTCACTTGCGATCGATAGAACGCCACCGGGTCAGGCGCAAACAGGCTGCGCAGGCCGAACACCATGTTGACCTCGTCCAGGTGATTCCAGAAGTAGTCATCGCGCAGGACGGTACCGAAGTGCGAGGAGCAGCGCCCCACCAGGCCATCGTTGGTCGCGCCATTGAAGTACGTCGAGGTCAATACGAGGAGCGCGTCCGAAGGGTCTGCCGGGTTCGTCAGTACCGCGGCACCACCTGCGGAGTACATCGGCGCCCCGTTCACGCTGGCAGGCCCTTGCCCGCAAGACGTCGCCGGAAGACCCAGCGGGTAGCTCGCGTTGAAGGCCGCGGCCGAGCTCGTCGTCGTGTCGTTGAACGTCGCCGCAGCGTTCTGAGGCAACTGCGGCGTACCTCCCAGGAAGTCGACCACGGATCCCAACGTCGAGAGGATGGAGAACACCAACCCGCTGATTCCGGTCGCCGCAGTGTCGCGAACGATACCGTCGGCCACGGGTGAGCCGAAGTGGGGCGTTCCGACCGTGGTGACCGAGGCCACCAGATCGGGTTCCATGGCCATGACATAGCGCACGGCGATTCCACCTTGGCTATGGCCGATCAGGTTGAACTTGGTGTAGCCGTACGCGGCCTTGTACTGGCGCAGTTGCTGCAGCAGCTGTTCGCCGCGAACCTCGTTGCCGTTCAACGCTGAGAGCTGAGGTTGGAGCACGGTCGCGCCTCCGCTCTGCAGTGCCGAGGCGATCCCGAACCAATAGTTGACAAGGCCGATCGTCGAGAACCCGAGCGCCCCGTGCACGAGCACGACGGGATATTTCGTTTGCGTGTAGGTGTCGGCCGAAGCCTTGCCGGCGAACAACACACAGCAAATCGCCGCGGCAAGAACATGTTTGGAAAATGAACGCGTCATGAATGTCTCCTGTGTTTTTTCAACTGGATTTCCGTCAACATCAGCGGCCTGACTGCCCCGCGGACCTCCGAGCTCGGTCGGCTCTCAGCGAGGTCGTCGGACCTTAGTACGCATGCATACCATGCGTTATAGGACATTCACCTATAAGTCAACGCATCGGCGCAAGCGGTGAACGATTCGTCTAGGGAAAGTTCGCACAGGCTTATTCCTAGATGTACGTTACGCTGCAATACGTTGCGCTACCGTACTACATTGCTTTTGTTCGGTGAGGCGGACGTTCCGCAGAGCTGTCATCGCCTCTCCGCATTGATGAGCGGCCAAGCTCATCCAGACACTCCCTGAGCTCTCGAACTCAATGTCGGCAGATCACGCACTCATCCAGCCGCCGCCACCAATGCACATCGGTGGACAAGGAACCCCGCTTGTCCTGCTTCACGGGATCGGTGGCACGTGGGAGATCTGGAAGCCCGTTCTGCCCCAGCTCGAGGCGCATCACCGAGTGATCGCGTTGACACTGCCGGGCCACTTCGGCGGCCCACCCGTCGCGGGCGAAGGCGACGCAACCGTCGCTCGGTTGGCAGACCAGGTCATCGGCATATTGCGAGACCGAGGCATCGATCGTGCGCATGTCGCCGGCAATTCTTTGGGCGGGTGGCTGTCGCTGGAACTGGCAAGGCGCGGCTTCGCGTCGACGGTGACCGCGTTCTCGCCCGCTGGTGGATGGCGCAATGACGATGACTACCGCGCCATCGCGAAGCCCTTCAGGATCTTCTTCGCAGTTGCAGGTGTCATCCTTGCCCTGGCGACTCCGCTCGCACGATTCGCCTGGGTGCGTCGTACCTTGACGCGGGAGATGATGGAATGCGGCGAGAGATTGCCTCGATCCGACTTTCTGCAGATCCTGCGTGCCATGGCGAACACGAGCGTATTGCCGGCGCTGCTTCGCACGATGAATCACGGAGGCTTTACCGCCATGTCGCCAGGCGGCACCGTGCCGATCGTTGTCGCTTGGGGCGAGCACGATCGGGTGATTCCGTATGAGAAGTACGGGGCCTCCTTTCGCGATCGAATAGATCGCCTCGCCGAGACCGTCGTTGCGGCGGCGGGCCACGTGCCGATGTGGGACAACCCTCAAGGAGTGGTCGCTCAGATTCTTGCAGCGACGGGGCCCGTAGATCAACTTCAGGCCTTCGCCTCCGCGCGCGAACCCAGCGTCTGAAGACCCGTAGCTTTCAGAAGCTGACCAGGTACGCCATGCCCGCAGCCTGCGTCAGTCATCAGCTCTCACAACGTGACCAAGGAGACCGCAGTGACCGACAGCCCCATCATGAAAGACGCCGAGCCCTTCTTCTTCCCCGGCAACGACATCGGAATACTGGTGTGCCACGGCTTCACAGGGTCGACGCAAAGCATGCGACCTCTCGGCAAGCATCTCAACGCCGCCGGCTATACGGTCATCGGTCCGCGCCTCAAGGGCCACGGGACGAACGTCGCCGACATGGCAAGCACGACCGTGACCGACTGGATCGATTCGGTCGACGAGGCGCTGGCTACGCTCCGAAAGTCCTGCTCGCAGATCTTCATGATCGGACTCTCGATGGGCGGCACACTCACGCTGTATACGGCCGCCAAGCACGCCGACACCATCCGCGGCGCCATCGCCATCAATGCACCAGTCCAGATCAGTTCACCAGACCTCGCTTCGCTGGCGCTTGACAGGAGCGCTCCGGCGCTGATTCCCGGCGTCGGGTCGGATATCAAGGATCCGAACGTCAAGGAGCTCGCCTACGAGCAGGTACCTGTGCCTGCCTTGAAGCAGATCTACGCGCTGACTGCGGTGACTCGCGACCTGCTGCCTCGCATCAAGTGCCCGACGCTGGTCATGCACTCACGCGAGGACCACATTGCGCACCCCTCGAACGCCAACATCATCGTCCAGGGGCTTGGTAGCTGCAGGGTCGAGCTGACCTGGCTCGAGAACTCTTTTCATGTCGCAACGATCGACTTCGACAAGGACGTGATCTGCGAGAAGGCGACGGCGTTCTTCAAATCGATCGCCGGGCGCTAGTCCGGACCCCGGCCAACGACGCTTGGCCCGACAAAGACCCTCTCTCGTCTGATGTGGTTCCCCGCGAGTCGCGGGAGCTTTCATCGCCCGACGGGCGGCTCCGAACTGCCGCCCGCGCGCAGCCGCGCGTGAACATTGCCTTAACGAACGACGCCATCGTCCATGTGAGGCCCGCGTTCATCAGTTCAGACGTCGCATCGGGTGCGCGGCCAAACGAATACAAAAGTTGCGCACGCGACACTTTCTTTCGATATTTGAAGAGTTTTGTTTTCGTTCGCTAGCGTATCGTGCTATAGACAACCATATGCATGTGTTTTATCTTGAGCCGCCTGCGATGAGACAGCCACGCAACCGAGATCACATCGGACGTGTGGCGGCAGGCGATCTTTGAAGAACTACTTACTCACAGCCATAGAGCGAGGAATACATGCGATACGCAATCGGACTTGGCGGCACCGTCGCCGCACTGGGATTGGTGGGACTGGCGCAAGCACAGACGGCGCAACAATCGGCAGCCGCGGCCTCGGCTCCCGCGTCGACATCTGGCCAAGTCACAACGGCATCGGACGAGCCCGTCACAGTCACGGTGACAGCGCAGAAGCGGGAGCAGCCCTTGCAGGATGTCCCGGTCTCGGTCACTGTCGTCGACAGTCGGATGCTGCAGAACGCTCGCATCGACACCGGTACCGAAATCGCCCGATACGCTCCCAACGTCAGCGTCTCGCTTCTCGGAGACGAATCCCAGCCCAAGTTCTCGATTCGCGGCGTCTCGACGCCGGAGTTCAATCTCAATGCGATCTCGCCTACCGGTGTCTTCTTCGACGAGGTCTATGTCGGCGCCTCTTACCTGGGCGGTGGCCAGATGTTCGACATCGAGCGTGTCGAAGTGTTGCGCGGCCCCCAAGGCACGCTGTTCGGGAAGAACACCACTGCCGGAGCCATCAACTTCATCTCGAAGCGGCCGACGTTCCGCAACGAGGGCGAAGTGTCCGTCGGCTTCGGCAGCTACGGGTACAAGGAGTTGAAGGGCTCGCTCGAGGTGCCCATCGTCGACAACCGCTTCAGCGCGCGCATCGCCTTCACCGGCGCGCATTCGGATGGCTACATCGAGAACGTCAACCCAGCAGCCCGCAACCTGTCAAACATCGACCGCAAGGCGGCGCGCCTGACCCTCGCCTACAAGGACGAAGCCGGACTCGATGCGACGCTTCGCCTGTTCGCAGTCGACGACAACCCCCGTGTGATCGGCGCGATCAATGAGGGTACGGGCGCCGGCGGACTGAACGCGCTCGGCATCAATCCGCGCATCAACCCGTACACCGGACAACCGCTCACGGATCACCAGACGGCCACCGACCGGTTCGGCAACATCAACGTGCGAGGCGACGGCGGCTACCTGACCGTCAACAAGAACCTCGGCGACTTCACCCTGACGTCGATCACTTCCTACATCACGGGGAAGTTCTTCAACCCGGTCGACGGTGATGGCACCGCCGTCAATCTTCTCTCCATCGACTTCGGATCGAAGAACCACGAGTTCAGCCAGGATCTGAGGTTGACCAGCAGCTTCGACGGCCCATTCCAGATGATCGCGGGCCTCTATCACCAGCGCGACGACATCGATGCGGATACGGTGTACACGCTGTTCGGCGGACCGCCCGCAGCGCCAGTCCTGACGCAGACTTACGACCAGAAGCGCCGGTCCTACGCGGCGTACGTCGACGGCAACTACGAGTTCAACAAGGTGCTGAACATGTACGCCGGCGTTCGCTACACGCGCGACGAAGGCCGCATGTCGGACTTCCAGGTGACGCCAACCATCCCGCCGCAAGCCGACAAGACCTACAACGACGGCCAGCCGACGGGCCGTATCGGCCTGAATGCGTTCCTGTCGCGTGACGTCATGGTCTACGGTCAATACTCGCGCGGCTACCGGAGCAGCGCCATCAACGGTGGCGCCCTGACCAATCCCGCCGACCTCAACGTGGTCGCGCCCGAGCACCTGGACGCCTACGAAGTCGGTCTGAAGTCGGAGTGGTTCGACCGCAAGCTCACCTTCAACACGTCGCTCTTCGACTACAGCTTCAAGAACCAGCAGTTCCTGAACGTGGTCGGCATCGGCTCACAGCAGCTCGTCAACGCAGGCCGCTCGAACGTCAAGGGCGCGGAATTCGAGGTCGTCGTGCATCCGACGAAAGGCCTGCGGCTGGGCGCCGGCCTCGGTCTTCTCGACAGCAAGTACCGACAACTCGTGCTCGACGGCGCCGACCTGGCGGGCAACCGGATGATCGAGTCGCCGCGCTACACCGGCAACCTGGCGATCGACTACAGCACGCCGATCAACGGCTACACGATGATCTTCCATGCGGACTCGACGTTCGTCGGCAAGCAGTACTTCCTCGCGGACAACGATCCGCAATCGGAAGTCGGTCCGTCGCATGACGTCGGCGCACGAGTGGCATTGCGGGCACCTTCCGGCAACTACGAGGTCGCGCTCTACGGCAAGAACCTGACGAACAACACCGTGTCGACCGGCGTGCAGACCGACCCGACGACGGAGACGAAGTTCAGCACGGTGCCGTATCCGAGAAGGTATGGCGTCGAACTGACTGCCAAGTTCTGAGGCCGGAGACGTCCGAGATCTCCCTCCTCGCTGCCGCATTCGCAGCGAGGAGGACGCTCGGGTCACGCAGCGACCAGACCGTGTCGCGATAGGTAGGCCCTCGCGGAATCTGGCAGCTCCCGGGGACGACGCGTCGTCTCATCAATGTGCACGAGCAAGGAATCCGCGGTCGCGACGCAGCGTTCACCGACATAGAGCCCATGCCCGATTCGACAGGAGCTCTGGCCGATGTCCAGCACCACAGTGCCGATATCGACGATTGCAGGCCAGTCGGACTCGCCACGAAAACTCAAGTTGATCTGCGCCAGCAGAAGCAGAGTTCGGACGCCTGGCTTGCCAAGCGTCAACGGCGTCAGGAAGGCCGTCCGACCTGACTCGCAGTACACAGCGTACGCGACGTTGTTGACATGACCGACGCGATCGGTGTCCGACCAACGCACTGATTCCTTTGACCAGTACGGGAACAGTTCGCGACGCCCCAGGCGTTCGTCCCTCGGCAGCTCGCTCGTGATCGAGGTCGTCATCGCTTACTCGTCACGTTGCCGATCCGAACGCAGCGCCGTACAGGAGGTACAGCCCGGTAACCGCAACCGCGCCATGACCCAACGCGAGGGGGAGTCGGAAGCGGCGAATCCCGAGCCAGCCAAAAAGCGTCGCACCGCCAACCAGAGTCGCGATCAGGAGCGCGAGTGCCACACGGGCGCGTCGATCGCCCGAGCCGTCGCCGACGAAGATCGCCGTCGCAAGCACTCCGCACGCAGCCAGTCCAAGCATGCCGTGGCCGATCGCCAGCCATCGCGGGTAGCGCTTCTTCGCCCTACCAAGTATTGCGAGCAGTGCCCCGCCGGACGCGCCAGCGGCGAACATTAGCCAAGAGATTTCAAACAAGTTCATCTGCATTTCCAGCCGTATTGTTGTCAGCGGCGTGAACCGTGGCCGTCGGATAGCGTCGACCAGCCGCAACGCCGGAACTATGAATCTCCACTCACCTCAGGCGCTGCAGATCCTCGGTCGCTGCAGCGAATGCGCATTCAAAAGCGTTCGAGGTGTTGACCAGTGGCATTCGGTCGACTAGGTGAGCGCAATCCTCGACGCATCGTCGGCGACGAACTCGCCTCTGCCAGGCAACATTCTTCTAAAGAGTATCATACGCTAGCGTACTTATAGCCAGGAACTCAAACATGGCAAAAATGAGCGCGTCGGATCTGGACCTGGCGGCCGAGCGACTATCTGGTCTCATTCGAGAGAGCCTTCGACGAGGCCACACCCGTGTAGCGCTGCAGCGCGCGCTCATGCTGCATCGCCTTTGCGGCGACATCCCGCCAGATCTTGCCGAAGTGGTCGAGCATGGCACTCGACGCCTTCCGACGCGCGAGTTGGGAAGAATGCAGCGGGTAGCTGCCGATTGGGCGTCGATGCTGGGGGTGCGCCCCTGGTAGCCTGCAGGTGGTCCCGTCCACCTGAGACGCGTATCGTCAAGTTTGGTGCTCGCTCTTGGAGGCCTGCTCGCTTTCTAGCGAACCACCTGTTGTTGGAAGCGCCCTCGCCTGCAGCAGACGGGAATCTTGCCGCGGTGCGCGCCCGTGGTGATAAGGCTACTTATCGTCACACAATCAATTTCGGCGGGCGAAGGTCAAGGGCTGTTTTGTTCGACAAGGCGCTCGAGCATGGAATCGTCTTCGCATCACGAGCGATGTCTTCCCAGCGAGCCGGTGCTTTCGCCATTGCTTCGACTCGCGCTGGACACGCGTGGAACGATCAGGTGGACCGAGGCGTGCGACGGCTTGGGCAACTCGCCAGCACACAACTCTCGCGAGTCACGGTGGTCGCGCGGGCCGCCCTCGAGCAGGAACGGCGGGATGACCCACTCCCAGGAGGCGATCAGCGTGCTTCTTGCGCATCGTGGAGATCGACAGCCGCAGTCGGATGGGATTGGCGTCCGCCCAGTCGCAGGCGCCCGAATTGCTGACGACATCCGCTCTACCGTGAACTGCTTGGGGTGTCTAAGGCAAGCCCCAATCTTGGATGAGCAAAATTTTGATACAAGATTGCTGAGGAGAACTCAGTCACTGCCGTTTAGCAGGGATAGAAGCTCAACTCACGCTGCCTTGACAAATCCTTTTGCCTGCGTTAGGCTTGAGGGTTCTCCGGTCGCGTCGAAAGAATGATCAGAACGCGCCGCTATGGGGAGAAGAGACATGCTCAAGGTTGATCACGATCTGACTCGCGTATTGGTTCTGCAGGACAAGGTTGGCATCCGCCAATCGGGTCACTTCGACCATGACGCGAATGCCATGAGCGGCCCCTCCCAGAACACGCAGTCGCGCAATGCGACCGCGATTGAAGGCCGCAAGGTCGCCGTCACCGTACGGGTGAAGCTCGATCCCGCCTCCGGCGAATACCTCAGCGTCTAACCGCTGAGGTAGCTTTGTCGATTCAGATTACGGGTGAGCTCACCCTTGTCGTCGATCGTCCGTCCATCGACGGGCAGTTCCGCGTTGCCATTCGCGACAGCGTAGCTGCAACTCTTCCACACTGGGGACGCGCGACTCGCACCAGCCCAATCTTCCAGACGTCGGCGGCGAAGATTCCACTTCTGACCGGAAGGCGGTCCACCCGCGTCTGCTTCATCGGCCCCATCAGCCCGGACGAGTTGCCGGCGGGCTTCAATCTCTTCCTGTCATACGGGGTCTACAACGCGATCATCTTCGCGCAGGGGCAAACGGAGTTCGCCGCCCTGGATGCCTTACTCGCAAAGCTAGCCAAAACCACGCCCTGGGAGATGTGGGAGTTGGTCGGAGACAAAGTGCAGGGCGGCGGGTATTCGCCGCTTCTGAAGACCGCTTCATCTGCGACACACCCGCCTATGCGGGCGATCGCACACGGCGACCACCTACGCGCCGCGAGCGAGGAATACCAGACGCTGTTGGCCGTCACTCGCAGCCGTGCCGCGCCATATCTCTCCGAGACGGCAGACGAACTCAACGTGCTCGACGAAGCGCTCAACGACAAGATCAAGAACGTTGAGCTCCATCAAGTTCGCAAGCTCCAATGGCTCGTCAACATCAACGCAGCACTCTCGCGCTTCTCCTCCCAATCGTTCGCCGGCACTTCGCCCATTCTCGGTACTGAGTGCCACTTCTGGACGCACTCCCTTTTGGGCATCGGCCTGGCAACGAAGGCGCTGCTGCACTTCAGGCGCTACGTCGACAAGCGTGCAGCCTTGGCGCAATTCCCCGCCCGGATCGCAGCATTCAAATCGATGGATCCGGTGGCCTCGTCGCTCAAGGCACAGGCCGCAACGCACGCGAATTGGTCCTCGCTGACGTTGCCTGCGCCGAAGGCAAAGGCGAGCGCAGATGTCGCGCAGTTGCCGCTCATCGTGTGCTTCAGCGGCCGCGATGGATTCAAGAGCACCACGTTCACGCTCAGCGCGCCACTTGAGGTCATGCAAAGCGGCAACACGTGCGCTTGGTCTCTTCAGACGCTGACCCACGAGTTGTCTCACATCTTCGTTGAGTCCATCATCGCGGCCTTGCTCGAAGATGACTTCTCCAAGCCTGTATGGTCGACAAAGATCCTGGCCATCTACAACGGCACTCGACAGCCTGCCAATCTGCACGAGCAGTTGCAAGAATTCATGTTCTTCGCATTTGCGCGCCTGGAGATGGAAGATCAAGGCAAGCTCGATCAGATTGATTTGCCAGAGGACGCGCCCAAGCAGCTGATTCGGAAGCACTATCACACGGCGTCTGAGCTTCTCGCCCACATCTTCGACTTCGTGCACTTCTTCCAGCAGGACCCGACCAGCTACGTCAACTCGGTCTGGTCAAGCTGGGACGTCATCCCGAACATCGAATCAAGGATCGACGAGTACATCATTCGCAGCCTCTGCGCCCTGCACTACGCCAACCTGACCGTGGAGAACGGTACCGCCGTCAGCATTGACATGCTACTTGCCAAGTTGCAGGGCCTATCCATTCCGCGCGATCAGTACGTGACGCCGGCCATCAAAGCGCTGAAGGACCGCCGCGACCACTTCCTTCAGGCGCTCGGAGTACGCATCCCGCTCATCAAACTGGCTCGAGCGGTTATGTACTCTCCCGAGGTTGCCAGCATTTTTGCGCAGACTCGCCCTGTGAGTAAGACCGCGGCCAAGGTGACAGGATACAGGGCTAAGGTGTTCACGAAGAATCGTCCAGTGGACAACCCCATTCGATTCATCCTCGAACACTGCTTGGACCGCAGCTCCGATCCAGCCAAATCGCTCTGGGTGCTGACGCAGCTTGCATTCTCAGGAGGTGCAGATGCTTAGACAGGCCGTCTACACCGGACATTTAGCCAAGCTCCACGGTGTGAAGTCCGTCGCAGGCCTGTTTCGCGACGCGCGAGGCGTCGGCGAATTCGCGTCACTCGGTGATCGCAAGTGGTACTCTTTCAACTGGTCAGCCCCTGCCAACCTGAACCTTCACCTGGATGCAGGTGCGCCCGCCGGGCAAGCCAACAGCTACCCGTTCATCCTGCGCGAGTCGAGTGACCGATTCATCCTGCTGTCCACCCATCATTCAGTCGTGCAGGCGTTCTTCAGATGGTGCCGCGTCGAGCCCCAACTTGAGTACCCGCGCGTCAACATCATCAATCTAGTCTCGGCCGTGACGCGGCCACCTGAAGACCAGGGTCGTATCTACCGCCTGGGTGCCGTTTTCGCGGCGGTAGAGGGCTATGGCCGCACCCTAAAAACTGTTGCGTTCTGGGGCGATGACATCGGCGACGCGGGGCTGTTCCAAGAAGTAGCCCCGCAAATTTCACCGTTCCGAACTGCACTGCGTGACATCCGTTCGGATCGCGAGATCGTCAGCATCGGCTCCGGCGGCGAAGTCTCGTTTTTCTACCGCGGCCTTGGCCACCTGGACCAAACCGATCGACTCTTCCGCTTTCTCACGGGCCTAGATCTGATCTCCTGGGGTATCTCTCATGGCTAGCGTCATCAGCCCGATGAGCATCGAGGAGGACTGGGACAATCGAGACCGCCTTCTCGACACGTTGGCGCACCGTTTGCTGAGAAAGCGGCTGTCTCTATGCCTTGGCGCTGGCGCGTCCGTGGCATTCAAACTCCCAGACTGGACGAAGCTGGTCGATAACCTCTACGCAATCAGCGGGCAGCCGCCGTCGACGTCGACGTCCGACATTGAACGGTCAGAGGAAGTTTTCGCCGCGAAGTACGGCGGTGACAGAGTTCGATTCGCCGCCGATGTTCAGCGCGCCCTCTATCAGGACTACGTGCATGACCCGGTAGCGGTCGACAGCAACCCTCTGCTCTCCGCCATCGGCGCCTTGGTGATGTCCTCGGCCCGAGGCAGTGTGAGCCAGGTCATCACGCTCAACTACGACAACATCCTTGAGAATCACCTCGAAAGGCGTGGCTTCACCGTCTCGTCTCTAGCCAAGCTTCCGAGTTGGGACTCGGACTCAGACGTCGAAATCCTTCACCCTCACGGATTGCTTGACGTGGACCAGGCGAATGCACCCAAGGCGGGCATCGTCTTGACGGCCTTGGACTACGACGCGATCGTTGGAAACGTCGCCGACCTGTGGCGCCAGAAGATCACTAATATCCTGCGTTCGACGACCTGCATCTTTGTCGGTCTCTCAGGCTCCGATCAAAACCTGATGAACCAGCTCTACGACGTGAACCAGAGGCACACAGTGTCGGGAAGCGAGCCGTTTTGGGCTGTTCGACTGGGACGCGATGAAGGAAAGCCGTGGCGAGCGCGAGGCGTGTATCCGGCCCGCCTGGCATCCTACGATGACATTCCGAAGTTCATCCTCGAGATCTGTCGCAGGGCCGCAGTCATGCGCAGCAGGCGCAATAGCTGAGCGCTGTTCAGGCGCCCGTTTCGACGAGGCTGTGGGCTTGTCACTTTGGTCAAGGAAACGTCGCCCCTGTCGTAACGAACACCGTCGTTCGCGGCGCCGCGCCCCAAACCATAAAGTTCGAATTGCCCCCTCAACTCAGACTTTATAGGTGTCAGCGTCAGGCGCGCGACCGACGGGCGCGCACTTGGCGCGGCTATCGATTGCGGGTAATGCGATGCAGATCGGCATCGCCTGAATGGAGCCACCACCGCGAGAATGCCCTTAGATCAACGTGTTGCGAGCCGACTGTGGCCAGTCCGCCACCGACATTTGGGGAACCAGTCGGCCGCCCAAGTACCAGTGCGGTATGAATGCTTGGCTTCAAGCCTCGCAGATACGGCAGATAGTCGTCAACAAAGGCAATGGGATCCACTTCGGCTAGAGCCGAGGCCTTCGGGTTGACTGTAGACGCTGCAAAGCCCGTGGCAACTACCCGTTCGATGGGAAAGCCGTGAGCACGTAGGTTGTCGAGGCGCGCAGCCTCGTATTCGAATTCCAGGGCCGATACACAGACCAGCGCAAACCCAGCGTCATGCAATTCTTTGCAACCCTCGAGTGCGCCTTCGACTGCAGGTATCGTCGACCAGAATTTGACGTCAAAGCAGGCACGAAAACGCTTCATCGGTTCACCCGACAGCCACGTCACATCCCAGCGGTCGCTCGGCCAGTAGGCAGTCGGGTCGCGCTCGACCGGATGCCATCCAAATGCCCGCTCCCAAGCCATAGCGTAGGCAGTGCTGTAGTCCAGCAATACATTGTCGGCGTCCAACGCAATGATCGGCTTGGTCATTATCGGAACAGTCGAAAGCCGTCGCATGCCGTCCCTATGGACGTGCAGGGCGCACGCGATCGTCGAGTCTCAACGAGCAAGCCCATCGAAGCAACGGACACGATCGACCATAGGTCAACGCTGATGTCGGCAGCATCTCCAAGCCCGACGCGATTCGCGTTTTCGCGGAGGAGTCCAACCTGCAGTTCACGATGTTCAGGCTCAGACAACAGGCGATAGCCCCGTCCTGATTCAGTCGTTAGCACAGCGGCCACTGCGTCAAAGTGCGCGATCCGGGACGTCACACGCAAAGCCTGGCCCTGCATGAGTACCAGGAGGTGCGCATCTCCATTCATCTTCTGCACCAGGCGCCAGGAGTCCACCTCAACTCGAGGTTGATCAGATACCTCCGGCGCGTTGCGCTCATTGACGAACGCGAGCACGTAATTTGTCATGACTGAACGCCGCCAGAAGGAGGGATTGAATCGACTTCAAATGGCTGATCGACCTTGAGAATCAATCGTCGATCCGATGCCTCTTGCAACGATTGGCCCCGTGACCAGTCGCCGAATTCCTCCCCTGCCCGATTGCGCAAGACGACTGCTTTTCCGGCCACGGTTTGCACTTCCCACACCTCGACAACCTCGCGTGCAGTCCACCTCCTCGTCGATGCCCGCCCTTCGGGAACCATGCAAAGCAGACTTGCGACGTGCGACTGCGTCATGGAATCAAGGATCCTCACCAAGTCTGTGTCCCATGCAACGCATGCGGTCCTCGACATCGGCGCCTCCTCGCCCTGCACCTCGAAGGTCAACACGAACCAGGGCACATTCAACGACAACCGAACTTGACGCCAATGCCGTCGCCCTGAGGCGCTGTATGCGTGAGCCAGAAGCTCGTGTTGTGGCTCGGTAGTGAACATCTGAATCGCCAGAACTCGTCGGGAGCAATGGCGAAATTGTTCTTGCTGCTCGACGAAAGCGTCAAATCGCGTCGATCAAGCCACGCGGCCCGCCTCGGGAAAGGATGTCAATTCGGAATCTGCGGACAAGTGGTCGAGTGTCCGTTGTCGAGCGCTCTGCGCAACGCCTGAACAAGATCCACCGGCGGCCCACGCCCGAGCTGGGCGGGAGGCATGACTTGATAGCGTCAACGTGCTCGCCGAACGCATTGCCATCGGCAAGATGCTACTCAAAGTCTGTAGACCCATAGTAGGCATAGGGGGGAAGCTCGTGACTCATGGTCAGAGGTATCCGTCCCCGAGAATCCGCACGCTCACGTTTTGCCAAGAACGTCAAAAAGCACCGCCTGGAGCTTGGGCTGTCGCAAGAAGCTCTGGCGGAGATCGCCCACCTGCACCGCACCTACATCGGCTCCGTGGAACGCGGGGAGCGAAACATTTCGGTCGACACCATGGAGCGGGTGGCGATGGCGCTAAGCGTGGATGTCGTTCAGCTGCTGCTTCCCTAGGCAAGACGGACGCACGCCCGTTCTTGCTGGCGAGATTTCAGAGGCGGGACAGCACTTGATCGAGTTCGCGGACGAACGCAACGAAGTCCACCTCGATCGCTTGCAGCCAGGTGCGCAATTCGATGATGTCTAGGCGACGCTCGCCACTCTCGACCTTGCTGACCATCCCCTGATCCCTGCCCAGTCGCACGCCCACGTCGACTTGCCGCAGTCGTCGCCGCTGACGATGGCGCCTCAGCAGCTCCAGAAATGCCTGGTTCTGAGGAGAGTGGATGGATTTGCGCATGGCTGCCTTGCAGCCTAGCCACAGGCGCCCCACATTCCAAAATGCGGTATGTTGGCAGTGATGTCTTTGAGTAGCAATCGCGCTTGCAACTGAGGCGCGCGACGATCATTTCAACCGAGCGGCTTTTGCCGGCGTCTTCCCTACAGCGAAAGCGCGATCAACCCCTCGGTGAGGAGGCGCGAATCATCCGCGAAGAGACCATCCCCCTGCGCCTTGCGATATTGCGTCTTGGAATATCTCGGCTCCGGTCGAAGGATCGATCCGCGTTGGCGAGCGTCATTCGCCATAGAGGAATCGATCATGAAATGGATTAACGCGTCCGCTCTCGCCCATTTCGACACGCTGCCTGCCTCCGCCTATGTGCGCCTGCCCGTCATGAAGGCAATGTTCTGTGTGTCTGCATCCACGATCTGGCGCTGGTCGCGCATCGGCGTTCTGCCAAAGCCCACGAAGATTTCCGGCACGACCCTCTGGCGTGTGGGCGAGATCCGGGACCGCATCGACTCAAAGGCTTTACATCTTGGTCAAAGCGCAGACGGCGGCCTGGACGGAATCACTCCTGCGCAACTCCAAGATCGCGGCGCGCACTGAAAGAAGCGGCCTGGCCGATCTTGAGTCAGGCAGGCCGCACAGAGACCGCTCAAGGCATACAAGGAAGGCGAGCCGCTGCTGCTGGCTGAGCCACGCTCGAAAGGGGCCTTCGACGCCTTCAGGCCACGCGCCCACGCTGTCAGCATCAGCGGAAGATCGGGTCGCGAGACCGGCCGGGGGCTCGGGACATGCGGCCGGTGTCGTCGCTTCGGTGCGCGACGGCTCCGTTTTCTCAGCGCGAACACGATCGCGTTTGAGCGGCACGAAGACTTCGTCCTTGTTGCCGCGAAGCGGCGGCACCGGCGGCGCCTTCCCGCTTCGGACCCGAGACCAGTGGCCGTAGGACGGAAGTGGGACGTTGGCCTCGTGGCAGGCTTTGCGTAACGCCGTCTCCGAGATCGCCAACCCTCTTGCAACCAGCGCAAGACGTTGGCTCCAGACTGCCGCGTGAATTTCTTGCCGCGTCATCGTGACGCTTGTTCGCGCTCGTTAAGCCACTGCAGCACGTCCTGCGTGCGCCACGCGCGCACGCCAGTGCTGAGCATCACCGCGGCCGGAAATTCGTCTCGGCAGACCATACGCTGAAGCGTCTTGCGCGAGAGCGGAACCAGGCTCAACACTTCCCGCGTGTTCAGGTAGAGCCTGAGGGCAAAGATCGCTGGCATTTCCACGACGAGCCTCCGGAGTCGGAAGCGGTCTTGGCATTCCGAGCAAAGGGTGGGTGCATGCGTACAGTCTTGCGACCTTGGCCGGCGTCGAATAGAGGACCGCCACTGCGGCGGTGGGGTGTTTGTAGTAGTGGCCACTACTCATTTGGACCGGGTAGCGCGTCGCCGATCCAGGGCGGCCTGCCGGGGGCCGTGCGGCGTCGAATCGGGCCGCAAGAGCTTGCAAATCGCGGCGATCACCTTGTCGTTCGGCCGCGCACCCCGCTCCTCAAGGAAATGGGCCACTTCGGCGCGAGAGGGCGTATCGCGCCCGCCTGCTTGGTAGCGCTGCTTGAAGCCCTCTGCGACGGCCTTCATGGCGCGCAGCGGTGCGTTGACGACTTCCAGGTTGAGCAGCTCAGCCGCGGGCTTGGCGGCCCGGCGACGCCGCTGTTCGTTGCGATCAGGCCAAGGCGGCGTCTTCGACAGGCCCACCTGCTCTGCCCAACGGCAGAAGTCATTGATGCTCACGCGCCGGATGAGCGGAAGCTGTCCCGCGTAGATTCGCTCTTCGTCGGTCAGAGGCAAGGTGGCGAGTTCGCCGCGCGGGATGGCCTTCGCGGCGATGCGCAGATTGGCATGCAGCGCCGTCCTGAGCTCAAACAGCGGCGGTGGCTTCCGATGCCTCAGCAGATGGATGCCGCCCTGAAGTCCCAGAGTGAGATCGCCGCCTTGGGCGAGATAGCTTCGAAGGCCCTGCAGCGGATAGGGATCAAGTCCTGAGTGAAGGCAGACCAGTTCCCAGATTTCGCCGACCTGGCGGGCGCCCCAGTGGACAGCCGACCACGTGTCAACCGCCACATACCGCACCACCCCAAGCGTCGATGCAGCGTTGTTCAGGGCGAGACAAGTGGCCCGAGCGCTGTGCGCCAATGGGTTCGTCATGCTCATGAGACCTCCCCGACGCAGCC
>Ga0306920_100003442_pt1 | contig 20077 bp, 20 predicted proteins | sample flu12Cox44000170_FD_204666 | JGI IMG/M metagenome (GOLD analysis project Ga0306920, IMG submission 204666) | Lab enrichment of tropical soil microbial communities from Luquillo Experimental Forest, Puerto Rico - flux4day.12C.oxic.44.000.170 (v2)... | ecosystem: Environmental > Terrestrial >... | reverse complement strand
AGCACCGCTGTGGTTGAGGGCGATATCTTCCATCGATCTTTGGCGATCGAGGAGAATGCTCGATTTGAGGGAATGTCGCGACGAAACGAAAATACGATCGACACGCCGTCGCGCGCTCAAGCAGACCGCCACTAGCCTCAGGCCGGCTCGATTGACGGCAACGCTAACGCCAACGGCGCACCCGGCGGTCTCAAACGGTGAGCTAATCAGCGATCGGCCGCACATCACCCGCTTGGATTGCACGCGGACGTTTTCGGCGATGCCTAAGCGATGTCCGCTTTACCCCCGAAAGCGGACATCGCTGAGCACGACCGGAATGTCCGCGTTGTGCCAAAAGCGGACATTCGCCGCCTCATTCGATCACCTCGTCGGCGGAGGCGCCAGGCGACTTGCCGTGTGCTACAACTTCGGCACTGCAATAATGCCGACGCTGCCCACAAGACAGTGCAAGCAGGGAGGTCACGATGCACAAGTCCAATCGCTATACTGCTGCGAAACGGCTTGACCGCCGAGATTTTCTCGCCAACTCCTGCGGCATACTCGCCGCCAGTGCGATTACCGGGTTTGGCATTCGTTCTTCGGCTGCGGCGGACACCATCAACATAGGCGGTCTTTACCCGGTCACCGGCAGTTTCGCGCAGATCGGTCAGGGTTGCGTCAATGCAGCCAAACTCGCCGTGCAAATGGTCAACGATGCTGGCGGTATCAAATCATTAGGGGGCGCCAAGCTCAATTTGATCGTCTCCGACGTGCAAAGCGATCCGACAGTGACGCGCACTGAGACCGACCGTCTGATCTCGAGCTATCGGCCGGCGGCGATTCACGGCGCATTCGCCAGCGCGCTAACCCTGATCGCAAGCGAGGTGGCCGAGCGAGCAAAAACACCACTGCTGACCGGGTCGAGCTCGGATCAGCTCAACAAGGATCGCCGCTACACCTTTACACCGTTCTCGCGCGCATCCCAGTTCGCTTTGGCGCAGCTGCAAATGTCGAAATTGGTCAGCGATCAGCCGAAAGTCGCAGTCATATTTGAAAACACCGCGTTCGGGACCTCGACCTCCAACGGGTTGCGCGAGCAAGCGCCCGGGCAAGGCGTGGAGATCGTCCTGTTCGAACCCTATTCAGCCGGCTTGAGCGACGCCAGTCCGCTCATCAACAAGGTCAAGGCGTCGGGAGCGAACATGCTGTTTCCGGTGTCATACCTGAACGACCTCATCCTGATCATTCGGGCCATCAAACAGGTCGACCTCAAGATTGCCATCAATGGCGGTTCCGGCGGATTCGTCATCCCTGACTTCTACAGGAATGTGGGAAATGCCGCCGAGGGGCTTCTCGGTATCGCGCATTGGAATCACGACATCAATGAGAATGCGCAGAAGGTCAATGCCGCATACCAGAAGCAATTTGGCGAGTTTCTATTCGAATATGCCGGCGGTCTCGTCGCCCAGACTTTTATGATTGCCGATGCGCTTGAGCGCGCGGCGTCGGCCGATCCGCAAAAGGTGCGAGATGCGCTCGCCACGCTCGAAGTGTCAGAAGGATACGCGGCGATGTGTCCCGGCGGTCGGGTAAAATTCGGTCCCGACGGCAAGAACATTTATGCTCATCCCGTCGGCGTGCAGTGGCAGCGCGGCGATTTAGCAACCGTTTTCCCCAAGGAAGACGCGCGCGCCCAATTGATCAAAGCCTAGATCAGCCGCGCGCGAATGCTGGCGACCCTTGCACAGGCGGTGGTCAATGGTCTGCTCATTGGCGGCGTCTATGCGTTGGTGAGCATCGGTGTCACGTTGATCTTCGGGGTGGTGAAGATCGTCAACTTCGCCCAAGGCGAATTCCTGATGATTGGCATGTATATCAGCTTCTTCCTCGCCAGCAGTTTCGGCATCGATCCACTGTTGTCGCTACTGATCTCGATGCCTTGCTTGTTTGCCGTCGGCGTGCTGGTCCAGCATTTTCTGATCCGGCGAGTTCTCGCGCTCGGCGACATGCCGCAAATCTTTCTCACCTTTGCACTGTCGCTACTCCTGATAAATCTCGCCCTCTTGCTGTTCACCGCCAATTACCGAACCGTGCAGACCCCTTACAGCGAACTGACCATACATATCGGCCCGCTGTATTTCGCAGTGGCCAAGCTGATTGCTTTTGCCATCGCGATGCTACTGAGCGGGCTGTTATGGCTTTTCCTGCACGGTACCGATCTCGGCAAGGCGATGCGTGCCGCGGCGCAGAACCGGGAAGTCGCAATGCTGATGGGGATCAACCCCGATCGCGTATTTTGTGTCGCCGTTGGCGTTGCGCTGGCGCTCGCCGGCGCGGCTGGCTCATTGCTGATGCCGTTCTACCCGGCTTATCCGTTGGTCGGGCAGATTTTCGTGCTGATGGCGTTTGTCGCCGTGGTGCTTGGTACCTTGGGCAACATCACCGGAGCGCTGATCGCCAGCCTAATGATGGGCATTGCCGAGTCGCTCGGCGTGCAATTTGTCGGCGCTGATTCGGGCTTAATCGTCGTTTTTGTCATGTTGCTGCTGACGCTGGCGCTGCGCCCAAATGGTTTGTTTGGCGGTTGGGCGCGATGACCCAATCAAAAGTTGGACGACCTTGGCTCTGGGTCGCCGCACTCGTGGCGGTCGCGTTGGCATTGCCGCTGATTTCCAGCCCATTCGCGCTCGACATTTTTATTCGGGTTCTGTTGTTTGCTTTTATCGGCGTCGCCTGGAATTTGATGGGCGGCTATGCCAAACAGCTATCCTTGGGACATGCGGCTTTTTTCGGCTTGGGTGCCTATACCTCGACTATTTTGCTCATACGCTTCGGCATTTCACCTTGGATCGGCATGCTGGCTGGCGGCGTGGTGGCGATGTTGGCTAGTCTGCCGATCGGCGCCCTGTGCTTTCGCCTGCGCGGTCCGTATTTCGCAATTGCCACCATCGCCACCGCTCAGGTTTTGATGCTGCTGTTCCTCAAATTTCGCGATTTTGCCTGGGGCGCGGAAGGTACGACCCTGCCCAATCTGGGCGACGCTCCGTTGATGATGCAATTCGATTCAAAGAGCGCGTATTACTATGTCGCACTTGCGCTGTTGGCGCTTGGGCTGGCGATCACCTACTCGATCGAGCACTCGTGGATGGGCTTTTACCTCGTTGCAGTCGGCGAGGATGAGGATGCCGCTGAAGCGGTTGGGGTGGACACGACCAAGATCAAACGGCATATCTACCTTATCAGCGCCTTCTTAACTGCCCTCGCCGGCACGTTTTACGTCGAATACATCTACTTCATCGATCCCAACACCGTCTTCAGCTTCAACATCTCCGTCGAGGCCGCGCTGGTTTCGATCGTAGGCGGCGTCGGCACATTATGGGGGCCGGTTGTCGGGACCGTGTTGCTGGAAGCGACATCCGCACTTTTGCAAAGCTGGTTCGGCAGCGGACATGGCGGCGTGCAGTTGACAGTATATAGTCTCATTTTGATAGGCGTCATCTTGTGGCGGCCCAACGGGCTGATCGGACTTTTCTCTGACCTTTACGAGCGTTTGGCGCTATCCGGTTCATCTCGCGCGAAAGAGGCGCCGCTCGATGGCTGAGGCACTTGTCGTGCGCAATCTCAGCAAACGGTTCGGCGGACTGCGCGCGGTCCAAGATCTGAGTTTTGCCGTCAGAGATGGCGAAACCATTGCCCTGATCGGGCCAAATGGCGCCGGTAAAACCACGAGCTTCAATCTCATCACTGGCTATTACAGTCCCGATGCCGGTTCGGTGTTTGCCTTTGGCCGCGAAATGGTGGGATTGCGGCCGCACGAGATCTGTAGTCACGGGCTCGCCCGCACCTTTCAGGTGGCGAGGCCGTTCGGAAAAATGACAGTGCTGGCGAATGTGATGACCGGAGCATTCCTGCGCAACAGAAGTATGGAAGTCGCCCGCTCACGCGCCCGCGATGCAATCGAATTCGTCGGACTTGCCGCCAAGGAGCATACCCCGGCGCGCGACCTCACCACAATAGATCAGCGTCGGCTGGAGATGGCGCGGGCGCTCACGACCGAACCGCGGTTGCTGCTGCTCGACGAAGTCATGGCCGGACTCAATCACGCCGAAGTCGATCAGGCGGTGGCACTGATCGGAAAACTCTCTGCGCGCGGTCTGACCATTGTGATCGTCGAGCATGTTATGCGCGCAATAATGGCTGTGGCGCGCCACATTGTGGTGCTCGATCATGGCCAGAAGATCGCCGAAGGCCGTCCGAAGGAAATCATTACCAATCAGGAAGTCATTCGCGCGTATCTCGGTACTGGTTATCGGCACGAAGCGTCAGGCGGAGATGCGCGATGCTGACCCTCTCTGGAGTTAGCGCGCGTTACGGATCGGTCCCGGCGATCAGCGATGTCAGCATCAGCATCGGTGAAGGCGAAGCCGTTGGCTTGTTGGGAGCGAACGGCGCCGGCAAGAGCACAACGCTGCGCGCAATTTCAGGCCTGATCCGATTGAACGCAGGGACGATCACCTTCCTAGGCACCAATCTTGTGGATTTGCCGCCGCATAAGATCGCGGAATTGGGCATTGCCCATGTACCGGAGGGCCGCCAAGTCTTCCCGGAACTCACCGTGAAGGAGAATCTCGAGGTCGGGGCCTATATACCGAGCGCCAAAGCTGAGCGCAGTCGTACCCTCGACCTTGTTTTCAGCATTTTTACAGCGCTCGCCGAAAGGCGCAACCAGCTGGCGGGAACAATGAGCGGCGGCGAGCAGCAGATGCTTGCGGTCGGTCGCGGTCTGATGCTCAAGCCGCGCTTGCTTATGCTGGACGAACCTTCACTCGGACTCGCGCCGGTCGTAACGGATGTCACTTTTGCCAAGATTCAGGAAGTACATGCGATGGGGACCGCCATTTTGCTGGTCGAGCAGAATGTCAGTCGCGCGCTGGCTATGGTGCAACGCGCCTATGTCTTGGAAAGCGGTAAAGTGATCATGCGCGGTTCGAGTGCGGAATTAGCGAACAACAAACAGGTGCAAGTGGCTTATCTTGGAATGTAGTGGCTTATTGCCGGTGGCACGTCACCATTACTAAGTGCTCATTGGCAGTGCAGTAAAGATCACTGCTATTCGATCACCTCGTCGGCAATCAGCAGAAAATCGCGAGAGATTGTAAGACCTAGTGCTTTTGCGGTCTTGAGATTGATGATCAGCTCAAACTTCGTCGGCGCCTGCACGGGAAGGTCGGCAGGCTTCTCGCCTTTGAGGATGCGATCGATATACCCCGCCGCCAAGCGAAACTGTTCGCTACGAACGTCACCATAAGAGATCAGGCCGCCTAGTTCCGAAAAAAAGCGATTGTAATAGATCGTCGGCACTCTGTAGCGGGCCGCTAGCGCAATGATGAGTTCACGATTTACATCGTTGGATACGTCCGGCATCGCGATGAGGCCGCCTTCCGGATCGCGTCCTTGTGCGGCGATAACGCCTTCGATCTCATCCTCGGCGTGAACCGGAGTAGCATTCACCTGGACGGCAAAGGATGATGCGGCAGTTTGAATGGAGGGTATGAAGTATTGGATCGGCACTGTTGTTGCTGGATTGAACAGCAACGCCACGCGCACGGTGCGCGGAGCGATCTCCTTCAATAGTTCCACCCATTTACCGCCCAGTGCGGGGTCGCCGTTGGCCTGGAAGCCGGTGATGTTACCGCCCGGATGCGCGAGGTTCGCGGCAAAGCCGCCACCGATCGGGTCGGATACGCCCGTAAACACAATCGAAATTGTCTTCGTCTCATGGGCAAGGGCACCGACCACGGGCGTGGTTGCACCTAAGATGGCATTGGGCCGCATATCGATCAGCTCTTTTGCCAACGTCCTCATCTTAGCCGGATCATTGACGCTCCAGCGAACTTCGATCCGGAGATTGCTGCCCTCCGTCCATCCCAGCTTCGGGAGCGCGCCCCGGAACGCTGCGAGCCAAGACTGCGCAGCCCGATCGCTCTCCGCATAGCCCATCAGCACGCCGATCAGCCGCATCCGGTCCGGCTGCTGCGCTGGGGCCGTGAGCGGCCATCCAGCCGCCGCGCCTCCGACAAGTGTGATGAATTCGCGTCGCCTCATCTGCCTGCCCCTGGCTCAGAGCTGGCATCGTAGCGGGTCAAACCGGCACACTGGAAGTGGTCAGGTCGGGTTTCGGCAATGTCCGCTTTGGGTCAGAAGCAGACATTCAGCGACGTCCGCATCATGTCCGCGTTACGCCCAAAAGCGGACATTCGGCTGACACCGCGCGATATCTGCTAAGTGCCAAAAGCGGACATTGCACGATTCACTCGATCACGTAATCGGCGCGACTTAGCAGCGTGGGTGGAATTGTCAGGCCTAGTGCCTTGGCCGTGGAGAGATTGATGACAAGCTCAAATTTAGTCGGCTGCTCGACTGGGATGTCGCCGGGTTTTGTCCCGTGCAGAATCTTGTCGACGTAATCTGCCGAGTGCCGGAATAGATCCGAGTAATTTGGTCCGTAGGACATGAACGCCCCCGCTTTCACGAAGTCACGTTCGCTGAAGATCGTGGGCAGCCGCTCGCCAAGTGCAAGCGTGAGGATGCGCGCGCGGTTGGCAACGATGAGTTGATCGACAGCAACATAAACTGCGTCAGCTCTAGCTTTGAGATCTTTTAACGCGGGCTCGATATCGTCAGCCCGTCGGATCGCGACTGGAGTAATTTCGAGGCGAAGCCTGCGAGCCTCGGCCTGTGCCTCGCCCATCTCGAGTACAGGCTGAGTGTTGTCAGCATTAAACAAGATGGCCAATCGGCGGAGTTGAGGTATGGCCTCACGCAAGAATTCCAGCCGCTTGCCAGCAAGCTCGTTCGCTTGGATCGACAATCCGGTGGCGTTGCCGCCCGGTTTCGCCAGACTTGCGACCAAACCGCTGCCGACCGGATCGATCGCCACTGCAAATACGATGGGAATAGACGTCGTCGCCTGCCTTACAATGGGGACGGCGCTTCCGACCGTTAGAATGACATCGATGTTGAGGCGGACAAACTCGGCTGCAATCTCGGCATAGCGCTCTGGGCGGCCTTCCGACCAGCGATACTCGATTGCGATAGTACGGCCTTCGACCCAACCGAGTTCGCGCATGCGAGCCACAAAAGCAGCTGCCCACGGAGCAAAGCCCGAAGCACTTGCACCCAGAAATCCAACAATTGGCAGCTTGCCCGTCGGTTGCGCAGACGTCGTCACGGGCCATGTCGCCGCTACACCAACGATAAGCGTAACGAACTCGCGTCGCCTCATTTCGCCTACCCCCGGCCCGTGACCTCACCAACGTGAGGGAAAGCTAGCACTGTGCAAGCTGCCGAAGTGTGTGACAAAAGGCGCCAAACCCAAAAGCGGTCCCATGTCCGCTTTGGGTCAAAAGCAGACATTCTGGGTCGGCTTTAACGACCAGAACGACTGCAACTGCCGAAACCGCTGGTCGAACAGCGTGGCCGGTGAGGCTTGGTATCGCAGGATGGAAGCCGCGATGCGGGTCAGACTAGGCAGGAAGCCGGTACATGACGAATACAACCGAGACGATGGTGACAGTTTGAAACAGATCGCGTCGTTTCGGCGGGTGGCGGAGGAGCTGCGAGGAAACCGCGCGAAGATTGTCGGCCTGCTCAAAGAGCGCGCCTGGCATCTAGCTGCCCGCCGGGTGCGGCCAGGCAACGCCTAGTCTGGGACCGGGACCCCGGCATCACCTGTACGAGGTTGACTTGCTGCGCGCCTTTGCCACGATCTCTCCATAAGCGCGTCGCAACCGCGCTGCGAGGTAGCTTGAAGACAGGAAATGGAGGGGGCAATGCGCAAGTCAATTACCGTTGCGGTTTTCACACTGGCCGTTTTCCTTAGCGCCTGTGGTCAGGGCCAACAGGGACCCAAGGGCGAACAGGGTCCACCTGGTCCTCAGGGGCAACAAGGACCACCTGGTCCTCAAGGCGCTAAAGGAGATCAAGGACCGCCCGGCGGACAACAACCGTCTAGCTGGGCCATCGCTGCGCCTGCCCACGTCCTCCCTTCAGGTCGCTACGTTGCTGTCGGAGACCTTGTGAATAACAACGGCGCCAGCGGCGGCCAAATCGTGGTCCCATTCCCCGGCAAAATCCTCGCAACCGCCTCGATAACTGCCCAAAATAGCTCGACAAACATAGTTCGTATGAACTGCGATTTGTTCATCAGCGACGGTACCGGACCTCAGAACGGTTTGGACAACATCGGGGGCGGGGGATCGTACACTGTCGGTCAGACAGACGTGTATTTCGGGGTTGTTGGCGTCGTGGACAAACCAGCTGGGACTTACAACTTGGTGCTCCAATGCAATTCTAACTTTCCGGACAGCGTGACCGTCAGGATGGGCACGCTCATGGTTTGGGCGGCCAAATAAACGCAAATGCCCTTTGACACGTTCTGAAAAACGTCTTTGTCGTCAAAGACGCGAGATGTAGCGCTTTGACAGTGCAAACCTTTGGAAATGTTTCCTCGGCGCACGACTGGTCGGACAGATGGACGAAGATCAGCGCCAGCAATTCTTTGCCGAGTTGAGGAGGGCATTGCGCGTGGCAATCTACCGCCACAGCAATCGGGAATTTAGAGCGACTAAATTATTTTTGACCCCCAATAATCTAGGCCGAGGTGCGTGAGCGGTGAAATCGTGCCCGCGCGCGGCGAGGAATTTTCCCCCGGCATCGACTTTTGGCGGGAAATCGGGATGGTCAGCGCGATCGAGCGACGACCATCCGATGATCGCTGCCAGGATGGCCCGCGCTGACTCAGAAATGATCGCTGGTGTGCAATAGCTACCGCAGTGGCTATAAATTAGCGTGGTTCGCCGACAAATCCCTGCTGCAACACTGTAAGCCGGTCGAGCGCAGCAGCTGCAAGCGGACCTTTTTGAACCGCGGCGAGCGCATCCTGGAACTGTTGCAGCGTCGCCATACCGACCAAGATGGTCCCCATCGCCGGATGCGAGAGCGCGAACCGCGTGGCGGCTTCACTTAGGCTTGACGCGAATCCCTCCCTGACCAGCGAGACGAAACGCCGAGCGCGCGCGACGTCGGCCTCATAGCTCATAGCCGAGCCGATCGGTTCGGGCGGTGGACTCGCAATCGGATGGCGCTCGGTCGATCCGGACAGTGCGCCGCCGGCGAGCACGCGGATACCGATGACGCCAACACCTGCCGCCTTGGTAAGATTGAACAGCCTCCCATAATCTTGTGCCGGATAATTCGGCGGTAGCTCAACGGCCGCCGAGGGATTGAGCATGTTGTAAACCACCTGAGCGCTATCGAAGACGCCCGGATCGATCACCTGGCTCAGCGCTCTGGTGTCGCCGATCGCCGTAAGTCCGAGAAAACGCGTCTTGCCTTGCCCGCGCACTCGCTCGAGTGTCGGTACCACTTCGTCGAGCACCTGTCGGACGCTGAGCGCTTCTCCGCCGCCCACAACGGTGATGCCATTGTGCAGATGGAAGATATCAACCCGCTCGAGACGCAACCGCGACAAACTGCCTTCGAGCGACTTTGTCACGGCGTTGGAAATGCGCCCAAAGTCTTCACTCCGCAGCCGGACCTTGGTGCCCACCATCACGCTGGCCGGTTTCAGCTTTTGCAAGACAGCGCCGAGATTTTTCTCTGATTCTCCATCGCCATACTGCACCGCAGTGTCGAAGTAGTTCACCCCAGCATCGATCGCCCGCGCGATCGTGCGCTCCTGGTCGCGCGGATCGCCTCGAACCATTAGTCCGCCGACCGCGCCGCAACCGAAGCCCAGGACCGAAAGCCTCATGCCGGTGCGGCCAAACACTCGCATTTCCATAACTGCTCCTCCGCCGGGCGCGGAGCGCCGGACCTCGATGTGTTCGTTGAGTTCCAAGTGGCAATGCGAGCGACTGAGCGCGAACACACCCACAGTTCGACCCGTTTTTGCATTGCCATGCCAATAATGCATGGCCATAATGCCTATGTCGAATAGGTAGCGCCTTCGCTGAGAAATGCGAAAATGAGCGTCATCCGCAGCACCCTGGATGAAAGGCGGCCGCTCGGTTCTGCGTTCGGCTGCACGTCGGGTTTTGCCGACCCTTCGCTGACATGGCCGAAAGCAATTGTGACCGCGTCAAGCGGTAGCAACAAAAGCCGCCCGGCCAGACGCATCGATAACGCAAAGTCAAGAGTGCATCACCGACATCACGATCGTTAAAAAGAGAGGTGTGCGATGGAATCAGGAGGAAACAAAAGGAAGCGCTCCGTCACGCGACGTGACTTCCTTAGGACGTCTGGCGTTGCTGCGGGATCTGCCGGTTTGGCGCCCCTTGTTTCAGCGCCGTTCGTAGCCGATGCCCTTGCCCAGACCAAGACACTCAGAATCTTGCAATGGAGCCATTTCGTTCCGCAGTACGATAGTTGGTTCGATGGCTTCGCGAAGGATTGGGGCAAGAAGAACGGCATCACCGTCACGGTCGATCACATCCCGCACCTCGAGCTGCCGGCTCGCGCCGCGGCGGAGATTGCTGGCCAAGCGGGACACGACATTTTCGCCTTCAACGGCTCAGGTGGGCCTCATCTCTATGAGAAGCATGTGATTGACCTCACCGCGCTCGTCAGTGAGACCGAGAAGAAATACGGCAAGGTCCTGACGATCGGCCGCCAGATCGCCTACAACGAGAGCGCCAAGACCTGGAGCGCCTTTCCTGCCTACTACATCAGTTTCCCGGGCCTATATCGAAAGGATCTGTGGGACGAGATCGGGATGACGCCCGACACGTGGGAAGATATCCGGATTGGCGGCGCCAAGTTGAAAGCCAAAGGCAACCCGGTCGGCATTTCGCTCGGGCACTCCGTCGATCCGAACCTCTCATATCGGAGCATGTTGTGGAGTTACGGCGCCTCCGAATGCGACGAAACCGGCAAGCGCGTCACGCTTAATTCTAAAGAGACGGTGGAGGTCGTGAAATACGTCCGCGCCCTCTATAAGGAGGCGATGGAGCCCGACGTGCTGTCATGGGACGACGCCAGCAACAACAAATACCTGGCGTCAGCGCGTGGATCCTGGATTCACAATCCGATCTCGGCGTATCGAAGCATCCAGAAGGCCAGCCCCGAACTAGCAGACAAGATCTACGTGTGGAAAACCCCCGCTGGGCCAGTGCGGCGGATCGCGGCTGCATCGCCGAATTCCTACGTCGTCTGGCGCTTCGCGCGCAATCCGGATGTAGCGATCGACTTCCTCCGCTACTACGCAGATCATGGTACAGAGTCCTTTCAAGCGAGCACCGGCTACAATCATCCGCTGTTCGCGGACATTGTGCCGATGCCGATGCCGATCCTGTCAAACGATCCGACCTCGCACCCGGCCGACAAGCTGACCGTACTGCAGACTGCTGGCGAGTGGCACGCCACCTATGGTTACCCGGGGCCGGCCGGGCCGGCATCGGACGAAGTCGCGGACAATTTCGTCATAAACGACATGATGGCCAAAGCTGCGACCGACAAAGCGACGCCCGAGGAAGCGGTGACCTGGGCCACCAAGGAAGTGGAACTGATCTACAAGAAGTGGCTCTCGTGAACAAACGCGCGTGGGCGGGTGGCTCGCCCACGCCTTTGCGCGGCAACCTGACTCGTTCATCGGCATGTGCTTGGGCGCCCGCTCGAGTATTAAGGAAAGTCTCTCATGGGTGCAGTTACCGCCACCAATATCCGCAAGCAGTTCGGCGATGTTGTTGCGGTCGATGGCATCAGCTTGGCAGTGCGCGACGGCGAGTTTTTGGTGCTGCTCGGTCCATCGGGCTGCGGCAAGACAACGTTCCTGCGCATCATTGCCGGCCTGGAGAGGGCGACATCGGGCGAAATCCTGATCGGCGGGGAGGTCGTCAATGAGGTGCCACCCCGCGCGCGCGGCGTTGCTATGGTGTTCCAGAGCTACGGCCTCTATCCGCACCTCACAGTCGCCAACAACATCGCCTTCCCGCTGCGCACACAGCGCGTCGCGAAGGTGGAGATCCAGCGCAAGGTTGCATGGGCCGCTGGCCTGCTCGGCCTCGATCGCCTCCTGCATCGCCGCCCACGCGAGCTTTCCGGCGGCGAGCGGCAGCGCGTGGCACTGGCGCGCGCATTGGTGCGCGAGCCCACCGTGTTCCTGCTCGACGAGCCGCTATCGAACCTCGACGCCAAGCTGCGTGCGACCGCCCGTAGCGAGCTCAAGCAGTTCCAGCAGACCGTGCGCACTACCACGATCTACGTCACTCACGATCAGGTCGAGGCGATGGGCATGGGCGACCGCATCGCGGTGATCGACCACGGTAAGCTGCGGCAGATCGGGACGCCCGCTGAAATCTACGACGACCCAGCCGACGAATTCGTCGCCGGCTTTTTGGGCACGCCGCCGATGAATCTGATCCAGCGTGACGGCGGCTCGCTCGGTTTCCGCCCAGAGCATTTCTTGCCGAAGGAACTACTCAATGGCGCGGCGCTCACCGAGCTCGCGTTCCGTATCGATCGCATGGAATATCTCGGCTCGGAGCGCATCCTATACGGGGCGATCGATGGCTTTGCAGCGAAACGCGAGGTCACCGCGAAGCTGCCAGCCCACGTGCAGCTCACCGGGATTCGACCCGGAGAATGGCACCCCTTCGCGGTTCGCGAGACCGAGCTGCGCTTTTTCGATCTTGACGGCCGGCGCAGCGAAGGCAAGGCCCAAGCCCAATGACCGCGATCACGCTTACGCCGCGCCCAGCCCGTTCGCGTTTCTTCCTGGATCGCGCGGAAATCGTTGGGCCGCTATTCATCGCGCCGGCGATCCTCTATGTCGTCCTGTTGGTCGGCCTGCCGTTTCTGCTCGCGCTTTATTATAGTGTGAGCGCATACAACATCTTCAATGAAAGCCTCGCATTCGTCGGGCTGAAGAATTTTCGCGATATCATCGGTAGCGAGATCTTTCGGCGAACGCTCATCAATACTCTCGTGTTCACCATCAGTGCCCAGATCATCGGCCTGTTGCTCGGCAAGATTGGGGCGATGCTGTTGATGCAGGAATTCCGCGGCCGCGGCATCGCTCGTGCGCTGGTCGTGCTGCCCTGGGCGGTGCCGGTATCGCTGGCAACGGTGGCCTGGCTGTGGATGTTTGATTCCCTCTACAGTGTAATCAACTGGACGCTGATCGCGCTTGGGCTGGTCGACGCCGCCAACCGGCCGCAATGGCTGGGCCAGGAGGACCTGGCGATGATCGCGGTCGTCGTGGTGCATGCCTGGCGGCTGTTTCCGTTTGGCGTCGTGATCTTCCTCGCCGGATTCACTTCGGTGCCGAAAGACGTGCTCGACGCCGCGACCGTCGACGGCGCCGGCTTCTGGCGGCGTAACTACCAGATCATCCTGCCGATTATCGCGCCGATCGTGCTGATCGCTCTGATCTTCGGCACCGTGTTCACCTTCACGGATTTGAGCGTCGTTTATCTCCTGACCAAGGGCGGGCCGATCAACAGCACGCAGGTGCTGGGTACGTACGCCTTCCAGGTCGGCATCCTGTCTGGCGACGTCGCCCACGGCGCTGCCATCTGCTTGTTCCTGTTCCCGTTCCTGCTGGTCGCGGTAATTCTACTGCTGCGCTCACTGCGGCGGCGGGAGATCTGAGATGCTTCGGCTGGCCAAAAAACTCGGTGGAGAGGGGTCGTTCTACGCGGCCGTGATCACGCTCGTGGTGTTCGCCGCTTTCCCGTTCTACTGGATGCTGATCACCACCTTCAAGGCTGACGGCGATCTCTACGATCTCAAATCGATTCCATATTGGTTCAATACCGCGCCTACGCTCGAGCACATCAGATATCTTTTCACGGAGACGCTGTTTGTGCAGTGGCTGATGAACTCCGCGTTGGTCGGGCTATGCGTCGTCGCCATTACGCTGATCGTGGCGCTGCCGGCCGGCTATAGTCTTGCGCGCATGCCGGGGCGCAGCGCCGAAACGCTCGGCATCGGAATTTTCCTGACCTATTTGGTGCCGCCGACGCTGCTATTCCTGCCGCTGTCGCGGGTCGTAACGATCTTGGGGCTGCAGGACTCACTGTGGTCGCTGGTGGTGATTTATCCGACGTTCACGATCCCGTTCTGCACCTGGTTGCTGATGGGCTTTTTCAAATCGGTGCCCCGCGAGATCGAGGAGGCGGCGATCGTCGACGGGTGCACCGTCGTCGGCGCGTTCGTGAAGACGGTGCTGCCGCTCTCAGTACCGGCGGTCCTCACCGTGGTCATCTTCGCATTCACGCTGACCATGCAGGAATTCGTCTACGCGCTGACTTTTATCTCCTCCTCGGAGGAGAAGCCCGTGACGCTTGGGGTGGCAACCGACCTGATTCGCGGCGACATTTTCTACTGGGGGGAGCTGATGGGTGCGGCGCTGATCGCGAGCGTTCCGGTGGCGATCGCTTACAATCTTTTTCTCGATCGGTTCATCAGCGGGATAACCGGCGGCGCTGTCAAATAGGCGGAGCTTGCAGCGTCACCTCTTACGCTAAACCATTTCTTTGGAAATCCACTGCGTGACTGATCGCTGGGCAGGTGACCAGCCAAGCTCGATCGCGGCTTTGCCGCGCACGCGACTGTTGGAACCGAGCGATAACACCGCCAAATTTCGTCCCCAGGCTGCAATAGCACCGTCGGCAGACCAACCCTGCGCGGTACCGAGCCCTAGCCGGGCTGCGATCGCTTGAGCAATTTCACCAAGCGCCTCCTCACCACTCTCGACATACATAAATGCACCGGCTGGCGCCTTGGCGACTGCTAGTACGTAAAGCGCCGCTACATCAGCGATGTGTACATTGGACCAGCGGTTCAACCCGCGCCCGATATAATGCACTGTGCCTGATGCTTTGGCTTCCCGCACGAGTGCGGGAATCTGGACGCTCTGCGCTGGCGGCCCAAGCGCATTGCCATAGATCATAGTATTACAGAGCACGACGGAGCGGATACCGGGAGCCGCAAGCACCATCCGGTCGATCGCTACACGTCCGGACCTTTCAGGCAGCGGCTCAATCGGCATCGCCTCATCGAAGATTCGATCGGATGGCTCACCCATCGCGAGATCCGCAACGATGCTGCTTCCACTCGAATGAATAAGAGCTTTGCCTGAACCGGACATGGCATCGATCAAGATCTCCACAGCGCCGCGATGGTCGCTCGAGGCCGCATTGACGACGGCATCAGCGGCGCGCGCTTCAGCTTGCAACACGGGCATGTCATCAAGTGAACCAACAACCGCTTCGATGCCATAGGCGCCAACTACATCAGCCGTTGCTCGGTTACGAACCAAGCCGCGAACTTTGTGACCAGCGGCAACAAGGGCTAGGGCAACTGCGCTGCCTATAAAGCCACCGGCACCAGTTAGAAAGATCCGCATTTTGCACTCTAATATTGACGTCGCTCTTGGTCATGACCCGTGCTGTAATTAGTCTTTTCTGTCATTGTGCATCACAGTAAATCGAACCGAAATGGATCAGAGCACACATTTCGCGATGTCCACCTGATGTCCGCTTTACCTGTGCCCTATACCGCTCACTCGACTACAGTCCGACAACGGACCTGATTCCGATCTCGCTCGTCGGGAAGTGCCCGGGACATTCTGCATCGCTCGGTCGATGTCCACTTTATTCCCGAAAGCGAACATTGCGGAGCGTAACTGGCATGTCCGCTTTGTGCCAAAACAAGCTTGACTGTCACGCGCACCGAACTCCCCATAACCAGCGTCAGGGGGCGTTGCAAAAATCAAACTGATGCGCAAGCGGCAAGGATCGCTGCACGATAGGTAACATGGACGTTGTCGCCGTGAAGATGAATGGGGATTCCAAGGCGACCATCAGCCGCCGACGCCCTAAACGTTTTGACGATTTCGATCTCGTCGCCGGGATTGGGGAACGCCCGAGCGAGCAGGTCCCGTACCTCAACCCGCAGCTCGTAAAGAGTGGCCCTTGGCTCAGGCAACCCGACCCGGCCAAACATATCCCGCAAAGCCGATAAACTCAGCGATCTGACGTGCGAGGGGTCACGTAATCGCTCAACACGATTGAACTCCGCCGCCTCATCGGAATCCTCTGGTGCGTAGGCATCGACGACTACAATGCGCCCCTTTGCGGCGCACACCCGGGCCATCTCCCGAAGTGCCGCCGCAGGATCGATCAGATGATGAAATGAATAACGTGTGACCACAATAGTGAAGCTCTCTGCGGCATACGGCAGTAAGTATGCGTCGCCCTGATGCCAGTCGACGTTGCGCACGCCTTGCTCCGCCGCAAATCGACGCGCGCGGTCGAGCATCGCGGGGGTCATGTCGATCCCGGTCACTCTCCCCGCATACGGAGCGAAGGCGCAAACGACGAGACCCGGCCCGCAGGCGACATCGAGAACCGTGTCCTTCGGTCCCGGCCGGGCTGCATTCACGATCATCTTCAACGCGTCTTTGTCGTTGATCATGGCGGCGGCGCTGAAGGGCAGTGCTTGGCGGGAAAATTGGTCTAGGATCAGGTCTCGGTGTGTCGCCATGCCCAAATTCTCACGTCGTCTATGGCCGTCACTCGCGCCGCCTCATTGGGGCCCCCCCAGCCTCAAGGCGAACCATCCTATAGGCCCAAACCGGATCGTTGAAAGCGGTCCGTCGATGTCCGCTTTGGGTCAAAAGCGCCCGATGTCTGCTTTACCCGCAAAAGCGGACATTGGTTGAGCGGGTCGTGATGTCCGCTTTATGCCAATAGCAAACATGGTGGAGCTTCAAGGGTATCCCTACTTGGGCGTGGATATCCTGTAATCTGGGCTGCAAAACCGGGGACGAACATGAGCCAGTCACAATTTGATTTGGAAGCGTTCCGCAATTTCGAGAGAACTACTCACGACAAGCTTGCCGAAAGCTATTACGACGCGTTCTCGGCAGTAACCAACGGTGCAATCGAGCCGTTGCTCAAGGCAGCCCATGTTGGAAACGGTACCCGGCTGCTCGATGTTGCAACCGGCCCCGGAACGCTAGCCGCAAAGGCAGCGGAGTGTGGTGCGCGCGTCATTGGGATCGATATCGCACCGGCAATGATTGAGCTGGCGCACACGCTGCATCCGCATCTCGACTTTCGCGAAGGCAGCGCCGAGGAATTGCCATTGGATTCGTCATCCTTTGACGCTGTCATTAGCAGCTTCGGTGTAGGTCACTTCTCCAGACCAGAGCGCGTTCTCGCTGAATTTGCACGCGTGCTGGTTTCGAAAGGTCGTGTAGCACTCTCCTGGTGGGACGGTTTTGGCAAAAACCGAATAAACGGGATCTTCTTTGAAGCCATTAGCGAGCTGGGAATCAGTGCTCCTGGCGCGTTGCCAGCCGGACCCGCAGTTGACAGATTTTCAGATCCTAACGAATTCGCTGTGATTTTGCGTGCGGCTGGCTTTGAGGTCGTTGGGATTGATTACATATCATTCTCACACTCACTCAAAAGCGTTGATGAGTTTTGGGATCTCGCGCTCGGAAGCTTTGTGCGGGTATCAACCCTCATCGAAGCACAGAACGCCGACGTTCAGCAACGGATACGCGCCAAGGTAGAACAGATAGCGCAGCAATATGAATCGGCAAATGGTCTTCAGATTCCGATTGCATTTAGAGTTATCGCTGGAATTCGGTGAAGTTTTATATATGCGGTCATTGTCGTGCTTTGGGTCAAAAGCTGACAACAGCCCATTTCCGCGCGATGTCTGCTTTACCCCCAAAAGCGGTCAACGCAGCGAGAGTCACGTCATTTGTCCGCTAATGTGGTATTAAATCCTTCGGATTAACTAGCACGCCAAACACATTGGAATTTGGAACGAAAGAGAATCATCATTTCGCATAAGGGGATGAGTGGGGCAGGGGCAAGACCGGCTCGCGCGCCTGAAGGCTCTTCGGCCACACCACGTACGACTTGTCGTCGATATACTGGACGATAACCGGGAATGCACGTTCGTTTTGACCGGAGGCGATCGACTCTTCGTTGCCGAACTTCACGCCGAAGCCAAGCATCGTACCGCCTTCGGGCAGGTCCACTTCGAGCGCGGCCTTGCGCAGTGCGTCGGCGTCGAACCCGCCATATTTCTTGATGGCGAGCGGCAAGACCTCGGTCAGCAGCACGTAGGTATTGCTCGCCGCCATGCCGACATGGGCCGACTTGATCACGGTGCCCGGCCGCGCCTTCGTGTATTCCTCACCGACCACCTTAATGATTTCCGGCAGTCCCGGTTTGAGCGCCTTCTCGCTGGTGAGCCAGATCGAGATCGGGTCAACGTTGAAGAAATAGTTCACGTCGTTGCCCAACCCCTCCTTGAGCTTGTCGTACACCCCATACCCGGCGCCGTGTCCGATCAGTGCGCTAAAGCGCAGGCCCATCTCGCGCGCCTGTCGCAGGAAGAGCGTGATGTCGGGATTGTATCCCGTGTGGAAGACGACATCCGGGCCCTCGCGCTTGAGCTTGGTGACGAGGGACGACAAATCGGGTGCGGTCGCGGAATAGCCCTCGTTTACGACGATGTTGAAGCCCGCCTTGCTCGCGCCTTCCTCAACGCCCTTCGACACGTCGACCCCGTATGCTCCGTCTTCGTGGATAACGGCGATACGCAGGTCCTTCGGCGCCTTGCCGAACTTCTCCTGCGAGTAGGCATCGACGAATCCGGTCGAAGCGAGGCCGAACTGGCGGCCGCTCGGTTGCGCGCGGAAGACGTATTTCAAGTGGCGATTTTCGAGCACGGCCGAGGAAATGCAGGTGGTGATCCACATGAATTTCTTGATTTGATCGACTCGCGCGGCAATGGGCACGCATTGCGCCGAGGAGAAGAAGCCGAGCAGGATATCGACCTTCTCCTGCTCGATCAGCCGAATCGCCTCATTGATGGCAACCTCCGGCTTGCTTTGCGCATCCGCATAGATCGGCTCGATCGGATAGCCTTCGATCCCGCCGTTCTTGTTGAAATAGTCGATCATGATCTTGGTACCGAGCGCGTGCAACGCGGAGCCGCCGGCCGCCAGCGGTCCGCTGTAATCGAAGACCACACCAATCTTGATCTTTTTCGCGGTGTCCTGGGCTGCTCCCGGCTGCTGCGCGCGCGCCGCAAGTGGCCAGGCGACCGCGCCGCCAAGCGTAAGGATGAATCCTCGTCGCCGGATATCGATTGCCATGCGACCCTCCCGCAGGGATCATGCAACGGGGGGACAATATCACAGTAGACCTCCTGCGCTGCGGGATTTCACTCCGGCCTATGCCATAGCGGACATAGCCGCGCGTCTAAGCGATGTCTGCTTTACCCCCAAAAGCGGACATTGAAACTCAGTCGCGTGATGTCCGCTTTGTGCCAAAGGCGGACATCGCGAATTCGATCAGCTCGTGCGCTGAGCCCAGCTTCTTCACCTAGTGTGGACAAGGCGGCTGTCCGGGACCGCCGCAAGCTCTTTGTTGTGGCGCCCGCTGCTGCTCCTGCTGCTGACGCTGCTGTTGCTGCTGTTGTTGCTGGCGCTGCTGCTCCTGCTGCTGACGCTGCTGTTGCTGCTGCTGTTGCTGCTGTTGTTGCTGGCGCTGCTGCTCCTGCTGCTGACGCTGCTGTTGCTGCTGCTGTTGCTGCTGCTGTTGCTGGCGCTGCTGCTCCTGCTGCTGGCGCTGCTGTTGCTGCTGCTGTTGCTGCTGTTGTTGCTGGCGCTGCTGCTCCTGCTGCTGACGCTGCTGTTGCTGCTGCTGTTGCTGCTGTTGTTGCTGGCGCTGCTGCTCCTGCTGCTGACGCATCTGTTGCTCTTGTTGACGTCGCTGTGTGGCGTCCGCGGGACCACCTGGCAAGGCGGGCAAGGGTTGTCCTTGGGCGCCCGGTAAAGGCTGGCCCGGCTGCTGCTGGAGCTGAGAGGGCGTTTGGCCAGGCAAAACAGGCCCAGGTTGCTGAATTGTGGTCGCCTTCCGCTGTACTGAGGGAGGCAATGCCGGCCCGATGGCAGCGGCGGGAGCAAAGCCGGGTTCACGCCCCGGCGGACCCGATGGCGCCGCCGGAGTCAAAGTCCTCGAGCGTCCGCCCTGCTCGGTGATCGTGACCGTGTTCGTCGTATTGT
>Ga0306920_100003440_pt1 | contig 20081 bp, 17 predicted proteins | sample flu12Cox44000170_FD_204666 | JGI IMG/M metagenome (GOLD analysis project Ga0306920, IMG submission 204666) | Lab enrichment of tropical soil microbial communities from Luquillo Experimental Forest, Puerto Rico - flux4day.12C.oxic.44.000.170 (v2)... | ecosystem: Environmental > Terrestrial >... | reverse complement strand
TTGCCGGAGTACTACCTGACCCGGGCGGAGACGTCGATCCTGGTGGAGCGCGCGCCCGCGATCGCCGGGCTGTCGCGGTGCGAATCGCTGGTCGAGCTGGGCAGCGGCACCTCGGCCAAGACCCGGCTGCTGCTGCGGGCGCTGCGCGACCGCGGGACCCTGCGCGAGTTCGTGCCGTTCGACGTCGACCCCGCCGTGCTCGCCGAAGCCAGCGACGCGCTGGGCGAGGAGTACCCGGGCCTGCGGATCGCCCCGTTCGTCGGCGACTTCGAACGTGACCTCGGCGCGATCCCGGCCGGCGGGCGCCGCACGATCGCGTTCATCGGCTCGACCATCGGCAACCTCGAGCCCGCGGCGCGCAGCGCCTTCCTGGCCCAGGTCGGCGCCGCGCTGCGGCCCGGGGACACGTTCCTGCTGGGGATAGACCTGGTCAAGGACACCGGCCGGCTGCTGGAGGCCTATAACGACGCGGCCGGGGTGACCGCGGAGTTCAACCGCAACGTGCTGCTCGTGGTCAACCGGGAGCTGGACGCGGACTTCCGCGTCGAGGAGTTCGAGCACGTGGCGCTGTGGGACGCCGAGCACGAGTGGATCGAGATGCGGCTGCGCGCGGCGCGCGAGCAGACGGTGACGATCGGCGACCTCGGCCTGGCGGTCCGTTTCGCGGCCGGGGAAGAGCTGCGCACCGAGATCTCGGCCAAGTTCCGCCGCGCGGGCATCGAGGCCGAGCTCGCCGCGGCCGGCCTGCGCACCCGGGCGTTCTGGACCGACCCGGCCGGGGACTTCGGCCTCCTGCTCGCCGAGCCAGGCTGACCCGCTAGGCTGCCTGCTCATGGCGAAAGAGGTTGGCCTGATCGTGGAACTGACGCGCGACAGCGCGGTCGACCGGAACGTGCGCGCGGACCTGCCGCCGAGCATCAAGAGCGGCCGCGTCGCCCTGGACCACATCGAGGCTGACGACCTGGGCCGGCTGAGCCCGCCGCCGGCCGGCGAGGTCGTGCTGACGGTGCTGTCGCCGGAGGCCCTGCGCCGGGACCCGCAGGTGATCCGGGACGCGATCGACCAGGCCGACAGCGATCAGCCCCCGGTGATCGTCGTGGAGGCGGCCGAGTACCTGCGCGAGGACGAGATCGCCGCGGTCCTGGACGCGGCCGACCGCGCGGACCGGACCGTCATCCTGCGGATCCTGACCGACGCTTAACCGCGCCGGTCAGGACAAGACCGCGGACGACGCCGCGTCCCGCGCGGCCACCTGCGCCGGCACCGGTCCCGGGCGCAGGGCACTGGCCGGCAGGCGGCCGGCGAGCCAGTACAAGAGCAGGACGGCCAGGCCGGCGCTCGCCCCGACGAGCAGCCACGGCAGCCACGCCGCCACCGAGTACAGCGCGACCATCGCGGGCGCGATCACGCCCGGCACCGTGAACGCGTACTGGAACGCGGCCAGGTACCGGCCCCGCACCGCGGCGGGCGCGACCGCCTCGGCCAGCGCGCTGGCCCGCTGGAACAGCAGCCCCGCCAGGGCCATCACCACCGTGGCCGCCAGCAGCTCAGCCGGCCGCCATCCCGGCGGGACGGCGAGCGCCGCCACGCAGGTCCCGCACCAGACGGCGTACAGCCCGGCGCCCAGCACCATCGCCGTGGTCCGGGACATGCGGCGGGTCACCCGCAGCGCGAACGTAGCCCCCGCGCCGCTCAGCCCGGCCGCCAGGGCCAGGGCCGCGCCGGGCAGCCAGGGCTGGGTGTGCAGGTCCCCGAGCACGTACACCGACATGCCGCTGAGGAAGAAATCGACCGACAGCGCGGCCAGGCCGGTGGCCGCGATGACGGCCAGGAACGGCCAGTCCGTGCAGAGCCGGCCGGTGCCGCTCCTGGCCAGGCCGGGGTCACGGCGACGCGGGCGCGGGACCCGCACCAGCAGGGCCAGCAGCGCCGCGCACGCCCCGAAGCTGACCGCGTCCGCGACCACGGCGATCCGGTAACCCGCCGCGCCCGCCATGCTGAGCAGGCCGCCCGCGGCCAGCCCGCCGAGGCTGAAGCACGCCGCGCGGACCGTGGCCGCCACCGCGAACGGCCGGTCCTTCGGGCCGTCCCCGGCCACGTCGGAGATCAGGGCAAACAGCGAGCTGTAGAACAGCTGCTGGCCCGCGGCGAGCAGCACCGCCGCCGTCACCACGACCGCCTTGCCCCGGGCCGCCAGGTAGGCCACCGCCCCCAGCGCCTGCAGCAGCTCGGCGCCCACCACCACGCGCAGCGGCCCCACCCGGTCCACGAGCCGGCCCGCCACCGGCGGCGCGCCCAGGCCCGCCACCGTTCCCGCCGCCACAACCGTCCCAGCTGTCCCGAGCGGCAGTCCTACCACCCTGGTTACGTACAGTAACGCAACTGGCAGGAACAAACCCGACCCGAAGTTGTCCACCCCAAGCGCGGTCAGTAAGGCGACGCGGTTCCTCCCCATGGTCAACGACCCTAACGACCCGGCCGCGACCCCGCCCGCGACTTGGCCAGACTCCCTCATCCGGCCTTACTCTGCGTGATCATGGGGCGGGAGCAGCCCTGGCTCCCGGGGCGCCGGCCCGGCCTGCGGGCGGGTAGGCGAGCAGGGCTGGCGTAGGCCCGCCCGCCCGCAGGCCGGCTGATCATCGGCGAGGCTGTCGCGGTGCGAGACCTCCTGGTACGGCGGCTACGGCTTGACGGCCGCGGACCAGTTGGTCGGGTAGCCCTGCGGGAGGGCCCCGCTGCCGCCCTGCCCGGCGTTGGGCGCCGCGGGCACGCCCAGGGCCTGCAGCAGTTCGTCGAAGTTGAGCCCGGTAATGGTGGGGAAGGGACCGCCGGCGCCGATGCCCCCCGCCTCCGGCGCTTGTGATTCGGGTTCTTGGGAGGATCCGTCGCCCATCGCCCACCCGGTCTCGATGCCGTCGCCGCCGCTGAACATGTTCGCGACCACCGTGCCGGACGAGACGGTCTGGCCGACCTGGACGTCGGGCGTGACGTCCTCGGCCACGTAGACCACCAGTCCCTGGGCCGGGCCGCTGGTGAGCCGGTAGGTGATCCACCCTCCTCCGGGCCAGCCCGAGTCGGATCCCATCGCCTCGGTGACGACCCCGTTGCCGATCGCGTAGACCGGCCCCGACCCGCTGAAGTCGACGCCCTGGTCGACGCGCTCGGGGACCAGCCCGCTGACGTTGCGCAGCGGGTTGGCGTAGGCGGCCGCCGTGGCGGCGGCCTGAGCCTGCTGAGCGGCCTGGGCCTGGCGCTGCTGGGCCGCGGCGCGCGCGGCCGCGGCACGCCGCGCGGCGGCACGCCGGGCTGCGGCCAGCCGGGCGGCGGTGATCTTGGCCGTGGGGATCTGGGCCCACTGGTTCGTGGCGTTCCCGGCGGGCGCGACCGGATCGCCCCCCGCGCTCCGGCTGACTGGCTGGCCGGCCTGCAGGTCATTGAGCCCGGGCGCCTGGCCCGCCGCCGCGGGCCGCAGCGCGCTCTCGGACCAGCGGACCACCGCGGGCGCGGCGGCGGCCGCGGAGACAAGCAGGGTCGAGCCCGCTACCGCGGCCACGATCCGCTTGTCCCGCAGCGCCGACGTGATCGGCGACGCCTTACGCTGCGCCGACGGCTTCCGGTGGCTGGTCGGCCGGGCGGGACTGTGCAGCCCGACGGGCAAGGCCATGGCGCCGGACGCGGTGAGCGTGGCCGACGCCGTGGGGGCCGCGAGCCAGCCGGAGGAGGCAGCCTGGGCAGACCGATCGGACCGGCCGCGCCGATCCGATCGACCGGAGGAGACCCGTGGCTTCTGATGCCGGGCGGGGGGGCGTGACACTACGCAGCCTTCGGTCGGGCGCGATCATCGCGCTCGGCGGTCACCCGATGCTGGCCCGGGCGTCTTCCCTGGCCAGCGCGTGCGGACGCCGTGCGGGTCAGGGCAACGGAAAACCACCCGGGGGAGGTGACCGCCACGCACGCTAGGTGCTGCCGGGCAACTACGCTGCCGCACAGACAGGCACGGCAAGGCGGAAACCACGCTAAACGCAAGTGTGACTTAAGTCACAGTGATTTCGGCAAGCTCATCCGGCACGTCAGGCACTAGCGCCCCGGCCGGAGCCGCCCGGGGCGTGACGCGGGCGGGTATGCAGGGCAGTGTGACACGAGGGCGGGGTGCATGATGGGCGGATGCCGATGTTCGCCTTCGAGGGCCGCGAGCCGAGAGTCAGCCCCGCCGCGTGGATCGCGCCGACCGCCACCCTGATCGGGGACGTGCTGGTCGAGGCCCACGCCTCGATCTGGTACGGAGCGGTGCTGCGGGCCGACTTCGGGCCGATCATCGTGCGGCGAGGCGCCAACGTGCAGGACGGGTCGGTCCTGCACGGCGGCACCGACCCGGTCACCGAGGTCGGCGAGGGCGCCACCGTCGGTCACCTGTGCGTGGTCCACGGAGCGGTGATCAGCGCCGAGGCGCTGGTCGGCAACGGCGCCACCGTGCTCGATGGCGCGACCGTGGGCCGCCGCGCGCTGGTGGCGGCGGGCGGCACGGTGCCGCCCGGCATGGTGATTCCCGACGGCATGCTCGCCGTCGGGGTGCCCGCCCGGATCGCGGGCGAGATCACCGGGGGAGCGCGGCAGTGGGTCGAGACCAACCCCGAGATCTACCGCCAGCTGGCGCGACGGCACGCGGCCAGCGTCCGGCCGGTCCCGGCCACGGATCATGTCCCCGGCTGATGAGCGCGGTCCTGCTCCCCGCGGCTGGTCACGCCGCCGGCGGATGAGCGCGAGCCCGGTCCTTCTCCCTCCGCCTGGCCATGCCATCGGGGGGCGAGAGGACCTGGCGCAGGAACTCTGCGTTCGATGAGGTGTCGCGGGTCTTGTCCAGCAGCACCTCCAGAGCCTGCTGGGGATCGAGCCCGGCCAGGACCCGGCGCAGGCCATCGACGGCCGCGCGCTCCTGCGGCGCCATCAGCAGGTCGTCACGGCGCGTTCCGGACGGCCCGATGTCGATCGCGGGGAAGATCCGCTTCTCGGCCAGGTCGCGGCGCAGCCGCAGCTCCATGTTCCCGGTGCCCTTGAACTCCTCGAAGAACACGTCGTCCATACGGGAGCCGGTCTCCACCAGGGCGCTGGACAGGATGGTCAGCGAGCCGCCCTCCTCGATGTTCCTCGCGGCGCCGAGGAACTGGCGGGGCGGCTGCAGGGCGGATGTGGCCACCCCGCCGGCCAGTATCCGGCTGCTGGCGGGCGCGGCGAGATTGTAGGCGCGGCTCAGCCGGGTGATGGAGTCAAGCAGCACCACCACGTCCCGGCCGAGCTCGACCAGGCGCTTGGCCCGTTCGATGGCCAGTTCCGCGACCATGATGTGATCACGAGCGGACTGATCGAAGGTGGAGAAGATCACCTCGCCACGGACCAGCCGCCTGAGATGGGTGACCTCTTCGGGCCGCTCGCCGACCAGCACGACCATCAGGTGGACCTCGGGATGGCCCGCCGTGATCGCGGTGGCGATGTCCTGCAGCACCATCGTCTTGCCGGCCTTGGGCGCGGAGACGATCAGGCCACGCTGGCCCTTGCCGATCGGGCTCACCAGGTCGATGATCCGCGCCGTGGGCGACGCGGAGCCCGATTCCAGGCGGAGGCGCTCCTGCGGATAGACCGGGGTGAGCTCGTCGAAGTCGGGGCGCGCCCTCGCCTGGCCGGGCGCCTGGTCGTTGACCGTGTCGACGCGGACCAGGGCGCCGGACTTCCCGGCCGCCTTGGCGCGGCGCGCCGGCCGGTCTTCCGCGCCTGGACCGGGTGCCTGCGCCGCTCCCGGGGGCCGGGCGGCTCCGGTGAGGTGATCTCCCCGGCGAAGGCCGTGCTGGCGGACCTGGGTGAGGGGGACGTAGACGTCGTCCGGGCCCGGCCGGTAGCCGGAGGTCCGGATGAAGGCCCGGTCGTCGTGGACGTCGAGGATTCCCGACACCGGGACGAGCGCGGCGTCGCGCAGGCCCTGGTCCTGCGCTGGCGCCGGGCGCTGCTGTGTAGTGATGGTCATGGCTTTCCTTTCGGGGCGGCCCGAATTTGGGCGTGCTGGACTGGAGAAATGGCGTGGCGCGGAATAAGCGCGCCGCACCCGGGAGAATGCGGGAGAATACAGCCGCCGGATCGATAACAGGCGTGCCTCAATGACCCGGGAATTTAGGTGCTCTACGCCGGGCTCTGTCGCCGATCCTGTCTCCGGGACGGGATCCGGGGCAGCGCGGCAGGGCCTTCAGGGCACGGGGCCATCAGCTGACGGAGTCTGAGGCCACGCCATTAGGCCCTCGTCATGGGTCCCGGTCATTGGCGGGGAAGTGGTGCGCGGCGAAGCCGCCCGGCGGCCTGCAGAAGAGCCGCCTGTCCGCTATCGCGGAAGCTCTTTTATCCCTGGAGCTTGTATACCAGAATTCTGGCGCTTCGCCAACCCGGTTTTTTTAGCCCTGGCCTGAAGATCGCGGAGAGTTGCCTGCGCTATTAAAACCGGTCCGGCCTTCCTGTCGCGCAGCCCGGACCCGGCCAGCCTCCGCCGGCGCCTCATCACAGGCCCGGGTGACGGCCAGGGTAATGCCCGGGGAGTTACCGGCGCGACGTGCCCGGCCGGCGTGCGATCGTGAGGCACTACCACGTGTGAGAGGGGTCGTCATGAGCTCGCCTCCCACCCCGGCCCCGGACCGGGACGGGCCGGCCGCGGCGCGCCACCCGTGACCGGCAAGGTCGCGGTCATCACCGGTGCCTCCCGGGGCATCGGCGCCGGCCTGGTGGCCGGGTACCGGGGACGGGGCTGGGCGGTGGTGGCCAGCGCCCGCACGATCAAGCCCTCGCCGGACCCGGACGTGCTCACGGTGGCCGGAGATATCGCCGACCCGGCGACCGCCGCCCGGATCACCGGCGCGGCGCTCGACCGGTTCGGTCGCATCGACACCCTGGTCAATAACGCGGGCGTGTACCTGTCCAAGCCGTTCACCGACTACACCGCCGCCGACTACGCCACCGTCGTGGGGGTCAACCTGACCGGGTTCTTCTGGCTGACCCAGCGGGCCATCGCCGAGATGGCGGCCCGGTACGGCGGCCACGTGGTCAACGTCTCGGCCACCCTGGCCGAGGTCGCGGACTCCGCCACCCCCGAGGTGCTGGCCGCGCTGACCAAGGGCGGCCTGGCCGCGGCCACCCGGTCCCTGGCCGTCGAGTACGCTTCGCGCGGCATCCGGGTCAACGCCGTGTCGCCCGGCATCATCCAGACGCACCCAGCCGAAAGCTACGACGCGCTTGGCGACCGGCTTCCCCCGCTCGGCCGCGTGGGCCAGGTCAGCGACGTGGTGGACGGCGTCTTGTTCCTGGAGTCCTCGCCGTACATCACCGGCGAGATCCTGCACATCGACGGGGGCCAGATCGCCGGCCACTGAGGCCCGGCCGATGTCGAGAACTCCGGCCGCGGCGGTGACATCTGGGTGAGCGGCGTCCGCGGGCGCCGCCCCGACCAGGGAGGATGGGACGATGCGATTCATGCTGCTGCAGAACTACGGACAGGTCGAGTCGGACTGCGCGCCGATGACGGAGTGGAGCCCCGAGGACATCAACGCGCATATCGAGTTCCAGCAGGCGCTCAACGCCGAGCTGGCCGAGCTCGGTGAGCTCGTCGACGCGCAGGGGCTGGCCGGGCCCGAGCTGGCCAAGTTCGTGGTCAGCGACGGGATCAGCGCCCCGGTGATCACGGACGGCCCGTACCCCGAGTCCAAGGAGCTGCTGGCCGGCTACCGGCTGGTGGACGTCGAGTCGGCGCAGCGGGCCATCGAGATCGCGGCCCGGGCGTCGGCGGCCCCCGGGCAGAACGGGGCGCCGATCCGGCAGCCGATCGAGGTGCGCGAGGTGCTGAGCGCCCCCGATCCCGAGCTGTGAGGCCGGGCGGGCCGTGACCGCCGCGGTCAGCCTCGAGGACCTGCTGCGCGAGCTGGCGCCGCAGGCCCTCGGGGCGCTCGTCCGCCGCTACGGCGACTTCGCGGACGCCGAGGACGCCGTGCAGGAGGCGCTGATCGCCGCCGCCACCACGTGGCCGGCCGACGGGCGGCCGGACAACCCGCTCGGCTGGCTGATCCGGGTGGCCTCCCGCCGCCTGGCCAACGCCTACCGCAGCGACGACGCGCGCCGCCGCCGCGAGGCGCTGGCCGCTTCGTGGTCGGCGGCCAGCCCGGACCCGCCCTCCGGGCACGACGACACGCTGATCCTCATGTTCATGTGCTGTCACCCGTCCCTCTCCCCGGCGCTGGCCATCCCGCTGACGCTGCGCGCGGTCGGCGGGCTGACCACCCGCGAGATCGCGACCGCGTTCCTCGTGCCCGAGGCCACCATGGGCCAGCGGATCAGCCGGGCCAAGGCCAGGATCAAGGCATCGGGCGAGCGGTTCGCGCTCCCGTCACCCGGCCAGCGCCCGGAACGTCTCCGGCTGGTGCTGCACGTGCTCTACCTGCTGTTCAACGAGGGCTACACCAGCAGCAGCGGCTCCGACCTGGCCCGCGCCGACCTCTCCGGCGAGGCCATCCGCCTGGCCCGGGCCGCCCGCGCCGCGATGCCCGAGGACCCGGAGGTGGCCGGCCTGCTCGCGCTCATGCTGCTCACCGACGCCCGGCGGCCGGCCCGCAGCGGCGCCGGCGGCGAGCTGATCCCCCTCGCCGAGCAGGACCGCCGCCGGTGGGACCGGCGCCTCATCCGGGAGGGGACCGGCCTGATCACCGAGGCGCTGCGCCGGGGGCACGTCGGCGAGTACCAGGTCCAGGCGGCGATAGCGGCCCTGCACGACCAGGCCGGGCGGCACGCCGACACCGACTGGCCGCAGATCCTCGCCCTCTACGCCCGGCTGGAGTCGATGACCGGCAACCCGATGGTGCGGCTCAACCGGGCCGTGGCCGCGGCCATGGCCGGCGGCCCGGAGGACGGCCTCGCGCTGCTCGACGGCCTCGGCGAGCGCCTCGGCGACCACCACCGGCTGCACTCCGTACGGGCCCACCTGCTGGAGCAGGCCGGGGACCGCGATAACGCGATGGCCGAGTTCCGGGCGGCGGCCGCCCGCGCCACGAACCTGCGCGAGCAGCAGTACCTGACCACCCAGGCGGCCCGCCTGGCCGCCGGCCGCGCCGATCATCCCGCGCGACTGATCCGCGGCCCGGAGCAGCCATAACGGGCACGGTGTTCGCGGCGCCGGCGGTCCAATGGCACGCTGAGTGCGTGGCAACCGACGCAGTGGTCCAGGTGGTCGCCGTGCTGGGGCTGGGCGAGGCGGGCGCGATCATCAGCCGCGACCTGGTCGCCTCCGGGGTCACCGTGCGCGGCTATGACCCGGTGGCGGGCGCGCCGGACGGCGTCGTGGCGACCGGCAGCGACGCGGAAGCCTGTGCCGGGGCTGACCTCGTGCTCAGCCTGACCACCGCGCACGAGGCCGAGGCGGCCTTGGCCGCCAGCCTGCCGGGGCTGCGCCCGCGGGCCTGGTACGCCGACCTCAACACGTCCTCGGCCGACCTCAAGCAGCGGCTCGCGGCCCGGGCCGAGCAGCGCGGGATCGGGTTCGCGGACGTGGCCATGATGGCCCCGGTACCCGGCCGCGGCCTGCGGACGCCGATGCTGGCCAGCGGGCAGGCGGCCGCCGAGGTCGCGGCCGCGCTCACCGGCCTGGGCGGGAACGTCGAGGCCATCCCGGGGCCGGCGGGCGCCGCCGCCAGCCGCAAGCTGTGCCGCAGCGTGTTCTATAAGGGCATGGCGGCGGCGGTGACCGAGTCGCTGCGGGCGGGCCAGGCGGCGGGCTGCGAGGCGTGGCTGCGCGACAATATCGCCGAGGACATCGGGGCGGCCATGCTGGACCGCCTCGAGCAGGGCAGCATCACCCACGCAGTCCGCCGCGCCGACGAGATGGCCGCCGCCACCGACCTGCTCGGCGAGCTCGGCGTCCCGGGCCGGATCGCGGCGGCCAGCCGCGACTGGCTGGAGCAGCTCGCCGCCGAAGCCCGGACCGCCGGCTACCGCGCGGACGGCAGCCGGAACTCGGCGTAGACCACGCGGTGATCACTGCCGGGCAGCGGGTGCACCGAGACCGCCTGCACGGCGCAGCCGGGGTCGACCAGGACGTGATCGATGGTGAGCAGGGCCGGCCTGCCCCGGGGCTCCGGCCCCCACGTGGGGATCAGCCCGTGACCGAGCCGCGCGGCGGCGTCGGCATGCCCCCGCCGCAGCACCCGGCGGAAGGGGGCGTGATCAGCGCTGGCGTTGAAGTCGCCGGCCAGCACGCGCGGCGGGTCCGCCGCCCCGGCCGGCCCGGGCAGGGCCGCCAGCTCGCTGCGCCACCGGGCGGTGTTCGCCGGCGTCCACGGTGGCCGCGGCGGGGACGCGTGGACGCAGACCAGGTCCGCGCGCTGTCCGCCGGGAAGCTCCAGCCGGGCCGTGAGCTGGCCCCCGTCGGCCCGCCTGGGGCTCAGTCCCTCGGCCAGCGGGAACCGGGCGTAGATGCCGCGGCTACGGGTACTGGCATGGTCGAGGTCGGTCACCTCGTGCGGGAGCAGGTCGGTCAGCCCGGCCTGCTTGAGCCGGCCGACCGCCGGCACGGTGAGCTCCTGGAGGAACAGCACGTCGGGGCCGTGGCGCCGCACCAGGCCGACGACCGCCTCCGCCGACGCCCTCCCGTCCAGCGTGTTCGCGGTGATCACGCGGAGCACCGGCCCGCCGGCCCGCGGCTGCGGCCGCCCGGTCGCCCGCGGCAGCACCACGGCGGCCAGCGCGGTCCCGGTGAACGCAGCCACGGCGGCCGGGCCCCTGCGCCGCAGCAGCAGCGAGCCCAGCAGCGCGGCCGCGGCCGCGTGCGGGGTGAACGCCAGCAGGGGCACCGTGACCGCCTCGAAACGGCGGCAGCGGTCGACCGCGGCCAGCCGCGCGGCTCCGTAGGAGGCCAGGCCGCCCGCGGCCAGCCACGAGATCCGCTGCATGCTCCTCCCGGGGTCGGCTCCTGGTCCTCCCCGACTCTACGGGGCGGCCGGCCGGATGGGACGCTTCGCGCGCCCGGATGCCGGGTGGTCGCGGGCGCTCACCAGCCGGGAGCGCTCGCGCTCGTCCTGTCGCCCAGCCAGGTCAGCCCGGCGAGCCGAGCAGCCGGGGCAGGAAGATGGCGAGGGCCACGCCCAGGGCCGCCGCGGAGGCGATCAGGACGGCTCCCGCCGCCGCGTCCTTGGCGATCTTGGCCAGCGGATGGTACTCGTCGGTGCACAGGTCGGTCAGCGCCTCCACCACCGTGTTCAGCGTCTCGGCGGTGAGCACGAGCCCGATCGCCATCAGCACGCAGGCCCAGTCCGCCGCGCCGATCCGCAGGACCAGGCCGGCCACGATCGCCGCCGACCCGGCCAGCAGGTGGACCCGCATGTTGCGCTGGGTGCGCACGACGTACCACACCCCCTGCCCGGCGAAGCGGAAGCTCCGGAAGAAGCCGGAGCGGGGAATCGCGGGCTGGCCGCCGGCGGCGTCGCCGCGCTGCCTGGGATCCATCCAAGATCACCTTTCAGCTCTGCGCAACCCCGGGTGCGGGGGCCGGTGCCCTCCAGGCCGCTGCAGCCGCCATCACGGACTGCGCAGCAGGAAGTGCCGGTAACCCCAGCCGTTTTCCTGCTTGTAGCCCTCGTCCACGACCGCTAGGCCCTCCGCCGCGAACCATCCGACCGTCCGTTCCCGGCCTGGGTAGTAGTGGTAGCCCGCGACGTCGCCCTCGGTGATCTCGCCCAGGACGGCGGGCAGCCCCCGGGATGACAGGTCCTGGAATGCCTGCTGGACGTCGTGCTGGCCGACGTCCTCGACCGTCATGTAGATCAGGCCGCCGGGCCGCACCGCCCGGCGCAGGTTCGCCAGCACCGCGGGCCAGTCTTCCGGCGGGACGTTCTCCATCGCGTCGATCGTCATGACCGCGTCGAACTCGCCCGCGTAGGACAGGTCCTGCAGTGCGGTGCGTTCGAGGGAGTACGCGATGCCCCGGGCCCGGGCCTGGGCGAGCATGCCCGCCGACTGGTCGGCGCCCGCGACCCGCAGGCCGGTCGCGGCGACCATGGGGAAGTACCGGCCGGTGCCGCACGGCGCGTCCAGGACCGTTCCGCCGGCCGGGACCGTGCGCAGCAGCCGGGCCACCCACTTCTCCTGGGTGTCGGTCGGGTAGGGGTGCTCGTCGTAGCCGGGTGCCTCGCGGTCGTAGCTGGCCACGACCGCCGACCGCCGTTCGGCCAGCCACGATTGCCGGTCCATGGGCCTGCTCCTCACGGTTGCCTGAAACGAAAGCCTGACACATTGAACCCGCTGGCGGCTCAGGCCAGCAGGCGGGCCCGGCACCGGCTGAAGCGGTCGGCCAGCGCGGGGCGGCCGGCGGCGGACAGCCGCGCGATGTGGTCGTCGAGGTAATACGCGTACAGCGGGATGAGCTCCCGGCGCAGCAGCGCGGTGGCCGCGGCCTCGTCGGCCGGCGGCTCGAGGCGCCAGGCCAGGGCGGCGGCGACCAGCTCGCCGGCGGGCATGTCGGTACTGTCCAGGTAGTGCTCGGCCGCGAGGGCGTTGGTGCCCACCCGTCCCGTGGCCGCGGTGAACAGGAACCGGACCGGGAAGAGCACGGTCTTGGTCATCCGCCGGGTCCCGCGGGACACCAGCCGCTCCGGGTGGCGTATCTCGTCCAGGGTGTCGCGGTCGTGCGAGCCGGCCCCGACCCGGTCCCGGATGCGGCCGGGCAGGTTCCCGGTTTCGCCCAGGTAGCCGAGCGCGAACTCGGCGCCGGCCACGAGCAGTTCTTCCTGTCCGGGGCGGGCCACGCCGTAACGAGCATCCTGCCCGGCCAGCAGCCGGCCGTACTCGAGCAGGTCCAGCCGGTCCAGCGGGGGGAACCGGCCGCCGCGGGCCCGACCCGCCAAGGTGGCGGGCGTGCCCCAGAACACCGACAGCCGCTGCTGCAGGGCGGATCCGCCGGCCCGCACGGCCCGGGCCACGGTGCGGATGGCCAGGCGATGTTTCATCCAAAGCGGGTCGCGCAGGATGAGCCCGAGATCGACGTCGCTGACCAGCGGGCTGAAGCCGCCGTGGGCGAGGCTGCCCAGCGCGTAGGCGGCGATCAGGCGGCGGCCGAGCGCGGCCTGGTAGGCGGCGAGGGCCTGGGCCAGTACGGCCTCGCCCTGCTCGGTACCGGCCTGCTGCCCGTGCATGGGCGGTGATCCTAGTCGACCGGCGTCCCGGCGCCCTTCGCGGCCGGGGCGGGCAGCTTGGCCACCTGCTGTGGTGAGAGGACCCCGGACGGTTTCGCCGCCGCGGTGACCTCGTTCCTGCTCGCCTACCCGAAGCCGAGATCGAGAGAGCGCTCAGCGACCTGCCGGGAAACCTCGCTGACCAGCCGGTCCACCCCGACGCCGTCCAGGCGCCGGCCGTCGCGCAGCCGCAGGGCGACGAGCCCGCTGGCGTCCTCCCGGTCACCGATCACGGCGACGTAGGGGATCCTGCGCTCGCGGGCCTGGCGGATCCTGGCCCCCAGGGTGGCGTCGGCCGGATCGCACTCGGCCCGCAGCCCGGCCGCGCGGAGCCGGCCGATGACGCCGCTGGCCGCCCCGGCGTGCGGCTCGGCCACCGGCAGCACGACCACCTGCACCGGGGCCAGCCAGGGCGGGAACGCCCCGTCGTAGCGCTCGATGAGGTGCGCGACCAGCCGTTCCATCGCGGACAGCCCCCCGCGATGGATCATGACCGGCCGGTGCCTGCCGCCGTCGGGGCCGATGTAGCACAGGTCGAAGCGCTCGGGCTGGTTGAAGTCCAGCTGAACGGTCGACAGGGTCTCCTCCCGGCCGGCCGGATCCGCCACCTGGACATCGATCTTCGGTCCGTAGAACGCCGCCTCGCCCGGGGCGTCCTCGTAATCGAGCCCGAGGTCGCCCAGCACCGCGGCCAGGTGACCTTCGGCCGCCGCCCAGAGGTCATCGCGGCCCAGGTAGCCGCTACCGGGGCCGCGCCGGGACAGCCGGTAACGAGCCACGTCGATGCCGAGCAGCCGGTAGCAGCGCTGCACGGACTGCACGGCGAGCGCGATCTCGCCCGGCATCTGCCCGGGTGCGCAGAACACGTGGGTGTCGTCGAGGTTGATCTGCCGGACCCGGACCAGCCCGCCGAGCACTCCGGACAGCTCGCTGCGGAACATGGCGCCCAGCTCGGCCAGGCGGACCGGCAGGTCGCGGTAGCTGCGCTGCTCCGAGGCGTAGACGAGGGCGTGGTGCGGGCAGTTCGCCGGCCGCAGCACGAACTCCTCCTCGCCCACCCGCATCGGCGGGAACATGTCGTCGGCGAATTTGGCCCAGTGGCCCGAGCGCTCGAACAGCGCCCGCTTGGCCAGGACGGGGGAGTAGACCGGCCGGCAGCCGCCGCGGATCGCCTCCTCGGCGGCCAGCCGTTCCAGCTCGGCCCGGATCACGGCGCCGTCGGGCAGCCAGAGCGGCAGCCCGGCGCCAACGAGCGGCTCGGTGGCGAACAGCTTCAGCTCGCGGCCGAGCCGCCGGTGATCGGCGGGTGCCCGGTCCGCGGGGGCCTGGCCGGCCGGCGCCTGGCTGGCGGGTGCGTGGTTGGTGTGCATCGGTGCCTCCGTTGGTGTCTGTGCTGGTGTGCGTGGTCTCGGTGGTCATGAGCGAACCGAGGCTTCGCGGAGAAGGCGCCATCCCGTGGCCGGCCGACAGAAAAGGCCCCGGGATGGCTGCTCCCGGGGCCTCGGCGCGCTGTTTCAGGTCACGCCGCGTCGCGCCGGGGTTCGCCCGGCGTCGTCGTGACGTGCAGGTAAATCATGCACATCAGTATACGAGCAGGCTCGGGACAGAGCGGGGAAATATTTCCGGGGTGCGGCCTGGCCATCGAGGCCTCTTGGCGCGGGCACGCAGCCGTGCTGGCGGGCCGGCGGCTCGTCCGCAGGCTGGGTCAGCCGGCCGGCGATAACCCCGTAACGGTCGGCGATCCCGGCGGGCCCACATAGCCTGTGGGCATGCGGGCATGGGTGGTGCACAAGCCTGGGCCAGTAGCGACCGGTCCGTTGCGGCTTGTCGAACGGGATGGTCCCGAACCCGCCGCCCCGGCGCCGCGGTGATCTCGACATGCCGACGGGCAGCCGCGCCGGCCACCCGGCCGCGGGCCGGGGCGCAGGCAGAGTGACAATGGCCAATACGGGGGGGCGGTAAGTGGAGGAGAAAGCGGTGCGGATCGGGCGGCTCCCGAGGATGGGCTGGCTGACACGGCTCACCCGGCGGCTCTGGATGGGCAACAACCGGCTGCGGCGCCGCACGGACCGGATCGAGGCCTGGATCACCGCTGGGCTGATCGTCGTGTTCCTGGCCGGCGCGCCGCTGTCCTGGTTCGCCGCGGGGCGGTGGGCGGAGCAGGGCGTCGTGCGTGAACAGCACGCCCAGCAGTCGTGGCACCAGGTGGCCGCGATCCTGCTGGAGGCCGCGCCGCCGCAGCCCCAGTTCGAGTTCGGGCTGCCGTGGAACCCCGCGGTCATGGTGCTGGCCCACTGGATCGGGCCCGACGGGAAGGACCGGATCGGCCAGATCCCGGTGAAGGCCGGCAGCTGGGCCGGCCGGACGGTGCGGGTCTGGGTGGACACCGTGGGCCGGCCGACCGGGCCTCCGCTGCCCCCGGCGGTGCTGGCGGAACGGGTGACCAGCGCGAAGACGCTCGCCCCGGCCAGCCTGGCGCTCCTGCTGCTCGGCCTGGGCTGGCTGGTCCGGCAGGTAATGGACCGCCGGCGGCTGGCGGCCTGGGAGGCCGACTGGGCATCGACCGGCCCCAGGTGGACCCGGCGCCGCCGTTAGCGTTCTGAGCGCGCCGGTGTGGCAGGCGGCACGGGAACGCTGGGCGTCTCAGTGCCCTGCCGGGCGAGCTGGCTCGGCCACCACATCCAGCGCCCGATGTCGATGGTCAGCGCGGTGACCAGCACGGACCGGACGATGATCGTGTCGATCAGCACGCCGAGCGCCACCGCGAAGCCGATCTCGGTGAAGGTCACCAGGGGCAGCGTGCCGAGCATGGCGAACGTGCCGGCCAGAATCAGGCCCGCCGAGGTGATCACGCCCCCGGTGGCGGCGAGCCCGGTGATGGCGCCGCGCCGGGTGCCGGACCTGATGGTCTCCTCGCGGACCCGGGTCATCAGGAAGATGTTGTAGTCGATGCCCAGCGCGACCAGGAACACGAAGATGAACAGCGGCACCGAGGTGTCCTCGCCCGCGAAGCCGAACAGGTGCCGGAACGCGAGCGCGGACAGGCCGAGCGCTGTCCCGAAGGACAGGATCACGGTGCCGATCAGCACCAGCGGCGCGACCACCGCCCGCAGCAGCACGGCGAGAATGATCATCACCACCAGGAGCACGAGCGGGATGATCACGTTCCGGTCGCGCGCGGCGTAGTTCTCGACGTCCATGGTGACCGCGGTGCCCCCGCCCACCTTGGCGTCCGCACCCGGAATCTGGTGCACGGCCGCCCGCACCCGGTCGACCGTGGCGAACGCGGCCTGGCTGACCGGCTGGCTGTTCAGCGTGCCCTGCAGGTAGACCAGGTCGCCGCGGGTGACCGGCGCGGACACGGTGGCGATGCCCGGGGTGCCGGCCAGCGCACTGTGCAGCTCCGCGGCGGCCTTGGCGTTGCCGATCACGGCGACGGGCTCGCCCGCGCCGGCCGGGAAGTGCCGCGCGAGCACCTGCTCGCCGGTCACCGAGGCCGGGGTGCCGCGGAACGACTGCGCCTGGGTGAGCGAGCCGATCTTGAAGCCGATCAGGCCGAGCGTGCAGCAGGCCAGCACCACCGCGGTAACCACCCACACCGCGCGCGGGCGCCGGGCGATGGCGCGGCCCGTCCTGGCCCAGATGCCGCTGGCCGTCGGCTCGGCCGAGCCGTAGCGCGGCCGGAGCGGCCAGAAGACCCACCGCCCGACGATGACCAGCAGCGCCGGCAGCAGCGTGATCATGGCGATCAGGCCGACGGCGATGCCGATCGCGGCCACGGGCCCCAGACCGGAGATGTCCGCGGAATCGGCGGCGAGCAGGCACAGCATGCCCGCGATCACGGTGGCGCCGCTGGCGATGATGGCGGGCCCGGCCCGCCGCAGCGCCACCGCCATGGCCTCATGCCGGTCTTCGTGCCGGCGCAGTTCCTCGCGGTAGCGGGCGATGAGCAGCAGCGCGTAGTCGGTACTGGCGCCGAGCACCAGTACCACCAGGATCCCGGCGCTCTGGCCGTTGACGGTCACGCCGTGCTGGGTCAGCAGGTAGATGACGGCCTCGGCCACGGTCAGCGCCACACCCGCGGACATGATCGGCAGCAGCCACAGCACCGGGCTGCGGTAGGTGATCAGCAGCAGGACGATGACCACGGCCAGCGTGGCGAACAGCAGCGTGGTGTCGATGCCCTTGAAGATCTTGATCTCGTCCGCGGCGCTGGCCGCGGGCCCGGTGATGTGCACGGTCAGCCCGGGGTCGCCCGCCGACGCCGTGGCGTTCAGGCCGTTGACGAAGCCGCTGATGTTGGCGTTGTAGCCGAGGTCGGCCCCGACGACGGTCTCCAGGGCCTGGTGATCGGCGGACGGGATCGGGCCGGTCACCCGGCCGTGCACGGTCGGCAGGGCGGCGAAGCGGCGGGCGTCGGCCTCGGCCTTGCGCAGGTCCGCGGCGGTGATCCCGAACGAGCGCGTGTAGACCACGACGGCCGGGTTCAGGTTGGGCGAGGTGAACTTGGCCTGCAGGTTCAGTTCCTGGGTCGATTCCGCGCTGGCCGGCAGGTAGGAGGAGGCGTCGTTGCGCTCCGCGCCCTGGAGCTTGCCCGCCAGCGACCCGGTCACGGCCACGACGACCAGCCAGAAGACGACCACCAGGTACTTGGTGCGCTTCCCGCACGGCAGTGCCGCGATCCGGCTGATCTTGCTGGTGCGCGTGTCAGCCACGCCAACCTCCCCGTCCGAGCGTGTCCTGGTTCCCGGCCACCCGTCCGGCCGGTGCTCGGGACTTACGATGTATCGCGTTTGCGGGGAGTGTCAAGCGATTTTGGCACCGAATCGAGATATATCTTAAGTTTGCTGGTGCGCCGGGGATTCGATCGAGCAGCTGGATGTATCAGGGTTCAGAGCTCGCCGGCCAGCTCGGAGGTCCACACCACGACCCGGGTGCGGTCCCCGCGGAACAGGTCACGGGCGAACTCGAGCGGCTCGCCCGAGCGGGCGTAGGCGGTGCGCTCGACCAGCATCAGCGGAGCGCCCTCGGTGACCTCGAGCGCCTCGGCCTCGCGCACCCCGGCGGTGACCGGCTCCATGCTCTCCCGGGCCCGGTGCGGCCGCATCCCGTACTTGACCTCGAGCAGCTCGTAGAGGGAGCCGTCCAGCCGGCAATCCAGCATGCCCGGGAACCGGGCGGCGGGGAACAGCGAGCGCTCCAGCACGATCGGCCGGCCGTCGGCCAGCCGGATCCGGCGGACCTCGAACACCGGGTCATCCTCGCTCATCTGCAGGGCGGCCCCCGCGGCCGGGCCGGCCGGGCGCTGGCTGGCGGTCAGCACCCTGGCCCCGGCCACCATCCCGTGGCGGCGCAGCTGCTCGGAGAGCCCGGCCAGGGTGGTCAGGTCCTGCTCCAGCTTGGGCGCGGCCACGAAGGTGCCGCCGTGCCGCCCGACCGTCCGGGTCACCAGGCCCCGCCGGGCCAGCTCGGCGAGCGCGTGGCGCAGCGTCATGCGGCTGACGCCGAACCACGCCGCCAGGTCGTGCTCGGTGGGCAGCCGGTCGCCAGGGACCAGCGCGCCGACGGCGATCTCCCCGGCCAGCCAGTCCTCGATCTGCGCGTGTACGGTCGCCCCCGGCCCGCGCACGATCAGCGGCGGCTGCCGGGCGATGGTCCGCAGCGCAGGCCGGGCGGTGCGGCCATCGGGGCCTGGCTGTGGTGGCATGTGGACGGTCAGGCGCCAGCCCCGGGCGCGGCCTTCGGGCCGCCCCCGATCGGCAGGTCGTCGTCCGAAGGCAGCGTCACCGGCGCGAAGGTCTTGGTCCGCCCTCTGATCAGGTAGTAGATGAGGCCGATCAGCGCGATGCCGATCGCCACGGTCCACAAGATCGGGATGTCGTTGAGGAAGCTGAGGCCGAAGCTGAGCAGCCCGCCGGTCTGGTTGGGCTTGGGGTTGCTGGCCACCCGCGGCCAGGCGAAGTTGATGAGCATCGCCCCGCCGTAGACCAGCCCCAGGATGTTGACGACGATGCCCCAGCGGCCGAGCCGGAACGGGGCGGTGGTCTTGGGCCAGCCGCGGGCGCGGGCCCGCATGACCACTATGTTGCAGAGGAAGTAACTCAGGTAGATCATGCCGGTCGCGGCGATCGCGATGATCGCGACGCCGGCGTACTTGAGGAACGGCACGGCGGCCAGCACCGCGACCACGACGCAGGTCCAGACCGGCGTGTGCAGGCTGGGCGCCACCTTGCCCAGTGGCTTGGAGAACGGCAGCTGGTTGTCGCGCGCCATGCCGAAGCAGAGGCGGATCGTCGCGGCCAGGATCGACAGGCAGCAGACGAAGATCGCCGCCGAGACCACCAGCAGGTACAGGGTCGAGAAGGCGGAGGAGAAGTTGGCCTCGATGACCGTCGCCGGAGACCAGCCCGGGGCCTTCATCGCGGTCGTCAGGTTCGGGATCGCGACCAGCGTGCCCAGCAGGAACACGCCGCCGATGACGAACGCGCCGATCACCGAGAACAGCACCGCCTTGGGCGCGTTACGGCGCGGGTCGCGGGTCTCCTCGGCCAGCGTGGACGCGGTGTCGAAGCCGTAGATCACGAACAGGCTCATGAACATCGCGGCCAGGAACGTGGACCCGTTCACCGGGATGCCGCCGCTGTTGGTGACGACCTTGACGCCCTGGTGGTTGTGGAAGGCCAGCAGGACCAGCGCGAACACGAACATGCCCAGGATCTCGAACAGCACGCCGGTGTTGTTGATGATCGCGACCAGCTTCACGCCGTAGATGTTCAGGATCGTGATGACCGCGAGCGTGATCAGCGCGACGACCTCCTGGGTGTGCAGGCTGGCCGCGTT
>Ga0306920_100003438_pt1 | contig 20085 bp, 15 predicted proteins | sample flu12Cox44000170_FD_204666 | JGI IMG/M metagenome (GOLD analysis project Ga0306920, IMG submission 204666) | Lab enrichment of tropical soil microbial communities from Luquillo Experimental Forest, Puerto Rico - flux4day.12C.oxic.44.000.170 (v2)... | ecosystem: Environmental > Terrestrial >... | reverse complement strand
CCTGTTTTTCGATACCTCCTCGATGGAAATGAGCGACCAGATGCAGGCGCGGCAGGCGGCGGTGAAATTCATCGACAGCAATACAGGACAGGACCGCCTGATTGCGGTGGCCAACTTTGGGGGCAGCCTGGTCATTCGTCAGAATTTTACGACCAACACGGAGTTACTGAAGGCGGCAGTCGGTGGGGTAAATACACCACATATCGACACCAATGCGCAGACGGCGATGAACGATACCGGCGCGATGGTTGTGCCGATGTCAGGATTGCCGTCGATCAGTAGTGCGGAGTCGGATTTTGGGGCCCGCAGCATGCTGCTGTCGATTCGCAGCCTGGCCAAAAATCTACGCGGTGTACCCGGGCGAAAGATATTGATCCTGTTTACCTCGGGCTTTCCGCTGAATTCGGAGAATATGTCGGAACTGACGGCCACCATCGACGCGTGCAATAAAGCGAACGTGGCGATCTATCCGCTGGACGTGCGCGGATTGACGACCAATATGCTGCCCGCCAAGGGACCGGGAAGCGCGAGGAATGACCCGGGAACGGGGGACGAGCAAGTCGCGGCACCTCGGGGCGGCGCAAGCGATGTGCCTCCACGGTTGATCCTTTCGAGTTATAACGGCGCGGGACTGTTTGAAGCACAAAGGCCGGGTGGAGGAGGGGGTGCCGGCGGCGGAGGCGGCGGCGGAGCGGGTGGTCACGGAGGCGGCGGCCCGGGTGGAGTGGGAGGAACGGGCGGCGGCACGGGTGGCGGAACGGGCGGCACGGGAGGCGGTAGAGGCGGGACAGGCGGAACCGGTGGCACGGGCGGGACCGGCGGCGCAGGAGGTGGCAAAGGCGGAACCGGCGGAACCGGTGGCACGGGTGCCGGAGCGGGCGGCGGAAGAGCAGGAGGGGGAGGCGGAGCACCGCCGGTAGCCTCGCCGTATGCAAGTTACTATAACAACCCCATGAACAATCCCCAGGTGCTGCTACCGCAGATACCGAAGGTGGCTTCTGACAATCAGGCGGTGATGCAGATGTTGGCGCAGGGGACCGGAGGCTTCACGATATACAACACCAACGACCTGCTGGGCGGATTGCAACGGATCGCGGAAGAGATGAACCAGTTTTACGTGCTGGGCTACATACCTCCAGCCGCCGTGGAAGGCAGCTGCCACACGCTGAAAGTGAAGACGGATAAGGGGGGCCTCGAGGTACGCTCGCGTTCGGGATATTGCAACGTGCGGTCGACCAATCCGTTGGACGGAAAACCCATCGAGAAGCAGATGGAAGCGCAGGCCACGGGGAGCGCGCAGGGTTCGATTCGCGCGAGCATGGAAGCCCCGTATTTTTATTCGGCGCCGAACATCGCGCGAGTGAACCTGTCGATGGAGATCCCCGGGGAAGCCGTGGTGTTCAACAAGGATAAAGGGAAATACCACGCGAACGTGAACGTGTTAGGGATCGCCTATAAAACGGACGGGTCGGTCGGAGCGAAGTTCAGCGATACGCTGAATTTTGAAATGGAGAAGGATGAGTGGAAGGAGTTCACCAAGCAGCCGTACCGGTATCAGAACCAGTTCGATGCTGCGCCGGGAACGTACAAGCTCACGGTGGTGATGAGCTCGGGCGGTGAGGGATTTGCAAAGATGGAGAAACCGTTGCAGATCGATCCGTACGACGGAAGCAAGTTCATGTTGGGCGGAGTGGTGCTTTCGGCGAGCCTTCAGCGCGTCGATCAGATTCCGACCGAAGTGGATGCGTCACTGCTCGAGGATCGAAAACCGCTGATCATCAAAGGCATGCAGATCACGCCGGCGGCGAACTACCAGTTCAAGAAGTCGGACAGCATCGTGCTGTATTCGGAACTGTATGACCCGGTCTTGAAAACCGAGCCGAGCACGAAGGTGGTCTCCGGGTATCACGTCTTCGACAAATCGACAGACAAGGAAATATTTTTTACCGGCGGGATCCCCATGGATGGGTTTGTCGAGAAGGGAAATGCTGTGGTGCCCTTCGCGTTGAAAGTGGATACCAAGGATCTGCCGCCCGGGAACTACCGACTGCTGCTGGTCGCGGTGGATGAAAAGAACAATAAGGCGCCCCAGAGGCCCGTGGATTTCACACTAAGCAACTAAGATCTCAGGACGGCAAGCGCTCGCGAAAGACGGCTAACGGGAAGGAAATCCTGTCCGTCGGGACAGCAACTTTCGCCGGGTGCAGGGGTTAATCTGGGCAACATGCGAGAGAAGCGTCTTTTGGGGATGGCCGAGCGGCCGCGCGGGGCGTCCCTGCCTCCCGTCGCAGCGATAGCGTGGACCCCCAAAAGGCTACTCGCCCTGGTCCTGACTATTTCCTGCATTGCGACGCTCGTGGTGGATGTCGAGGCCCTGGCGGCGTTGCCCGCCAATAACAAGAATCAGAGCCAGGACCCGGTGTTGAAGGGCCTGCCGGTGACGGAATTAAGTGCCGAGGAGGCCATCCAACACGCCTTGAATCGCCTGGCGTATGGTCCGCGACCGGGCGATGCCGGGCGAATCGAGCAAATGGGGCTGGCTAAATGGATCGATCAGCAACTGAACCCGAAATCGATGGAAGACCATGCCGTGGAAGCGCGCCTATCGGGTTATCCGACACTCGGTATGAGCACCGCGCAATTGTTGGCCGAGTATCCGAATCCCAGGCAAGCGGCGAAACAAGAAAACAAACAGCAGCCTACCCAGGCGCAGATCGCGCAAAAGCAAGCGGATGATGCGATCGCGGCGATGTCGCGCGAGATGGATGGAAGCAACGGTTCGAATGGAACAGCCGACAACGGGGCGACCGCGAGCGCCGAGACGTCGTCAGCGGCAGCGGATACGCCTTCGCCGATGAAGCTGAATCCCGCAACGGCCGGGATTGCGAAAAGAGACTTGAGCGGTGTGGACCCCAACAGCGTGCCGCGGGCGATTGCGGACGATAGCAAGCGACCGGCGCGCGTAGTCGAAGAGCTGGCCATGACGAAGGTGACGCGGGCCATTTACAGCGAGCGTCAACTGCAACAGGTTATGGATGATTTCTGGTTCAACCACTTCAACGTGTTTGCGGGCAAAGGCGAGGTGAAGTGGTACCTGACGTCGTATGAGCGCGACGTGATCGAACCGCATGCGCTTGGGAAGTTCAAGGATTTGCTCACGGGGACCGCGAAAAGCCCGGCGATGCTGTTTTACCTGGACAATTTCCTAAGTGCGGATCCACGCGCGGCGCAGAGACAGGCGGCTCAACGGGCGATGCGGCAAGCGATGCGTCGTTATCCGTACGGGGGTTATCCGACACCGGTTCCGGCGACGCAGAAAAAGAAGCAGGAGCGAGGGCTGAACGAGAATTACGGACGCGAATTGATGGAGCTGCACACCCTGGGCGTGGACGGCGGATACACACAGAAGGATGTAACCGAGGTAGCGCGCTGCTTTACCGGATGGACGATCGAAAAGCCGCGAGAGCTCGCGAAGTTCAAGTTTGACGACAAACTGCACGATCCGGATCCGAAGATGGTGCTTGGAAAGAAGATCCATGGCGGCGGAATTAAAGATGGCGAGCAGGTAATCGAGCTGCTGGCGAAAAATCCCAACACCGCAAAGTTCATCTCGACAAAATTGGCACGGCGATTTGTGTCCGACAATCCGCCGCCGGCGCTGGTGGAACGGATGGCGAAGACGTTCCAGAAATCGGATGGGGATATTCGCGAAGTGATGCGCACCATGATTTATTCGCCGGAATTCTGGTCGCGGGATGCGTACCGGGCGAAGATCAAAACGCCCTACGAACTGGTGGTGTCGTCGGTCCGGGCGCTTGGCACGGATGTCGACACGCCCATGCCGCTGGTGCAGTGGGTAGGCCGAATTGGCGAACCGTTGTACCAGTGCCAGCCACCGACCGGATATGCGGATAAATCGGAAGCGTGGGTGAACACGGGAGCCTTGTTGAGCCGGCTGAATTTTTCTCTGGCGGTGGCGGGCAACAAAGTGCGTGGCTCGCGCAGCGATGTGGCGGCCTTGCTCGGAACGGACACAGGCGCGGATCCAAAACAGGCCTTGGAACGCGCGGTACAAGTGTTTTTGGGCGGCAAAGCCGCTCCAGGGACGGTGGATACGCTGCAAAAGCAATTGGAGAATCCGCAAGTGTTGCAAGCGAAATTGGATGATCCCGTGAAGCACGTGGATCTGGGAGTGGTGACGGGATTGGTGCTGGGTGCGCCAGAATTTCAACGACGATAGCGAACGGCGAACTGCGAGTGGCGCCAAGTGAGGGAATGATGAGCGACCCGTGCTGCGAAGGAGCGAGGAAGCCGCGATTCTCGCGCCGATATTTCATGAAGCAGGGGGGAATTGCGCTGGTTGGGCTGAGCAGCATGCCAGCGTTCCTGCAACGCGCTGCCGTTACGACCACGGGGGCAGGGAAGAAACAGCTGGTGGTGCTGTTTCAGCGCGGAGCGGCGGATGGCTTGAACATGGTAGTGCCGTTTGCGGAGCCCAATTACTACCGCATGCGACCAACCATCGCGATTCAGCCACCGAAGCGAAGCGGGAATGATGTGGCCGTGGACCTCGACGGCTATTTCGGGCTGCATCCAAGTCTTGCGCCGCTGCTACCGCTATTTCAGAAAAATCAGCTGGCTATTGTGCATGCGGCGGGGTCGCCGGATCCGACGCGCTCGCACTTCGACGCCCAGGATTACATGGAGTCAGGAACACCCGGCGTCAAGGCAACGGAAGACGGCTGGCTCGACCGCGCACTTGCGACCATCCCGGAAGAAAATGCCTCGCCCTTTCGCGCCGTGGCTATGGGGCCGAATTTGCCGCGAATGCTGCGCGGCACAGCGGCGGGCATCGCTATTCCCGATTTGCGCCAGTTCAAGGTACAGCCGCAAAGCGCGGCAATGAGCAACGTGGTCGAGGGTGGATTCGAAGCGATGTACGCGCAGTCGGTGGATCAGGCGTTGCACGGGACGGGAACGGAGACATTTGAAGCGATCGAGTTGCTGCGCAAAGTCGATCCGAACAAATACCCGCCGGATAACGGCGCGGATTATCCGAAAAACCAGGTTGGGCAAAAGTTGCAGCAGATCGCGGTAATGATCAAGGCGAACATCGGCGTGGAAATGATGTTTTTGGACTGTGGCGGCTGGGACAATCATGTCAACGAGGGCGGAGCGCAGGGGCAGTTGTCGAACCTGTTGCGCGACCTTGGACAGTCCCTGGCCGCGTTCCATCGGGATATGGGCGAGCGCATATCCGATGTGGTGGTCGTGACCATGAGTGAGTTTGGGCGTACGGCCAGGGAAAACGGCAATCGCGGAACGGACCATGGACACGCAAACTGCATGTTCGCCCTAGGCGGCGATATTAACGGCGGGCACGTTTATGGAAAATGGCCGGGACTCGAGGAGCACCAGTTGAACGAAGGGCGCGACCTGGCGTTGACCACGGACTTTCGGGCGGTGGTGGGAGAAATCCTGACCAAGCATCTGGGCGTGAAGGATTTAGCACCTGTGTTTCCGGGATTCGACAATAATTCGCGTAAGTTCCCGGGGATAGTGCGGGCTTAAGAGAGTCGTCCCTCGTCAGTTTGCGCTGCACGATTCGGAAGGAAAACCGAGGAGCCCACCCGCAACGCGCGAGGTTGGGCACAGAAAGTCATCAGGTCTCGAAATGCGCAGGCATAAAGAGCCAACCGTACATGGATTCAGGTCACAACAAACGAATCCAAAGGTTGCGGTAGCGCACGGGCTGGCCATGATCTTGTAGGGCAAGGGGCATCTTGTCAGGACCAGGCTTGTAGGGTGGGCGCTCGTTGTGCTCGGTAGGGCCGGTGGGCTCGACGTTGTCCTGAACGAGGACACCATTCTGAAAGACAGTGATGCGCGCGGCGTGGAGCAGTTTTCCGCTGAAGTCGAAGCGGGGGCCGTGAAAGACGATGTCGTAGGTTTGCCATTGGCCCGGCGGACGCGAAGCATTGACCAGCGGGGGATATTGGCCGTAGACGGCGCCGGCCTGACCATCGGCGTACGTCTTGTTCTCGTAGGAGTCGAGGACCTGGATTTCGTAGGTGCTCATCAGGAAGACGCCACTATTCCCGCGTTCTTGGCTCTCTCCGTGCGGCGGATCAGGCTCGGAAAATTCAACGTGCAGCTGGCAATCACCGAAGGAATTTTTGGTGTGAATGTTCCCCGTTTTTGGGACCACCTCGAAGTACCCCTTCTCCACCTTCCATTTTGCGGTGCTGCCGTCGGCGCTGAGCCACTGTTCAAGGCCCGTGTCGTCGAAGAGGACGATGGCGTCGGAGGGAGGTTTGCCGGGAACGTCCGGGGTGCTGGAGGTGCCGGGAGTGACGATGGCGGGTACGGGACGGTCGGGGTCGTGGATTTTCCAGCGAGTATCGACTTGTGCGTGGGCCGGAGCACCGCAAAGCGCAAGCAAGGCGAGAGCGCCGAAATGTTTTTTCATGGAAGCCCCTCCCCCAGGAGAGGCCGCGATTTTAGCATCTTTAGACTGCAGAGGCTTGCCGCCGCACTCCAAAAAGAAGCCTCGCTTCAATCGATAAACCGCTCAGTTGGCGGCGGAGCCCTTGATGCGCATGCCGAAGAAAGAACGGTAGACAAAGAAGAACGAAATGATGAAGAAGCCGGCCGCGAGTAGGTGCGAGAGCGAGCCGCCGGTGTCGGATGTCAGCTTGACGGCGAGTTCGACGGCCAGCAGGCCGAAGAGAGTAGTGAATTTGATGACCGGATTGAGCGCGACCGAAGAGGTGTCTTTGAAGGGGTCGCCGACGGTGTCGCCAACGACCGTGGCATCGTGAAGTGGCGTGCCCTTTTGTTTGAGTTCGACTTCAACGATTTTCTTCGCATTATCCCAGGCGCCTCCGGCGTTGGCCATGAAGATGGCCTGATAAAGACCAAACGTGGCGATGGAGACAAGGTAGCCGATGAAGAAGAACGGCTCGACGAACGCGAATGCGAGCGTGGCGAAGAAAACGGCGATGAAGATATTCAGCATGCCCTTCTGGGCATACTGCGTGCAGATTTGCACCACGCGCTTGGAGTCGGTCACGCTGGCTTTTTCGACGCCTTCGAGCTTGATGTGGCCCTTGATGAATTCGACTGCGCGATATGCGCCGGTGGTGACGGCCTGCGTCGAAGCACCGGTAAACCAGTAGATCATGGCGCCGCCGCTGATGAGGCCGAGCACGAAGGGCGCGTGGAGAAGCGATAGGTCATTGACGTTGGCGGTGAGTCCATGCGTCAGCGCCATGATGATAGAGAAAATCATCGTAGTCGCGCCGACAACCGCCGTGCCGATGAGCACAGGTTTGGCCGTGGCTTTAAAGGTGTTCCCTGCGCCGTCATTGGCTTCGAGAAGGTGCTTGGCGCGCTCGAAGTCCACGTCGATGTTGAAATCCTTCTTCAACTCTTCCTTGATATTGGGCAGTTGCTCGATGAGTGAGAGTTCGTAGACGGATTGGGCATTGTCGGTCACGGGGCCGTAGGAATCGACAGCGATGGTCACCGGACCCATACCGAGGAAGCCGAAGGCGACCAGGCCGAAGGCAAATACCGGCGCGGCGACCATCAGCTCACCGAGTCCCATGCCGCTGATAAGGTAGCCAATGGCCATGAGCGCGACCATCACACCGCCGAGGTAGTAGCCCGAGAAATTGCCGGCGACGAAGCCGGAGAGGATGCCGAGGGAGGCGCCCCCTTCTTGCGCGGAGGTGACGACTTCCTTGACGTGGCGCGATTCGACGGACGTGAAAACCTTGACCAGTTCGGGAATCAGTGCGCCAGCGAGCGTGCCACAGGAAATAATTGTGGCGAGCTTCCACCATTGCGAGGAGTCGCCGCCCAGCGAGGGAATAATCAGCGCGGAAACGACATAGGTAAGCGCGATGGATACGAAGGATGTGATCCAGACCAGCCAGGTGAGCGGCGTTTCGAAATTCATGTTTGTTGCGTTGCCGAAGCGGGCCTTCTGGATGGCGCCGTTGAGGAAGTAGGCCGCGGCACTGGCGATCAACATGATGACGCGCATGACGAAGATCCAGACGAGCAGCTGGACCTGAACGGTGGGCGATTTGACCGCGAGGAGAATAAAGGTGATGAGGGCGACACCGGTTACACCGTAGGTTTCGAAACCGTCGGCGGTGGGACCTACCGAGTCGCCGGCGTTGTCGCCGGTGCAGTCGGCAATCACACCGGGGTTGCGCGCGTCGTCTTCCTTAATCTTGAAGACGATCTTCATCAAGTCGGAGCCGATATCGGCGATCTTGGTAAAGATGCCGCCGGCGATACGAAGTGCCGCAGCACCGAGGGATTCACCGATCGCGAAGCCGATGAAGCACGGACCGGCATAGTCGCCCGGAATAAAGAGCAAAATGATGAGCATCATCAGGAGTTCCACGCTGATGAGCATCATTCCGACGCTCATGCCGGCTTCGAGGGGAATGTGGTTGATCGGATACGGCTTGCCGCCAAGGCCCGCGAAAGCGGTGCGGGAGTTTGCGAAGGTGTTGACGCGAATACCGAACCACGCCACGGCGTAGCTGCCAGCCATTCCGACGAGGCTGAAGAAAAGAATGATGGGCAGCGTGGTGCTTACCGGCTTGCCGGGAACGGGAGCGAGTACGCCGAAATACAGAACGATGATGATAGCGATGAAGATCCAAAGGAAGAGGAGAAATTTGCCCTGGGTGACCAGGTAGGTTTTGCAGGTTTCGTAGATCAGCTCGGAAATTTCCCGCATGGCGCGGTGTACGGGCATGTTTTTCAAGCGCACGAAAATGGTCATGCCGAAGGCCAGACCCAGGATGCAGATGACAATCCCGAACAGAAGGAGTTTGTGGCCGTCGATACCCAGGAAGGACACGGAAGAAAGATCGGGCAGGCGGAGATTGGCCTCACCCCCGGCTTCATCGGCCGGAACAGCGAGAAGGGAAATGGCGGAAAACAGCGCCAAGACTGCCGCGGCAGAAAAGCGTTTCACAAGTCGACTGCCCCTTGCGCAAACTTTTGACAGGGCAGCGTGCATCGAGATGCGCATGAAGAATCCTCCAACGAATTGATCCAATTTGGGGCAGAACGAGCCGCCGGCGTCCGGCTGGTGCCCACTAAAAACGTAGAAACTGCACACTTTTCCGGCCCAACGCGAAGGGAAGAAACGGACCCAGACCTCCACTAGCGTCGGCGAATCGACTCACACCCGTGCAGCGAGTCGCCCGCATTTCAGACAGGACAGGAACCCCTTCGCCTCGCCCACGAAACCCTTAGACCCGGGCGGGTCAGAACCACCCCGGCACTACCCTAATGCGGGGAGCGAATAGGACCTTTTTTTTATAGCATTTCGTTAATGGCGGGGTCAAACGAATGATTCGCGTGCCTCGGAGCCATTCGATCGCGAGCTCGGAAATAGCTCGAAGTGGGTGGCGATGATAGTATGAAGTGCTCAAGGATTTGTTTAGGGTAAATCAGCACCAGGCGAAAAACGACTCAATGAACAGCGCAATGACGGCGGTACGCAGCCCGAAGGTGGCAAACGTGTTGAGGTATGACTGGAAGAGGGCAGAAGTGCGAGCGATTTATGAGACCCCCCTGCCGGAGCTGGTGTTCCGGGCGCAGACGATACACCGGGACTTTCACGAGCCTAACCGGGTACAAACGTGCCAGCTGATTTCGATCAAGACGGGTGGCTGCCCGGAGGACTGCGCCTACTGTCCGCAAAGCGCGCACTATGACACGGAGGTCGGAAGAGAGGGGCTGCTCGATCCGCAGTATGTGATCGGAGTGGCGCGGGAGGCCGCCACGCGCGGCGTGACGCGTTTTTGCATGGGAGCAGCATGGCGGGAGGCACCGGCGGGGCGGGAATTCGAGAAAGTGCTGGAGATGGTGCGCGGAGTTTCCGCGCTCGGAATGGAAGTGTGTTGCACGCTCGGAATGCTGACGGAGCAGCAGGCGGTGCGGTTGCAGGAAGCGGGGTTGACGGCCTACAACCACAACCTGGACACGTCGCCGGAATTTTACGGTTCGATTATCACCACGCGGGTTTATGAGGAACGGCTGAAAACGCTGGCGGCGGTGCGCAAGGCGGGAATCACCGTATGCTGCGGAGGAATCCTGGGCATGGGTGAGAAGGAAAGCGATCGCGTGGGGTTGCTGCACCAGTTGGCGACCCTGCAGCCGCATCCCGAGAGCGTGCCGATCAATATGCTGGTGCGCGTCAGAGGGACGCCGTTGGCTTCGGTGCCGCCGCTCGAGCCTCTCGAGATGGTACGCGCGATAGCCGCGGCGCGCATCCTGATGCCGGCATCGCGCGTGAGGCTGGCGGCGGGGCGCAAGCAGTTGTCGCCGGAGGCCGTGACCCTGTGTTTCCTGGCGGGAGCCAATTCGATTTTTGTCGGGGACAAGCTCTTAACCACATCAAATCCCGGTCCGGACGAAGATGAGCAGTTGTTGCAGAGCCTGGGGATGAAGCCACTCGAATCTCATGCAGGATGATTCGTTAGCCGCGTGGAAAGAAAAGCTGGGCAAGGGGCTGCGAGCTCTGGAGCTGCGGCACCAGAGGCGGAGCCTGACGGAAATCCAGGGCACAAATTTCTGTTCGAACGATTATCTGGGATTGTCGGAGCATCCCGGGTTGCGGGAGGCGGTCACCCGCGCGGCGCAAAACGCCCCGAGGGTTGGCGGAACGGGTTCGCGGCTGCTTTCCGGGCAAACGGAAGATTGGACCAAGCTGGAGGAGGAGTTCGCGCAATTCGCCGGGACGGAAGCGGCGCTGTTTTTTGGTAGCGGCTATGCGGCGAATATGGGGTTGCTCGGCGCACTCGTTGGGCCAGATGACGTGGTTTATTCCGATGTATTGAATCATGCGAGTCTTATTGACGGAATGCGCTTGTCCGGAGCCCGCAAAGTCATCTATCCTCACCTCGACCTCGGTGCGCTCGAAGAAAGCCTGCGTCAGGACGCAGGCGCGCCATGGCGGAGACTCATCATCACGGAAAGTGTGTTCAGTATGAACGGGGACCGCGCTCCCCTAAAGGAGATGGCTGCCTTGGCGGGGAAGTATGGTGCCGCGATGGTGGTGGATGAGGCGCACGCCACCGGGGTGCATGGGCCGGAAGGTCGCGGGTTGGTGGTCGGGAATCGCATTTGGCAGCACGTGTTGGCGACCATTCATACCTGTGGAAAGGCTTTGGGCTCCCTAGGAGCGTTGGTGTGTGGGCCGACGGTGCTTCGGGAGCACCTGATTAATCACGCGCGGACCTTCATTTATAGCACGGCGTTGCCGCCCTATTTTGTGGCGCAAATTCGAACGGCGTTGCACCTGGCGACTGGGATGGAATCGGAGCGGCAGGGACTGCTGATGCGCGCGGCCTCCATGACCCGCGAGTTGCGCAAGGAAGGATTCGATACGGCCGGCAGCGCGAGTCAGATTGTGCCCGTAGTGCTGGGTGGAAACGAGGCCACCTTGAAGGCCGCCGCGCACTTACAGCATGAGGGATTCGCCGTGCGCGCGATTCGACCGCCCACGGTTCCGGCAGATGGCGCACGCCTGAGGCTGTCGCTTACGACCCAGATTGCGGAAGGCGAGCTGCGCCGGCTGGTGCAAAGCCTGCTGAGTTGGCGCGAAAAGAATTCTGTTTCCCAAGTGGTGGAAAAGGCATGAGACGGCACTTCTTCATCACCGGCACCGACACTGGCGTAGGCAAGACCACCTTGGCGGCGTTGTTGTGCGCGGCGCTCGATGCGGTGTATTGGAAGCCGATCCAGACGGGGACGCTCGAAGGATCGGATCGTGTCACGGTGATGCGTTTGGCGGGGATCGGCACGGACCGGACGCTGGAGGAGGTTTATAAATTTGTGCCGCCGGTTTCGCCGGATTTGGCGGCGCGTTGGGCCGGCGTTGAGATTGACGTGAACCGGATTAATTTGCCGGCGAGCTTAATGAACGATTGGCTGATCGTCGAAGGCGCCGGCGGAGTGTTGGTGCCGATCAATCCAAAACAGTTCATGTTGGACTTGATGGTGAAGTTCAAGTTGCCGGTGATTCTGGCCGCGCGGAGCAGCCTGGGTACGATCAACCACACGCTACTGACGCTGGCCGCTTTGCACGCGGCGGAACTCCCGGTGCATGGCGTGGTGCTGATTGGCGATCAGAACCGCGAGAATCGTGAGACCATTGAGCGGTTCGGACACGTTCGGGTAATCGGGGAGATTCCCAAGCTGCCGAATTTGCATCGCACCGCACTGATGCAGGTTTTCCTAAACCACTTCGACCGGTCTGCGTTTGCGCAATGAAATGAAGTCGGCCCTGCAGATCTGGCATCCTTTCACGAATCGAGCGCTCGACCCTGTTCCCTTGATGGTGGAACGCGCGGAAGGTGCGTATCTGCACACGAACGACGGCCGCAAAGTCATCGACGCGATCTCTTCCTGGTGGGTGAACCTGCACGGCCATGCGAATCCACGTATTGCGGCCGCGGTGGCGGCGCAAGCCCGCCAGCTCGAGCATGTAATTCTTGCGGGCTTTACGCATGAAGCAGCGGAAGAACTGGCGAACCGCTTGCGCAAGTGGGTGCCGGCTCCGCTGACGCATATGTTTTTCTCCGATGACGGGTCGACGGCCGTCGAAGTGGCGCTGAAACTGGCGGTGCAATATTTCGCAAACCGACAACGCCCGGAAAAACGCGAGATCGTGGCTCTGGCGCATGGCTACCACGGTGACACCGCGGGTGCCATGTCCGTGAGCGATGCGTCGCCTTTCACCGAACCATTCGAATCGATGCGCTACCCGGTACACCGCGTGCATTCCGCGTACTGCTATCGGTGCCCCGTGGGACTACAGCGCGAGAGCTGCCATATTGAGTGTGTGCGGCAACTCGAGTCGTTACTCGCGGAGCGCGCCGATCGAATCGCAGCGGTCATCGTGGAGCCGCTTCTGCAAGGTGCCGGCGGAATGATTGTGCACCCGACGGAATTCTTGCAACGAGTGCGGGAGGCGTGCACCAGACACGGTGTCCTGCTGATCGCCGACGAGGTGCTCACCGGCTTCGGACGCTGCGGGAAGATGTTCGCGTGCGACCTGGCGAATGTTGCGCCGGATCTGATGTGCCTGTCGAAAGGGCTGACCGGCGGATTCATGGCCATGGGCGCCACGCTCTGCACGGATCAATTGGAAGCGGCATTTCGCACCGAAAACCGGGCGCACACCTTCTATCACGGGCATTCTTACACGGGAAACGCGCTGGCTTGTGCCGCGGGAATCGCGAGCTTGCGGATTTTCGAGGAGGAACCGGTATTCGACCGCATTGCGACGATCGCGAGGATCAATGCGGAGAGGTTGGCGGAATTGCGGCGGATGCACCAGGTGGGAGATGCGCGACAGATCGGCACGATGGGTGCCATCGAGTTGGTCGCCCGGGACGCGGGGTATTTGTCGGCGATGCGGCCGAAACTGTACGGGTTTTTTATCGAGCGAGGTGTTTTGTTGCGGCCCCTCGGAAACGTGGTCTATGTGTTGCCGCCGTTCGTGATTGAGCCCGACGAGTTGCATCGCGTATACGATGTGATTGTCGAAGCCATTCAGACGCTCTTCTGATTCGCGTGTTCAGCATCGCTCGAACCGTCAAAATGCGGGAGGAAGGCGGATTTGCAAGCGCAATTAAGCGGCTGGAAACAAAAGATTGTGGCGTTTGCGGGAGCGCTGGGCGCGCCCGGGCTGTTCCTGATTTCGTTTTTGGACTCCTCGGTGCTGACTTTTCCCGTCATCAATGACCTGCTGCTGATTGAATTGGCAATCCAGAATCCGTTGCGCATGCCGTTATACGCCGGGATGGCCATGATCGGTTCGGTCCTGGGCTGTGTACTGCTGTACTACCTTGCCAGGGCCGGCGGAGAAGCGTTTTTTCACAAAAAGGCTGGTGTCCGCGCCCGGGCAATTCGGCGCTGGGTGGAGGAGAACGGGTTTGGCGGAGTGTTGCTGGCGGCGCTGTTGCCGCCACCCACCCCGTTTAAGATTTTTGTGTTTGCCGCGGGAGTGTTTGAAGTGCGCTTCGGCAGTTTTGTCTTGGCAGTGGGATTGGCGCGCGCCATTCGCTATTTTGCGATCGGGTATCTGGCGGTGAAGTATGGAGATCAGGCGCTGCCGTTTCTGGCACACCACCGATTACAAGTGACCATCGGCGTGCTGGTGTTTGCAGCGCTGAGCTATGGATTGTCACGAGTGATTTTGCGAGAACGGGAGAGGGAGCAGAAAAGCGGAAAATAGGAAAGGGAAAGTAGAAAACGGGTTATTTGCGGATGTAGCCGAAAACCTCCTGCTCAGCGGACATGGATGTCGTTCACCCAAACGAGTTCTTCGCTGGAAATCCCGAATCTCGAATCCAGCACGATGCGAGCGGCCAGGCGATGACGGGTCTCGTTCTCCGCCGTATCCCGCATCGAACGGATCACCACCTCATAGCCGTCATGCGTATGGGCGACAATGGCGCGTGGAAACGGCATGGCCTGGACATATTCCCGTGCCACATCCGTTTGTTGCGCGGCGCTCAACTCGGGCGAAGGTTCTGGCTTGTGGAGGCAATCCGCCGATTCGGGATCGAAGTCTCTGGCGAGGCCTGCGGGCACCGCGACCCGGCAGAGAAATGACTGCGTTTCGACGACACCATGCCACCTGAAGATGGAAAGGGTGTCCGGGAAAGCCGCGACGCGGCGAGCGGATTCACCTTTGTAGGAGCGCGGATCGAGCGAAGCGACACTGCCGGAGTGAAACAAGACTCGCGCGCCGATGTAGACGGCGAGCAGGCACAAAGCCACTAGCGCACCCTTTCGCCCGCGCGGCGTTTTGTCTTTCACGCCAATCTCGGAAGTGACCAGTCGGAACAGCTCGGGGATGAGGATCCCCGCGAGAAGTATCGCCAGAATCCAGAGGTCGATGGAAGGAAGAGAGTCCGCGGCATAACGTTTGCGGAGAAACGGACAGAACAGAGCGACGCCTTCCGACTGCAGAAGATCGAGAGCGACGTGCAGTGCCGCCGCAATAGCCAGTGGCGGAATGATGGCCAGGGCGGGTTCGGCCTGCTGCTTCGCGAGATACCGGGTGACGAAAAGGGACACCGCGATGACCAGCACCGTGCCGAGGACCGAGTGCGTATAGGTTCGGCGAAAAGCGAAATATGCGGCAGGTCCGGCGACGACCGACAGGTAATCGATGTCGGCGACCGTTCCGGCGAAAACGATGCCAAGTGTCGTAGGCCAGGGGCGGCGGGGAAAAACACCGCGCGCCAGGGCCAGGGAAGCAAGGGCGTGTGTGGCGATGTCCACAGTCAGCTTTTCGTCGCGGAGCCGTTAGCTACGTTATTCGAATCGCGGGGGACAAGCAATCGCAAGGCTTTGGGAACGATAGAGAATTCGATGGGCAAGCGCGCGAGCGGTTCGCCATCGACTTGAGCGTAAACAGGATTCGACTCGAGCGGCTCGCACACGAGGGATTCAGCCTTCCAGAAATGCACGTCCTGTTCCTTACGGAGATTGCCCATCCACAAGGTCGGCAAATAGCTGAGATAGCGAAGGCCGCTTTGTGTGGTCAGGGCCATCACTTCGAACTGCTCCTCGAACAGGTCGGCCTGATCGGTGATTTTGAACGGGCCGCCATAATTCTTCGTGCGCCCTACGACGACAAGTGTGACATCAAGTTGCCGGTCGCCGGCTTTTACACGGAAGCGCGGAAACGTGTAGCGCAGAACTTCGCGTGCTCCTTGCCACCAGTAGGCCAGAATGCCTACACGCGCTTTCAGACCAAGATCGACGGAATAAACGATCATGCCATCGGGACCGGCACCGGCGACGCTGAGGAAGTAACGTTTTCGTTCGGGCTGCTCGAGAGGTGTCGCAAGTCCGAGCGCAACCTCGCGAATTTCGCCATGAACCAGCCGCTTGGCTGCGCGCGGAATATCCCAGGGCAAATCGAGTTCTTTGGCGAGAACGTTGGCGGTTCCGCCGGGAAGGAGCGCAAGCGGCACGCGATGGCCATTCGAGAAATTGGCCAGGCCGTTGACCACTTCATTGAGGGTTCCATCACCGCCACAGGCAATGACCAGCTGACGACCGTCACGTACCGCCTGCTGTGCGATTTCCACTGCATGGCCGGGACCAGTGGTTTCGGCGAGGTCGACTTGCATTCCGGTGGTCGACAGAATGTGACGAGCCTGGTCGAGCAGCCGGCGCCGGCCGTTGCCACCATTGCCGGCATTCGGGTTGTGAATCAACAGAGCGTTCTGAACCTTAGTTTCCATATCTCGCAGGCCGAGACATTCATTGTATCTGAAAAGATTGGGAGCACGGCTATGGCCAAAGACAAAAGCAGTGCGGACGGCCTGACGATGGTCAATGCGGGAGTGCATTATCAAGAAAGCGCTTTACTGTGGCCTCGTACAGATGCGGAGCTTGAGCGAAGGTCGAGTCGTGGTCGGCGTTGGGCACGATCAGTAGATCCTTTTGGGGATTTCGCGCTGCGTCGTACATCAGACGTGTGTTCTCCGGGGGGCAAATGCGATCGTGAGCCCCGGCGATGAAAAGAATCGGACACTTGATCCCGGGAATCGCGAGCAGCGCGTCGGCCTTCTCGCTGCTCGGCCAGACGCCGGTCCGCAGGTAGTAAATCGGGACGACCACCTACTCGGCGACGCGCGAACCGGCCAACCTCAAACCGGCCAACCTCAAACCCAGGCGATCCCAGTAAGAGCGTTCGGGGTCCTGAGCAAGAAGAGTGGTCGCGCGCCTCATCATATTTTCGAACGAAATGTAGGCGCTGTCCGAAATGACCGCGGCGACGTCCGGCGATTGCGAGGCGGCGTACAAAGCGGCGACAGCGCCATAGGAATGGCCGAAAAGGATAATGGGGCCACGATCCGGACGGGAGCGGCGCAAATAGGAAATGGCTCCCTGAATATCGAAAGCTTCCATGTAGCCCGTCGTTGCATAGTTGCCGCCGCTGTCGCCGTGCGCTCGAAGGTCCACCACAAGCGTGTTGTAATGATCGCGGAACAAAAACCATGCCCGCGGAAGCATGTCCGAGCGATTGCCATCAATACCATGCGCGAGGATCACCGTCGCGCGAGGAGTACCCTCTGCGGCGATGAACCACGCGCGGAGAGGGATGCCATCGGTCGAGCGGAAAGAAACGTCCTGAGCTTTTAGGACGAAGTCCTGTGGACGCGCGCGCATCCTTCGCCAGAAGGGATGATTCCCGACGATGGGCATCGTCGCCAGAAAGCCGACGGTCGCCCATATAACCAGTAGCGCGAGCAGAATGCAGGCGGGTCGTTTCCAGCGGAGTCTCGGCGATCGGGAAGTCGTGTCCGTTTCCTCGGCTAACTTCACGGAAAAAAGCCCGCTTCCAGCTTACGGCCATGCCCGGGAAGGAGTCTCTCGGGGACTTGCTTGGCGAAAATGCCGTAGATACCGGATCAGGAAGCCTGAAGAAGTTTCTGAAATGCTTAAGTATTCGCTTGACAATTGACGGACCCTCTTCAATACTTAAGTGTACGCTAAAGTAATGGCGGAAAGAGGAGGAGTCATGCGGAAATTAATCGTCTTCAATCATGTTTCGTTGGATGGGTACTTCGTGGACACCCATGGCAGCATGATGTGGGCCAAGGCCCATCAACAGGATCCTGAATGGGACGCCTTTGTGGCGGAGAATGCCAAGGGTGAAGGCCCGCTGCTGTTTGGCCGTGTGACCTACGAATTGATGATCCGGTATTGGCCGACACCTTTGGCGGCACAGCACGACGCTGGGGTCGCAGATCGAATGAACAAGCTGCCGAAGATCGTGTTTTCGAAAACGCTGGATAAGGTGACGTGGAACAACACCAAGCTGATGAAAGGAGACTTGATTTCGGAAGTTTGCAAACTGAAATCAGAGCCCGGAGAGGGAATCGCGATTTTGGGGAGTGGCCGCATCGTGGCACAGCTCGCGAAGGAAGGGCTAATCGACGAATATCACCTGGTAGTGAATCCGGTCATACTTGGCGGGGGGCGTACGATGTTCGAGGGCGTCAAGGATCATCTGAATTTGAAACTGACCAAGAGCCGCGCCTTTCGAAACGGGAATGTTGTCTTGGCTTATGAACCTGCATTCGCCTGAGGAGAAGACGGATGAAAGAACGATCGGTAATCCACAGCACGTTCGTGATTGAACGCACGTATCCAGCGAAACCCGAGCGGGTATTCGCAGCATTTTCGGAGCCGCACAAGAAGCGCCGCTGGTACGGAGAGGGGGAGGAGGCCAAACTCGTATCCCACGAGCTGGACTTCCGCGTCGGCGGAACGGAACGGACCCGGCGGCGTTTGAAACCGGGCTGGGAGTTTACCGGCGAGACGATTTACCGGGATATCGTGCCGAATCAGCGGATTGTGTTCTCCTACAACATGAGCGTCGGCGACACGGTTATCTCCACATCGCAGGCCACGGTGGAATTGCTGCCTTCGGAAACGGGAACCGAGCTGATTTTCACCGAGCAGGGCGCATTTTATGAGGGCTCCGATGGTCCAAAAATGCGTGAAGAGGGATGGAGCTTGTTGCTCGACCGGCTAGGACGGTCAGTAGCGAATTAGCGGATCGCGAAATTGACGAGGTAGCGAATGTTAAGCCAAAGAGTGAACATCGACCGTGTTTTTCATGCGCTCGGTGACCCGACGCGGCGGGCGATTGTCGAAAGGTTGAGCGAAGGCCCCCTATCGGTTTCGCGGCTGGCGAAACCGCTCGAGATCACCGTCGCTGCGGTGGTGCAGCACTTGCAAGTGCTCGAGAAGAGCGGACTGGTACATACCGAGAAAGTGGGAAGAGTACGCACCTGCCGCATGGAGTCATCAGGGCTGAGCGTGGCAGAGCAATGGATCGACGAGCGTCGGTCGCTATGGGAGAAACGGCTCGATCGTTTGGGCCAGTTTCTGGCCGAGTCCGACGAAGACTGAAATCGGCGAGCCAGTCAGCCGAGCTCCTGGGGACCTGACATATCCCCTCAGGACGCCACGGATTCCCGGTCACGCCCGGCGATCTGCTCGACAATAAAGGCAGCATCGTCTCCGACGCCGCACAAGATTCCTGGCTTGCGGCTGTACAGCCAGGGCATTCCCGGAAATACAGGCCCTCGTAAGCAGTGACGGCCCTCTTCCGAATTGGAAATTCTTCCTCATTTACGACGGGCAGTTTACCAGGCGGCTGTGAGCGACTAGCTTAGGCGGCGAGAACGCCTTACACGTGAAGCCAGTTCGCAAGGATGAGGGCGAGCGTCCCGGCGCCCACGACGATCCAAAGCGTGAGCCCTTGGAGAAGCGGCCGGACACCCACGTTCTTGAGAGTCGCCTTGTTCAAGCCGGTGCCAATCAGGAACAGCGTCACGGTCAAGCCGATTTTGCCGAGATGATTCAGTATGCCGAACACGGAGTGCAATACCGGGAGAAGCGTGTTAAGCAAGGCCGCGAGACAAAAAAACAGGATGAACCAAGGCCACTGAATTCGGGCTTTCGATTTCAACACCGCCGCGGCAACGAAGGATACGGGGACAATCCAAAGCGCGCGCGCCAGCTTGATGGTGGTCGCGACGGTCAATGCCGTGGGGCCGTACTTGGCAGCGGCACCGATAACCGAGCTGGTGTCGTGGATTGCCAGCGCGGACCATAAGCCGAACTGCTCCTGGCTCAAGCCAAACATGACGCCGAGCAGCGGAAATACGAAAAGCGCCACCGAATTGAGAATAAAGACCGTGCCCAGCGCAACAGCCATCTCTTCTTCGTTGGCTTCGGCAATCGGGCCCACCGCGGCGATAGCGCTGCCGCCGCAAATGGCGGTGCCCGCGCTGATCAGAAACGCGGGTTTTCTGCCGACATGAATGAAATAGCCTAGGCCCAGTCCGAGCATCATCGCCAGGGTAATGCTGAGTGCGGTGTAGACAAAACCAGAGCGCCCCGCTTGAAGAACCTGTTGCAGATTCATTCCGAAGCCCAGCGCGACGACGGACGCTTGCAGTAGAAACCTGGAAAGGCGTTTGCTTTCGACGTGAAACGGGTGGG
>Ga0306920_100003437_pt1 | contig 20086 bp, 16 predicted proteins | sample flu12Cox44000170_FD_204666 | JGI IMG/M metagenome (GOLD analysis project Ga0306920, IMG submission 204666) | Lab enrichment of tropical soil microbial communities from Luquillo Experimental Forest, Puerto Rico - flux4day.12C.oxic.44.000.170 (v2)... | ecosystem: Environmental > Terrestrial >... | reverse complement strand
AGCCCCTATGTTGGCAGGCGGAACCTGAGCGCGCAGGCAGGTCGCGAGCGGCGCGATTGCAGCAAAAGCCAGGGTGCGCGCGGCAGCCTTCATACTCGGATGCGAACAGTATATCCCGAAGCCCGAGAAGGCGCCTGTTCTGCCGGCTAAGCGACCTTTCCAAGGGTCGCTGGTCTTCGGCCGCTGTCAAGGTTTTCAAATTGGGGGATCTGCTTTTCGCTCTAAGGCAGCCCAAGCCGTTCAACACGAAGAGTTGTGTCGCAGTTTTGCCACGGTCCGCTTACGACTCTACGATTGAGGTTCTATCCGAACACCCCTCGTGTGAAGCCGAGTAGGTAGCCAAAACGGGATACGGGCATGAGGTGCGGGGGGGGTGTCATGCCCGATTGGCGAAGCGTCGCGCAACCGCGCGGTGACGAGCGATCAACTGCACCGGTATGCAGAAGCAGCAGTTTCACCGGTTTTAGCGCGGTTTTCGCGGGAAGGGTTGCAAACTCCAGAATGATCCATCTTTGTCTTTTTTGCGAAGGCCTTATTCACGGTTGCAGGGCAGGCGGCTCCGCGTTACAAGGCCAAGTGCAGGCGCACGCGGTTATAGATCTGCTCAATCAATTCCGCCACGTGCTGCTCCAGTTTTTCCATCGTGTGATAGGAGCGTGCGTCGGTTTCCTCCTGCTTCAGCGTTTTCAGAAAACTCTGGCAGCGCCCGTTCTTCCACGGCCGTCTAGACAGGCCAACCACCTTAATCCACGCCCGGTCTGACGATCCGTCGGGGCGTTGTTGTGGGAACGGCTTCTTTCGCAGCGGTGCCGTGTGGCGCGGCGATCAAAATGGTAGGTCGGCCCCGGCTTACTCCTGATGTTGTGCCCGGAATCATCGCGGTGTCGACTGTAACGTCTAAAATGGTGATCTGGACGCGAAGCTCGCGGGGAAATGGCAACGACAGAACGATTCCGATACTTTGCCGTGCTGACGGGTGACATCATCGGGTCAAGTCATCTCGGATCAACCCAGCTGTCCTCGGTTCGCGCATCGCTGATTACGACTGCCAATACGGTGAGGGACTGGAAGCGAGGCTTGGTAAAAGGCGAGCTGGAATTTTTTCGAGGTGACGGATGGCAACTATTGCTTACCGATCCGTCTATGGCGTTGCGAGTAGCTATCATTCTGAGAGCCTCGTTGTTGGCTCAGGGCTTGTCAGATACCCGAGTCGCTGTTGGATTGGGAAGCATTGATGAAACCACCTCAGAAGGAAAGGTATCATTGTCGATGGGCCAGGCCTTTGCTCTTTCGGGTCAATCTTTGGACAAGATGACCCAGTACTTCAGAATGACAATCGAAATTCCCAAGTCGGTGGGAGTGCTATGTGACTGGCTTCCGATCGTTGGCCATCTCTGCGACTCCTTGATTCGCCAATGGACCGAGCGTCAGGCTGAGATTGTTCGCATAGCCATCAACCCCAGCGAGCCGGAGTATGAAAAGATCGGGCGATCTCTAAAACCGTCGATCTCTAAGCAAGCCGTTGCTAAAGCGCTTGCCGGCGCAAACTGGCACGCCATTCGAGAGGCCATTCATACATATGAAGGAACACCATGGGAGACAGTTTTGCGGATGCACACCATCGTCAACCAATGAAGGTTGTCACTCGAGAGACAACCATAAAGGTTGTCTGAGGCTGGCGGAAACTCGCCAAGACTGACGCCGGGTTCGCGACGATATTCGAACTGAAACATGACAGACGTTCATCGATCAAGCTCTCACCAGTCAACCAAAAAGGGTTGTCATATTGGAGACAACCGAAAAGGGTTGTCAACGGGAGCCTATCTAAGTTAACCAGCATGTCCCAGATTTTTCTTGCTCTATTCACAGCGCATCTACTTGGAGACTTCATCTTTCAGACGCAATGGATGGTCGAGCGGAAGCGCCACCATTCTGTGATGGCTCTCCACGTCGCCGCTGTGACGACGACATCCTACATCTTACTTGGTGCATTCGAGTGGAGAATCTTGCTCATAATCGCCTCGACACATCTTGCCGTGGACGCGATCAAAGTACATTGCTTGAAAGATTCCCTAGCGCCATTCGTTGGTGATCAATTGGTCCATGTCGCCATTTTGGTTGGATTGGCCTACTACTTTCCGCGCGCCGCGGAGGCCTCGTGGTGGGCGACCTCATTGGGCGCAGAGAAAGTGAAATGGTATTCCGCGGTCCTTAGCTGCGTGGCGGGAGTAGTTCTATGTGTTCCGGCCGGAGGGAGGCTCATCGCCAAGCTCATTGAGCCTTTCGCCGATGAAATTCGTGACGACGAAATTAAAGGGCTGATGCGCGGAGGCCAGTACATAGGATGGTTAGAACGCAGTCTGGTTATGATGTTTATCTTGATTGATCAGCCGACCAGTATCGGTTTTCTCATCGCAGCAAAGTCGATCCTCCGCTTCGGCGAGATCAAAGACACATCCCAACGCAAGGTTGCTGAATACATTATTATCGGTACGTTCCTCAGCTTTGGATGGGCGATACTCGTTGCTGTCTTAACGCAAAGAACCATCAAGTACTGGATTTCCTGAACGAGGAACGAAAGATCCTGCCGGTGCCGGCTAGTGTCAAAGTTGGGTGGCTTTGGCCCGCGCGCCTGCCTCTGCCCCGGCGGCTCCCGTAGCATCGCGTGCGGCGCATTAGTCTTTAGCGTTCCTACCACGCCGATGGCTGCGCGCGCGACGGGCTGGAGCTCTCACCTTCCAGGTGCCTACGGCCCGCGACTCGCATCCATGGTGAAATCCTCTTGGCTCGGATGGGGTTGAGGTGCAGCATCAACTCGGTGCTTCCGACGACCTCGGCATACGTCTATGTGCTTTGCGACGTATGGTCCGAAAAGTAACGAAACACCATTTAGAAATCCGGACACTGGCGCGCCCACCGCAAGCGTCAGCGGCTCACTTCAAAACGGCAGTATCGAAAGTGACGCGGCCGGTCTAGCCACCACTTGGTAGTCAGGAGCGTCTCGCCGCGTTTATCTGGCCAATACTGATGCCCGCGCGGCGTTAACTCGCTCAGAATGTGGCGCGTGCACAGATTGGACCAGATAGACGCGGAAAAACCGGCCATGAGACCTCGGAGCCAACCAAATAGCCGGTTTTTCTGTGTCTTACGTCCAAGTGCGCCCGTAAGCCCAGCAGCGCTCCTGCAGTCTGTAGCGTAAAGATTTGTCTTGCTGTTGTCATTCCCTGTTCATTCTGCGCTGTTAAATTCTGGCGTGGGATTTGTTCACGATGAGGTTGTTCGACTGGTGGAAACGCGAAGGGACGTATTCCATGTTCATCTGGACTGCGGCCTAGAGCATGGCATGGGGGTCAATACACAAAAAAAGGAGTGCAGAATGAAACCGGTCAAGTACAACGGTTTACTCAAGGCGAGCCTTCTCGCGTCGGCGTTCCTGATCGCGCCACGCATCATGGATGGTCAGCGCAATACGCTCGTCGACGGCAGCCCGACGCCGCCCGGCCTGTATGTGACACCAACGGCGCCGCTCACGAACGCAATCCAGCAGCAGTTGAACCCCGGCCTGACAAATTATCCGGACTATGTCGCCGGTGAGGCGGTGAAGGCCGTCGTCAGCCCGGATGGCAAAATCCTGGCGATCCTGACCGCTGGCTTCAACTCGCTCTTTAAGCCGTACGTTGTTGGCTCCCCGGCTACGGTCGACAGGGCGGCCTCGACCCAATTCATTTTTCTGTACGACGTTTCCGGCCCCAACAAGTCCAAGCCTGTCCTCAATCAAGTCATCCAGCAACTCAATTCGCATGTCGGTCTTGTCTGGGCGCCAAACAGCAAGACGCTGTACGCGACGGGCGGATGCGACGACGCCGTGTACGCCTACAGCAGCACAGGCGCCAGTTTCGTTCAAAGCGCCAGGATTAGCCTCGGCCACGCGCCGGACGGCTGCCTTGCAAACAGTGCCAACCGAACGGGCCTGGGCCGGGGAGTTGAGCCGAATGCGGCGGGACTCGCGATCTCGGCCAACGGTAAGACGCTGGTCGTCGCCAATAACTACAACGATTCGATCAGCGTGATCGACACCGCGAGCGCGACGGTCCGTTATGAATATGATTTGCGCCCCTACTCGACTCTCGGCGCTCCTGCCGGCACGAAGGGTGGCACATTCCCGTACTCGGTGGCGTTGAAGGGCACCACGGCGTATGTGGGTTGCGACCGTGACCGTGAGGTCGTCGTGATCGACATCGGCAGCGCGACCGCCGGCTCATTCATCACGCGCATCCCACTGGATGGCAACCCCAACGGCATGGCGCTCAGTGCCAATGGCCAAACCCTGTTTATCGCGCAGGACAACAAGGACCAGGTAGCGGTGATCGACACCAGGACGAACACGATCACCCATAAAATCGACACGCGCGGTCCGGCCTACCTCGGCCTGCCCCCGGGCACCACGGGCGCGGCGCCGACCGCCGTGACGATCAATCGCAACACGTTATATGCCGTCAATGCCGGGTCCAACTCCGTAGCAGTGATCCCGCTGACCGGTCCAGCCGCCTTCACCACGACCGGTCTGATACCGACCGCATACGACCCGACCGATATCGCGTTCAGTGGCGGCAGTGACAACGGCAACAGCAACGACCAGGGGGACAAGAACGACCAGGGCGACGGCAACGGCGGCGACTGGATGTATATCGTCAACGGCAAAAGCGACACGGGTCCGAACCCTGGCTACGGATACGGCAACCTGGCTTTCATCCAGTTCGTGACGTTTCCGGGGGGCAACGCCGAGGAGTCCGCCAAGCTGACCGCCAACAACCAGTATCAATTCCAGCTAGAACACGCGACGCTGGTTAGCGCTCAGGTTCCGAAGGACGGGGACCTTACCGCTCTAACAGCGCAGGTCTCTGAAAACAACGCTTACTCGGTCGAGCTACCTGCATCCGACGCCCAGGTGATGCAATTCCTGCATTCGAAAATCAAGCACATCATCTACGTCGTGAAGGAAAACCGTACCTTCGACCAAATCCTGGGCGATCTTGGCAACGGTTCGAACGGCGATCCCACGCTGACGCTGTTCGGAAACCTCGTTACGCCGAGCTTCCATCTTATGGCGAAGAACTTCGTCACCCTTGATAACTTCATGGACCCCGGTGACGGATCGATGGACGGCTGGTCCTGGGCGATGCGTGGCCGCGTCACCAACACCGAAACGATCACACAACAGGAGAATTACGCGCGCGTGAACCGCGGTTTGTCCTATGAAGGCGAAGGGCAGAACAGGAACATTCCGTCTAATCTGAACACCGTCGCCGCGCGTGACTTCTTCTTCGATCCAACCGGCGCCACCACGCCTTATTCCAACGACACAGCTTCCCTGAAGGGTGGCACGGCCAATATCCTGGCGGGCGACGGCGACCATGCCGCGACCGACGGTCCAACCGGCTATCAGCAAGGCTATATCTTCAATGCAGTGCTGAACGCGGGCGGAACGATTCGCAACTACGGCTGGATGGCCAACACCCCCGGCACCATCGGAACCATCGCCCATCCGATCAAGGATCCTTTCGCTGCCGGCGTCATCCAGACCACGACCGCCAACCAGCTGATTTATCAAAACAAATGGTATGACCCGTACTTCCGCGCTTATGATCAGGCCTATCCGGATTTGTGGCGCTTCAACGAATGGAACCGCGAATTCCAGCAGTTCGTCGCCAACGGCAACCTGCCGACACTGGAGATGATCCGCGGCCTCAGCCACGATCACACCGGCAGCTTCGCGCAGGCGCTGGGAGGCGTCAACACCCCGGAACTGCAGCAGGCCGACAACGACTATGCCGTGGGCCTGCTGGTTCAAGCCGTGGCGCACAGCCCGTACGCCAGCAACACCCTGATCTTTATCATCGAGGACGACTCTCAGGACGGCGCGGACCATGTCGACTCGCATCGCGCCACGACCTACGTCGTTGGCCCGTACGTAAAACAACACGCGGTCATCAGCACCCGTTACAGCCAGCCCAGTGTGCTCCGCACGATCGAGGACATATTGGGAACTGAACACATCAACCTGAACACGTATTACTCCCGGCCGATGGCTGACGTGTTCGACATCAACTCGTCGGGCGCATGGACCTTCACTGCAGTCGCGTCGACGCTGCTCAAACAGACAACGCTGTCGCTGGCGCAAGGCGACACCAAGGTGCAGTTCGCTGAAGGCCCGGACCTGAAACCAACTCATAACGCCAAATACTGGGCTGCGAAAACCCGCGGCTTCGACTTCTCGGGCGAAGACCGTGTTCCCCGCGAGCTCTACAACAAGATCTTGTGGGAAGGCATAAAAGGAACACCGGCGCCAGTTCCGCACTCCCAATTCCAAAAGATCGCCGTCACTGACAAGAGTGCCAAGGGCGCCGACCGGGACGACGACGACAACTAAAACCACGTTCACGACGAGACCGGCGGAGCGATCAGGCGACGCCGGTCTCAAATCATATTCGATCGCAGTGCTGGCGGCGGCTCCTACAACGCCGGGCCCGCTGAAGTCAAGGGCTCAGGGAGCGGATTTCTCCCGAGTTGGTCAGCCACTGGAAGTTGGCTGAGATTACTCCCGTGAAGTCCTTTCGGTTGTATCGGGAGTGCGCCGGTTGAAGGAGGAACTCCGACTGCGCCTTGGCTGCTGAAGAAGAGCGTCGGATCTTGGACGCCGCCAGCGTGAGCCAGAGCCCGCCGATTTACCCGTTCCTGGTGACGTTGACTTGGACCGGCCTCAGATCTTACGCGTTAGATCTTTCGGAGTTGTTTCCACGCCTGCACCAGCTCCTGGATGAATCGAGCCCTCGGTGGCTTCCCATTCTGCTCCATCTTGCACCGTGTCCAGGCAGCGAAGTAGGCATCGTACAGGGGCGTCAAGCTCATGCTCGACAACCGCTTTCGTAGTGCCGCAAGCTGTTCTGGAGTGAGCGGAAGATCAGGATCTGGCGCTATCATATTCGTTTTTTGTTCGCCTATCGTAACGCAGGTAAACGCCGGGTTCAAGGGGCGATTGCAGGAGGTTACGTTAAAATCAACCGTCAGCGGAGGTTGACGTGTTTTTGAGTATTCTCCTCGCTGTTCTCGCCGCTGAAGCAATTGTGGCGCTGATAAATGTTGGGACCCGTGCCTACACCACGGGCCGGTGGACCGAAGCAGGGAGAATCAGCGCAATGATGGCCAACTTGGAGCACCTGGACAAACAGATGCGAATTCTTACAACGACTCAAGAGCAAATCAAAGCCAGGGTCTCAACCGAGGTATGGGACTGGCAATGGAGGCGGAATCGAAAGGAAGACATATATACGAAGCTGGTAGACGCTGGAGACCGCCTTGTGCAGCTTTTTGGCCAAGTAGCGCTTGTGGCAGAGCATGGCACGATGGATGAGACGAAAATAGAACTCCAAAAGGCTATTGATGCCCAACGTGAACTATGGCGGCTGCATTCGTTCGCTAGCATATTTGGCAATGCAGACTGCGTTAAGGCAGTCGAGGGGTTCTATTCTGGATTGAAAGATCTACCAACTTCACAGACGCCAATAAAGGATTGGGCAGAAACACAGGAGAAGCGTTCCGTCATCCTGGTCAGCAATCTGATCATTGCTGCGAAGGATGATTTCGACCTGTTATCGTAGAGACTCTGTACGGGGGACTAATAATTTTTCCCAAAGTGGCTGCTGAAGGCGTTAGCCGGAAGCAGCATATCAAGTAACGCTGTGTTGGAGGTGTGGGGGCTGTGCCCCTACGTAGTCTGCGTCCCTAATTCATATTGTCCGACTCGTGTACTAAACGTCCTAGAAAAGCCGCACTTGCCTTTCTCAACAAGAAGGACTAGGATAATTTCGGGCCGCGCCCGACCCAACCATCCTCGCTAGGAGTGTACCGAGTTGCCCGTCTATGGGTTGAAACCTCGCAGTGGCATTATGCATTTCCATCCCTGAAATTGCGGGCGGGACATCAGCGTAGTTGCTTCGCTGTGAGAAGATCCCGCCGTATAGTCTCACGGGAAGCTCTTAAGGTGATGCTAATTGCTGTGGAGAACGGGGAAGATGATTTTTGAGCGTGTATTCGCGGCACTGCTGTTACTCGCCATCGACGTTAGCGCCGAGGATACGCCACCGGAGCCGCCGGCGCAGCCCCTGCCCTTCAGCCACAAGACACACGCCGACGCGAATATGGCGTGCCAGACGTGCCACCCGAATCCCGACCCCGGCAAGAACATGGGTATTGCACGACCTTCGGCCTGCATGGGTTGCCATAAGACCGTCAAGGCCACCAGCCCGGCGATCATGCAGCTGGCGGCCTTGGCCAAGAAAAATCGAGATATTCCCTGGATACGAGTCTACCGAATACCGGACTTCGTCAAATTCAGCCACCGTTTGCACCTCAAGACTGGAAACACATGCGACGAATGTCATGGGCCGGTGGCAACGAGAACCCGATTGGCCGTCGAATACGATATGAAGCAAACGGGCTGTTTGGCATGCCATCGGGTGAAGAAAGCGCCGATGCTGTGCTCGACCTGCCATGATTGAGTTCTAACGAGGTTGCAACAAGTTACCAGATGGGCGAAGAAAAGCCTTTCCTTCCTGCCTTTGCCCTGGACCTTGATGAGGAAGTTATCCAAGTCAATGTCAGTGAACTGTAGCTGGAGAGCTTCAGCAATCCTCAACCCGGTATCCAACAGGAGGACTGCTAGAGACTGGATTCGGGACTGGGACTTGGATTTGGGTTTGTGGGCCAACAGACGGGAAACGTCTGTGGCACCAACGGTTCGTAGAACTTTCTTTTCCTCCTGAAGTCTGGGGATCTTCAGATCCGATCCCGTCCACTTCAAGTAGCCATTGATACAGCGAAGGTAGGTGTTGATGCTGATGGTTGAGGGCTTCTTTGGAGTCTAGAGCACCCTCAAAGGTTCTGAAGGACTGTTCGTACCATGCTAGAGTCTTGGTGGTGACGTTTTTGAGGTATTTTCGTTCTTGGATGAACTCAGAGGCAGACGGTCTTTTTCGTCTCTGGTCCTTTAAGTCGTGGATTCAATGGGCCCGTAGCTCAGGTGGATAGAGCACCTGCCTTCTAAGCAGGGGGTCGCTGGTTCGAGTCCAGCCGGGCCTACCACAAGCTCCTAAAGGATCAACGGCCGTTTCGGACGGCCGACTCCGCAACAACCTCACTGACCCTGTATCTGAGGCTTGTTTTGTCCTCTTTTTGTCCACCGAATCGGAGGTAGCGGTCTGATGGGTCTGACTCTTATCCCGAACCGGATCGATTTGCGGGGTGACACAATCCGCATCCAATTGCACGACGGGAATGTGGCCGCTCGCAGACTCGAAGTCTTACAAAAACTCTCCGTCACTTCAGTTCGCACTTCTCGGAGGTGCCAACGATCTCGCGTACGTCAAAAGCATAAATGCATCGGCAAATCTCGGCGCACGCTTTGGTCGTCAACACTCAAACAGTCACGGACATTGCAAACCAGCATGGCTCAGCACGAGCCGTCTCACTTGGGACAGCGGAACGCGGAACGGCGCCGGAACGAACCGAAATGGAGGCGAAAAGTCCATCAGCGTCATCTCGCAGGAACCGAAACGGCCTGGTTTCCGCGGCCGGGCCGGAAATCCCAAGAATTGCCAGAAGTGCCTTGCGCGAACTCGACGGGGAACCCCGTGTCAGTGTCCGGCAGAACGAAATCCGGTCACTGGCTTGCGAAAACGATGCCGCCGGCATGGTGGATTGAGTACCGGACCCTCCGCGGAAGGCCGCGAACAGCTATCAGCGCTTCGTACAAAGCACGGACGCTACACGAAGCAGGCCAAGCAGGCTCGGAAGGCACTTCAAAAGCGCCTGAAAGCCCTGAAGGCCGAGAAAGAGGCTTCCAGAGGACGATTCGATGTTCGATCTGCCAACTCGAACCCGTGGAACAGCAGGCCATCGCCACCGCTCTGCAAGAAAGCGTCCCGCTGCAAGTGATTTCCGGCCGGACTGGGCTCGCCAAGAGCTCGATTTGGCGTCATTCGAAGCACCCGGCCAGGAGAAGGCTCCGGAGTCGGTCGCGGCGAAAACGCCTGCGCCTCCGAAACCCGTTGCGTCGGCTCCCCCACTGCAAACTCCGGACCCAGCGGCGCCGATCGAGGTGGAGGCGAGGCGACGCCGGGCGTTGGAGCGCTGTGAACCTTACTCGCTTGGGTGGCATGCCGAAGAACCGAAGTTCTCTCTGCACACCGCACGCAGGGCATTTCCATGTCCATGTGCTTTCGGGAGTTCTTGTTTACACGCGCCGCAACGTGGCCAGGTTGGTGAGTAGCGGCCGGATTTCTCAAGTCTCACTGTGGGTTCCGTCGTCTTCATCTCCGCCATCATTCCCGGCTTCGAACCTGCCTCCGCGAACCGGGGAGAGATGAGATCGCTCTATCTGCTTCGTTGACCTGCTGCGAAGGTCGCGATCACCTTGCCAAGGAGCAGTTCCTCGGATACCGGCCCGAATTCGCGCGAATCTGCACTGTCGTCGCGATTGTCTCCGAGCACAAAATATTGCCGATCTGTTAGCCGGACCGGAGGGTTGTTTCGGTGCTCACTCTTGCCAGGAGTGAACGTAATCCAGTGTCCGTCCTCGTCCTGCACCGCAGACCCAATCGGATGGGCTTGAGGGACCCATGCGAAATCGGCCGGATTCAAGTCCCGAACGGGAATGGCTCGGCCGTTGATGAAGATTCGGTTCTCGCGTATTTCGATGACCTCTCCGGGGAGTCCCATGATCCGTTTGAAAAAAGGTGATTTCAGCCGCGGAGGATTGTTCAGGTGCAGTAAGACGAAGTCTCCGCGTTTTGGTAGCCCGGTCCGGAACAGCGCGACGTTGGAGTACGGAAGCTTCAACCGGTAAGCTGCGTTGTTCACTACCACCTTGTCACCCAGCAAAACGGTCGGTATATCCGAAGGGCCGGCCAAGACATACGCGTGCAGGTAAGCGGGGATGAGGCTCAGCCCAACCAAGGCAAGCGAAAGCCACCGAAAGTGTCTCCTGAAGGAAGCCCACATATGTTCACTCTATACCGAATGAGTGGGCTATCATCAACAGTGCCGTGGATGATATTGCCTCGCTCCCCCCCATTCTGCCGCGGCAAGCGGCGGACGACAAGACTGAGGATACAATGGCCAATCCGACAGGCAGTTGCGACCATTGCTGGTGGCACCTTCAGTTACCGACTGATTCACAATATGGTTTCAATGAATCCGCCTATGCATATTGCAACCAGTGCTCGTTCACCGTTTTGCTGAGCGGCTGGGCACCCGGCTGCGCGCCGAGTAAACCTCCGGATCCACGAGCGGATGACGCCGGACGTCGAGCCTCTGCTGAAACGGTGCCCTTGTGGTGGCGTGTTCCTTGCCGAAGCTGACCCGAAGTGCCCTCGCTGTGCTCAGACGCTATCAGGCAGTTTTCTGCTCGCACCAGCAAACCGAAATCTTGACAAAACATCACATTAGATATAATCTAAATAGTTGATGGACCCCGAGGCGATCAAACGGTCCTTGCAGGGCAGCGGGTTGCGGTGCACTCCGCAGCGCTACGCCGTGATGGCATTCTTGATGGAAGACAGCAGGCATCCCACGGCCGCGGAAATCTTCGAAGCCGTAAATCGCGTGGATCCGCGTTGTTCGAGAGCTACGACGTACAACAATCTGCGGGACCTGGTGCAGGCGGGTTTGGTGCGTGAAGTGCCCGTCGAGGGCCGCGCTGCGCGATTCGGCGCGAAAGGCATGCGGCATCACCACTTCATCTGCGACCGTTGCGGCAATGTTGAGGATTTGGAGTGGTACGACGTGCCCAAGCCTGCCTCGGGCTCCCTCGGTAAGCGGATTCTTCGCGAATGCGAGCTCATTTTCCGGGGGCTCTGCACGAAGTGCGCTCCGCGGCGCGCTTCCAGTTAGGCGCCGGGGGAGGGTGAACGCGTGAATGGCGCGTGTCAGCAAGCATGGCCAGCGGCGCTTGCCGCGAATGGGAAAGCCGGAATGAGTTCGTAGCCGGTCGCAGTTTTTGGACTAATTCGAAGGAAGAGGAACATATGGATAAAAATCTCACCACCGAGACGGGGACGTCTTCCCCCGGTAATCAGGAGCAAGACTTTTCAACCGAAACCAAGTGTCCCGTATCGAACGGCGGTCGCAGGCACGCAGCGGCTGGGGCCCGGACGAATGAGGACTGGTGGCCGAATCAACTGAACCTGAAGATCCTGCACCAGCACTCCCACCTGTCCGATCCCATGGGCAAGGATTTCAATTACGCGGAAGAATTCAAGAGCCTCGACCTGAGTGCCGTGGTTCAGGACCTTCATGCCTTGATGACCGCATCGCAGCCCTGGTGGCCGGCCGACTATGGCCACTATGGGCCGTTTTTCATTCGTATGGCGTGGCACAGCGCCGGTACGTACCGCATCGGCGACGGCCGCGGCGGGGCAGGCTCCGGCACACAACGGTTTGCGCCCCTCAATAGCTGGCCGGACAACGTGAACCTCGATAAGGCACGGCGGTTACTTTGGCCGATCAAGCAGAAGTATGGCCGGAAAATCTCCTGGGCCGACCTCATGATTCTCGCCGGTAACGTCGCATTAGAGTCGATGGGGTTCAAGACCTTCGGTTTCGGCGGTGGGCGCGCGGACGTCTGGGAGCCCGAGGCGGACATTTTTTGGGGCCCTGAGGGCAAATGGCTGGCGGACGAGCGCTACAGCGGTGATCGTCAGCTCGATAATCCCCTCGGCGCGGTTCAGATGGGCCTGATTTACGTGAATCCGGAAGGGCCCAATCAAAAACCGGATCCAGTCGCGGCGGCACGGGACATCCGCGAGACGTTCGGCCGCATGGCGATGAATGACGTGGAGACGGTTGCGCTCATTGCCGGCGGGCATACGTTCGGCAAAGCTCACGGCGCCGCCGATCCGAACCAGTATCTTGGCCCCGAACCCGAGGGTGCCGGCATTGAAGCGCAAGGCTTGGGCTGGAAAAACGCTTATGGCAGCGGCAACGGCGCCCAGACGATCGGCAGCGGGTTGGAGGGCGCGTGGACCACCGACCCGGTGAAGTGGGACAACAACTACCTGGAAAACCTGTTCGGGTATGAGTGGGAGCTCGGGAAGAGCCCAGCAGGTGCGTACCAGTGGGCCCCCAAGAGCGGGTCTGCAGCGGGCACCGTTCCTGATGCCCACGATCCGTTGAAACGGCACGCGCCGATCATGTTCACGACGGACCTTGCCCTGAGATTGGACCCGATCTATGCGCCAATCGCCAAGCGCTTCCTCGATCAGCCCCAGGAGTTCGCAGACGCGTTCGCCAAGGCGTGGTATAAGCTCACGCATCGCGACATGGGGCCCCGTTCGCGGTACCTTGGCCCGCTCGTTCCTGCGGAGCCCCAACTGTGGCAAGACCCTGTTCCCGCAGTGGATCATGAATTAATCGGGGAGCGGGACATTGCCGTTCTGAAGGCCAAGATCCTCCAATCTGGACTGTCGATCTCCCAACTGGTCACGACGGCCTGGGCGTCGGCGGCGACGTTCCGCGGCTCCGACAAGCGCGGTGGAGCGAACGGAGCGCGCATTCGGCTCGCGCCGCAAAAAGATTGGGAGGTGAACCAGCCGGCCGCACTGGCGAAGGCCCTGCAGACGCTGGAGGCGATCCAAAAGGATTTCAACAGCTCGCAGTCCGGCGGCAAGAGGGTCTCGCTTGCTGACGTGATCGTTCTCGGCGGTTGCGCGGCCCTCGAGGAAGCTGCCAAAAGAGCGGGGCACGACGTGAAGGTTCCCTTCTCGGCGGGGCGCACGGACGCTTCGCAGAAGCAGACCGATGTGGACTCATTCGCCGTGCTGGAGCCGAGGGCAGACGGGTTCCGTAACTACATCCGGAAACAAGACCAAAGACCGGCGGAGGAGCTGCTGGTGGACCGAGCGCAGTTGCTAACGCTGACTGCCCCCGAGATGACTGTTCTCGTCGGCGGAATGCGCGCGCTGAACGCCAATTTCGGGCAGTCCAAACACGGCGTCTTCACCAACCGCCCCGAGACGTTGACGAATGATTTCTTCATCAACCTGCTCGACATGAACACCCAGTGGCAGGCCTCCTCTAGATCCGAAGGTGTGTTTGAGGGGCGCGATCGCGCGACGGGGGAAGTCAAGTGGACCGGCACGCGTGTCGACCTCGTCTTCGGTTCGAACTCCCAGCTGCGAGCCATCGCGGAAGTCTATGCCTGTGACGACTCGAGGCAGGCGTTTGTGAAAGACTTCGTGGCTGCGTGGAATAAGGTGATGAACCTGGATCGCTACGACCTGGCGTGAGCTCCGGGCCGGACGGATCGCGTATCTGATTCGGCTAGTTCTCAATCGCTGCAGTCACCGAGTAGCTTGCAAGCTTTCGCTCGAGTACTGGAATCGATGAGTCCATCAGGGTCCTCGATCACGCTTGTAAACTCGCAACGATCGTTTGCTTACACTAAGCCTCTCTCTCCGGGCAGCTCAGAAACGTGGTGGGGCACAACCGCGCCGGTTCCGCTTCCCTCATCCCAAGCGTCTTGCGCGACAGATTCTCAAATAGTGTCTTGTGGGCGTACACCTCGCCATGCCGCCCCGGCCCACACGCGAGCCTTCAATGAGGTAGCTGGCACGACGAGAGCTTGACTTGGGGGGCCAAGCCCCCGATTCACCGACCTGCGGCCAGAATGGAGGAGCGGAGGTGGCTTTTGCCGGCTTGGGTCATTCCGGCTGAGTCGGCGCGGTCGGGTTTACCCGCGCGATTCACGAAGCGGGGAAAGGGGGTTCGTGGTGGCAGCAAGACTATCAAGCAGTGATCCCGAGGAAGTCGCGCGGCTTCCAGCTTAAACTGCCCACAACGAAACTCAACGGTTCCAGGATTTCCTGAGACGATACTGGGAAGGGCGAGCCTTCCGTCTTCCTGCAGGCCGGTGGCGTGCGACGTAATGGGGTTTCAACCGCTCTGGCCACTGATCACGTAACGAAGGGCGCTGGCGTAGTGGTAGCTCGAGAGTTAGGCCCTCAGCGGCCACAGCGTGCCGGAGCGTCGATCTGATTTTTCATCGATTATCGGGCGGCCCGGATTCGCGTCATGGGATCTTTCTCAAACAGCTGACGCGGATCAAGGCCGGGATCATCCACAATCACGCCCACGTAACCCGTCATCATTTCTTCCCAGGTCTGTTCGCCGAAAAAGACATCTCGGTTCGGATTGGGATTGTATTTATTGTTGGCAGAGTTGTCGAAGTGCGCATCGACTCTCAGTTTCGAGCCTTTGGGCACTTTGATGAACGTGTCGTACTCCAGTTGCCAGCTGAAATCATAATGCGGCACGTTCAGAATTATTTCACTTCTGCCGTCGGGATAGGTCAGCGTGTAGCTCATCTGTTTTCCACGAACGTGCATATGTGGCATCATCGAGAAGATCTCGACATCGTGAGAGAATATGGCTTCCCCCGGCGAGGCGGCCCAGTCCCCATCATTGGCGGGAATACGGAAGTGCTCCCGATCCGTGGGCCCCGAGACCATAACCATTAAGACTTGGCGCTGCGGCGGCTCTTTCGCGACTGTGAAACCAACTCTCACATGAGTGTGGACCGGAGTGCCGTTGGGTGTGTAATGCAGGTTGAGGTAAATGTCTGTGTTCGCGCGAATCAGCCGGGCTGCGTTGTAAGGCCTATAATCCGAGATAGTGTGACCCGGCACGTAAGTATCCTGTTCGCGGCCGCCGACCGCCGTTAGGCTAACCACGGTCGGGGAGTACTTCTGGCCCGGGATGGTGACCAAGTCTTGGTCCCGCTCGACTCGCTCCCAAATTGGCTCGTTATATTTCACGTCGGCCGAATGAGGCACGAAGGTAATGCCAATGTGGTGGACTACGGCGGGATCCACAGGCTGAAATTGAATTGAAGTGATCCAGGTGTCCTTCTTGAAGTTACTGGGAATCGCGACCCAAAACCAGTCAATTACACCAGTCGCGGGAACCTCGAACTCAGGTCCGTCAAGAATGATGTCCGGTTGGATCTCCCAGCCTCCCGTCGGCCACTGTTTGCGTGCGGGCGCATCTTTGGCGTCGCCCTCAGGTGCACCTTGATCTGCCCAGGCAACCAGGGTGTCTATCTCACTCTGCTTCAGAGAACGATCGTTCGAAAAGTGGCCGTACCTTGGATCCGCGAACCAGGGTGGCATCTTGCGCAGGGCGACAGCGGTCTTGATGGCCTTGGCCCAAGGCCGGACTTCCTTATAGGTCAGAAACGACATCGGCGCGACCTGACCCGGACGATGACAACTTTGACAGTTGCTCTCGAGTATCGGAAGCACGTCCTTATGGAACGTGACAGAAGATGGAGCCGTAGCCTCAGCGGCCGTCGCCGCTGTTGCAATGACTAATCCCGCGGCCCAGGGTCGAACCATAAACACCCCCATTTGGTGGAGCGAAGACGCACCACACCGGAGCCTTCAACCTTATCCCCCGATGCCACAATGGCATCGACCGTAACGGGGGCGAGTTTACCATTCGTGAACACCGGGGTCAAGAGTCGCTTTATCGTCGCTTTATCGAACACCTGAGAAATGACCGGGTCTATTAGGTTCTACCCTATGACCGGATTGATGTCATCGACCAGAGAGCGTACTTTGATAAAACTGGATGTAGCGACCCAGCGTAATCACTCCCAGCCACAGTACCAAGGAACTAGCAGCTAAGACCTTAGCGGCCGGCGGCACGTCTTCACCGGGTCCTGCGCGCTCGACCACGTTGAAAGTGTCAGTCAAGTAGAATGCTGCGGCGTTCAAGCCGAGAAGCAGGATGGCGAAGATTTTGAGCCAAAAAGCGAGGTCATACGTATAAAAGCCCGGCATCCCGATAAACGCCAGAACTCCGGTCGTGACGTTAATGGCAAAACCCGCCAGCGCCCAGGGAACCAATCGGTGCATGGAAGCGATTGGGAGTTCCTTCGCAAATCCGAGCATCCGCAGGTCGAGAGCGCCAACTGCCCCGACGATCATGGCCAGGCCAACGAAATGCAAATCCATCATAAAAGCCCACCAATATTTGTTGGCAGTCATAAGGTCAGCGAACTTGCCCGGCGACGGCTCAAAGGCGTGCACGAGAGAGCCCAGCGTTCCTTCATCCGCAACGGGGTCAGGAGTTGACCAAATTTCCGGGTGACGAATGTCCCCACCCGTCGTGCCGACTCGAACCATGAGGCCTACTGTGATTAGCGAGACAAGCAGGACCGCCATTACGTTCCAGCGCATCGGCGGGGGAAATTTCTGAGATTGCCACAACCCGACCAGCGAGAGCGCGCCGGTGACTTCCATGAAGAAGAGGGCCAGAATGGCCGCTCCTTCATGCCTGTCGATTAAGCCATCGGACACGCCTGGCAGTTTCCGGATAGCTCCCTCGGCGCCGACCCCGCTAAAAAACGTCGGAAGCGACAGCAAGGCAACGACCGCGAAGATGATAAGACCGGCCCGCCTAAAGTCGTCATTTTTCCCGGCCAGGGAGATGAGAAGCAGGCCGAGGCCAAGGATAGTTCCGATAATCGGGAAATGATTCAGCAAAAGGTGTAAATGTGCAAGATTCACAAGCCGCTCCTCGGTCGATCTTAAGACGGAAACGTGATGTATCTAAACGTATATGCGAGTAACCGACCCGCGGAAATGGCTCCCACCCACAACACCAGAGACCACTTCGCCAGCGTCGCACCTCTCGCGATCATGTCTGCTTGGGGCGCGGCTGTGCCGGTGAAGACCTCCTTCTCGAGCTTCATCAAAATCCAGATGGCGAAGCCGATAATCACCAACTTTGTGTAAAAGACCGGATTCGTGAGGGCTTTGGTGGGGTATGAAATCAGCAGCAAAGCACCGGTAGTGGCGTTAATCCAGAAGCCTATCCACATGATGCGGAAAAACCGCTTGAGCGGGGCTATCGGTATGCTCTGGAAAAAACCTAGAAGACGCATATCGACTAGCGCGTTCGCACCAACGAGCAAAGACAGGCCGAACGTGTGAAAGAGAAGAACCAAATAGAAAGTAAACGGTGAGTCTGATTCGCGCATCCAGACGCTGAAACTGCTGTCTTCAATTGATCGCAGAAATAGTGGCAGGGCCAAGTTTCCTCCCTCACGTAGCATAACGCCTGGCAGATAGCTATCTGCTGGCACATAACGATCGCGCCCATCCAACCGGAAACGGTGACGCCCGGTGTGTGATTGCCGTCATTCCACTGTCGCCCCTCCGGGCCTCGACGACGATGGCGGCTCGAGGTCCTTCAGATCCAATTTATTCACGTCATTGAAGATTTTCGCGAAGGCCTGGACCGCATTTCTCAAAGCGCTTTCCGGCACCTTATCGGGGGTATCCTCATCGCAGTGGTAGTAAACACCCTTGTTGTGGAGATAGAAGGACGGTGCGTCGAACTGAAGCCGCGCCAACTGTCCCGCCGAGCCCGCCCCCGCGATCTGCGTCGGCACCCCGAAGGTCGCATAATCATCCACGACGATATGGGCCAGCTGCTCGCTGCCGAACACGCCCCACCAGGATGGGCCGAAGCTGTTGGTCTGGACCAGAGTCGGCTCGACGTTGGTACCCCAGGGACGATCCCAAACCGGATTCGTGACGGCCACATGCTCAGAATTGGCGAGCACCGCGGTCTTGGCAAAGATTGACTTGAAATTCTCGTGCATCCACTGCCCGCCGCGATCGCCGCCGTGGTGATCGGGCAGCGCGACGAAATACATGTTCCTGCGGCGCTTCTGCTTCGGCAGCTTGGCGAAGTACTCCGCCGTACCGAGAAGGGCTGCAGTTCCAGCTCCATCATCGATGGCCCCGTCGAAGTAGCCATCGACGTGGGCGATCATGACGATGTTCTCATCCGTTGTTCCCGGCAGCTTACCGATAACGATATCTTCCTTCAGATCGGGATAGTGCTGGAGTCCCAGCGCAAGTGTGTCTTGATGCCTGTGCCGTTGGCCATCGCAGTGAATTCCTCGACAGCGTGACCATCATCGTCTCCGATCGTGAACATGGGTATCCTGATGTCCCTCACTCTCCCGGCCTCCATATGGCTGACATAGTGTAAGTTGCCGGGAATCGCGATGTCGATGATGACTGCCTTCGCGCCAGCCTGTTGCGCTCGCCCTACAGAGCCCATCCACATCGCCGATTGGATAAGGTTGCTGGGTGTTGGGATGCTGTAGATGAATACAGCCTTGCCACGGACGTCTTTTCCGATGTAATCCGCCGGCTGGCCGAGCCCAACCCACACCGTGTCCAGCTCTTCATCACCCTGTGCGGAGGGCACCAGGTTGGGGAAATCGATGATCGGATTCGAACTCTCCAGCTTGAGTGTCTTGCCTTTGGCTGAAACGCTGACCTCCCATGACTTTGGGAGATCCTGTGGGTCCGGGATGGTTACGGTCTCGGTCGGCACACCGATTTGTTTGAACTTTTCTTTGACCCAATTCTGCGACTCGGTACCCGAGGGCATTCCAGGTATGCGGCCCCACCATTGATTCCCCGCATCACGGTACTTCTCGGAGATGGCGGCTAGTTCCTCAACAAAACCATGGAGGCGATGCCCATCGATCCAGGCATAAGACTTGTCGACGTTTGGTGGCAGCGGCCAAACGAGTGGCCGCGCCGGAACCATCGAAATACTTCCTTTGCCGGCCGGCCGCCCTTGCGCATGAGTACTGTCCGCGGTGAACAGCGGCACACCGCATGTCAAGACACTGGCGCAGACGCAGTTCAAGACAGTGAATTTTCCCAGGTTTCTGTCGGGCATGAGAGTCCTCCCCCTTACCGCGATTCAAGATCAGTCCGGAAATTTGCTTCCAACATCCTACGCTTCGATTCCCATCGACGCAACGAATTTCCCCGCCCCAGCTCGAAGTCGCTGACGAGCCGCTTGACAAGACTCTGTCAAAAACGATAACGTTCAAGCCGACGGAACGCACTGATGGATCACACCAAGCCCGAACATGCACGCTGCGTAGGAGGACGGTGGCGATGAGTTCTCGTCCTGCTAGCTTTGGCATAATCGCAGC
>Ga0306920_100003435_pt1 | contig 20087 bp, 16 predicted proteins | sample flu12Cox44000170_FD_204666 | JGI IMG/M metagenome (GOLD analysis project Ga0306920, IMG submission 204666) | Lab enrichment of tropical soil microbial communities from Luquillo Experimental Forest, Puerto Rico - flux4day.12C.oxic.44.000.170 (v2)... | ecosystem: Environmental > Terrestrial >... | reverse complement strand
CCGCCCCCCCCCCCCCCCCCCCCCCCCCCCCCCCCCCCCCCGCGCCCCGCGCGCGGGGCGCGCGCGGGGACCGCGCGGGGCGCGCGATCGGGGCGCGCGATCGGGGCGCGCGAGCGGGGGGCGTGATCGGCCTGCTTAGAACAGATCGGGGCCCGGAGCGGGCGAGATGGCCGTGCAGCGCGTGGCAACTGCGGCAGCTGGCGGGCGCACATTACCCGAAAACGCACTCGAGCCTGTGGATAAGTGGAGATGCGTGCGCTGCAATGGGCTTTAGTGCAGCGCAAACAGCAATTTGCCGAAGCGGGTCGAGGCTCCGTCAGAGCGTGACGCCCGATCCGGCTCGCCTCAGAAGAGGTAAACCACGATGTAGATGCCGGCACCCACAACCGGTGCCGCGGCGCACGCTAACACCATGATAACAAATGACTTATCGATCACCGTACTACCCCGCCTGTACGCCACGCTATCCGCGCCCGTCTCCATCTTCGGGCAAGACTCGCTCCGGCCTCCCGTCCCTCTAGGCCCGTCTGTTAAAATAATATCGTAAATCCGTGCCCGTTGCACCTGGTTTTATGAGTTTTCCTAGCGTGCAAGTGCTTTTTTGTTGGAATGAGCCGTCCGCGGACCGCCGCGGCCGTCAACCGAACAGGCGCAGCTGCTTCTCGTCCTGGCCCTTGGTCTCGCGCGCCAGCTGCTCGATGCGATCGAAGGGCACCTGCTCGGCCGAAATGAGCGAGCGTTGCGCCCGCATGGGGCGCACCAGCCCTTCCTGCACCAAGTGGAACTCGCCGACCGTCTGGCCCGGCAGCACGACGGCAGGATCAAGCCCCGACTCGCTCTGAAACGCGGCTCGCAACTTGCGCAACGCCGTGTCCTCGCGGACGCGGCCGATGAACCAGGATGTAATCTGGTCGCGCGACTTGTAGTCGAGATCGCCCGGCGACTGCGTCGCCAGCATGATGCCGAGCCCGGCCGATCGGGCGCGCTTCAACAGGCTCTGCAGGGGCTCGGCCGTGGCCGGCTTGGCGTTGGCCGGGATGTAGAGGTCGGCCTCGTCGAACATGACGACCGCCTGCAGCTCGTCGTTGGGGTTGCGCTGGCAGAAGCGCAGCGCCTCGGACAGGAACTGCGACACCCAGAAGAGGATGTTCTCGTTGTCGCCGAGGAAACCGGTGTAGATGATCGACAGCCGTGTGCGCCCGTCCCGCCGGCCGTAACGGCCGTTGCCGAGCAGCGCCTCCATGCGCAAGGGCTCGCCACCGGCCTCGAACAGGGCGGAGTTGCGGTGCCTGAGGCTGTCGAGCTGCGCCACCAGATCGCGGCGGATCCGGCCCGATGGGTCCATGCGCTGCGTCAGCTCGCCGAGCTCGGGGTCTTCCTCTTCAAGCAAATTGATGAGGTCGCCGAGCGTCACCTCCTTGCTGAAGCGGGCGCCCAGGATGCGCAAAGCCACTGACAGCGTGCCCGATTGCTTCTGATGCGTGGCAGAGTTCCGCAGGTGCAGCATGTCGCCCAGCGCGGCGGCCGAGAGATTGGCAAGCAGCTGCTGCTCCTGCCCTGGCAGCTCGTTGATGCCGTTGGGCAGCAGCGTGATGGAGATCGGCCGTCCGGAGGCGCGGCCGGGCGTATAGACGGCCACGTCGATAGAATCGGCGAGCTTCTCGCGTTCGCCGCGGCGTTCGCCGAGCTCGCCCTCGAGCGCGCGCCATACCTCGGGGTTGGCGTAGGAGCACAGATCGCCCTTGCGGTCGATCAGCACCGCTGGCGTGCCCCTGAGCAGCAGCTGCTCGATGATGCAGAGCGCGAGCGTGGTTTTGCCCGAGCCCGAGCCGCCGAGGACGGCCGTGTGACGCTTGAGCACGCCTTTGTTGAGGGTGATGCTCTTGTTGGAGCGCGAGGCGCGACCCGCCAGAATGCTGCCGGCGGCTTCCCCCGACTCATCGAGCAGCACCGACAGCGGCAACTCCTTGTCCTCTGGGTCCGGCCCGGTCGTGGCTGTCGTTGCCTGGGCCGCGTTGCCGACCCCGAGCGCCCCGGCCCTGACGGCTGCGCCTCCACCTGCGAACCGGTCGAGCCGCAGAATCTGCGCAAGCGCCGGCACCCCCGATAGCAGCTTGGCGCCCTGAAACCACTCGGCGAAGCCCGGGTCGTTGCGGTGTTGGGCATGGAACTCGCGCACCATCATCATGCGCTCCCAGTCGGTGATCGGCACCAGCAAGGAACGCCCGCCGCCCTCGCGGAATTTGCGGAAGGCCTGCGCCGTCTGGTTCTTCTTGTTGGGTGGAAAGTCGCTCGCCCGCAGCATGAAGCAGTTCTTGCCCATCATGGCCGGCAGCGCCCGGTCGAGCTGGCGCTTGAAGCCGCCGCCCTGGGTGGGCCGGTTGCACAGGAAGATACGCGCCTCCGCCGAGAACCCCTTGTCGTGGCGCATGGTGAAATCCACGGCCGGTAGGTCCTCTGCGATCTTGGGCGGCTTGATCGTGACGTCGATGGCGCGCCCCCACTCCTCACGCGCCAGCGCCAGCGCGCCCGTCAGCACGTCGAGCATGCCCCGATCGTCAGGAGGGATCTCTGCCTCCGATTGAGCCGTGAAGCGTTCCCACAGGTCGCGGAAATCGAGCTCGGCAGCATCCTCGTCGCTGTCCCCGGCACCGCTGCCCCCAAAGCCCAGCGCTGCCGCCAGTGTCGAGATGAAGCCCGATGCCTTATCCTGGGCAGGCGCCGGCTCACCGACCTCCGCGCGCAGGCGCGCCTGGGCAAGCTCCAGGATGCGCCGCGTCGAGAGGCCGCCAAACTCCTCGTAGAACCGCGGGCCGAAGTAGCGGCTTGGATCGTCGAGCGCTCCGGTGCCGCCGTCCTGTTCCAGACGCCTGGAAATGATGAGGCGCGCCTCCTCCGCCGTGCGCGTCTCGATCAGCGGCACCGGCCCTGCCTTCTCGATGCGGTCGACGTAGGACTGGGTGAGCGTCTCGCGCACCTTGCCGTAGAAATCGCCAAGGCAGGAGACGAGGACGATCGAGGTCGGCACGCGGTTGGCGAGCTGGATCAGGTCACGCGCCGCCTTCTGGAAGCGCTCCTGGTAGTCATCGAAGAAGCGAAGGTCCTCGACCTGGTCGATGCAGAAGACGAGCGCCGCGCGATCCACCGTCCACATCAGCCGTCCAAGCGACTCGATGATCTCGAAGGCCCGCCCCTCGCCTGTGTTGGGGTCGAGCGCGGCCACCGCCTCGACGGCAAGATCAGTCAGCTGCCGGCCGTAGAGGTATTGCCGCACGCGCTGATCTATCCGCGGGTCGCAGCGCTGCAGATAGAGCAGCGCGCGCACGATGTTGATGTCGAGGTTCTGGCCCATCAGCCTGGGCGCGGTGACGATGTCGTCGGCCAGCTCGAGCACCAGCTTGGCGAGCTGCGCCTCGCTGAGCTTAGCATCGCGCAGCTTTTCGAGGCGGGCGGGGTCGAGCACGCCTCTATCGCCGACGAGGTGGTTGGTGAGGCGAGCGAGCCCGCTCTCGCCGCCCTGGTCGGGGTCGTAGGACTTCTCCAGTGAGTTGACGAGCCGGCGCAGGTAATAATCGGCGTAGTTGGCGACGTCGGGCGTCATCTGCGCGTAGCCGAAGTAGGCCTTGCCCGCCCGATGCGCGGCCGTGCGCAGGGCACGGATCAGGTGCGTCTTGCCGGCGCCCGATTGGCCGTGGAACAGGAGAATGCGGGCCTGTCCTGCCGAGCCGCGCTCGGAGGTCACCGCGTCCAGCAGCTCCGCAAACTTGCGGCGTGCGGGCGCATGGATGGCCTCCACGTCGACGGGATCGGCTCGCCAGAGGTCATCTTCCCAGGTGATGGAGTGCTCGAAGGCCGCCGAGAGACGGTCCGCCTGCGGCACGATATTCGACTCGAAGCGCATGAAACCTCGATTGGGGCGGGAGGGAGCCGTGCGGCGGCATCAGCCGTCGACGCGCACGAAATGAAAGACGGCGTTCTTGTAGACGACGGCAGAGTCCTGCAGTTCCCTGATGTTGCTGCTGTCCTTCATGTCGGCGTGGGCGAGCGCGAGGCTGCCGGCGCGATGGGCCTCGATCAGCATGCACTTGAACTCGATTTCGGAGAGACCCCACTCGCAACGCCGCTCGCGCACGAGATGCCAGACCTGGCTGATGTAGGCCCGGCGGTTGCCAGGCCAGCCTTGGGCCCTGGCCTCCGCGTGCTGGCGCACCTCTTGGGCGAAGCTTGCCAAGTCCGGCCTCAGTGTCGCAACCGGCGCGGGCGCCGCTGGAACCGGGTGCGGCCGCGTCGACGCCCTTGCCGGGGGACGCGGCTGGGCTGGCGGCTTGCCCGGCCCGTCCAGGTACCGGCGCAGCAGCGCGAGGCGCAGCGCGGTAACATCGCCTTGAGCTGCGCCCACGTGCTCCGCTGCGAGCGCGGCGATGAGACGGGTGTCGGTGCCGAAATCGCGCGGCTTCTTGGCGAGCTGACCCGCGAGCAGGCGACCGGCCTTGGCCGAGAGCCCGAGCTTGCTGGAGAGGCCGGACTTGATCTGGTTGCCGAAGGCGCGCTCGAGCGCCACCGCCGCCAAGGCGGCGCGCAGGCGGGAGGGTGTGGCGACACCTTTGATCTTGAGCCCGAAGGCGCGGTGCACGATTGCCGCGCGCAACCCCATCGGGGTGGCAAGCGCGGCAAGGCGCCGGCCCGGCTCGCGCTCCAGTCCCAGCGCCTTGGCCGCGAGGCGCACTTGCACCTCCTCCCAGGAGTGCGGCAGGGCACCCTTCAATCCGAGAAAAATGGCGGCGCGAGCAGCACCGGCATCGCTCGCCCGCAAGCGGGTGCCGAGGAGGCGCACGAGGCCGGCTTCCCGGAGGGCCTCGCTCTCGCGCTCGACGAGCGCCCGCCAGTGCGCCAGCGGCATGCGGTGGGCGGCGAAGGGCGCAAGGTCGGCGGCGAGCGCGGATCGGCTGAGCCCTTGGACCGCACAGGCGATGCGGACCAACACAAGCGCGCGCACGCGATCGGCATCGAGTGCGCCGGAGTTAACCGGCTTCTCGAGGACAGCGGACTGCATGGTGTGCGGCCTCCCAAGGGACAGCGAGCAGCGGCGCGCCGCTCAAAGCGCACCGCGGGCGATTTCGCAGCGACCGCCGGACGCGCGAATCACCGGAGGCTTCACGCCCATTCTGCTGAATTGCTACTGGGACGCCAAGTGGTTGCTGATGGCGACGCAGACGAAGACTGCCGCGCACGGCGCTGCCTCGCGCGCAACGATTTCGCTCTCGGGCCGCGTAAAGCCCCCGTTCGGCCCAACTAACGTCATGATTGCATTGCGTCATCAAGCTTGAGGGAAGCAGGACACGAGTGCGCCACTGCAGACTGGTCGTTGTCAGCGGCCGGATGCGTGAGCCGGTCGAGGCTCCGGGTTCCGTCGAGAGTTCCGGCCCCGGCGGTTCGGGGTGATGCAGCATGCCGTCGAGCGTTAACGGGCAGTTAACAGCTTAACGCCATCCTCGGCGGTCGACCCCGTGTGCATGTAGGGGGAGAGTAGATGATGTATCGCGTCTTGGTGCCGCTGCTGTCCCTGCTGCTGTGTGGCTGCAGCATGGCGAACTCCTCGGGCGTGTCGGCAGGCTTTGCGGCCAGCGAGGAGCCAACGAACTCGGTCCCGTCGAGCCGGCTCGCAAGCCAGGGCCAAAGCACGGGTCAGAATTCGGGCCAAAGCTCCGAAGGCACGCCCAGGCGCTACGCCAGCAACGACGACCATATCCCCAAGGGCACGTTTGAGAAGGCGCCATCCGGGGCGCTGGCTGACCGCGACTACGGCAGCACCCAGCTCGACCCAGAGAAGGCGCGCGACCTCATCAATGCCTATCGCAAGCAGAAGGGGCTGAAGCCCCTGAAGCTCAACTCGGCGCTCGCCGAAGCGGCGAAGGCCCACTCGCGCGACCTCGCCAAATGGGACCGCATATCGCACTATGGCTCGGACGGCTCCAATCCCTGGGACCGGGTCAAGCGTGCCGGCTACAACGCCAAGGTGGCGGCGGAGAACGTTGGCACCGGTCAGGCCAGCCTGGAGGAGGTCATCAAGGGTTGGCAGGCAAGTCCCGGCCACAACAAGAACCTGCTGTTGGCTGACGTCGAGCACATGGGCATCGCCCTGGTGCAGGACCCCCGCACGGAGTTCAAGACGTTTTGGACCCTGGTGGTGGGCGCGTCGCTTTGAGGAGCCGCGTCGGCCGAGCTGCTGCTTGTGGGCGCCGTTATCGCCCCGGGGATAGATCGCGGGCATTCAACCAACCGGGGCATCCCCGGCCCGCATCGCGAGCAGGCCTCCAGCGTCCCCTCATCGCCTGCACCTGAGGTGACAACGGCCCTGTGACAACAGCCGCGTGACGACGGCTGGCAACGGCTGGATGGCAACGATTGCCGGGCCCCGGGATCGCGAGGCCTGGGATCGCGAGGCCCTGGGCTTGCGAGGCCTGGGATCGCGAGGCCCTGGGATCGCGAGGCCCTTGGATTGCTAGGCCCGTGGGATTGGGGGCCCTGGCTCCCACCAGGAGGACGCGGTAGGCTCAGCGCTATGAGCGCCACATCCGCGAGCGGCAAACCCATAGGCGAGACCGCGAGCTTCGGCTTCAAGCCGGTTCCGGCGGAGGCGCGTCAGGGCCTCGTCAACGCGGTCTTCTCCACGGTCGCCGGCCGCTACGATCTGATGAACGACCTCATGTCGGGCGGCCTGCACCGACTGTGGAAGGACGACGTAGTGGCCTGGCTGGCGCCTCCGAAGTCGTCCCGCCGTTTCGATCTCATCGACGTGGCCGGTGGCACGGGCGACATCGCTCGGCGTGTTCTTGACGCCGGCGGGACGGGCTGTTCCGCCGTCCTGTGCGACATCAGCCCGGCAATGGTGGACCAGGGCCGCAGGCGTTTGGCGCGGGCCGAGCTCGCGCGGCGCATCGCCTTCGCCATCGGCAACGCCGAGGCGCTGCCGTTCACCGACAAGTCGTTTGACGCCTACACGATCGCCTTCGGCATCCGCAACGTCACCCGCATTGACCGGGCGCTGGCGGAGGCCTACCGCGTGCTCAAGAGGGGCGGACGCTTCCTGTGCCTGGAGTTCTCTGCCTGCGAGGTGCCTTTGCTCGACCGTCTTTACGACTTTCACGCGTTCGAAATCATCCCGCGGCTGGGCGCCTTGGCTGCTGGCTCCGCCGAGCCCTACCGCTACCTTGTCGAGAGCATCCGCAAGTTTCCAAGGCAGGAGCCATTTGCGGGATTGATCCGCGCCGCCGGATTCGGCCGCGTCAGCTACCGCAACCTGACAGGCGGCATTGCGGCGGTGCACTCGGGTTGGAAGCTATAGGTTGGCGCCAGGGCTTTTTGCAGGCGCCGAGCAAGCCCGCTATCAATCTTGGTTGTGAGCGCGATGACGCCGTTTCCGTTTGACGGAAGCAGCCTTTGGCGCCGGCGGGGGGCCAGCAGATTGCACGGGCGGCTCGGAAGGCGCCCCCGGCGCGAGCGAGGAAGGCGGCGCCGTCTCGGAGGGCGGCTCGGAGGGGACGGCTCTGCGCACCACGACGGGCCGCTCCGGCTTATATTCAGGGGCGGCACGCAACTGGTCGCGCGTCATGTCAAGGATAGCGACGGTGTGCTTGGCGTGGTTCTCGAGGCGCAGGGCAGACCATTCGATGGCGATCTTGCGGCTGCCCATGCCGAGGAAGCCGCCGAACTCGATGACCGCCGCCTCCACCTGCCCGCTGCGGCTGGCGAGGAGGTCGACGATGCGTCCGGCATTCTGTTCCGCGCTGGTGCGCACTTCGATGCCGAGCACGCTGGCAAGCATGCGCTTCTCGCCGGGGGCTTCGGTGCTTGGGGTTGGGCTGGCCTGGGCCGGCGCGCTATCCTCGCCGACCGCTTTGCGTGAAGCAGGTTGCGCGGCAGAGGGCGGCAGGGACAGGAGAGTAAACACGCCCGCCGCTGTGAGGGCCACCGTCGCAGTGAAATTGGCACGCAAGACAATTCCCATGGGCATCCGCCGACAGCGTACGCGCAACGTAAAATCCGCGCGTGCCCTTTAAGTTCCAGTTCGAGCCCCAGCGGGGATTCGGCGCCGGCGGAATGCGCGGGGCAAGGCCAGTGCGCAAGATCAAGCGCAGGCCCCTTGCGCAGAACCAGGGCGCAGGCCACTGCGCAAGAGGAGGGAGCAAGGTCAGCTCGGGCGGCGAGAGGCCTACCCTACGTAGTCTGGCTCCTTGCGGTCGAGCACGCGCTTCAGCGCCTCAAAATGGCGCTCGGCCGGGGTCGGCCCCTCGTAGAAGCGGGCGCCGCCGATGTCGTTGATGGTCTTCAGAACCACCGACTCCGGCAGCTGCTTCAGCCGCTGGCCAGTCCACATGGCATAAATTTGCACCTGCGCTGCGCGCTCGAGGTAGTAGAGCCGGTCGTAGGCCTCGGCCACTGAGGCACCGACGGTGGTGACGCCATGGTTGGCCATGAACAAGATGCCCTTGTCACCGAGTATCTTGGCCAGCCGCTCACCCTCCGCCGGCGCGAAGGCCGGACCCGCGTAGGTGTCGTCGTAGGCGATATCATCCATCAGGCCGACCTCCGTCTGGCCGATCTCCTTGATGCGCGGATCCTCGAGCCGTGTTAGCGCGCTGGCGAACGGCATATGCGTGTGGAACACGGCGGCGGCCGTCTTGGGCTGCAGCTTATGGATGGGCGCGTGGATGCAATAGCAGGAGCGCTCCACATCGCCGGCGCCACGCTTCACCCTGCCGTCGTCGATGCCAACCTCCATGAAGGTGCTGGCCTTCACCTCCGACCAGTGCAGTCCAAACGGGATCTGGTAATAGCGGTCGGGCCTACCGGGCACCGCCAGGGTCAGGTGGTTGAAGATGCCCTCGTGGAAGCCGTGCATCACGGCAAGCCGGTGCGCGGCGGCAAGATCGATCCGCGCCTGCCATTCCTCGGCAGAGCATTCCGGGCGGCTGATGGGCGAAACCTTGAGCTGCATGGGAGTTTCTCCTCGGGCGCGGTCGGCGAGTTGGGCGTCTAATCTAGGCCGGTCAGCGCCGCCGCGCCAAGATCGCAATGACAAGGCCGCGCGACGGCAGCTATGCCCCCAAAGCAGATCGACGCGCGCGGGACGGGGGCCAGGGCACGACCTTTGGGTCACTCGATGCGCGCCACCTTTGCCAGCCACGACGAGCGCTGCGCAATTGCACAGGGGATGCGCAGAGCCGCAGCGTCTTTCCGCCGCAAAGCCTCGGCACGCGCGAGGTTCGCATCATGCGGTTAGGAATTTGCTGCGCCTTGCAGGTCGCCCTCGCTACAAGCGCGCGATCCCCCCGTCCCACCGCCCCAGCTCTCTCTGTCGAGCCGAGGCAACCAAGCGGCGCGCCGCTCCGTCCCGGCGACGGATCGGCAAGATTGGCGGTCCAACGCCGCTCGCCAGCAGCGCCCTACCCGCCTGGCGCTCCCTGCGTGTTGACGTAGAGCGCATATACCGACTGGCTCGCCGCCATGAATAGGCGGTTGCGCTTGAGGCCGCCGAAGCAGACGTTGGCGGAGCGCTCGGGCAGCGCGATGCGGCCGATGGGCTTGCCGTCCGGTGCGAACACCATCACGCCGTCGAGTTCGGCCGAACCCATGCCCCAGCCGCACCACAGGTTGCCATCGATGTCGCAGCGCATGCCATCGGGCGTGCCGGGGCCAGCATCGATATGCACGCGCTTGTTGACGAGTTTCCGCCCAGCGTCGATCACGTCATAGGCCAGGATCTTGCGCGTTGGCACGCCGCGGCTCTCAACGATGTAGAGGATCTTCTCGTCGGGCGAGAAGCACAGGCCGTTGGGCCCGAGCACACCCTCCGCCACGATGGAGGCTTGCAAACTGTCAGGCTCCAGCCGGTAGACGTTGGGTTCGATCTCGGGCTCGGACTCGTAGCCCTCGTAGTTGCCGAGGATGCCGAAGGTGGGATCGGTGAACCAGATCGAGCCGTCCGACTTCACCACCACATCATTGGGCGAGTTGAGGCGCTTGCCGTCAAAACGGTCGATCAGCACCGTGATGGAGCCGTCGTATTCCGTGCGGGTGACACACCGGCCGCCGTGCGAGCAGCCAATGAGGCGGCCCTGGCGGTCGCGCGTGTGGCCGTTGGCGAAGTTCGACGGCTTGCGATAGACGCTGACCGCGCCCGTCTCCTCCTCCCATTTGAGGATGCGGTTGTTGGGGATGTCGCTCCACAGGAGATACCGCCCGTCGCCGAAGTAGACAGGACCTTCCGCCCAGCGGCAGCCGGTGAACAATCGCTCCACGCAGGAGAGCTTGAGCCAATATTGCTCGAAGCGCGGATCGAGCGAGATGATGGCGGGATCGGGATAGCGCGTGGCCTGCTGCCAGCCGCTTGCGGAGGCGGGGACAGGGGGGTTGGCTCGTGACACTGAGCGGTCTCCAGGTTGGGAACCCTTGTCATGCCGTGTCATAGCGGGAGGCGTCCGCGACATCCAGCGCCGCTCTCTTGCGCAACGCAGGCCCATGACCGGCAACAGCCACGAGCGAGGCCTGCTCGGGACTTACAGTATGCGCGCCGATCGGGATGCGGCTGGCGGGGTGGCGGGCATGCGGGAACATCGGCCGATGCGCGCATGCAATCGATTGCGCCTTTGGTCCAGCCAACCCCTGCACATGGGAGTTGCAGTTCCTGGGCGATATCGCCGCGCAAGCTCGCACATCGCAAACTTCGGCATAGAGCCCCCTTGACGATTGCGCGCGCGATCATCGCAGGCTTGCCGAGCGCAGGCCTGCGACGCTGCGCCGGCGCCGGCCTGCGCAAAGGACCGAATTGTTCACTGCTCGCTGCGATTCCGATGGTGCCTTACGCGGCTCCCAGGCATAGGAAAGCCGATCGGCGTCAACCGTCCCTGGCCCAATGGCAACCGCGATCGGCAACATCCTCCGCCTGACACGCGCCGGCATCGTGTTGGCCCAGCACGGCGTGCGCTTTGTTCCGACGGGGAGCCGGGTGCCGTTCATCCTGCACCTGGCCCGCGCTGCCACGCTGCCGATCCGCGCGCTGACGTGGCCGTTTCGCCGGCGCCAGCCCAAGGAGCGGCGCGTTGCTGCCGCGCTCACCAGCCTCGGCCCCAGCTACATCAAACTCGGCCAATTCCTGGCGACCCGCGCCGACCTCATCGGGCCCGAGCTTGCCCACGACCTCGGCCACCTGCAGGACCGGCTGCCGCCCTTCTCCATGCCCCAAGCGCGCAAAGCCATCGAAGATGCGCTGGGCGGGCGTCTCAAGGACCACTTCGCCGACTTAGGCCCACCCGTCGCCGCCGCCTCCATCGCCCAGGTGCACAGGGCCGTCGTGATGGATGGCGGCGAAAGGCGCGACGTCGCCGTGAAGATCCTGCGCCCCGGCATCGAGCGGCGCTTCCGCCGCGACCTCGACAGCTATTCATTCGCCGCAGGCCAGATCGAGCGCTGGCACCCACCCTCCCGGCGTCTGCGCCCGATTGCCGTCGTGGAGACGCTTGCGCGCAGCGTGGAAATCGAGATGGACATGCGCCTGGAGGCCGCCGCCATCTCCGAGATGGCCGACAACATCGCCGCTGACCAGACGCTCCCCGACGGCCGCTTCCGCGTGCCCGGCGTGGACTGGCAGCGCACCGCCAAGCGCGTGCTGACGCTCGAATGGATCGACGGTATTGCGATATCGGACCATGCCGCGCTCAAGGCCGGGGGCCATGACCTGAGGGCGCTGGGCCTCACCATCCTTCGCTCATTCCTGCGCCATGCCATGCGCGATGGCTTCTTTCACGCCGACATGCACCAGGGCAACCTGCTGGTGGACGGCCAAGGCTGGGTCGTGGCCGTCGACTTCGGCATCATGGGCCGGCTCGGCCCCAAGGAACGGCGATTCCTGGCCGAGATCCTGCACGGCCTCATCGCCCGCGACTACCGCCGCGTCGCCGCCGTCCACTTCGAGGCCGGGTACGTGCCGCCGCACCATTCCGTGGAGGTGTTTGCGCAGGCCATGCGCGCGATCGGCGAGCCGATCCACGGCCGGACGGCAAGCGAAATATCCATGGCCGACCTCTTGGGTCAGCTCTTCGCCTACACCGAGGTGTTCGACATGCAGACGCGGCCCGAGCTGCTGCTGCTGCAGAAGACCATGGTGGTGGCGGAAGGCGTTGCCCGCTCACTCGATCCCGAGCTTGATATCTGGAGCGCGGCAGAGCCCATCGCCAAGGAGTGGATCGCCGCCAACTATGGCGTGAGCGGCCGGCTGCGCGAGGCGGGCGAGGGCGCTGAGCTGATGGGCCGGATGATTGGCGAGGTGCCGCGCCTGCTCGAGCAGGCCGAGCAGACGGCACTGGCGCTTGCCGGCATGGTGCGGGGCGGCCTGCGGCTCGACGACGACACGGTGGAGCGCCTCGCCGCCGCCCAGGCCCATCACGGCCGCTGGACGCGGCTGGCGCTGTGGGTCGGCGCTCTGGCCCTCGCCGCCATCGCCCTGTGGCTCTTCATGTGGCGGGGCATGCCGATGGGATGAAGCAGAGTGCGCCCGCGAAAAAGCACCTTACGGCCCCGTCGCTTGGCCCTGCCATAAACCGCAGCTCGCGGGCGCCTGGCCGATCAAAGACACTTCAGCAGCTCGGAGCCGCAGGTATAGAGGTTGAAGAAGTGGTTCACGCAACACGGCTGCTGGGCGCCGCAGGTCCAGGTCTTTATGGAGCCGTCCGGCCGCTTGGAGCGACATAGTTTTTGGTTTTTTGCGAGCCGCACGGATTTGGTCGACTGCGCAAAGACCGGAGCCGAGAGCGCCGTCAGCGCCAGCGCCGCGGCAGCAAGGATCGCAAGGATTGAGCTCTTTTTCACGGATGGCACTCCCTTCTAGACGCCATTGCCAAGGCAAAATCGTGCCGCAACCGGCGGGGCAGCGCTATGTCGTTGCGGCCTCAGCTGTGGAAATCTTCGCCGCTTCGCCGTGGCTTGGCAGGGCAGCACCAATGCTGACGGGCCAGGGCCCCGATCTTTCGCCCGGGCGTCAGCGGCGCTTGGCGTCGAAGAATGCGCGAATGGCGGCCTGCGGCTCGCCCGTCTTGTAGGCCTCCGCGAGGGCGTCGATGCCGGCCATCACGCCTTCCTCCACAGAGACCCGCTCCCAACGGTTCATCAGCGCCTTTTGCGAGCGGATGGCGAGCGGCGTGGCCCGGCAGATCGCGACGAGCCAGCCGTCGACCGCCGCCTCGAGCCCATCTTGGGGCACCACCTTCTCAACCAAGCCCATGGCCAGGGCCTGCGCCGCGGTGCTGAGCTCCCCCGTCAGCAGCATCGCGCGGGCCTTGCCCCACCCGATCAGGCCCGGCAGCAGCGCCGCCTCGATCACCGAGGGGAGGCCCATGTGCACCTCCGGCATGCCGAAGCGCGCCTCGGCCGCCGCCGCCCGCATGTCGCAGCTTGCCGCCACCTCGAGGCCGGCGCCCAGGCAGAAGCCGTTGATGCGACCGATCACGGGAGAAGGGCAATCGCGGATCGCCTTGCAGGCCTGATGCAGGCGCGTGATGAAGAGGCGGGCGCTGTCCGCGCACAGCCCGCCCAATTCGTTGAGGTCGGCGCCGCCGATGAAGGCGCGCTCGCCGGCTCCGGTGAGCACTACCGCGCGCAGGGCTGGGTCCTGCGCGAGCTTGGTGAAGGCCTCCGTCAGCGCGACGATCAGCGGCGTGGAGAGGCAGTTGAGTTTCTTGGCGTTGTTCACCGTCACGCGGGCGATGCGCCCGTCGCGTCGCTCCTCGAGCTTCACTTCCACCCCGGCGTCCACCATCTTGCTCTCCAGGCTCGCTTCCTCGGGCTCCAGTGTGGCAGATCACGCGATGCCCCTCCAGAACCGCGTTACCCCCGCAGGCGCCATCATCGCCACCCCCCATCGCGGGCTCATGATGGGCAATCGCGGGGGCGTCTTCCATCTGCCCGACCGCACGCTGGGTGCGCGCCGCTGGGCGACGCGGCAATGGATCGCCTGCGTGCTGGAGTTTAAGGGCCGGCAGCGCCAGGCGATGATGCAGCCCAACCGCTACACCGAGCTGTTCTTCCTCGATGAGGCGACCGCGCTGTCGGCCGGCCATCGTCCCTGCTTCGAGTGCCGGCGCTCAGACGCCCGGCGCTTTGCTGCACTGTGGGCCGAGACGCGCCGTTGGCCCGCGCCGGCCAGGGCGCCCGAGATGGATTTGGCGCTGCACCCGGAGCGCGTGGGGGCCAAGGGGCAGAAGATCACCTATCGCGCCGAGCTTTGCGCGCTGCCCGACGGCAGCTTCATCCGCCTTCCTGATGATGGGGAGCGAGCCTATCTGGTTGATGGCAATCGGCTTCTTCCCTGGACCCCGGCCGGCTATGGGCCAGGCCTGCCGCGGCCGCAGCGGCGCGACGTGGAGGTGCTGACACCCCGCTCGGTTGTCGCCGTACTTTCATCGGGATATCGCCCCATGCTGCACCCCTCGGCTGCAGCCTGACCGGCTGGCACCGCGTGCAAAGAGCGCTGCGGCGCATCTACGCGCTGCTCGTCCTGGTGCTCGGCATCTCCTTTGTTGCCAAGGTCGCCGACCAGGTGCCGCTGCTCGATGGCAGCGGCCTGGAGAAGGTCCTGAAAGACACCTACGAATACTTGCGCGACATGTCGCTGCTGATCGCCACAGGTGGCGATGTACTGTTCCGCCTTCGGGCGCTCGAGCTGGGTGTAGGCGAAGAGCGCCGACTTCGTGGCGATGATGTCGCGCCACTCCTCCTTGAGCGCCTCCACGAAGCTCGATCGCTTCTGGAACAAGTTGGTGATGTACGCGACACCGCCGTTTCCGAGACCATCGACAACATGGGCTCGGTCTACCAGAACATCGGCGAGACGGATGATCTCATCGGCCTCTATCCTTACGCGCCGCTGCACGACATGCGCCGCGCCCTGCAGACCCTCGATCCGCGCAAGAACCCCAATCCGGATGCAGAAGCGCGCAACCTCGTGCGCGACGCCATCCTGCAGTCGTTCTACGCCTTGCGCGAGACCTTCTTGGAGGAGCTCGACCTGCAGGCGCCCGACCACCCTCTGCTGATCTCGGGCGGCCGGCGCGCCAAGAAGAGCGGCGCAACGAGCAGCGCGCACCGCGCCCAGGACCGTCAGCGCACGCGTCAGGACCGCAGTGTGTCACCCGACCCGCGCATCGACGACCTCTTGGCCCAGCTCTACGCCAAGGAGAATTCCACGGCCAAACCCTGGCGGCAGCCCGCCGGCGCCGCTGCGTCCCCGCCCAACGGTCGCGGTGCGTAGCCGCTCAGGGCAGGGGCCGCTAGATCACCTTGTCGCGGGCCAGCCGGTCGACGTCGTCAATCGAGTAGCCGAGAAGACCGGTCAGGATCTCGCGCGTGTGCTCACCAAGTTTCGGCGGGGCGATGTACGTTTCAAGCGCGGTCTGGCTCAGGTGCATGGCGCTCTTGATGCCCTTGACGATGCCTGCACTCGGATGGGGCATGTCCGCTACCATGCCGCGGGCGCTCAGCACCTCGCCGTCGCATACCTCGCCCACGGTGCGGATGGCGCCGCACGGCACGCCGGCCTTGTCGAGCAACCTCAGCCATGCGTCGCGGGTGCGCTCTTTGACGATAGCCTTGACCATGGGCACCAACACCTCGCGATTGCGCACGCGATCGGAGGCCTTGGCGAAGCGGGGGTCTCCCTTGAGCTCCGGCCGCCCCGCCGCCCCGCAGAACCGCTGCCAAAGCTCGTCGTTGGCTACGCCGAGATTGATCCAGCCGTCGGCCGCCTCAAAGGTCTCGTAGGGGACGATGGTCGGGTGCTCGTTGCCGCGCCGGCGGGGTGAATCGCCGGTCGCAAAAAAGATGCTGGCATTGAAGGTGAGGAGCGCGGCGACCGCCTCGTACATGGACACTCGCACGTGCTGGCCGAGCCCGCTCGACTGGCGCGCGTAGAGGGCGGCCAAGATGCCTTGCGACGCATTGAGGCCAGAGACGAGATCGCCGACCGCCACGCCGACCTTGTAGGGCGCTCCATCGCGCGGCCCCGTGAGGTCCATGATGCCGGCTTCCCCCTGCACGATGACGTCATAGCCGGGCCTGTCCTTCTGGAGGCCGGTGTCGCCGAAACCCGAAATCGAGCAATAGACCATGGCGGGGCGACGCGCCCTCACCGCCGTATAGCCGAGGCCCAGGCGGTCCATTGCGCCGGGGCGAAAGTTCTCGACCAGCACGTCCGAAATAGCGATCAGGCGCCAGAGCACCTCCTTGCCCGCTTCGCTCTTCATGTCGAGCGTCATGCTTTTCTTGTTGCGGTTGACGGAGAGAAAATAGGCCGCCTGATCACCCTGGAAGGGTGGGGCGAAGGAGCGCGTGTCGTCGCCTTCCCCGGGGCGTTCCACCTTGATCACCTCGGCGCCGAGGTCGCCCAGCTGCATGGTGCAGTAGGGCCCCGAGAGCACCCGCGTGAGGTCCACGACGCGAAGTCCTTCCAGTGGACGCATTCTTCCTCTCCGTTCCACCCGCCTGCCTTGCAGGCCTCGTTGGGGCCTCGGTGTCAGCCGACGCCTTGCAAAATTGCGCCGAAACCTCAAGGGACTAATGCGCAAAACTGCTGCTTGGGTTTAGCCTTGAGCCGCCTTGGCAGCGCCGCAGCTTCGCATTTGACACAATATCCCCCCGCGGCCGGTTTACACGGGCCGGGCGCGAGGGGGCAATACTCCGCTCGCCCAGCAACGCCGGATTTGCCGAGGGATAGGAGATCACAGCCGATGCGGTGCTTGCCATGACGGCCGAGCCCCAGGTTCAAGCCAGGCTCTCAAGCGAGCCCAGCGCGTCACCATGGCGCCGGCCGCTCATCTTGTCCGGCGTGTTCGCCCTCGGCGCGACGCTGCTGCTGGCCGATCTGGCGCCGCGCTACGCGCCGGGCCTGTTGCGCTTCGAGCATTACCTGGGCGATGTGCGCACCGCACTCCTCTGCGACCAGCTGCCGAGCCAGCATCAAAGCGTGGCAATCGTCGCCATCACGGATGACACGCTGGCAGGATACAGGACCCATCTGCCGGTCGATCGCGACCTGCTGGCGCGAGTGACCGAGGCCGTAGATGCTGCCGGGGCCAAGGTTATTGGCCTCGACTTTCTGTTCACGTCGCCCGCAACTGACGGCAACGAGCTCTTGCTGATCGACGCCATCCGGCGCGCGCGGGCCAAGGTGGTGCTGGCCGCGGCCGACGAGCGCTACGGCCTGACCGAAGCCCAGCGCGACAATCAGCAAGCCTTCTTTCGCGAGATCGATCGACCGGCGGGCTACTTCAACCTGGCAACCGAGCGCGATTCGGTCGTGCGCTTCATGGCGCAGCCCTATGCCGACGGGAAAGGCGCCTATCCCAAGAGCTTTGCCGCGCTCTCGGCCGAGAGCGCCGGCCTGGCATTGCCCCAAGAGCGTCCGCGCATCGCCTGGCTGCGCACGCCGCGCGACGGCTCGGATACGTTTCTCACCATCTCGGCCGAGATGCTGCTGCGGCCCGCGGACGATCCCGTGGCGCAATTGCTGCGCGCTGGGCTCAAGGACAAGATCGTGCTGGTGGGCGGCATGCTGCGCGAGATCGACAGTCATCTGACGCCGCTGACCAACAGGCCCGAGGAGAAGATGCACGGCGTTTCGATCCACGCGCACATGGTGGCGCAGATGGTGGACGGGCGCAGCATCGCCCAGCTTGAGACCAACGCATTCTCCCTGCGGCTGGCGCTGGCCTCGGTGACGGTGCTGGGCTTCCTGGTGGGCTGGGGCTTCCGCCGCAAGCGGCAAGGCCTGCTGGCGAGCGGCTTGGCCACCGCCGTCATCATCGCCATCGACACAATTGTGTTCTGGCAGTTCCGTATCATATTGCCGCTGGTATTGGCGCTGGCGGCGTGGTTCCTGGGCGAGTTCTCCGGGCACTACCTCGGCCGATGGCTGGGGCCCAGCGCCGATCGGCCGATGTGGTTTGCGAGGTGATGCGCATGCTGCCGCTGCGAGGCGCCTTGCTGCTGCTGGCGGGACTGGTTGGTTGGTTCCTCAGTGCGACAGCAGCAGCGGGCCAGATCTATGTGATGGAATCGAGCGTGGCTGGCATCCGCGTGGGCAGCGCGCTCGAACTGAGCGCTGCCATCTCCATTCCGGCCGGCGGCCACATCCGCGCCGTGCTTCCCTCCGGCAAGACACAGACGATCAACGGGCCTTACGCCGGGACGGTCGCGGACCTCGCCAAGGGTCAGCCCATCAACGAGGGCGTGACGGCCTGGATCAAGAACGTGCTGAGGACCGGCGGCGCAACGGAAGCCACTCCCGGCGCCACGCGCGGCATCGCCCGCCCGGCCGAGAAGGCCGAGAAGCCGCGCGCAGCGTTCTCCTGGTCTGCCATTCCCGTGGCGAACGGCACGGTCTGCGTCGAAAAAGGCGCCAAACTGACGCTTGTCCGCGTCGCTTCCCCCAACGCCGAGCGCGCCACCCTGATCGACGGCGGCAACGGACAACAGGCCGAGCTCAACTGGGAGGGCGGTCGCGACACCGCCGATTGGCCGGCCAGCCTCACGCCGCGCAATGCCGTCACGTACGAGGTGCTGGCGCCCGACCGTCCTCGCCGGCAGATCACCTTGCGCGTGCTGGAAGGGCTGCCCGCCGAAGACGACCTGTTGGTCGAGCTCAATCGGCTGGGCTGCAGCTCGCAGTTCGAGGCCTGGGTCCGCGGCAAGCTGGCGGCGGGCAAGTAGCGCAGCGTGCGTTTTGCTAGGCCGCCGTGGTTTTTCCCCGAGGTCGGGCCCGACGGCAACGAACCTTGCCAGCCGAGAAGCCAAGGTCGGAGCCGCCGGCGCGGATTGTGCAGTTGCATGCGACGGCGCCCTCGGCCGAAGGCAAGCGCGAGGCAAGCGCCATTCATGGATAGAGCCGCTCCTTGCGCCACGCCTCAGTCGGGCCGCCGCGCCGAAAGACGACCCGGTCGTGCAGACGGAACGGCCGGTCGTGCCAGAATTCCATCTCCAGCGGCACGACGCGGAAGCCCGACCAGAAGGGCGGGCGGGGAATGGCGCCCAACGGATATCGGGCCGTCACGGCGGCGACGGCCTTCTCGAGCGCGAAGCGGCTCTCCAGGGGGCGCGACTGCTGCGAGGCCCAAGCGCCGAGGCGACTGCCGCGCGGCCGCGTTGCGAAATAAGCATCGGCCTCGGCATCGCTCGTGCGCGAGACCTCACCGCGCACGCGCACCTGGCGGCGCAGGGATTTCCAGTGAAAGCACAAGGCGGCCTTGCGGGAGGCGATGAGCTCCGCGCCTTTGGCGCTTTCGAGATTGGTGTAGAACACGAAGCCCCGCCCGGGACGGTCGATCGCATCGACGCCCTTGAGCAGCACCATGCGCACGTTGGGCATGCCGGAGGCGTCGACGCTGGCGAGCGCCATGGCGTTGGCATCGTTGGGCTCGTGCGCCTGCGCGTCGGCAAACCACGCTTCGAACAGTGCGAAGGGCTCATCGGCCGCGGCGAAGTCGCCGGCCTGTGGGCCCGTGTAAAATTCGCCCTTGGCCTTGTCTGCCATGCTTCCTCGCCCCATTCGCCGGCGCCCGTGATGCGTTCACGCCACTTTAACCCTGTCCCGCCACACTCAGAACCGTTGTCTCGGTTCGATGTGGATGAGCCTCGTGCGTAACCCGGTCGTGCGCTTGTCAGCTCTTCGCGTGGCGCTGGTCGCCGGATGCCTGGCGCTGGGGTTTCTCGCCGGCCTCGCCCGCGCCCACGAGGTCAAGCCGGCACAGCAGTCTCCCTGCACCTGCCCGAACGTCGTGCCCGCTCCGGAGCCTAAGGAGCCTAATAGGCCGCCGGCCGCCTCGGTCAAGCCCAAGTTCGCCGAAACCAATGCGCACCTTGATGAGAACGACGAGATCGCCGCGCTCGAGGCCATCCGCGTGGCTCTGACCGAGGTCGGCGACGGCAACAGCTACGTGTGGTATCGACGGCGCGGACGGCTGAGCGGCATCGTGCAGCCGACCGTCTCCTTCAAGGACCGGGCCGGCCGCGTGTGCCGGCACATCCTGCTGATCATCACG
>Ga0306920_100003434_pt1 | contig 20088 bp, 21 predicted proteins | sample flu12Cox44000170_FD_204666 | JGI IMG/M metagenome (GOLD analysis project Ga0306920, IMG submission 204666) | Lab enrichment of tropical soil microbial communities from Luquillo Experimental Forest, Puerto Rico - flux4day.12C.oxic.44.000.170 (v2)... | ecosystem: Environmental > Terrestrial >... | reverse complement strand
TTATCGCCGGCTTGTGCTCGCCGCCCAAACGGATTGTCTTTAGATGCGCCGGTTTATGAGGCTCGTGCGGCGGACGTAATCCGGCGAGATAGACGGATTGGCCGGTTGCGCTCTGCGCAGCCGCGCTACCGCCAACAAGCCCGATCATCGCGCCAGTCAACGCCGCGATGAAAATAAGACGAAAGCTCGACACAAATCCTCCGCTGCTCCAGGATTCCCGCTGTATCCCCGCTGTGCTGCGCACACGGATGACGCGAAACCGCACCAATCTTATCCGGTCGCGTGCATAGGGCACAGCCGTGATGACAGAATGGTGGCGCAATTGCGGATTTCTTGGTGCAAAGCGCGGATAAAAGTCGACATTAACGTAAATGTACGGGCGACCATGGCCTCCTGTTTGTACCGCGGTTAACCCAATTCGGTGATCATTTCCGGGAACCGATGCAAGCGCTCGCCGGGGCCGTTGGGCCCGATCAGGTAATTGTCGCAGACCCAGGAGAGCACGCGGCCCCGGATGTAGGTCGGATGCACGACGATGTTCATGTGTCTTTCAATGCTCATCGGCTCATCGTGGCGGATGAGCGGCCGTTCCACCAGGTCGTAGCCTTGGCCGTGGCAGTGCAGGCGTTTTTCTTCCGGACGGCCGTTCTTGCGCATGAACGCATTGTATTCTTCGAACACGTCCTTGCAGGGCGCGCCTGGCTTGAGCAGCGTGAGATTGAATTTGCGCGCTTCGAGCGCGAAGGCGAATTCGTCTTTGAGTTCCGCTGATGCCCGGCCAACCACGCAGGAACGGCCAAGCTCGGTATACATGCCGCCCGGTCCGGAATCCTCGACCAGCAGCGCCACCGTGTCGCCCGCCTGAATGACGCGGTTCTGGTAGTGCCGCTGGCTAAACTGGATCGGTTTATCGGGCGGCATCGAGGCACAAAGATAGATGCCGTTTTCGCTGCCGTGCCGCTGGCTGTAACACTGGGCGATGGCCGCGACGTCGCGGTCACGCATTCCCGGCTCGATCGCGGCGAACGCCGCGCGCATCGCGCCGTCCTGCATGGTCGCGGCGCGCCGGATGAGCTCCTGTTCTTCCGCGCTCTTGACCGCCTTGATCTTGTCAACGAGATCGGTGGCTTCGACAAAGCGTGCGTTGGAAAAGCGACCCTTCTGCAAATAATCAACCAACGCAAACGACATTTGCGCCGTGCCCACGAGTCCAATGGTGCCTCCCGCGTAAGCGGAGAGCGCTTTCGCCGCGAGCTCCGGATCGTAGCTCGCCGTATAATTGCACGAAGCGAAACTCGGCGTCGTCAGCCATTGCTTAACGCCGCGCCGCATTCCATCGGCGTTGACGGCGGGGTGCGCGACTCCGCCGAATGGGCCCTGACTTATCATGGTCATGAGGTCGTCACGCGGAAAGACGACCGTAAGCGGATAGCCGTTGGTTGCGGGCAGATCGGTGAAATATTTGACGTAGCCGCCCATATGATCGTTGTTGTTCTGCATCAGCAGCACATCGACCTGCTCGCGCTCCATGGCGCCGCGCACCGCCGCCCAGCGGCGTTGCAGCTCGGCGGTCGAGATTGGCGTCTGCAGGCGTTCGGAAAGCTGCTCCATCGTCGTTCCTCTGCACTTTCCGCTCGTCCCCGCAAAAGCGCGGACCCAGCTAGACTTCTGCTTTCGCTGGAACGAAGGGGATAATTCTAATGCGCGACGACATTGATCATGCCGTTGAAGTCGCCGCGAAGAAAGCACTCCATGTTCGTTTCGACCGTCGGCAACGCATAATCGATATAGACATCGCAGAATCCGCCCTGGTGTGCCGTAATGATGACATTGGGCATCGACCAGAACGGATGATCGGACGCCAGCGGCTCCTGATTGAATACGTCAAGCGCGGCCCCGGCAATGCGTCCGTTTGCGAGCGCGTCGACCAGCGCCGGCTCGTCAACAATGCCGCCGCGAGCCAAATTGATGAGGGAGCTCGTCGGCTTCATCGCTGCGAAAATTCCGGCATCGATGCTGTTTCGCGTTGTGGGCGTCAGCGGCGTCAGCAGAACCAGGAAATCGAAATCGCCAACCACCTGGGCAAGCTCGTCGCGCCGATGCATGCGGTCGAATCCGGCAAGCTTACGCGGGGCCGAAGTCACACCAACAACGCGCATGCCGAAGGCCTTGCATTTCGGCGCCAGAACTTCGGCAATCTGCCCGACGCCAAATATGCCAACAGTCTTGTCGTGCAGAAGCTTCGCCGGAAAGCGGCGCCATTGCCGTTCGTCCTGGGCGTGTATCGCGCGGCGCAGGCCGCGCGCCAGCGCCAGCATGCCGGCGAGCGCCGCTTCCGAAACGGGTGCGCCCTGGATGCCGCGCGTATTGGTGACGATTACGTTCTTGCGCAGGGTCGGCTGGTCGATGAGATTATCAACGCCGGTGCCAAGCGCCTGCACCCATCTCAGTCGCGTCGCGGCGGCCAACACTTCCGCGGAAAGCATCGGAGCGAAGGTGACGAGGGCTTCGGCTTTATCGATGTAAGGGCCGACCTTGGAATGATGATCGGCCAGGTCGATCGTTGTTTCCGGAAAGCGCTCGCGCAAGCGGTCCCGATATTGATTGCGAATGGGCTCCGGCAAGGTCAAAAGAATAAGGACATTGGCCATGCAATTTTCCGAAAGCGGCGGCCCGCGTCATGGAAGCGCGTTATAGCGTTCCGCCGAACCGGACGCCAATCGCACGAGGCGGAAATCGAGCGCACAATTTCATCTCGCGCGCCGCCGCCGGGTCGGATAAAGTCAATTCGTGTTGCTTAAGGCTGTCGGATCGGGAGCAATCGATGGCAATCGACTTTTCGAGCGTGAATTGGCTTTACGTGACGATAATGGCGGTTTTCGCCTTCGTAGCGTCCTTGCTGGGCGGCCTCATATCATTTCGCAACCGGATCGGCGGAGCGCTGCTCGCGGCAATCCTGTTCGCCGCGATGTATGTGGTCTGGAACTACTATCCGCATCCACAAATCCAGCTTCCGATCGTCCCAAGCAATGCTTATTCCATGCCGTCGGGCGGTTGACCTTTCTGTCGGGCCGATTAAGCCTATTTCCGGGGCATGACTGACGGCATTACCGAAATGGAGCAGACATGAACAAGGTCTATGCGGACGCGCGGTCCGCGTTGGCCGGCTTGCTGAAGGACGGCATGATGATCATGGCCGGCGGTTTCGGCCTGTGCGGCATTCCCGAAACCCTGATATTGGCAATCCGCGATTCCGGGGTGAAAAACCTCACCGTCGTCTCCAACAATTGCGGCGTTGACGGCAAAGGGCTCGGCATTCTCCTCGACACCCGCCAGATCAAGAAGATGATCTCCTCTTATGTCGGGGAGAACAAAACTTTCATGCAGCAATATTTGGCGGGCGAACTCGAGATCGAGTTCAACCCTCAGGGCACGCTGGCGGAGCGCATTCGCGCCGGCGGCGCCGGCATTCCGGCATTTTTTACCCGGACCGGTTTCGGCACCCAGATCGCGCATGGTAAGGATGTGCGCGACTTTGACGGCCACCGTTACGTTATGGAACGGGGCCTCGTCGCCGACCTTGCCATCGTGCATGCCTATCGCGGCGATACCGAGGGCAATCTCGTCTACCGAAAGACGGCGCGCAACTTCAACCCGCCGATGGCAACGGCGGCCAAGGTGACAGTGGCCGAAGTCGAGCAGCTCGTGCAGCCAGGCGATATCAATCCCGATCACATCGTGACGCCTGGGATTTATGTGCAGCGCATGGTGCATGTGCCGAATGCGGTCAAGCACATCGAACAGCGAACCGTAAGAAAACGTCAGAAAACCGACTCGCCGGCCGGCGCTGGCGTGGAAATATAAATGCGCATGATCCGCAAGAAGCCCGTCCTGGACGCGATCCGGGGGTGGGATCCGGTTTTCGGAAAAGATCATGCGCAAAGCAAGATAGGAGCCGACCAATGGCTTGGACTCGCGAGCAAATGGCGGCACGCGCTGCCAAGGAACTGCAAGACGGCTTCTATGTGAATCTGGGCATCGGGATTCCGACGCTGGTGTCGAACTACATTCCTTCCGGCATGAGCGTGCAGCTGCAATCGGAGAATGGGATGCTCGGCACCGGTCCGTTTCCGTTCGAGGGCGAAGAGGATCCCGATCTTATCAATGCCGGCAAGCAGACCGTCACCGAGCTGCCGACCACGAGCTATTTCAATTCGGCGGATTCCTTCGCCATGATCCGCGGCGGTCACATCGACATCGCCATTCTCGGCGCCATGCAGGTCGCCGAAAATGGCGATCTCGCCAATTGGATGATCCCCGGCAAGATGGTCAAAGGCATGGGCGGCGCCATGGATTTGGTCGGCGGAGTGAAGAAAGTCGTGGTGGTGATGGAGCACTCGGCCAAGGATGAATCAAAGCTCAAACATCGCTGCTCACTGCCGCTCACCGGCGCCGGCGTGGTCGACATGATCATCACCGACCTCGGCGTATTCACGCTCGACAAAAATGGTGGTGGGCTCACCCTGATCGAGCTCGCGCCGGATGTCACGCTCGACAACATCCGGTCCAAGACCGAGGCGAGCTTCAAGGTCGCGAACACGCTGAAGCAATAAATTTAAATTCGCCTGCCACCCTCGCGGCGAGCGCGGCATAATTGTTCCCTCCCTCCTTGAGGGGGGGTTAGGGAGGAGGAGGTGACAGTAGCGATCGCGCGGGTTGCGTCGCTACTCCCCGCTGATGACAAGGCCGACACTGCTGGCTTCGATGCCGCTGAACTGCACCGTGAACGGTGCCTTGGCGAGTTCAAACTTGACGCTCTTGCGCACGCCGTCACAGTCGGTCGCGCCTGTTGCCGCGATCGACTTGAGCCGCCCGCCGCCTTGCACGACATCGATCCAACCTTCCGACGACAACGTGATCTTATAAGTGCCGCCTTGCACCGGCGCGGGCACCTCGATGAATCCGGCAAATGCCTTGTTCGATTTCGGCGCGCGCTCTGGAGCGACCGGAAGCTTCACCTCGGTAAACGGCAGCAGCGTCACCGTTGTTGCGAATGGCAGCGGCCAGCCGACCCGGCTGCCTGACGCCAGTTTCGGCAAATCGGTGCCGGTCAGAGTCGCACGCTCCTTGTCGAGCGGCCACTTGAACTTGTCGCAGCCGGCCGGTTCCTGCGCCAGCGCCGAAGCAGCGCTCACGCATAGAGCAAATAGGATGAGCACAGCCTTCACGACGCAGTGATTTTGCTTGCGCATGATCTCGTCCGACAACCGGATCCCACTTTTCGCGATCATGCTTTAATCGACCGCGACCATGACATCGGAGGCCTTGACGATCGCGATCGCCATATCGCCAGCTTTAAGTCCGAGGTCCTCGACGGCTTCATTGGTGATCGACGCCGTGACAACCTGGCCGGGGGCGATTTCAATGCGCACATGCGCTGTGGTCGCGCCCTTCTTCACGTCAAGGATCTTGCCTTTAAGCTTGTTGCGTGCGCTGATTTTCATGACCGATCTCACGTGATGGACGATATCCGGCTACTCATGCCATGCGTGCGCGCGGGTCTGCAATTCTTTTCGCGCAAATGACAGTCGCTCACTTTGCCGCTATTGGTGATCGTCGTTTGTCGGGAGCGTCGAGGGTCTAGAGCATGATCCCGAAAAGTGGAATGCCGGTTTTCGGACAAGATCATGCTCAAAGGAGCTCTCTCGGCTTGCAGTCGCTTTCATGAACGACGAGCACGGCGTGAGCGCCGGGGGACGAAACCAGGCGCTTGGCAGCGAGGCCGCGCTTGCTCGCCTCGCCGTGCCCGCGTCGCGCACCAAGCATCCTGCGGTCGGCGATCCGCATGCGCTAAGCCATCGCGACAAGCGGCTGATCGCGATCAGCATGATGCTGCCGGTGTTCCTCGGCTCGGTCGATCAATCGGTGCTGGCGAGCGCATTGCCGACCATCGGACGTGACCTCGGCCAGGTCCATAATTTGCCGTGGCTGATCACGGCTTTTCTCATCGCCTCGACTGCGCTCACCCCGCTTTACGGCAAGTTTGCCGATATTCACGGCCGCCGCGCCGCCATGCTGATCGGCATCAGCGTCTATATGGTTGGTTCGCTGGTCTGCGCCGCGGCGCCGACCATGCTGATCCTCATTTGCGGGCGCATGGTGCAAGGCTGCGGCGCCGGCGGCCTGGTCGTGACCGCCAATATGGTGCTGGGCGATATCGCGCCGGCACGGGAACGCGGGCGCTACTACACCTATTTCTCGATCGCCTTCATGACGGCCGGAGGCGCCGGCCCGGCGCTCGGCGGATGGATTTCCGAGCATCTGCATTGGCCGATGATTTTTTTGTGGAACTTTCCGCTATGCGCGGTGGCGATCGCGATCGCGCTGACCGTGCTGCGGCGCCTGCCGCGGCGGGAACGGTCGCACCGGCTCGACATTATCGGCGCCGTTCTGGTGATCGCGGCGAGCTCGTCTTTCATGCTGGCGCTCAATCTCGGCGGCATACGCTATCCATGGCTGTCGCCGCCGATCATCGCACTGTTCGTCTGTGCACTGGTGTTGGGCGCGGGCTTCGTCTTGCGCCTTCGCACCGCCATCGAGCCGCTGATTCCGGTCGCGATCCTTGCCGATCCGGCCGCACGGCTGGCCATCGCGGCGCATTCGTTCGGCTGGGGTGCGATCATCAGCCTCAACGTGTTTCTGCCGATGTATCTGCAGAGCGCGCTGGACTGGTCGCCGACATCGGCCGGGTTGAGCCTGGTCATCCTGATGGTGACACTCAACTCGACGGCGGGCCTGTCGAGTCAGCTGCTCGGCCGGGTGCGCCACTACAAGCTTCTGCCGTTATGCTTTTTGTGCATTGGCGTCGGCGCCGTTGTCGCGCTGGCGCTATCGGCGGAAAATATGACGACGCCGCGCTTCGAGGTGATCTTGCTGTTGATCGGCATCGGCTTTGGGCCGACCGCGCCGCTCACGCAGGTCGCGCTGCAAAATACCGTTCCGGTGCAGGATCTCGGCGCCGCGCTCGGCAGCATGAATTTCGTGCGCACGCTCGTCGCCACGATCATGATCGCGATATTCGGCGCGATCGTGCTGGCCAACGCGCCGGTCGGTGCGCGCGCCGGGACCTTGAGCCAAGGCTTTCTCGGCAGCGCGTCGGTGGCGACCTTCGGCATCGTCTTTGTTGCGATTGCCGCCACGCTCGCGGCGTCGTTTCTGTCGCTGTTTCTGCTCGAGGAGAAGCCGTTGGCGGATGCATAGCGAACGAGCCCGTTTTCTTTTGTCGTTTGTCCATGCGGACGGTCCACGCTCGAACCGATTTCGAGAATTTCGCATAAATACGCGAGATTTACGCGAAACAGCGGAGGTATGGTCCAGGGTTTTCGCTGTAGTAGATCCGCATACCGAGTTCACGGTCCCCTTATGCCGAGGACATCATCGTGAGCTCCACCGCCATGGTAACGAAGCGGTTTGGTGGAAAAAGCTCGGCCTTGATCCGACCACTACAGCGCGCGCGTTGTGGCTCGAAAGCCATCCACAAATCGTGGAGGGTACAACCTCAGTGCGCGGGAGCCCTCATTCGCGGTGAGACAATTATGTGCATTTAGTTTTGGAACGACGGCCAATACGCTTAAGTGACGGAATGCGTGGCCGACCACGCTCCGGTCACGATTGCCATGTCCGCGTGTGACAGGATCCTTTCGCCACTTGGCGTCCCCGCTACACCCGGCCTAAGGTTCGGACAATGCGCTTGCGTGGGGGAGTGCAGTGCCTAACGACACCGTCCTAGAGACGGAAGATCTGAGCAAGGATTTTGCCGGCTTTGTCGCGGTGCGCGGCGTCTGTCTGCGCGTCGCGCGCGGTAGCATTCACGCCATGATCGGCCCGAACGGCGCCGGCAAAACCACTTGCTTTAATCTCCTGAGCAAGTTCTTGACCCCAAGCCACGGGCGCATCGTGTTCGATGGCCGCGACATCACCGCGCTTCGGCCCGCAGACGTGGCGCGGCTTGGCATGGTGCGGTCGTTTCAAATCTCCGCCGTGTTTCCGCATCTGACCGTGATCGAGAATGTGCGCATCGCGTTGCAGCAGCGGCGCGGCGGTTCCTTCGATTTCTGGCGCTCAAAAGCCGCGCTGCACGCGCTCGACGAACGCGCGCTGACGCTGATCGCCGATGTCGGGCTTTCCGCCTATCCCCATGTCTTGGCGGTGGAACTGCCTTATGGTTACAAACGGGCGCTCGAAATCGCCACCACCTTGGCGCTCGATCCGCAGCTTTTATTGTTGGACGAACCGACCGCCGGGATGGGGCATGAAGATATCGGGCGCATCAGCGCGCTGATCAAATCCGTCGCCGCGAGTCGCACTGTCTTGTTGGTCGAACACAATCTGTCCGTCGTCGCCGATCTGTGCGACCGCATCACCGTGCTCGCCCGCGGCCAAGTTCTGGCCGAAGGCGACTACGAAACGGTCGCCGCCGATCCCGCGGTACGCGAAGCCTATCTCGGGGTCGGCCATGCGTGAAAAAAATACCGGCGCGATGCCGCCGATGCTGGCGGTGAAGGACCTCGAAGCCTGGTACGGCGAGTCGCACATTCTTCATGGCGTGAATTTCGAAGTGCGCGCCGGCGAGGTGATCACGCTCTTGGGACGCAACGGCGTCGGCAAAACCACGACGCTCAAGGCGATCATGGGAATTGTCGAGCGGCGCAAAGGCTCGGTGCGTTTCGAGGGCCGCGAACTGACGGGGTTACCGTCAGACGCGATCGCGCGCGCCGGCATCGCCTTCTGCCCGGAAGAGCGCGGGATATTTTCCAGCCTCGACGTGCGCGAAAATTTGTTCCTGCCACCACAAGTGCGGCCCGGCGGGCTGGAGACCGACCGCATCTTCGCGTTGTTTCCCAATTTGCGCGAGCGGCTGAAAAGCCAGGGCACCAAATTGTCGGGCGGCGAACAGCAGATGCTGGCGATCGCGCGCATCCTGCGCACGGGTGCGCGGCTGCTCTTGCTGGATGAGCCGACCGAAGGGCTTGCCCCGGTCATTATCCAACAGATCCGTCAGACCATCGCCATGCTCAAAGCGCAGGGCTTTACCGTGCTTCTGGTCGAGCAGAATTTTCAGTTCGCCGCCACGGTGGCCGATCGGCATTACATCATGGAACATGGTCGAGTGATCGACCAATTCTCGACGCCCGAATTAAGGGCGAATATGGAAAAACTGCACGACTATCTGGGCGTTTGATATAGGCTAGGACAAGGCTTGGAAGGTCAAAACTAAGGTCATGAAACTCTAGGGAGGAACTTATGAGACTAGCAGCCAGTCTGGCTTTCGCGGCCGCCGCCGTGTTCGGCACCGCCGCGCAGGCCGAGGACATTAACGTCAGGCTCGGCGTGCTCAACGATATGTCGAGCCTCTACGCCGATATCAGCGGACCAGGCTCGGTCATCGCCGCCAAAATGGCGGTTGAGGATTTCAATCCGGCGGCGCACGGCATGAAAGTCGAGATCGTCAGCGCCGATCATCAGAACAAGCCGGATGTCGGTTCCAACATCGCGCGCCAATGGTTCGACGTCGATCACGTCGACGCCATCCTCGACGTGCCGACGTCGAGCGTGGCCTTGGCAGTGAGCGAGGTCGCCCGCGAGAAGAACAAAGTGTTCTTGATCTCCGGCGCCGCGAGCTCCGATCTGACCGGTCCTAAATGTACGCCCAATAACGTGCACTGGACCTACGACACCTGGATGCTCGCGCATGGCACAGGCGGCGCGCTGGTCAAAACCGGCGGCGACACCTGGTTCTTCCTCACCGCCGATTACGCCTTCGGCCACGCGCTCGAGCGCGACACCACGTCGGTCGTGCAGGCGGCTGGCGGCAAGATTCTCGGCGCAGTCGATCATCCGCTCAATACGCAGGACTTCTCCTCGTTCCTGCTTCAGGCGCAAGCGTCGAAGGCGAAGATCATTGGTCTCGCCAATGCCGGCGGCGACACCATCAACGCGATCAAGCAGGGCGCCGAGTTCGGCATCACCGCAGGCGGGCAGCAATTTGCCGGCCTGTTGGTCTTCGTCACCGACGTCAATGCACTCGGGTTGAAAACCGCGCAGGGGCTGGTCCTGACCGAGACTTGGTACTGGGACATGAATGATGCCAACCGCGCCTGGACCAAGCGCTGGCAGGCCGAGCGGCAGGGCGGAAAATTCCCGTCCATGGTGGTGGCCGGCGTCTATTCGGCAACCTTGCATTATCTCAAAGCAGTCGCTGCGCTTAAAAGCGCCGCCGACGGCAAGGCAGTGGTCAATCAGATGAAAGCAATGCCGACCGACGATCCACTGTTCGGCAAAGGCTACATCCGCACCGATGGCCGCAAGATCCATCCGGCCTATCTCTTCCAGGTGAAGAAGCCTGAAGAGTCGAAATATCCGGGCGACGACTACATCCTGCGCGCCACCATTCCGGCGGAAGAGGCGTTCCGCCCCATGAAGGACGACAACTGTCCGATGGTCACGAACTGACTGCTCCGACCTCTCCCCGCCTCGTGCGGGGAAAGGTTTTCCATTGCTCCCGATGTTTGAAATCTTCGGTATTCCGTCGCAGGCGCTATTCGGCCAGCTATTACTCGGCCTGATCAACGGCTCGTTCTATGCGCTGTTGAGCCTCGGCTTGGCCGTCATTTTCGGCATGCTCAACATCATCAATTTCACCCACGGCGCGCAGTACATGATGGGCGCGTTCGCCGCTTTTCTTCTGCTTCGCTACGCCGGCATCGGCTATTGGCCGGCGCTCGTGATCGTGCCGATCGTTGTCGGCGTCACCGGCGTCGTCATCGAGCGTTTATTTCTCAAGCGCATTCAGAAGCTCGATCATCTGTACGGCCTTATTCTCACCTTCGGCTTGGCGCTGATCATCGAAGGGCTGTTCCGAAATTCCTATGGCTCGTCCGGGCAGCCTTACGGCGTTCCCGAATCGCTGCAAGGCGGCCGCAATCTCGGCTTCATGTTTCTTCCAAATTACCGGGCCTGGGTCATAGCTTTTTCGCTCGCCGTTTGTTTTGTCACCTGGTTTGCGATCGAGCGAACGCGGCTCGGTTCGTATTTGCGCGCGGCAACCGAAAATCCGGCGCTGGTGCGCGCCTTTGGCATCAACGTACCGCGTATGGTGACGCTCACCTATGGTTTCGGCGTCGGCCTTGCTGGGCTCGCCGGCGTCATGGCGGCGCCGATCTATAATGTCTCGCCGCAGATGGGGTCTGACATCATCATCGTGGTGTTCGCGGTCGTGGTGATCGGCGGCATGGGTTCGATCATGGGCGCAATCATCACTGGTTTCGCGCTTGGCATCGTTGAAGGCCTGACCAAGGTGTTCTTCCCCGAGGCGTCGAACACGGTGATCTTCGTCATCATGATCATCGTTTTGCTTATTCGCCCGGCGGGCCTGTTCGGACGGAGCGCGTGATGGCGACGCTTGCCAATGCCGCAGCGGCGCCGGCCCGGCGCGAGACCGAGTGGAGCCTCGCCGTCGCCGGCGCGACTCTGCTGATCTTCCTGATCGCGGCGCCGTTTGTGCTCTACCCGGTCTTTATCATGAAGGCGCTATGCTTTGCGCTTTTCGCCTGCGCCTTCAATCTTCTGATCGGCTATGTCGGTTTGGTGTCGTTCGGCCATGCCTTGTACTTCGGTTGGGCTGGTTACCTTGCCGCTCATGCGGCCAAGGTTTGGGGCATGCCGCCCGAACTCGCAGTGCTCATCGGCACTATTACGGGAATGGGCCTAGGGCTGATCGCCGGCGTTGTCGCCATCCGTCGCCAAGGCATTTATTTCGCGATGATCACGCTGGCGCTGGCGCAGATGATGTATCTCGTGGCGCTGCGGGTCAAATTGACCGGCGGCGAAGATGGCATCCAGGGCGTGCCGCGTGGACGCTTGTTCGGAGTGTTCGATCTGAGCGACCAAATGACAATGTATGCGTTTGTCGTTGTCGTCGCATTGGCCGCATTTTTTCTGATCTATCGGATCATCAATTCGCCGTTCGGGGAAGTGCTCAAGGCAGTCCGCGAAAACGAACAGCGCGCCGTCTCGCTCGGCTATAAGACCGACGACTATAAACTGGTCGCTTTTGTGCTCTCGGCCACGTTGGCCGGACTCGCGGGGTCGCTGAAAGCCCTTGTATTCCAGCTTGCTTCGCTGACCGACGTGCATTGGACCATGTCGGGCGAAGTCGTATTGATGACGCTGGTGGGCGGCCTTGGCACTATCTTCGGCCCGATCGTCGGCGCCTTTTTGATTGTCGCCATGGAGAATTATCTGGCGCCGTTTGGCCAATGGGTGCTGGTGATTCAGGGCGCGGTATTCGTCATCTGCGTGCTGGCATTCCGGCGCGGCATCGTCGGCGAATTGGCGGCGCGCCTGCGGGTGCAGCTGTAAGTCAGTGTCAAGCGGGAGGACATCATGGGTGCGGAAGCGCGTTTGAAAGAGCTCGGCATCGTGCTGCCGGAACTGGGCAAACCGGTGGCCAATTATCTGCCGTATCGGCTCGCCGGAAATATTCTTTATCTGGCCGGCCAGGGTCCGCGCGACGCCAATGGCAAGCAGCTGACCGGAAAGCTTGGGATCGACATCAGCGTCGAGGAGGGCTATCGGCGCGCCCGGTTGGTCGGATTGGGGCTGCTCGCCGCTACGCGCGATGCGCTCGGCTCGCTCGACCGTGTCGATTTCATCGTCAAGCTCCTTGGCATGGTCAATGCCGCGCCCGACTTCAACGACTCGCCGAGGGTCATCAACGGCTGTTCCGATTTATTTGTCGAGGTGTTTGGCGACGCCGGCCGCCACGCCCGGTCCGCCGTCGGCAATGTCATGCTGCCCAATCAGATCTCGGTCGAGATCGAGGGCATTGTTGCGATCAAATTGTGAGCGCGCGGACATGACGATTTAATAATTTTCACTTCATCGTCATCGAATCGATTTTCTCGTTGTTATCAACAAACAAAAAGTCAACAAATAGTGGGCTTGGCGTCGCATTCATTTTTGTTGATCGAATCGGCGATGCGCGCTGATTATCGACACGCGCCGACTCCACGGCGTCTTTGGCTTGCTTCATGTCGGAACGGCAACAAAGTCCGTACGACAATATCGCCCGCAGATGGCTCGTCCTGGTCGAGCGTCGGCAACAGAACTTCATCGAACTTTGCAATACCGGACGCTGGCGGCATTACTATACGCATGCGCAATTCCTCGACGAGATGCGCAAAGTCCTGGAGCTCCGCAATCAATGGGCGCGGCTTGCCGGCTTGCCGGTCGTCGAGCAAATAAGTTTGCAACAAATGGATTTGCAGCAAAACATCAAACAAAGCGATCAACGCCGGCAAGAATCCGGCGCGCATCAGGTCAAGCCGTTGGCGCACACTGCATCTGGACAACGCCGCCGCCCCGCGTCCGCGATTTTGGCTGCCGTGGCGGGACGTCTCTGACACGCTGGACTTAGACGCGTTAAGCCCTTATCCAAGTGTCCTGTTCCAAAACAGGACGTCCACACGAGCGCCGCCGTGCGCTCGAATGTCCTTCCCTCCAACCCGTGTGACGACCGATGCCGAGCGCGCTGTTCTCGCCGATAAAACTTGCCAACTTGACGCTGGCCAACCGCATCGTCGTGTCGCCGATGTGCCAGTACAGCGCCAATGACGGTGTCGCCAATGACTGGCACCTGACGCATCTTGGCATGCTGGCCAATTCCGGCGCCGGCCTGCTGGTGGTCGAGGCCACCCATGTCGAACGTCACGGCCGCATCACCCATGGTTGCCTCGGGCTTTATTCCGACGCCTGCGAAGATGCGCTTGCCCATATCGTCGCGCATTGCCGACGGATCGGCTCGGCAAAACTCGGAATTCAGCTCGCGCATGCCGGACGCAAAGCCTCCGCGGAGCGGCCGTGGGAAGGCGCCAAGGCGCTGTCGCCAAGCGAGGATCCCTGGCCGACCATCGCCCCGTCCGCGCTGCCGTTCGGGCCGGGTTGGCACACCCCGCGCGCAATGAACGAAGAAGACATGGTGAGGGTGCGTGCCGATTTTGCCGACGCGGCCAAGCGTGCGGTACGGCTCGGCTTCGATGCGATCGAGCTGCACTTCGCGCATGGTTATTTGCTGCACAGTTTCGTCTCGCCGCTGTCGAATAAGCGCAACGATGAGTTTGGCGGCTCGTTCGAAGGCCGAATGCGCTATCCGCTCGACGTGGTGCGCGACACCCGTGCAGTCGTACCGCGCGCCATCCCGCTCGGCGCCCGCATCACCGGCACCGATTGGGTCGACGGCGGACTGACCGCGGACGATGCCGTCCAAATGGCCAAGGCGCTCAAAGCCGCTGGCATCGACTATGTGGATATTTCCTCGGCAAATATCACGCCGGAAAGCCGCTGGCCGAACGATCCCGGCTTCAATGTTCCGATCGCTGAGCGCGTGCGGCGCGAATGTGGCCTGCCGGTTCGCGTCGTCGGCATGATCGTCAATGCCAAGCAGGCCGAAGCCATCGTCGCCGAAGGCAAGGCCGATATGATCGCGATGGCGCGCGCTTTTCTCGACGACCCACATTGGGCTTGGCATGCGGCGCAGACACTCGGGGCGGAGGTGCCGCGGCCACCGCAATATGCGCGCGTGGGGCCGACGCTATGGCGCGGCGCCGCTCTGCGCGGGTGACGGCGGGATCCGGCTGTAGGCAAGCGCAAGCCGGGCCGGCTTGGCGCCGAGATAATAAGCAAGCCGCAGCCGCCACATCAGCACGAAGGTTTGCCACAGGCCGTACTGGTCCCAGCGACGGCCCGAGGTCACGGCCGGTGCAGCGATGCAAAGCGGCCGGCACAGACACATGAGCTTTCGCGACAGCGCGATGTCTTCCATCAGCGGCAAATCGGGAAAGCCACCGACCGACCAAAACGCCTTGCGGGTGACAAAAATCGCCTGGTCGCCGGTGGCGATACCGGTGAGGCGCGAGCGCCAATTGATCATCCGGGCGACGAGCGCAAGCAGGGGATGCCGGCCGGCGATGTGCAGGTCGAAGCGGCCCCAAGGTCGGTCAGCAGGCAAGAGCGCGCCGGCGATCAGGCGATCGGCATCATCCGGGCATGGAGGAAGATGAACACATCGCCGCCGGCGGCCGCCGCCCCCGCATTCATCGCGGCGCCGCGGTTGTACGGACCGGTGATAACCCGGTCGGCGAAGGGACGCGCCAACGCCGCGGTGCAGTCGCTGCTGCCGCCATCGACGACGATCACTTCGGCGCCGCGGGCGCGCAGCGGCGCGAGCGCCTGCAGCGCCGCGGTAATGATCGCCGCTTCATCGAGGACAGGAATGACGATACTCAATCGTCCCGTATCGCAAAGCATGTGGGCACATTGCCGGCAAAGCCGCAGTCGGGCAACCTCGCTTGAATAGGTAAAACGCGCTGCATGGCCAATCCTGTTCTGGTCGAAGTGATACGCGGACCGCTGGTTGAAAGTCGGCACTGCGGCGCCATTGCCGTCTGCGATGCGCAAGGCCGTACCGTATTCGCGATTGGCAATGTGGCGTCGCCCGTGTTTCCGCGCTCCGCGGTGAAGGCGCTGCAGGCTCTGCCGTTGATCGAGCAGGGCGCGGTTGACCGTTTTGGCTTGAGCGACGAGGAGCTGGCGCTCGCTTGTGCCTCGCATAGTGGCGAAGCCGCGCACGTCGCCGGCGTCGAGCGCATGTTGGCAAAAGCCGGGCTTGCATCGTCCGATTTACGTTGCGGTGCGCATTGGCCGATCGCGCAGGCAGCGGCGGCGGAAGTCGCGCGATCCGGTGGACCGACGGCGCTCCACAACAATTGCTCCGGCAAGCACGCCGGCTTTTTATGCGTGGCTCGGGCGCTCGGCGTCGATCACGCCGACTATTGGCGGCCGGAGCATCCAGTGCAGCGCCTGGTCCGCGCCGTCCTTGAGGATTTTACCGCCGCCGCATTGGGTGAGGAATGCTGCGCCATCGACGGCTGCTCCGTGCCGACCTGGGCAGTGCCGCTGAACAATCTGGCGCAGGGCTTCGCCAAATTCGGCGCCGGCCGAGGTATCTCGCCCGAACGGGCGCGCGGGGCGGCACGGCTTCGCCAGACTTGCGCGAAGGTGCCGTGGTTTGTCGCCGGCACCGGCCGATTCTGCACCGACGTGATGCAGCTATTCGGCGAACGCGTGTTCGTGAAAACCGGCGCCGAAGGCGTCTATTGTGCCGCGCTGCCTCAACAAGAACTTGGCATCGCGATCAAGTGCGACGATGGCGCGAGCCGCGCCACGCAAGCGATCATGGCCGCCATGATCGCGCGATTTTTGCCGCTCGCCGCGACAGAGCGCGCGGCGCTGTCGCGTTTCGTCGAGCCGACATTGCGCAATTGGAACGGTTTTGAGGTTGGGCAGATACGGATAACGGACGCGCTGCGGTAGGCGATTGATTTGATTGCCGGCTGGCGGCGATCAACGTGAGCAAAAGGCCTTCGCACGCGGTCACCAAGCGCGAAAACGGCGGCGCGCGGTCTCGGAAGCTTCCACGACGCCGCATGGCGCTGATCCGGGGGATATGAACGAACTGCACCAATGGTCGCCCGCCGCGTGTCGCCCGCAAAGCGCACCAGTAGGCGTAGTTGCAAAGATATGCGCCGGCATCGCGTGAAAAGCGGGCCGGTAGCCCGGTCTGGCGGAGCGCGTTGAGGAGGCGCGGGAAGGGCGCGTTCCCGACCAACGCGCCGGCCCTACCGGATTCTATCGCTCCGTGTTTCGGCCGATAGCCGCTGACATCAGGGAATAAAATCGAGCGCGCATTGCGTGCACGCGTCTCGATGCAAATCTCTCGGCGCCGGCTAGCAAGGCCGCAGATCAGGAGCACGTCCGGCTTTCGCGCCAGCAGTTTGGGCAGATCGCGGTCCACTGCTTCATAGGCCGTCGCAAAAATATGGCTCGTGATCTCGATCGCGGCGAGCGCCGGGCGACGGCGGCGCGCCAGCGCGGTCGCCAAACGGCCGCTCGGATTTGACGGCGCGCCAGTGAAGGGGCCGAAGCCCGCAATGACTACCTTCATCGTTTTATTACGCCAGTATCGTGGCGATCTTCTCCACCGCCGCAGCTGGCGCCAGCCGGCCGGCGGCGACGTCAGCCTCGATTCGCGGCAAAGCCGATTTGAGCGTGCGGTCGGAGCGCAGCGGTTCGAACAGCCGCTCCTCCAGCATGGTCCACATCCATTTCACCTGCTGTTCGCCCCGGCGGCCCGCAAGTTCACCGGACGCCGTGAGCCGTGCCCGCTGGTCGAGAATATGCGACCACAGCGCCTCCATGCCTTCGCCGGTGATTGCCGAGCAGGTGATGACCGGCGTCGACCAGTTCGCCGATCGTGGCGAGAGGATATGCAGCGCCGCGCTGAATTGCGAGGCGGCAAGCTTGGCGCGTGGGATATTGTCGCCATCGGCCTTGTTGACGGCGATCATATCGGCAAGCTCGACCACGCCCTTTTTCAGCGCCTGGAGTTCGTCACCTGCGCCCGGCAGCGCCAGCACCAGAAAAAAATCGGTCATGTCGGCGACGGCAATCTCGGACTGACCGACGCCGATGGTCTCGACCAGCACGATGTCGTAACCGGCGGCTTCGCATAACAGCATGGTCTCGCGCGTCTTGGCGGCGACGCCGCCGAGCGTGCCAGAAGACGGCGAGGGGCGAATAAAGGCGTTCGGATCATTAGCAAGCCGCGCCATCCGCGTCTTGTCGGCCAAGATCGATCCGCCGGTGCGGCGTGACGATGGATCGACGGCGAGGACGGCAACCCTGTGGTCTTGCGCGGTGAGCATGCTGCCGAGCGCGTCGATCAGCGTCGACTTGCCGACGCCCGGCGCGCCAGTGATCCCGACGCGCACCGCCTTGCCGGTGTCCGGCAAGAGCGCCTGCATCAGCGTGGCGGCAGAACGACGATGATCGGCGCGCTTGCTCTCGATCAGGGTGATGGCGCGCGAGAGCACGACGCGGTCGCCGGCGCGTAACCCGCGCGCGATGCGCTCAACGTCAGGCGAAGACGTTGGCATGCGGTCTGCAGGCGTCACCACTTCTCCTCATCGCCTTTTGGCCGCTCGCCCCCAAAGAGCGCCGCGCCCTGTGGCGACAAATATTGCCGAAACGCAGTCCAAGAAACAAAGACAGTATAAGATCCCTCCACATAGGGACCGACTGCGTAAGGCGAATAGTGAAACGTCAAGCCGGAGCTCCTGCCGTCTTGCGTAGACGGTGCAAGGGTCACGGGCCCGATTTCCAAAATCCTCGGCTTAATACCATCGTTGATGAAATGATCGTGGCTTAACTCTTGTTCTGCCGTGAGCTTTTGTGCAGCCGGCCTGTCGTCGTCTTCATAACCGTCGATATCATTCGCAAGCTTGGCCGCAGCGACGGAAAGCTTGGCAAGCTCCGCCAGCGCGGTCATGGTTTGGCCGTCGTCGGACGTCTCGGTAAAGAACGGTCGTATACTGACGCGCTTACCTGCGGTGCTGTCCCACAAAATCGTGTCGATGTGGCGATTTGGATGCGCGCCGCCGTCGAACCAATCATCGCTGCGCACGACGCTCACGTAGTGGCCAACGACCGAACGCAATTGATAGTCACGTTCGTGGAACCATTGCAGCCCGCGAAACGCCCGGCGATTGTCGCGCCATTCGGCCGCGGCGTCGTCATTGGTTTTCTCGGCCCAGGTTTTACCTTCGGACAAGCAGTTAGCGAACAGTTCCGTGAACCGTCTGAGTTCTGCATCGATGATGAGGGTGATCGCGACGTAGCCTTTCTTGATCGAGATTTGTGGCTTGTCCTTCTCAGGACCTGATGTAAATGCCGCTGACGACGGCAGTAGGGCCTGCAAAAGGGATATTAGGATCGCAAAAAGGATAGCCCTTGAAATGATCTGGAATCTAAACATCGCTGTTTGCTGTTATTTTTCAGTTTGGAACAGCTCAAGGCAGGATCGCGAACGCACGCGCTGGAAAACCCAGCCCGTTTTTCACCTTCGGCCAGGTGACGACGATGAGCGCGCCGGTCGCGGGCACCTTGTCGAGGTTGGCCATGACCTCGATCTGAAAATGGCCATGCTGAAGGATGTAGGTCTCCGAATCCATCTTGTCGGTGGTGTCTGTGTCCATTGATTCGTGACCCGTCGCGGTGACGCTCCGCTGCTCGTAAAGATATTTGATCGTGGCGAAGTCCCAGGCCGGAAACGGGCTGCGCTTGAAATGCTCGGGATTGGAATCCCAATCCTTGTACATATTGGTGCGCAGCGCTGCGAATGCGCCAGCCGGCACGCGGCCGTGCGCGCGTTCCCATTGTTTGAGATCGTCGATCGAAAACGCATGATTGGGATCTTTGGCGAGATATGGCGTGTCGTCGAGCACGACCAGCCGCAAGATCATCTGCTTGAGCGGAATCTCGTCCATGGTGACGCCGTTCTCGGCGAAATGCGCCGGCGGATCGACATGGGTGCCGTATTGTCCGACCATTTCATAATAAGTCGCGCGGAATCCATCCTTGGCGATCGTGTATGGCTCATGCGTTTTGGGATCGGCGGCGGGTGAAAATTTGGCTTGGCCGAAGCCGGACCAGACCGGCGTCTGTGGTCCAAATGCATGGGTTAGGTCGACGAATTGCTTCCCGGCAATGGTGCGGTAGGCGTGCTCGAGCTCTGTTTCCCGAGCCGATGCCGGCACGATCGCGAGGCAAAAAGCACCAAACAGCAACATTGTGGGACGACGAATGAGATTCATTGCCCTCCTCCGTTTCCGGTGCATTGGACGCGAGCAACCTAGCGCGGTCCGGTGGACGACGGAACGATCGACATCTGAAGCGTATGTGAGGTTGTGCGGTTAGGTGCCTTCCGGCAGCGGAATGAATTCCGTGCTGTCGCCGGGAACGAGGGCAAAGCGACCCGCTTTCCAATCGGCCTTGGCGGCCTCGATGCGGTCTTTGCGCGAAGAGACGAAATTCCACCAGATATGGCGAGGGCCGTCCATGGCCGCTCCGCCAACGAGGACGAAATGCGCATCCGTAAGCGCTTTCACGTCCACGCGGTCGCCAGGCGTAAGC
>Ga0306920_100003433_pt1 | contig 20094 bp, 10 predicted proteins | sample flu12Cox44000170_FD_204666 | JGI IMG/M metagenome (GOLD analysis project Ga0306920, IMG submission 204666) | Lab enrichment of tropical soil microbial communities from Luquillo Experimental Forest, Puerto Rico - flux4day.12C.oxic.44.000.170 (v2)... | ecosystem: Environmental > Terrestrial >... | reverse complement strand
GGGGTCATCGAAGTTCGCGGATAATTTCGCGAGCCGCGTTGGCCCCGCTGGCTCCCGTCAGGCCGTTGCCGGGGTGCGTGCCGGAGCCGCAGAGGAACAGCCCCCGAACCGGCGTTTTGTAGCGCGCCCAATCGAGAACCGGCCGCATGGTAAAAAGCTGGTCCAGAGCGAGTTCGCCGTGAAAAATGTGGCCCCCCGTGAAGCCGTAGCACGTTTCCAGATCTTCGGGCGTGATGACCTGCATTCCTTCCACGAGACTAGAAAGGCTCGGCGCATAAGCGCCGAGCGTGTTGATTACGGTCAGGCCGAGATCGCGCCGCCGCGAAACCCAATTCCCGTCCCTCAACTTATAGGGAGCGAACTGCACGTAAGCGGAGAGCACGTGCTTGCCATCAGGCGCGAGTGCCGGATCAAGCAGCGTAGGAATGGTGACGTCGAGATACGGCGCCCGCGACAAATCACCGTACTTGGAATCGTCGAAGGCGCGCTCGAGGTAATCGATGCTCGGGCCGATATGAATGCGGCCCGCAAGGGCACGCAGCGCATTTTCGTTGCTCTCGAGCGCGGAGAAACCGGGCAAACCACCCAGCGCCAGATTCACCTTCGCCACATTCCCGCTTGCTCGGAAATTCTTCATGCGATTCGCGAATACAGGATCGAGTTGCGAAGCATCGACGAGGTGAAAGAAGGTGTGCTTGGGATCGACACCGGAAACAACCGCCTCCACGGCGATTTCTTCGCCGCCTTTGAGCACCACGCCCCTCACCGCTCCGTCCTTGATGCGAATCTGCGCGACCTCCGCTCCCGTGCGAATTTCGGCGCCGGCTTCCTCGGCAGATTCAGCCAGAGCGCGCGAAAACGAACCAAGCCCGCCCCGTGGAAACGCAGCCGAACCGACTGGATGAGGATCGGCGGCGGCACGCAGCAGCAAAACTGCGGTCGATCCTGCGGACCAAGGGCCCAAGGCATTGCCGAAAATGCCGCGCGCCGCGATCACCGCACGCAATAATTCCGTGTCAAAAAACTCAGCGACAAAATCTGCCACTGCCATGGGCGTCCAGCGGAAAAGATTGAAGATGCCTGCTTTGCCGAGCCGGCGGACCCCGCGCCCGGTCTTGAAGAGATTCCAAAAGTCTTCCGGACTGGGCTTATCAATCGCGGGCGGGGTCATGGAAGTGAGTTGCGTGAGAACCTCGGAAATGGACTCGAGCGATTCGGCGAATTCCGCGTACTTCCTAGCGTCCTTTTCCGAAAAATGAGCGACACCCGCTGCGGTTCTTGCGGAGTCGTTATAGAAAAACAGCGCCTGGCCGTCCGGTGTTGGAGCAAATACCCTGGGATCGGGAGAAAGAAGCTCGCAGCTAAATCGGTCGAGCTGCATGTCGCGCCCGATATCGGCGCGCAGGGGCCCCACGGTGTGCGCCAAGATCGAAGCGCGGAAGCCGGGATAAAACTCCTCGGTGACCGCCCCACCGCCAACCAATTCACGGCGTTCGAGCACGAGCGGCTTGAATCCGCCCTTGGCCAAGTAAAAAGCGGCAATCAATGAGTTGTGACCGCCGCCAATCAAAACGACGCGCTGTCGCAGGGGCATGTCAGTTGGCCGCCTTCGAACGAGACAGGTCAAACTTTGAGTTTTTCAGAATGACCTGGCTGGCCAAGCGGCCGTTTGCACCCATGATGCCGCCGCCCGGATGCGTAGCCGAGCCACACATGTAGAGGTTGTGGATCGGCGTGCGGTAATATGCCCAACCGGCAACGGGCCGCAGGAAGAAAAGCTGTTCAAGAGAAAGCTCCCCTTGAAAGATATTTCCTTGGGTGAGGCCGAATTCACGCTCTAGGTCGAGCGGCGTAAGCACCTGTTTGCCGATGATGAGGTCCTTGATGTTCGGCGCGCACTCGGCAATGGTATCAATGACATTGTTGGCGAAAGCTTCTCGCTGCTCATCCCAATTGCCATCGGCGAGTTTGTATGGCGCGTACTGCACGAAGCAGGAAAGAACGTGCTTCCCCGGAGGCGCCACGCTCGGATCGGTCAAGCTCGGAATCACCATGTCGATATACGGGCGGCGCGAGTAGTGTCCGTACTTGGCATCGTCGTAGGCCCGCTCCATATAGTCCATGCCGGGAGAGATGGAAATCGCTCCGCGAAGATGCACACCGGGCCCGGGCAAGCATTTGAAGTTCGGAAGCGCGTCCAGCGCAAGATTGACCTTGCCGGAAGAGCCGCGGAATTTGTAACGGCGCACGCTTTCTAGAAAATCAGCCGGGAGCTCCTTGGGTTCGAGAAATTTTTCAAACGTAAGGTGCGGATCGACGCTAGACGAAACCACGTCGGCCGGGATTTCTTCGCCAGACTGCAGCACCACGCCGCAAGCATGGCCGTCCTTCGTGAGAATTTTGGCGACCGGCGCTTTCGTGCGAATTTCGGCACCAAGTTCGCGCGCCGCAGAGGCGATAGCGTTCGAAATGGCGCCCGTGCCGCCCCGGCTGAAACCCCAGGAGCGAAACGCTCCGTCAATTTCGCCCATATAGTGATGCAGCAAAACGTAGGCGGTGCCCGGCGAGCGAATCCCCAGGAACGTCCCAATGATTCCCGAAGCGGACATGGTGGCTTTCAGAGCATCGGTCTCGAACCATTGGTCGAGGAAGTCCGCCGAACTCATGGTCATGAGCTGCACCAGCGTGTATCGCTCGTCGGAAGAAAGTTCGCGGAAGCGCTGCAGCAGGAAATGAAACTGTTTGAGGTCGCGTGGATTCAGCGTGGTCGGGTCGGGCGGAATCATGGACAAGATGGGCTTCACGAACCGGCACATCGGAATCATCATCTTCGAGAATTCTTCATACGCTTCGGCGTCCACGCGGGAGTGCCGGCGAATCTCGCGAACGGTTTTGGCGTGGTCATTCACGCGCCAGAGGTAATCGCCGTTTGGCATCGGGGTGAACGTGCCGTCGAGCGGCAGGATTTCCAGCCCGTGCCGTGGCAGGTCGAGTTCCCGGATGATCTCTGGCCGCAGCAGCGAGACCACGTAAGAACACTCCGAAAACAGGAACCCGGGAAAGATTTCTTCCGTCACTGCCGCCCCGCCGAGCACGTGGCGGCGCTCGAGAACGAGGACTTTCTTCCCTGCTTTTGCGAGATACGCGGCATTGACCAATCCATTGTGGCCGCCGCCGATGACAATTATGTCGTAGTGCTGCCCCATGCAGTCAGGCTCCGCCAAGACTCGGTAGAGAAAATGCGGGAAGCAAAGACAAAGCATTTTACAGAGACCAGCAATGGCGCACAAGAAGCCCAACGGTCGGTGAATCACCCCGTTGGGAAGCGTAGACCGTCACGTTCGATTTGGAAGATGTCCGGGCGAGTGAGCCTCGCCTGCGTGCCCTCGACTTCACATCGCTATGGTAGTACCCATCCCTCTAAGCGGATCAGAGGAAGCGGAAGCGAGGCTTGAGCTAAACCAGAACGAAGTTCCAAAACTTGATTTAGGTTTAATTAACGCTTAATTGTGTTGACAAGCAGGTAATGTGGCGTTATAGGCCTAGCCAAGATCGCAAGAGTCCTGGAGTTAGGTTGGGGGTGGTCAATGGTTAATCCTTCACGGCGTGAGTTTTCGTGTTTTCTTTCCCGGTTCAAAAAGCAATTTCTGGCGCTGTCTGCGGTGACTCTGCTGGTCGCGCTCACCCCCGTTCAGCTGCATTCACAGGCGGTGAATTCCGGAACGGTGGCGGGTCTGGTAACCGATTCCTCCGGCGGGACGGTCGCGGGCGCGGCCATCACGCTCGCGGACAAATCTACCAACACGGCTCGAGCAACCACGTCCAACGAGGCCGGGCGATATGTCTTCGCAAATGTCCCTCCCGGCACCTACGAAATCACCGCGAATAAGACCGGTTTTAACCTGGCGAGAGTCAGCGCAGTCAACGTGGTTGTGGGAACGCCGCTGAACATCGACTTCAAGCTCGAGCTGGGTTCAATGACGCAAACCGTTGAAGTCAGCACCACGGGCGCGGACCTGCAAACCACGAACTCGACCATCGGAACGAGCATCGTGGGAGAGACACTGCTGATGCTGCCGAACGTCGGCCGCGAAACCGCGGCACTGGCTACCCTCCAACCAGCGGTCACACCGAATGGCTATACCGCGGGCGTAGTGAACGACCAGAATACCTACCAGCTCGACGGCGGAAGCATTTCCGACGACATGGCCGGATCGAACAACATTTATACCCCCAGCTTCGCCAATACCAACCCGGTGACCACGGGCGGGGCCGCCACGGGGGTCATTCCCACCCCTGTCGAGAGCATTGAGGAATTCCGCGTCAACACCAGCAATCAGACCGCGGACTTCAACGGCTCGGCGGGCAGCCAGGTGCAGATGGTAACCAAGCGCGGCACGAACCAGTATCATGGCGCGCTCTATGAGTATTACCTCAACAACGTCGTCGGCGGAGCGAACTCCTGGGATAACAACCGGCTGAATATCCCGATTCCCCAAGCGCACCGGAACCGCTTCGGCGGCGCGGTTGGCGGACCTGTGACGCCGTCGTTCTGGGGCGGGAAAACATACCTTTTTGTGAATTACGAAGGGCTGCGCTACCCGTTTAGCACGACTTTGGACAAGTTGGTGCCGTCGGCAGCCCTCCGCGCCGGCGTCGTTCAAATTCAAGACCCGGGCGGCGTGGGCGCGTTTAACCTGAATCCATTCCCGGTCACGGTGACCGACCCATTCACACATCAAACGACGACCTATCCTGCGGGGACTTCGGGATGCGGCACGGGAGGCACCTTGCCCTGCGATCCACGGGGCATCGGCATCAATGCGTATGTCTCACAAATCTGGAACAACCAGCTGCCAATGCCCAACGATCGGTTGGGCGCAGCCAGCAACGGAACTGTAGGCGATGGGCTCAATACACAAGGGTATCGCAGCTCGGTCAGCTTGCCGGTGACCTCAGACTTTGGTGTCGCCCGCCTTGATCACGACTTCGGCAAGAAGTGGCACTTCATGGGCAGCTACCGCTACTACCATTTCTCGAATGAAACCACCAACCAAGTGGATTCGGGAGGCGTTCTTCCTGGCGACAAACTGGGCCAGTACAAATCCCAGATTCTCCGGCCTCTGGTTCCCTTCTATTATGTAGGCGGGCTTACCACCAACTTCACGCCCTATCTCACGAATGACTTCCACTACAGCTACACGCGGAACTTTTGGCTGTGGAACTCGGCGCTTGCCCCGCCTCAGACGTTCTCTGGCCTGTCGGCCCTCCCAGCGCCACTGGAGATCGGCGGAGAAACGTCCAACTCGTTCATCCCTTACAATGTGGACACACAGGACGTGCGCGAAAGGTATTGGGACGGCCAGGATCACACCATCCGCGACGATATGAGCCTGATCCACGGCAATCATTTGCTCCAATTTGGCGGGATGTACCAACATATTTGGGACGCCCACGAGCGCGATGACAATGGCGTCTCTACGTTCACCAACCTCACTTATGTGAGTGGCGGTTCTTCGTTTAGCGCCATGGCCCTGCCGTCCGGTTCTGCCTGGGCGCCTCAGCCATGTTCGAGTTCCACTACCACGAACTGCCTGCCTGGCAACCAACTCACCGCTTGGACGCAGCTTTATGAGGAGGCCCTCGGAATCATTACTCTTCCTCAAGTCATCGCTTCGCGCTCTGGTCCGAACCTGGCACTGAATGGGAACGCGAGCACCACGGTTTTTCCTCCCGTTTTGTCACACAGCATCATCCCGACCTACAACGTGTACTTTAGCGACTCCTGGCACATGAAGCCCTCGTTCACCTTTAGCTACGGCTTGGCCTGGACCCTCGAAATGCCTCCCTATGAGACCACCGGGCTGGACACCACGCTCGTTGACGCCAGTGGCCAACAATTAACAACAGAAAACTTCCTCCGAAACCGCGAACAAGCCGCATTGAATGGCCACGTCTATCTACCACAGATTGGATACGAACTTGTCGGCAACAGCGGGAATAAATATGCCTACAATCCCTATTACGGAGGCTTCAGCCCGCATTTTGCCGGAGCCTGGAGACCCTCGTTTAACAACGGAATCCTGGGGAGGTTCCTTGGCGGCGGCCATACGGTGATCCGCGGAGGATGGAGCCGCATTTACGGACGGTTGAACGGGGTAGACTTGGTTCTCGTTCCGCTCCTGGGAGCAGGTTCGTTGCAACCGATCACCTGTCCCGGAGCGCGAATGGACGGAACCTGCCAAGGAGCTGGAAACGTCGATCCGACCAATGCGTTCCGCATTGGCACCGACGGGACCACAGCCCCACTACAAACTCCATCACCCACATTGGCGCAGCCGAACTTCAGCGGAATCACTTCCGCGAAGGCCGGGGATACTTCGGAACTCGATCCCAACTTCAAGCCTTCAAGATCCGATGAGTTCTCTCTGAGCATTCAGAGAGAAGTGTCATCAAAGATTATGCTGGAGTTAGGCTACGTCGGCCGGATTCTTCGCAATGAATACCAGGCGATCGACCTGAGCTCCGTGCCGTTTATGACCACCCTGGGCGGCGAGTCCTTCGCTACCGCATTCACCAATGTTTACCACGCTCTTTGCGGCACGGGAGCCGGCGGCGTTTGCGCCAATAACCCGGCGTCGTCTGTTCCGACCCAGGCGTTCTTTGAAAGCGTCTTTGCCATGCCCGCCAACGCGCCTGGCGCCATTCTTCAAAACGGCAATTGGGTGTCTAGCTTTTGCTCCACCAACGGGGCCACAACCTGTACGGCAGCCGTGGTAGCCAGCCAAGGCAGCAACATCAAGAATGTGCTGCTTTATCCGATGTGGTCCACCTTGCCCATGACTTTTGGCACCGCCACGGCGCTGAACTCCAAAGGCATACCCACGGCCATTCCCACCGTCTACAGCCAGAATCAGCTCAACAGCGTGTTCATGGAAACAAGCATGGGCTGGGGAAATTATAACGGCGCGATCGTTTCGCTCACCGCGCGCGATTGGCACGGTGTAACGGCGCGCTCCAACTTCACCTGGAGCCGCTCGCTCGGTACGGGCGATACCACGCAAGCAACCAGTTCGACCAGCGTGCCCAACCCGTTTGACCTGCGCTACGGCTATGGGCCGCAATCGTTTGATTATCGGTTCCTCTACAACCTCTCGTTGCTCTACCAGCCGCGGTATTTCAAGGGGCAGCACGGATTGCTGGGCCACGTGCTCGGCGGATGGTCGTTTGCTCCCCTCTTCACGGCCAACAGCGGAGCTCCTCTTCTGGTGCGAAACGACACCTCCACTTGCCAGTCGGCCTGGGGAGAAGTTTCTTGCGTCACGACGCTTGGTACCACGGGAGAGAATGCCGTATTGATGGCTCCTTACGGCGCAGGCAATTCGGCGCACTACGGCGTCACCTCCTCGACGACCGTTGGGAGCGCCGGTAATCCCGCCAAGGGAGGAACGGGCGTCAACCTTTTTGCGGATCCCAACGCGGTCTACAATATGTTCCGCTACGCCCTCCCCACGGACACCAGCGCAAATGGGGCGGGCGTCCTGCGCAATCTGCCGTCTTGGAACCTGGACATGACCGTCAGCAAAGACGTGACTTTTCGCGAGCGCTATGGCTTCATGCTAATCTTTCAATCCACGAACGTGCTGAATCATGTGTTTCTTACGGTCCCCAATCTTGCTTTGGGGAGTCCCACAACCTTCGGAGTCATCACTTCGTCCTCGACAGTCCCGGCTTATAACCCACGGCAAATAGAGTTTGGTCTCCGTGTCCACTTCTAATCGCTTTTGCAGGTCATAACGGACTCGTCTCAAAAGGGGAAGGCCAGCGCGGCCTTCCCTTTTTGTTTGTGCTCGCTCGCGGAAACGCTTGAGCCGACGGCACTTGCCTGCCTGAAAAAAGCCCACTCGACCCGGACCGACCTCGGGTGAGAGAAATGTTTCCAAAGGGACAACAAAATCTGTTATTGAGATGAGTACAGGGGGTGCGGTGAGGCTTGTGTCGGAGACAGGGGGAAACTAATGTAGATTGTGCTCCTCCCTGGAAAAGTCGAGATAACGGGACCGTTTTGAACTGGAAGAAACTGTGGAATGAGTCGTGAAGCACAAGCCGGAGGGCGGGCGTTTGTCCGCAGTCTGAACATTCTTCTGAAGTTTGCGCGGCTGTATGAATTTGGACACGCCAAGACCACGGCGCAGTTTGACACGACCTGGAAGGAACTGCGGCAAGGGCTAGAGGACAGCGGAGGGAGCGGGGTGCTGCTGGGAGCGTCCGGCAACCAAATCTTGCTCGACGGCGTGCCGATGGGATCGTCCGCAGGGGAGAAAAGCTTCGCGCAACTTCTGACCTCTTCCGGTATCGCCAGCATTCACTTTTCAACAGCCGTGTCGCAACCGCAATTTGCTCGCTTCGTTCGCGCGTTTCCGAGCGGAAATGCGAAGCCTTCAGCCCTGGCTGAACAGTTAAAGAGCGCCCTGGGCGGAGACACCACCATCAAGGTGAATGAAATCCGCTACGTGGCGGAGGATTCGTCGGTCGCTGGCATCAAGGTGGCGGCGCAATTGACCGCCAAGGCGCTGGGCGCGCAGGGCGATAAGTTCCGGGAATTGTTTGAAGACCCCAACAAGATGCTGCAGATGATCCTCGCCGCCGAAAGCGTCCGGGGAGGAGGCGGAGGGGGTGGCATGGGTGGGCCTGGACACGGCCCTGGGGGAGCAGGACCCGGGTTTGGTCTAGGCGGCGGTGGCACGGGTGGAAGCAGCGGAGGCGCCGGTGGACCTGGAACCGGGAGAGGCGGCACCGGGAGCGGCACCGGAGGCGGTGGGACAGGTTCGGGTGGTGGTTTGTGGGATGCTGGCGCTGGTGGCGGCGGTGGAGCTGGCACGGGACCCGGGTTTGGGGGCCCGGGCGGTACGGGTCGGGGTGGAGGAGCCGGAACAGGGGGCGGCCCAGGCGGCGGAGGCGGTGGCTCGGGCAGCGGTGGTTGGGGAGGTGAAGGAGGCAGTGGCACGGGTGCCGGTGCGAGTGGTCCCGGTGGCGGCGGTGGCGCCGGCACGGGCCATGGAGGAGCGGGTGGGGGAACGGGAGCGGCGGCTGGAAAATGGGCAACAGCCTCCGCCTTGCTGCGCGGCGAAAGGGCTGGCGGACACGGCTTGCCCGGAACCGGGGAAGGTGGCTACCGAGTTGAAGAGGAAGAAGTGCGCGCGATGCTGGGGTTGTTCGCGCAATTAGGAAGGGCGCGGAAGGATGCGGACTCGCGCATGGATGTGCCGACTTTCCAATCGCGATTGAGCGCCATGCCGGTGCGCGCGCAGTACACGCTGCAGCAGGCGCTGGCGGGCCTGGCGGCCCAGGCTCCCGATGCCAAACCCGACAAGCCTATGTTGCTGAAGCTGGCAGAGCACGTGGCCATTCGATTCGCCCTGGACAGCTACGAGCGGGGTGAGCTGCGCGTGAATGCGGTGAAGCAACTGCTGGACCGCATGAACACGGAAATCGAGGCGTTGCGCAAGATTCTTTCCACGCAAGAGCAGATGATGGCTCAGGCGGGGCTTTCCGTTCAGTCGTACACGGAGCTTCTGGACCAGGAGTTCTGGGAGCAGGTTCCGGAAGAAAACAAGAAGGAAGTGTTGACCTCGGACGAGGCTTGGTGCGTGCCGCCGCGAAACGTGCGCGCGTTCTTGGAAGAGATGCTGCGACGCGGGGAATTGAAAACCGCGAATGCGATTTTGATGAAATACGCGTCGTGCATTGGGCTGGAAGCGCCCGAAGCGCGGCGCACTACGGCCATCGGGCTTTCCGATTTGGGCGAGCTGTATGGCAGCGGAGACGGCAGCGCGTTGATGGAGGCCATCCGACGGGTGGGCAACCAGCTGGCAGTCGAGCGCGAGCCGGAATTGCAAACGCTGGTCGGTGCGGCTTTTGTGCGCCTGAGCCAGGAAGCTGCCTTGAAGCGCTGCTACCCAGCGATGCAACAGGCGCTGGCTTCGCTGGAAAGCGTCGAGTCACAGCGGCCGGGATCGACCCAGAGCTTGCGGCCGCGCATTGGGGCCGAAGAGCGGCTGCCGGAATTCGTAGAAGAGGCGATGCGCAGCGGGCAAATCGCGGACGGCATGATGGACATTCTCGGACTCATGCCCAAGGCCACGATCCACTACGTGACTAACCGCTTTGGGCATTGCGGATTCCGGGAAGATTGCGAACTGCTTTGCATGATTATTCGCAACCTCGGAGAGGATGCCACACAGCGGCTGACCGAGACGCTGCAAACAGCCCCGGCAGGCGAAGCCGCAGAAACGATTGGTTTGCTAGGCCAGCTTTCCCCGGAATCTGTGGAGAAAATACTGCCCGTGCGGCTGTCGCAGTGGCCGCGCTCTTCCCACGATCGCGTTATCCGGCAACTTTCGGCGGCGCCGCCGGAGGAGCGGGCGCGACTGCTCGTTGCCATCTACGATTCGCTGGACACTTTAATCCGCCCGCTGGCTATCGATGAAATGGGGATGAGTGGGCAAGCCCAGTGCATTCCAAAGTTAATTGGGATGTTGCAGGACGACGAGGCCACCGGTTTCGCGCGGGTAAAGGCCATCGAGGCTCTTGGACGGCTGCGAGCCATGGCAGCGAGCCCCTTGCTGCAACACATTCTGGAAACCAAACAGGTATGGCGCTGGGTCTATCCCAACGAAATGAGAATTGTCGCTGCGCAAGCGCTGCTTCACGTGGATAAAGCCGTCGGGATGCACGCTGTGGCCGCCTGCGGCATCGAACGCAAGGAGATGACGCTTGAGCCGACCGACCCAGAGGTGAATGCCTCGGTGATCCGGCAGAGGCGCTACGCTCGGCTAAAGCTTTCGCGCAACCTCGTAGCCGTGACCACCAATTTGCGGGAAAACTTCCGTTTGAGCATTCCGGAATTGAATCTGGGCGGCGGAATCGGAGCTGGAGAACGCCATCTGGCGCCGGGATCGCTGTTGAGCTTGCGATTCTCACACGGCGTACGCCACATTAAGGCACAAGCGATTGTGCGCGGAGCGCGGCCGCAGGCGATGGCCTTTGAGTTCGTGGACATGGACTTGGAGGAACGCTACCGCCTCCGCAAACTGCTGCTCGAACTTGGCGGCTTGCCAATGATCGCGCAGGTCACCAATCGCAGCCGGCGCCGCGGTCGCGTGGCAGTCGCAAAGACCTAACCCCCGAGCGCTCAAGGGCTTCCGCCGGGCTCGTCGGTTAGCTGCCCCCTGCAAAAATACCCGGTCGTTCGGTCAGTCGAGACTGCCCGTCCGAATGGCTTCCCTGAACGGTGAGACAACCGGCACCGCCGTACCATTGCGACCAACCAACGCCGAAACTACGGTACTAGAGAGCGAGGCCTATCGAGGTACCAGCACCGCAGATGATATCGCATCCAAAGACAGCGACCGGAAGCGCTTTCGTAAAGAGCCTAGAAATCCTGCTGAGGTACGCCCGTCTTTACGGTTTCGAGCATGCTCGAACGGCAGACCAGCTTCGGATTGCTTTCGAGGAGTTGGTCGCCGCAATGCATGCTTCAGCCGGACTCTTGTTGGGAGCAGCAGATTCCCGGCTATTGCTTGATGGCGTGCCGCTGGAAGGCGCTGCGGAAAAGCAATTTGCCCACATGCTCTCCGCCGCCGGCCTAGGGAGCGTGCAGTTTTTTCCCACTGTCACCGAGGAAGAGCTAGCTCGCTTCGCGCGGGCGTTTGCCACCGGCAAAGCCAAGCCCTCTGAACTTGCCCGGGAACTGAAAGCTGCCCTGGCCGGAGCCCAGGGAATCCGCGTCAATGAGATTTTTTTTGTGGCTACTGATTCTCGCCTGAAGGAATCCACTATAGCAGCGCAATTGGCCACGGCTTCCTTGGGAAATGATCAAGAGCACGTGAAGGAATGGCTCAATGATCCAAAAAAACTGCTGGAATTGATCGCGGCGGCGCAAGGCTCGAAGAGTTCCGGCAGGTATGGAGCCGAAGCGCGTGCCGCGAAAGAAACAGATCCGGCGGCCGCCGCAAGCCCGGGCACGAGCACATCGAGTGCCGCAAAGCCGCTCGAAGATGAAACCTTAAATGCGCTCAGAGCGGTGACCAATTTAGGCCGGATCACGGCGAGCGCGGGGCGAACGGGCGCGGGCTCCAAGGATTTTCAAGACCAGGTGGAACAAATGCCTGGCAGGGTGCAAGGGGTGCTCCGGCAAGCGCTCACCACGCTTGCAGCACCGGCGCCCAAGGCTAAGCCGGATGAATTCGTCCTCGTCCAACTCGCGGAACACCTGGCGATTCGCTTTGCGCTGGAACGGTTCGAGCGCGGAGAAGTGAAAGTCAATGCAGTTCGCCAGATGTTGGACCGCATGCATCTGGAAATCGAAAATCTTCGCAAGATCCTTGGTGAGCATGAAGGCAAGATGGGCGAAGCCGGGATTCTTTTTGAATCACACCGCGAGATCCTCGACCGGCAATTTTGGGCGGCGGTTCCGGATCGCGGAAAGCATCAGATCTTACTCTCTCACGAGGCCTGGTGCATTCCACCGCACCACTTGCAGTCGTATGTCCGGGAGCGGATTACAAAAGGGCATATTGCGGAGGGCATCGACATCCTGAGGAATTATGCCGCCTGCATCGAGAGCGAAAATCCGGAGGCGCGCCGGAAAACGGCAATCGGACTTGCCGAGCTATCGGAGCTTTACGCGAATGCCGATCCGCAGCTGTTGCGGGTGGCACTGCGGCGTATAGGACTGCGGCTCGGCGTGGAACAAGATGGCGAAATTCAGGGACTGGTGAGCGCAGCCTTTGTCAGGTTGAGCCAGCAAGCAGCAACCCGCCGGCACTTCCCGGCCCTCGAGCAAGCGCTTGACATGCTCACCAGCATCGAGGCGCAGAGGCCCGGCATGGCCAACAGCTTACGCTTGAAAATGGGTGTCGAAGAGCGCATACCAGAGTTCGTGGATGAGGCGTTGCGCGCGCGGCAGGTGACCGCGGGGCTGGCCAGAGTGCTGAAAATGCTGCCGCAGACGACCATGGAGCAACTCGCAATTCGCTTCAACCGCTGCAGCTTGCGCGATGAATCCGAGCACGTGGCGAACCTGGCCTCTGACCTCGGCCAGGAAGCCGTCGAATCTCTGCGCAGCACCGTGCGCGGCGGATCGGTGAAGGAAGCCGGTGAGATGGTCGGGCTGCTGAGCCGGCTGGATCCGCAGTGCCTAATGGTCTTTCTGCCTGGGCGTATGAAGGATTTTTCCAGCGCGGCGCAGGACCGCGTCGTGCGTCAAGTTTCCGCAAGCGGTGGGGCCAGAAGATGCCAGATCCTGCTGGAGTTGCTAGATCATGTGGACCCTCTCGTCATGCCCCTGGTTATCGACGAAGTCGGCCTGACCGGCGACCGCGAGGCACTTGGCAGACTGCTGACCATAGCGGATGGCGACTTGCCGAATGGAGCGGCGGAATTCTTGCGCGTGAGGGCGATCGAGGCTTTGGGGCGGATGCACGCGCCCGAAACGTTGACTACGCTGAAGCGCATTGTTGTAACCAAGAGAATCTTCACTTGGGCCCACGCGCAGGAAGTGCGCATCGCGGCAATGCAAGTGCTTGAGAAGCTCGACCCGGTATGGGCGCGCGAGTTCTTCTCGAAAAGCGGCATCCACGGTGAAGACTTGGTGCTCGCGCCGCTAGAAGTTCCCGCGGGGTCGCGATTTGTGCGACAACGGCGCCATCAGCGCGTCCGGCTGCAAAAACCGGTGCGGGCCATCTGCATGAATCTCAAAGAAAACTGTTGGCTCGAGATCAAGACAGCCAGCCTGGGCGGCGGCCTCGCAAGCATTAGTCGTCACCTCGCACCGGGAACGCCCGTCCAGCTCCGGTTGCAAATCGGGATGCGCCATGTGCAAGCCACCGCGGTGATGCGCGACTATCGAGCCCAGGACATGGCCTTTGAAATCGTGGATATGAATCTCGAGGAGCGCAGCAAATACCGGCGCCTTCTCGCCGGGCAGCTTCCCAATAATGCCTTCGAGCCTCAACCCCCTCGAGATCGGGCCGAGGTCATTGCCGCGAGGTAGGACGCCGACGTTGACCTGGGGCCAAATGGCAGATATTCCGGTCTGGCTTAAGCAAGGGTTTCTTCGGTTCCTCGAGCGGCGGCGTTTCTTGGCGCTGGCGCGTCCAACCAGTTAGAATAAGTTATCAACGCTTGCGGTGTTGCGGCCTGTCGGATCTCGGGCGCGAAGACCGTCGGAGAATTGCGAAACCATTCATGGACGTAACCAAGTTTCTCGACGAAGTCATTGCTTGGTTCATCGGCACCAAGCACGAGCGCGACATCAAGAAGCTCCAGCCGGTCATCGCCACCATTAACTCGGGCGAGCCGGAAATGCAGTCGCTGCGGGACGAAGACCTGAAAACGCGTTATGCGGAGTTGCGCAAGCAGGTTCAAGAGCGATTGAAAGACGCCGATCCCGAGGACAAGTCCTACAAGGAAACCTTGCAGGCTGCCATCGAACCGGCCATCGTGCCGACGTTTGCGGTGGCGCGCGAAGCTGGCCGCCGCTTCTTGAACATGCGGCACTTTGACGTGCAGCTCATCGGCGGCATCGTGCTGCACCAAGGCAAGATTGCGGAAATGAAGACGGGCGAGGGCAAAACGCTCGTCGCCACGCTGCCCGCGGTGTTGAATGCGCTTGCTGGTCGCGGCGTGCATATCGTCACCGTCAACGACTATCTGGCGCGGCGCGACGCGGAATGGATGAGCCCGCTTTACAAGGCTCTGGGACTGACGGTCGGGGTGATCGTGCATGATCTGGACGACGACGAGCGCCGCGCCGCCTACGGCGCCGACATCACCTACGGCACCAACAACGAGTTCGGGTTCGACTACCTGCGCGACAACATGAAGTACGACCTCGCCCAGTGCGTGCAGCGCGGGCACCACTTCGCCATCGTTGACGAAGTGGACTCCATCTTAATCGACGAGGCGCGCACGCCGCTGATTATTTCCGGTCCGTCGGAAGAGTCCACGGACAAGTACGTCAAAATCGACAAGATCATTCCCAAGCTGATTCAAGAAATTGACTACACCATCGATGAAAAGCATCGTACGGCGACCCTAACCGAAGAAGGCGTGAGCAAGTGCGAACGCATGTTGGGGCTTGGCAATTTGTACGATCCGCAGCACATGGAAACGATCCACCACGTCTACCAGGCGCTACGTGCACACACGCTGTACAAGAACGACGTCGATTACGTGGTGAAAGACGGTGAAGTGATTATCGTCGATGAATTCACCGGGCGACAGATGCCCGGGCGGCGCTGGTCCGACGGCTTGCACCAGGCCGTAGAAGCCAAGGAAGGCGTGAAGATTGAGCGCGAGAACCAGACGCTCGCGACCATCACCTTCCAGAATTACTTTCGCATGTACAAGAAACTCTCTGGCATGACCGGAACGGCAGAGACCGAAGCCGCGGAATTCGGCAAGATCTACCGCCTGGATGTGACGGTAATCCCCACAAACCGGCAACTGATTCGCATCGAAGCCCCGGACGTCATCTACCGCACGGAGAAAGAAAAACTCGAGGCCGTGGTCAAGGGCATCCTGCAAGAAGACAACTCGCTGGCGAATGGCATCCGCCATTATCACGAGCGGGGACAACCCGTGCTGGTGGGCACGATTTCCATCGAGAAGTCCGAGAAAGTCTCGGAATTGCTAAAGAAAGCGGGCGTGCCCCACCAGGTATTGAACGCCAAACAGCACGAGCGCGAGTCGCGCGTCGTGGCGCAGGCCGGACGCAAAGGTGCGGTCACCGTGGCGACGAACATGGCCGGCCGCGGCACGGACATCTTGCTCGGCGGTAACCCGGAGTTCTTGACGCGCGAGCATTGCCTGAAAAACAAGCTGGCGATTCCCTACGCCGCGGCGCCCGCGGTCATTGGGGCGGATCCCACCGACGGCAACAGTGCCGAACCCGGTGTCCAGATGGTGCTGTTCCAGCACGAAGGCAAGATTTTTCAAGTGCCTTCCGACCAATGGAAACCGGTGTACGGGCAGTTCGCCGAACAGTGCAAGGCCGAGCACGATGAGGTGGTGGCGCTCGGCGGATTACACATTCTGGGCACGGAACGCCACGAAGCGCGGCGCATTGACAATCAGTTGCGCGGGCGCGCCGGCCGCCAGGGCGACCCGGGCTCGTCGCGCTTCTTCATTTCGCTGGAAGACGATTTGGCGCGCATTTTCGGCGGCGAGCGCGTCAAGCAACTGATGTACCGGCTGGGCATGACCGAAGGCGTGCCCATCGAATCCAGAATGGTTTCGAAACGCATCGAGGAAGCGCAGAAAAGCGTCGAAGCTCAGAACTTCGAGGCCCGCAAGCATTTGCTCGAGTATGACGACGTGATGAACAAGCAGCGCGAAACGATCTATGCGATTCGCCGCTCCGCACTCGAAGGAAAAGATCAACGGGATTACGTGCTGGGAATCGCGGAAGACGTTGTGCGCGAACTCGTGGACACCTACTGCCCGCGCGAGCAGCATCCCGATCAGTGGAACGCCGCACAATACCTCGCCGAAGGCAACGCGCAGTTCGGCCTGGACATGAAGGCTGTCGGTGCCGATCCCGGCTCGCTGGGCCACGATAAACTCGTGGAAGCAGCGGTAGCTGCCGTCACCAAGCGCTACGAGGAAAAGGAAAAGCAGTTCGGCCCGGAACTGATGCGCTGGCTTGAGCGCCGCATCATCCTCGACGTGGTCGATTCGCAATGGAAGGACCACCTGCTCTCGCTCGACCACTTGAAGGAGGGTATCGGCCTGCGCGGTTACGGGCAGAAGGATCCGCTCGTCGAGTTCAAGAAGGAAGGTTTTGTCCTGTTCGAAGAAATGATGACGCGCATCGACAACGAGACGATCCGCTATCTCTACCACATCCAATTGCAGCAGGGCGAACCGCCGCAGGCGCGCGAGCAGCGACGCGAGCCGCCGCGCCAGCCTGCGAGCGCCGCGGCAGCAGCCGTTGCCAGCGCGGCCGCGCGAGCGAGCGAGGAACCGGCGAATCTGCCGGGATTCGCGCGCGAAATGGAACGCCGGCAACAGCGGCAGCAGCAGAATCTGCAGTACCAAACGGGTCCGGCGCAGGCGGAGGCGCCAAAGCCCGTTCGCGCGGGCGCAAAAGTGGGGCGCAACGATCCTTGCCCGTGCGGGTCGGGCAAAAAGTACAAGAAATGCCACGGCGCCTGAGTCCACGATTTGTTGGGGAAACAATAGGAACTGATCGAAAATCGAATTCGGAAAATCCGGTTCGAATTGTCAATTGCGGTTTCGTTTTCGTATTCCCGGGCCTCAGCCCTGGATCTCGCTTCGATTGGCTCTAGGAGAAGGAATAATCCATGCCACCAGGCCCCGCACCGCAGCAGATGCCCGAACGCCAGCCCATTCCTGGCGTGAAAAACCTCGTCGCCATTGCCAGCGGCAAGGGCGGCGTGGGCAAGACTACCGTCGCGGTGAACCTGGCGCTTGCGCTGGCAAAGCTGGGACATAAAGTCGGCTTGCTGGACGCCGACGTTTACGGACCAAACGTACCGATCATGCTTGGCACGACAAAAGAGCCGCAAGCCACCGCCGACCGGCACATCATCCCCGTAGAATCGCAAGGCTTGAAAATGATTTCGATGGGTCTGCTGAATCCAGGCGACAAGCCGATGATCTGGCGGGGACCCATGTTGCACAGCGTGATCACACAGTTCTTGCGGAGCGTCGAATGGGGCGAGTTGGATTACCTGATTATCGATCTGCCTCCGGGCACGGGCGACGTTCAGTTGTCGCTAATTCAAACGGTCGCAGTGACGGGAGCGGTAGTGGTTACCACGCCATCAGCCGTGGCGCTAGCCGACGTGCGCAAGGCCATCGAAATGTTTCGCCAGGTCAACGTGGAAGTTCTCGGTGTCGTCGAAAACATGAGCACCTTCGTGTGTCCGCACTGCGGCAAGCCGGTGGACATTTTTGGCCATGGCGAAGGCGCGAAAACGGCGATTGCCTATGGCGTGCCGGTCCTCGGCGAAATTGAGATCGATCCGCGCATTCGCGTTGGCGGCGATACCGGGAAGCCGGTTGCGGCGTTTGGCGAAGAAGGCGCCGGCGCAAAAAGCCTCTATCATGTCGCGCGCGCCGTTGCGAACCGCCTGGAAGAAGTTGCCACGACCGCCAGAGGCCCCTCATTCCAAATCGACTGACCGGGCTTCCCAGTTGGAGAGCGATCGGAAACGGGCGGGGAGAAATATGAGCGATATTTTGGCCAGATTTGTCGGAGTAGAGTTCTATTTCGACGACTTGGAGCGTGCCAAGAAGTCTTACTTCGACACGCTGGGCCTTCACATCTCGGACGAGCAGCCTGGTCACCACGCCAAGTTCGCTGCGGACGCTGCGTTCGTCTGTCTCGAGACATAAGGTTCGGAGTCCTATCCCTCCCGCGATAGGTGACCGGCGGCGCACTTTCTTGTCAGTTCTCGGCGCGGATGTTATCTTGGCGGGATTGCGCGAGTTGTCCTCGAGGGACGCGATATACCGTGCCCCTAAACGCAGCGTTGTTGACGCATGAGGAGTCTCGAACTTAATAACTGTGACCGAGTCCCCTGTTTTGAGCAGACAACCCGACATCCGGCCCTACCGTGGCAAGCGCCCGCAAATCGCGGCGACAGCATACATTGACCCGGCGGCGGTGATTATTGGCGACGTGGTGATCGGGGAGGATTCCAGCGTGTGGCCGTGCTCGGTGATTCGTGGCGACGTGCACTACATCCGCATCGGCGCGCGAACCAACATTCAGGACGGATCGATTTGCCACGTGATGCGCGACGAGTATCCGCTCATTTTAGGCGATGACGTGACCATCGGCCATTCCGTGACGCTGCACGGGTGCACCGTCGAATCGCGCTGCTTGATCGGCATGGGCGCGGTGATTCTGAATGGCGTGGTCGTTGGCCGCGGCAGCATCGTCGCGGCAGGCACTTTGATTACGGAGCGCACGGTGATTCCTCCAGGCAGCCTGGTGATGGGCTCGCCCGGCAAAGTAAAGCGGACGCTGAGCGAGATCGACAAAGCGACGATCGACGCTTACGCCAAGCGCTACGTCGGCTACAAGAATATCTATCGCGAGGAACCTACCGCGTGAGCGAAGGCGCAACCAAAGGCTTCGGGAAGAAGCCTCAGCCTAACGAGGAACGGCGCAACTTCCAGGCCATCAAGGGCACGCGCGATTTGCTGCCGCCGGAAACGGCGCTTTGGAGTCGCGTGGAGCAAACCGCCGAGGAGGTGTTCACCTCATACGGCTTTGGCGAGGTTCGCCTGCCGATATTTGAAACCACGGACTTGTTTGCCCGCTCGATTGGCTTAGAAACCGACGTCGTGTCCAAAGAAATGTACACGTTTGTGGATCGCGATGAGACTTCCGTGAGTCTGCGGCCGGAGGCCACTGCTTCTGTTTGTCGCGCATACATTGAAAACGGCATGCAGCAATGGCCGCAGCCGGTGAGGCTGTACACCATCGGCCCGATGTTTCGCCGCGAGCGGCCGCAGAAAGGACGCTACCGCCAGTTCTATCAAATTGACGCCGAGATATTGGGCGGCAGCGAGGCACCGGGTATCGACGCCGAATTGATCGAAATGGTCATGACCTTTTTCGAGCGGCTTGGTTTGGAGGGCGTACAACTGGAAATCAACTCCATCGGGGATAAGAAGTGCCGGCCAAAGTACGTAGAGCTGCTTCGCGCGGAGCTAGGGAAAGTAAAGGACAAGCTCGGGCCGGACAGCCAGCGCCGCATCGAGACCAATCCGCTGCGCGTGCTCGACTCGAAGCTTGAAGACGAGCAAAAACTCATAGAAGGCCTGCCGCACATCGCCGATCACCTGTGTGAAGAATGTGCCGAGAATTATCTCGGCGTGAAAAAGGAACTGGAGCTTCGCGGGGTAAAGTATGGGGAGAATTGGCGCCTCGTGCGTGGGCTCGACTACTACTCGCGGACAACCTTCGAGATCACCGCAAGAGGATTGGGCTCGCAGAACGCTGTGTGTGGCGGTGGCCGCTATGACGGGCTAATCGAGCTGCTCGGCGGGCCG
>Ga0306920_100003432_pt1 | contig 20100 bp, 17 predicted proteins | sample flu12Cox44000170_FD_204666 | JGI IMG/M metagenome (GOLD analysis project Ga0306920, IMG submission 204666) | Lab enrichment of tropical soil microbial communities from Luquillo Experimental Forest, Puerto Rico - flux4day.12C.oxic.44.000.170 (v2)... | ecosystem: Environmental > Terrestrial >... | reverse complement strand
AGGCCCCGTGACGAAGGAATGGGACCTTAGGCCGGCGGGGGCTCCGGGGGATCGCTCCCCGGGCCGGCAGGGCCAAGGCCCCGTGACGAAGGAACGGGACCTTAGGCCGGCGGGGGGCTCCGGGGGGTCGCTCCCCCGGGCCGGCAGGGCCACGGCCCCGTGACGAAGGAACGGGACCTTTGAGCCAGCGGGGGTTCCGGGGGCCGCCCCCCTGGCCAGCAGGGCGCCGCGCGCACGGCGGGCCCGGAAGGTACGGTTGACCGGCAGAGAAGTCTTGGAGGAACCGGTGGCGGGACGGATCGAGGACTACGCGCTCATCGGCGACATGCAGACGGCGGCGCTGGTCGGCAAGGACGGCTCGATCGACTGGCTCTGCCTGCCCCGGTTCGACTCCCCCGCGTCCTTCACCCGGCTGCTCGGCACCGATGACCACGGCCACTGGAGCATCTGCCCGGCCGGGCAGCCCGGCGACGCCGAGGCGACCCGGCACTACCAGGGCGACACGCTGATCCTGCAGACCGAATGGCGGACCGCCACCGGCACGGTGCGCCTGGTTGACTTCATGCCGCCGCGGGACGGCAAGCCGCCGGTGGTGGTCCGGATCGTGGAGGGCGTCCACGGGCACGTGGACATGGAGTGCACGGTGCGGCTGCGGCTCGGCTACGGTGCGGTCCTGCCCTGGGTGCGGCGCCGGGACGGCAGGATCTGCGCCGTCGCCGGTCCCGACTCGCTGTGGCTGGACACGCCGGTCATCCTGACCGGCCGCAACATGGCCCACCACGCGTCGTTCCGTGTTGCCGCGGGCGAGCACGTGCCGTTCGTGCTGACCTGGCGGCCCTCCCACGAGGACGAGCCCGAGCGCGCCGACCCCGCGGCCGAGCTGGGCCTGACCACCAGGTTCTGGCGGGACTGGGCGTTCCGCTGCACCTACGAAGGGCCGCACCGGGAGGCGGTGATGCGGTCCCTGATCACCCTCAAGGCGCTCACCTACGCCCCGACCGGCGGGATCGTGGCGGCCGCGACCACCTCGCTGCCCGAGGACATCGGCGGGGTGCGCAACTGGGACTACAGGTACTGCTGGCTCCGCGACGCCACCATCACGCTCGAAGCCCTGCTGAGGACCGGGTACACCGAGGAGGCGTCGGCCTGGCGGGCCTGGCTGGAACGGGCGATCGCCGGGGACCCGAAAGACGTCCAGATCATGTACAGCGTGACCGGCGAGCGCCGGCTGGCCGAATGGGAGGCGGAGTGGCTGCCGGGCTATGAGGCCTCGGCACCGGTCCGGATCGGCAACGCGGCCGTCGGCCAGCGCCAGCTTGACGTGTACGGCGAGGTGATCGACGCGCTCAGCATGGGCCGGGCCGCCGGCATCGGCTTCGACCGGCATGCCTGGGCGATGCAGCGGGCCCTGCTCGGGTTCCTGGAGAAGAACTGGGACCAGCCCGACGAGGGCATCTGGGAGGTGCGCGGGCCGCGGCGGCACTTCGTGCACTCCAAGGTGATGGCGTGGGTCGCCTTCGACCGGGCCTGCCGGGCGGTCACCGAGGGCCTGCCAGGCCCCGGCGACCATTGGCGCGAGATCACCGGCAAGATCCACGATGAGGTATGCACCTACGGGTACAACGAGAAGCGCGGCGCGTTCACCCAGTACTACGGGTCCGATGAGCTGGACGCCGCCGTCCTGCTCATCCCCGAGGTCGGCTTCCTGCCCACCGATGACCCACGGGTGGTGTCCACCGTGGAGACCATCGCCAGGGAACTCGTTTCCGACGGCCTGGTCCGCCGCTACCAGCTCGCCAGTGGCCAATCGGAGGTCGACGGCCTGTCCGGCAGCGAGGGCGCGTTTCTCGCCTGCAGCTTCTGGCTAGTGAACGCGTTGCAGATGATCGGCCATGAGGCCCGGGCGCACGCGCTGTTCGACAAGCTGCTCGGCCTGCGTAACGACGTCGGCCTGCTCAGCGAGGAGTACGACCCACGGTATGGGCGCCAGGTCGGGAACACCCCGCAGGCGTTCAGCCACGTCCCGCTCATCCAGGCCGCGCTCAACCTGGCGGCGCACGAGCCCGACCACTGCCGCCGTTCTGCCGGGCACAAGCAGACGGAGCGCGGCCAGCGGTGACCACGATCCCGCGCCCTGTGGGGAGGCCGGACGCGGCTCGCCCGCACATCCTGGTGGTCAACGGGCGCAAGGTGCGCAACCCGGTGTTCGTGATCGGCGCGCCGCTGGCCGGCACCGAGATGCTCGCGCGGGCGTTCAAGCGCTCGCCCGGGTTCCACATGACGCTCGGGCAGCGCTGGGTCCTGCCCGTGGTGCAGGCGTTCGCGCGGACCCCGTCGCTGGCCCGCGGGCACCCCGAGGCGGCCGCCACCGTGCTGCGCGACGCCTTCGCCCAGGGCTGGCAGGTAGGCCCGGACTGCTGCCTGGGCTGCACGGCGGCCTGCCGCGAGGCGGGCGGGACTCCCGGCAACTGGCCGTGCGTCGCCGAGCAGGGCATCACCAGGTACGGCGATGCCAGCCCGGAACTGCTCTACTGCGCCGATTCGCTGGTGGACGCGTTCCCCGACGCGCGCCTGGTGCAGATCGTCCGGGACGGACGGGACGTGGTCGCGGGGATGCTCACCGATCCCCCGGCGCTGGCGTGGTTCCGGCCCGGTTTCGTTAACCTGGACGCCGAGGTCACCCACCCGCTGCTCGGCGTGGACAGCGCACCGGACCGGCACTTGTGGGCCGAGTCGACGGTGGCCGGGAAGTGCGCCATGCGCTGGCGCGGCACCATCCGGCTGATGGCCAGGCTGCGCACCCGGCTGTCGGCCGAGCAGCTGGTCACGCTGCGGTATGAGGAGATGCTCCGGCAGCCGGCCGCCGCCGCGGCGGCGCTGTCGGCGTTCACCGGCGCGGAGATCCGGCCGGTGGAGCCGCAGGTGTCCGGCACCCCGCTGGAGCCGGGCGCCTGGCGCAGGCTGCTCGCCCCGCCCCAGGCGGCCGAGGTCGAGAACGTGGCCGGCGAGGAATTGCGCCGGGTCGGCTACGGAAGCTGAAGGGGCGCGGGCTCTTGGGCCGCCAGGTGGCCGTTGGCTACCGGCTCCTGGTCGGCGAAATTGCGGGGCGTGGTACAGCTCGGCGTGCAGGTGAACGCTAGCCCGCCGGTGCCAGCGGCTCCTGGTCGACGAAATTGCGGGGCGTGGTACAGCTCGGCGTGCAGGTGAACGCTAGCCCGCCGGTGCCAGCGGCTCCTGGTCGGCGAAATTGCGGGGCGTGGTACAGCTCGGCGTGCAGGTGAACGCTAGCCCGCCGGTGCCAGCGGCTCCTGGTCGGCGAACTGCGTGTGGTAGAGCTCGGCGTACAGGCCACCCGAGGCCAGCAGTTCGTCGTGCTGCCCGCGCTCGCGGACCTGGCCGCCGTCGATGACCAGGATCTGGTCGGCCTCCCTGATCGTGGACAGCCGGTGCGCGATCACCAGCGAGGTCCGGCCGGCCAGCGCGGTCTTGAGTGCGTGCTGCACCGCCACTTCCGACTCGGAGTCCAGGTGCGCGGTGGCCTCGTCAAGCACCACCACGGCGGGCCCCTTAAGCAGCAGCCGGGCGATGGCCAGCCGCTGCTTCTCCCCGCCGGACAGCCGGTAGCCGCGGTCGCCGACCACGGTGTCCAGCCCGTCGGGGAGCGTCTCGATCAGGCCCCAGATCTGCGCCGCCCGGCAGGCCTCGATCAGCTCCGCCTCGGTGGCGGACGGCCTGGCATAGGCGAGGTTGGCCCGGATCGTGTCGTGGAACATGTGCGCGTCCTGGGTCACCACGCCCACGGCCTCGTGCAGCGAGTCCAGGGTGAGATCGGCGATGTCGTACCCGCCGATTCGGACCACGCCGGCCCCGGGGTCGTAAAGCCGCGAAACAAGGTGGGTGATCGTGGTCTTGCCCGCACCAGAGGGGCCGACCAGCGCGGTGAGCTGCCCGGCCGGGGCGGTGAAGCTCACGTCGTGCAGCACGTCCTGCCCGGCGTCGGCGCGCTCGGGGGCGGCCAGTGCGATCGACTCAAGCGAGGCCAGCGACACCTCGCTGGCCGTCGGGTAACGGAACGAGACGTGGTCGAACTCGACCGGCAGCGCGGCGGCTGGCCTGGACCCGTTCCCCTGGCCGCTCCACGGCAGCGCCACCGCCCCCGGCCGCTCGGCGATCAGCGGCTTGAGGTCGAGCACCTCGAACACCCGGTCAAAGCTGACCAGCGCGGTCATCACGTCCACCTGCACGTTGGACAGCGCGGTGATCGGGCCGTAGAGCCTGCTGAGCAGCGCCGCCAGCGCCACCAGCGTGCCCAGCTGGATGGCGCCATGGATCACCAGGCCGCCGCCGAGGCCGTACACCACGGCGGTGGCCATGGAGGCGAGCAGGCTCAGCGCGATGAACAGCGTGCTGCCGTACATGGCCGTGGTCACGCCGATGTCCCTGACCCTGGCCGCTCGGCCGGCGAACACGCGGGCCTCGTCCGCCGGGCGGCCGAACAGCTTGGCCAGCATCGCCCCGGCAACGTTGAAGCGCTCCGTCATCGTGGAGCCCATCTCGGCGTCGAGCTGCATCGATTCCCGGGTGAGCCGCTGCAGCCTGCGGCCGACCAGGCGGGCCGGGATGATGAAGAACGGCATCATCACCAGCGTGACGACGGTGACCAGCCAGGACAGGGAGAGCATCGCCGCGAGCACCAGGATCAGCCCGATTCCGTTGGCGACCACCGACGACAGCGTCGAGGTGATCGCCTGCTGTGCGCCGATCACGTCGCTGTTCAGACGGCTGACCAGGGATCCCGTCTGTGCCCTGACGAAGAACGCCAGCGGCTGCCGCTGGACGTGTTCGTACACCTCGGTGCGCAGGTCGTAGATGAGCCCTTCCCCGATGCGCGCCGAGAACCAGCGGGTGGCGAACGAGAGCACGGCGCCAAGCACGGCCAGGCCGGCCACCGCCCCGGCGACCCACAGCACGACCGTCATGTCCTTGGGCAGGATGCCGTCGTCGATGATGGTTTGCAGCAGCAGCGGCACGGCCACCGCGATCACCGCGGACAGCGTGGTCAGCGTGAGGAAGATGGCCAGGTCCAGGCGGTACGGGCGGGCATATGACGCGATCCGCCGCACGATGCCACGGCTCAGCCGCTGCTGGGTGACCGACTTGTCCCGCGTGAACGAGCGCATCGCGTGCCACTGAGCCTGGTACATGATCGGAGAACACCGGTCCCGGCCCTGCTCTTCCCCCGTGCGCTCAGGGCGAACGAGCCAGGATAGGCTGCTCGTCCGGGACAAGGGAGGACAAGCCAGCCGTGACCGCCGACGCCAGGGCCGCCGCCCGCGAGTGGGCCGAGCCGGGCGTCTACCCGGTCGCCACCGGGGTGCACCGGGTCCCGCTGCCGCTGCCCACCGACGGCCTGCGGGCGGTGAACGTCTACGTGCTCGAAGCCGGCGACGGCCTCGTGCTGATCGACAGCGGCTGGGCACTTGACGTGGCCCGCAAGGCCCTCGCCACGGCCCTGGCCAGCCTCGGTGCCGAGCTTGGCGACGTCCGCTCGTTCCTGGTCACCCACGTGCACCGGGACCACTACACGCTGGGGCTCCAGCTGCGCAGGGAGTTCGGTGGCAGTGTGTCCCTCGGCCTCGGCGAGCGGCAGGCCATCGTGGCGCTGTCCGGCGGCACGGCTGAGCCGTTCGCGCCGCAGCTGGCCGAACTGCGGGCCAGTGGGGCGACTGGGCTGATCGCCGGGCTCGGCGACATCGCCCGCGCCCTCCCCGGTGGCGCCGCGGACTGGGAGGAGCCGGACCGCTGGCTTACGCCGCACCAGGAGATCGGGGCGGGTGACCGCACCCTGACCGTGATTCCCACCCCCGGTCACACCCGGGGCCATGTGGTGTTCCGCGACCCTGCCTCTGGGCTGCTGTTCGCCGGTGACCATGTGCTGCCGCACATCACCCCGTCGATCGGTTTCGAAGCGGTGCCGTCCCCGCACCCGCTGCAGGACTTCCTGTCGTCGCTCCAGTTGGTCCGCAGCCTGCCCGACATGCGGCTGCTGCCCGCCCACGGGCCGGTGGCGCCGAGCGCGCACGCCCGCATCGACGAGCTGTTTGCCCACCACGACGACCGGCTCGCCCGCTGCCTGGCCGCGGTGCAGGCCGGCGCGGCGACCGCGCTCGAGGCCGCCAGGTCGCTGCGGTGGACCCGCCGGGAACGCCAGCTTGACGAGATGGATCCGTTCAACCAGATGCTCGCCGTGATCGAGACGCGGGCACATCTGGAGCTGCTGACGGCCCAGGGCCGGCTGGTCAGCTCGACGCGGGACGGGGTCGTGTATTACGAGGTGCCCGGCCCGCCTGCGGGGTAGGTCACGAGCTAGTGAGCCGCGAGCCCTGCTGGCCCGGGGGGACGACCCCCCGGAACCCCCCGCTGGCCTACGGCTCCGTTCCTGCGTCACGGAGCCGTGACCCTGCTGGCCCGGGGGGACGACCCCCCGGAACCCCCCGCTGGCCTACGGCTCCGTTCCTGCGTCACGGAGCCGTGACCGGAGCAGGGTGGCTTGGGCCTTGCGCTCGGCCGCGGCCTGCTGCTCCAGGGTGTTGCGCTGGGCCTGGGCCAGCAGTTCCTTGGTGGCCCTGGCCGTCGCCGGGTCCACGGCGAGCAGCGCGGCCGTCAGGTCGGCCACGGTGCCATCCAGGTCCGCGACGGGCACCACCAGCTCGGCCAGGCGCAGCTCGCCTGCCTCCGCGGCCGGCACCGACCGCCCGGTGAGGCAGATTTCCAGCGCCCTGGGCAGGCCCACAATGTCGACAAGTGGCTTTGTCCCCATGAGGTCGGGCACCAGGCCGAGCGAGGGCTCCTTCATGCAGAGCATCGCGTTGTCGGCGAGTACCCGCAGGTCACAGCCGAGAGCAAGCTGGAACCCGGCGCCGATGGCGTGGCCGTGGACCGCCGCGACAGAGATCAGCGACGGGTCGCGCAGCCAGGCGAACCCCTCCTGGCAGCCCGCGACCCAGTCCTCGAAGCCGGGATCCGCCGGGCTCGGCACCTGGTCGGCCTCGCTCGCCCCGTCCCCCGCAAGGATCCGAAGGTCGATGCCGGATGAGAAAGAAGGCCCCGCACCCCGTACCACTACCACCCGGATGTCTGCCGGGAGGGACCGGCCGATCTCGGCCAGCCCCCGCCACATCCGGGGGGTCATGGCGTTGCGCCGCTCTGGGCGCGACAGCGTTACCGTGGCCGCACCTGGATGCGGCTCACCAAGGTCGAATCGCAGGCCCGCGCGGTCCAGTCCGGCCAGGCGGGACGTCACTGTCCCCTCAGCGCTTCGCCTTGGCCTTGCCGCGCGTGGCACCGCCCCGGCCGCGCAGCGACACCCCGTTCTCGGTCAGAATCCGGTGCACAAAACCGTAGGAACGGCCGGTTGTCGCAGCGAGCGCGCGGATGCTTTCCCCAGAGTCGTATCTCTTCTTCAGATCGGATGCCAGCTTGGTGCGGTCGGACCCGGTCACCCGGGTACCTTTCTTGAGGGTTTCGGTCACGCGTACCTCCCGTGAGCTGAGCTGACCGCTGCGTCACCGTCTTCTCGCCATGATCACTCATTAGCCCGCAATCGGCTACCCGCATCCAGGTAAGTGATCACTACTTTTCGCGTGCTGCCAGGTCAGGCCAGGGCCACCAGATCGGACAGATCTTCGCTCCAGGAGTCCTCCACGCCGTCGGGCAGCAGGATCACCCGCTCCGGGGACAGCGCTTCGACGGCACCCTCGTCGTGGGTCACCAGGACGATCGCGCCCCGGTAGCGGCGCAGGGCGCTGAGGATCTCGTTGCGGCTCAGCGGGTCAAGGTTGTTGGTGGGCTCGTCGAGCAGCAGCACGTTCGCGCCGGACACCACGAGCAGGGCAAGGGCCAGCCGGGTCCGCTCGCCACCGGACAGGACCCCGGCGGGCTTGGTCACGTCGTCACCGGGGAACAGGAACGAGCCGAGGACGCGGCGCTGCTCCGGCTCGCTCAGCTCCGGTGCGGCCGATGCCATGTTCTCCAGCACGGTCCGGTCCAGGTCCAGCGTCTCGTGCTCCTGGGCGTAGTAGCCGAGCCGCAGCCCGTGCCCGGGAATCACCTCTCCGGTGTCCGGCGGTTCCAGCCCGGACACCAGCCGCAGCAGGGTGGTCTTGCCCGCGCCGTTGAGCCCGAGCACCACGATCCTGGCGCCGCGGTCCACCGCCATGTCCACGTCACAGAACACCTCGAGCGAGCCATAGGACTTGGACAGGCCCCGCGCGGATAGCGGGGTCTTGCCGCACGGCGCGGGCTCGGGGAAGCGCAGCTTTGCCACCTTCTGCCCGCGCCGCTCCTCGGCCACCCCGGCCAGCAGCCGCTGGGCGCGGCGCTCCATCCCCTGTGCGGCCTTGGCCTTGGTTGCCTTGGCGCGCATCTTGTCGGCCTGCGCCTGCAGCGCGGCCGCCTGACGGCGGGCCCCGGCCGCCTCCCGGTGGCGCCGCCGCGCGTCGGTCTCGCGCTGGTCCAGGTAGGTCTTCCAGCCGACGTTGTAGATGTCCAAGGTGGTCCGCTCGGCGTCGAGGTGGAAAACCTTGTTCACCACCGCTTCGAGCAGCGCGGAGTTGTGGCTGATGACCATCAGGCCGCCGCGGAAGGACTTCAGGTGGTCGCGCAGCCAGGTGGTGGAGTCGGCGTCCAGGTGGTTGGTGGGCTCGTCGAGCAGCAGGGTCTGCGCCCCGGAGAACAGGATCCTGGCCAGCTCCACCCGCCGCCGCTGCCCGCCCGACAGGGTTTGCAGTGGCTGGGACAGCACCCGGCCAGGCAGCCCCAGGCTGGCGGCGATCGACGCGGCCTCGGCCTCGGCCGCGTAACCGCCGAGGCCGTGCAGCCGTTCCTCGGCGTTGCTATAGCGGCGCACGGCCGCGTCCCTGCGGGCCGGGTCCGGGTCGGCCATCTGCTTCTCCGCATCGCGCATCGCGGCCCTGACCTCGTCGAGGCCACGGGCGGAAAGCACCCGGTCCACGGCCAGGCCGGTCAGGTCACCGGCCCGCGAGTCCTGGGGCAGGTAGCCGATCGTGCCGGTGCGGCGCACTGTGCCGTCGGCGGGCAGCGCCTCCCCAGCCAGCACGCGGGCCAGCGTGGTCTTGCCCGCCCCGTTCCGCCCGACCAGGCCGATCTTGTCGCCAGGGGCAATCTGGAAGCTCGCCGCCTCGAGCAGCAACTCCGCGCCCGCGCGCAGTTCGAGGCCGCCTGCCACAATCACGAGAACCCACTCCCCGCGCCTTATCCGGTGTCTGTCCCAGGCAGCCCCGCATCCCGGGGCGCGGTATCACGGCAGCAGTGACAACGGGAGCGACGGCACGCGGCAAGCGTACCCGACGCCCCCCAGGCCACGCGAAGCCATAACCGGCCGATTCCGTCGGCCAGGAGGGCCGCTCTCCCGGGCCAGCCACCGGGGGGTTCCGGGGGGTCGCTCCCCCGGGCCAGCACTTCCCCCCTCCGACCTCCCCCAGCGGGGGATGTGGCCGTCCGCCGCGCCTGCCTACGGTGGCGGTTCACCGAGCGCCCGGAACCGCGGGGCGGAGGCGAGGACCACGACCATGCCGGACAAGCTCATGCGGCTGTGGCGGCACGACCAGCCAGAGCCGCGGCGGCCGGTGATGCTCGCGATCGCCGGCGACAGTGCCGCGGGCAAGACCACGCTCACCAGGGGCATCGCCGAGACCCTGGGCGCGGACCGGGCGACCGCGCTGTGCGTGGACGACTACCACCGCTATGACCGGGCGCAGCGCAGGGACGTGCCATTCACCGTGCTCCACCCGGACTGCAACTACATCGAGGTGATGGAGCAGCACCTGCAACTGCTGGCGCTCGGCCGGCCCATACTCAAGCCGGTCTACGACCACTCCACCGGTGAGCTGGTCCGCCCGGTGCTCGTTGAGCCGCGCGACTTCGTGATCGTGGAAGGCCTGCTCCCGCTGCACACCAAGCTGGCCCGCGCCTGCTTCGACATCACCGTCTACCTGGACCCGCCCGAGGAGATCCGGCGGAAGTGGAAGATCCGCAGGGACTGCGCCGAGCGCGGCTACACCCCCGATGCGGTGCTGGCCGAACTGGACCGCCGTGAGCCGGACTCCGCGGCATTCATCCGGCCGCAGCGGCAGTGGGCCGACATCGCGCTCAGGTTCGCGCCGGTGGCCGGGCACGCCGCCCGGCCGGGCGGCGACGATGGCTCGCTGTCCGCGGAGATCCTGCTCCGCCCAACCATCGGGCACCCCGACCTGTCCCACGTGCTCACCGACGACGACCGGCGCACGGTGCACCTGAAGCTGATCAGGGACGCTGGCCGCCCGGTGGACGCGCTGCACGTGCACGGGCACGCGCCACGGGAGGACAGCCGGATCGTGGAAAAGGCGATCTGGGAACAGCTTTCCTTCGACAACGGCACGGTGCTGCCAGACATGCTGGGCCAGTACGCTCCGGGCAAGCGCAACGAGGCGCTGGCCATCGCCCAGTTGCTGCTGCTGTGGCACCTGCTCGAAGCCAGGGGCTGACCAGCGCATGGCAATGACGGGTACCTTTCCTGGCATGAACGGCCAGTCCCCGATGCGGCTCGTGATCGTCGACGACCACCAGATGGTCCTCGACGGCCTCAAGGCCATGCTCCGGCCCTACGCCGCCCAGGTGGAGGTGACCGGCGAAGCCAGCGACCCCGGCGAGGCGGTCAGCCTGGTCGCCCGGCTGGCGCCGGACGCGGTGCTGCTCGATGTCCGGCTGCGCGGCGCGTCCGGGCTTGACCTGTGCTCGGACATCCTGGCCGCCTGCCCGGCGACCAAGGTCGTGTTCCTCACCGTCTACGACGACGAGCAGTACCTCTACCAAGCGCTGCGGGTCGGCGCGGCGGGGTTCCTGCTCAAGCGGATCCGCGGCGGCGAGCTTGTCGAGTACCTGCGGCGCATCGGCGACGGCGAGGTGCTCATCGACCCGTCGCTGGCCGGACGGGTGGCGCTGTCCGCGGCCCGGCTGCACAGCGGCGAGTTCTGGCCCGGCGCGCACCTCGGGCTCACCCAGCGGGAGAGCGAGGTGCTTTCGCTGCTGGTGGCCGGGCTGTCCAATCGCGCGATCGCGGCCAAGCTGGTGGTCAGCGAGGAGACGGTCAAGACCCACTCGCGGGGCATCTACCGCAAGCTCGGCGTGTCCGACCGGGCCGCGGCGGTCACCGTGGCGCTGCGCGAGGGCGTGTTCCATTGACCAGCGGCCGGCCCGGCGGCCGCCGGCCTGGCGGCGGGCGGCTTAACGGCGGCAGGCTGAACGGCGTCGACGCCGAGCGCGAGGTGCAGTTGCTGTTCCGGGTCATCGACACCATCTCGGCCGGCCTGGACCTGCACCGGATCCTGCAGGGCGTGGCCACTCTGGTGACCGAGACCACCGAGACCGACGTGTGCTTCGTGCACCTGCTCGACGAGCGGGGCCGGGCGCTCCGGCTGCACGGCGCGACCCCGCCGTTCGACGGCCTGGTCGGAAAGATCGAGCTCGCGGTCGGTGAGGGGGTGTCGGGGTGGGTCGCCGAGCACGGCGAGCCCGTGGTCATCACCGACGACAAGACCGCCGACCCCCGCTACCTTTACATCCCCGCGCTGCGCGGCGAGGAGTTCACCTCGATGCTGTCGGTGCCCATCGTGACCCCGCTCGGGCACCTGGTGGGCGTGCTCAACGTGCACACCAGGGCCAAGCGCGAGTTCACCGGGGCCGACGTGGAACTGCTGCGCTCGGTGGCAGGCCTGGTCGCGGGCGCGATCGAGAACGCCAGGCTGCACCGCCGGCTGGCCGAGCGGGAGGAGGCGCTGGAAAGCTTCGCCGAGCGGATCGTCGAATGGCAGGAGCGGGAGAGCCGCCGCCTGGCCGGGGAGATCCACGACGGGATCAGCCAGCGGATCGTCAGCCTGTTCTTCCACCTGTCCGCCGCGGCCGACACGATCGCCGCCGACCCCGAGGTCGCGGCGGAGCAGGTCGCGGCGGCGCAGGAACTGGCCGCCGCGGCGCTGGACGAGACCAGGTCGGCGATCGCTGGGCTGCGCCCGCCGGTGCTTGACGACCTGGGGCTGGCGGCGAGCCTGGAAAGCCTCGGCCACTCCTTCCCCGGCCTGGATGTCCAGATTGAGGCCGACGACCTGCGGATGGCCGGGCACGTGGAGACCGCCGTATACCGGACGGCTCAGGAGGCGCTGCAGAACGTGGCCAAGCACGCCGGCGCCGAGTCGGTGCGGATCCGGCTGACCAGGCAGGCCGGGCGTGCCGTGCTCGAGGTCAGCGACGACGGCTCCGGGTTCGACCCAGGATCGGTCCAGCACCCAGCGGGGGACGCGATGGCCCCGACGGGCCTTGGCCTGTCGGGCATGCGCGAACGCGCCGAATTGCTCGGCGGCACGCTGGAACTCACCAGCGCCCCCGGCCGCGGCACCACCGTGAAGCTGGCCGTCCCGTTCACTGCCGGTGCTGGCCTGGGGGGACGACCCCCCTGGAACCCCCCGATGGCCTAAGGTCCCGTTCCCTCCGTCACTGGGCCTCAGGCCCTCTGAGCCCGGGACCAGCCCTCCCCGGAACACCCGGCTTGCCCGCACGTCCGCAGTGCTGATCTCCATCAGGTCGCCCCTGGCGATCACTCCCCCGGCGGCGACGAGGCGCCGCGCCTGGCGCAGCCGCAGCCGGTCGATCGCGTTGCGGATGCTGCGGGCGTTGGCGAACCTGGGCTGGGCCATCCGCAGCCGCACGTACTCGGCGAACGCCTCCCTGGCGCCGTCGTCCATCCGGTACTGCTCCCGGTCCAGCATCGTGTCCGCGATCCGCAGCAGCTCCTCCAGGGTGAAGTCGGGGAAGTCGATGTGGTGCGCGATCCGGGAGGCCATGCCCGGGTTGGACCGGAAGAACACATCCATCCGGTCGGCGTAGCCGGCCAGGATGACCACCAGGTCCTCGCGCTGCGCCTCCATCACCTGGAGCAGGATCTCGATGGCCTCCTGGCCGTAGTCCCGCTCGTTCTCCGGCCGGTACAGGTAATAGGCCTCGTCGATGAGCAGGACGCCGCCCATGGCGCGCTTGAGCACCTCTTTGGTCTTCGGCGCGGTGTGGCCCACGTACTGGCCGACCAGGTCGTCCCGGGTCACGCTGACGAGTTGCCCGGTGCGCAGGTATCCCAGCTCCTTGAGCAGCTCACCCATGTGCGTCGCTAGCGTCGTTTTCCCGGTTCCGGGGCTGCCCGTAAAGCACATATGCAGGCTCGGCCGCGACGACGCGAGGCCGAAACCCTGCCTCAGCCGGTCGACAAGCAGCAACGCGGCGATCTCCCGTACCCGGTCCTTGACCGGCGCCAGCCCAACAAAATCGTCATTGAGCCGGTCCAGCAACCTCGACATGCGCAGGGCCTGTTCCTGCGAGCTCAGATCGACTTTGGCGTCCGCGGGCAGCGGCGCGGGGTCCACGCCGCGCTCATCTGGTTCCGCGGCCGGCCCGCTATCCCCTGGCCGCGGCATGGCGAACCCGCGCGGCGCGGGCTGGGCTGGGGTGCCCATCAGCCGGCCCGCGCCCCGTTCTGTCCCGAAGAGCCTTCTGCATAACGATCGCCCCGTGGCCGGTCGGCGGCGTAGGGGTGCAGCGTGTACCGGACCTGGCGGCCCGCGGACTCCTGCCGGTCCAGCCGGAACCCGGGTTCTGCCGCGGGCCTGCCCACGATGAACGACAGCGCGGTGGTCTGGCGGCCCAGGCTCGCGTCGTACGCGGTCACCCGCACGTAGTGATCGGGGTACTGGGCCCGGCAGGCGCGGACCTCGTGCATCGCCCCGGCCGGGTCGGCCAGGCCGAACATCGGCAGCGCCCACATCTCCCAGAGCACGTTGCGCGGGTGCGGGTCGTCGGTGAACTCGACCGCCACCGCCCAGCCGCGCGCCTGCGCGTAGCCGATCTGGGCGGCGATCTCCTCGTCGGTGAAGTCAGGAAGGTAAGAGAACGTGCCCTGGGTGATCCGCATAGCTGCTCCGTGTCAGGCCGTGGGGGTGGCGACGACGTCCGGGGTGTCGGTGGACTCGTAGTTGAAGGTGACCTCGCCCCAGGTGTCCAGGGCAACCTGGAGCGGCTGGCAGCGTCTGGCGGCGTCGCGGAGGATGTCCTCGCCCTCGGCGAGGAAGTCGCGGCCCTCGTTGCGGGCCTTGATCATGGCCTCGGTCGCGACCCGGTTCGCGGTGGCGCCCGCCGCGATGCCCAGCGGGTGGCCGATGGTCCCGCCGCCGAACTGGAGCACCACGTCCTCGCCCAGGTAGTGGAGCAGCTGGTGCATCTGGCCGGCGTGGATGCCGCCGGACGCGACCGGCATGGTGCCGGGCATCGATCCCCAGTCCTGGTCGAAGTAGATCCCGTTGCCCTGGTTGGCCGGCACCCGGGCCCCGCGGAGCGTGTCGTAGTAGCCGCGCACGTTGGCCGGGTCACCTTCGAGCTTGCCGACGACCGTGCCGGCGTGGATGTGGTCCACCCCGATGAGGCGGCACCACTTGGCGATGACGCGGAAGCTCACCCCGTGCGACTTCTGCCGGGTGTAGGTGGAGTGCCCGGCCCGGTGCAGGTGCAGCAGCACGCCGTTGCGCCGGGCCCACCGGGCCATCGAATGCAGCGCCGTGTACCCGACGGTGAGGTCAACCATGACGATCACGCTGCCGAGCTCGGCCGCGAAATCGGCGCGCTCGTACATGTCCTCCATGGTCGCGGCGGTCACGTTGAGGTAGTGGCCCTTGATCTCCCCGGTGCGCTCGGCGGCCCGGTTGACCGCCTCCATCGTGAACAGGAACCGGTCCCGCCAGCGCATGAACGGCTGGGAGTTGATGTTCTCGTCGTCCTTAGTGAAGTCGAGGCCGCCGCGCAGCGCCTCGTACACGACCCGGCCGTAGTTGCGCGCCGACAGCCCCAGCTTGGGCTTGGTGGTCGCGCCGAGCAGTGGCCTGCCGTACTTGTTCAGGTACTCCCGCTCCATCACGATGCCGTGCGGTGGGCCCTGGAACGTCTTGGTGTAGTGCAGCGGGATGCGCATGTCCTCCAGGCGCAGCGCTTTGAGTGCCTTGAAGCCGAACACGTTGCCGATGATCGAGGAGGTCAGGTTCGGGATGGAGCCTTCCTCGAACAGGTCGATGTCGTAGGCGATGTAGGCGATGTACTCGCCCTCGCGGCCCGGCACCGGGTCCACCCGGTAGCACTTGGCCTGGTAGTGGTCGTAGGCGGTGAGCCGGTCGGTCCACACCACGGTCCAGGTCGCGGTGGACGACTCCCCCGCCACCGCGGCACCGGCCTCCTCCGGGGGGACGCCGGGCTGCGGGGTGATACGGAACGCGGCCAGCAGGTCGGTGCTGGCCGGTACATAGTCGGGCGCGTAGTAGCCCATCTGCGCGTACGGGATGACCCCCGCACTCCAGCGCTTGTCCTCCTGCTGCCCCATGGCTCCTCCGTGGCGGTCCGGGGAGGGCCCGGCGTTCGGCCGGCGCCCTCCCGCGTTCCACGGTGCCAGCAGATTGCCCGGGCGTCTATTGAAGGTTTGGCGCTGATTAGTAAGTAGAAACTTATGAGTTGTTTCCGGTGAGGAACCTGGCCAGGTCAAGCCCGTTGATGTCGGCGAGGCGTTCCCCGGCAGCGAGCCGGGCGCGGGTCCGCTCCTCCTTGGCGGCGAGCGCGGCCACCTCGGCCTGGATGGCCGGCCACTCCGCCGCGGGCACCACGGCCACGCCATCACCGTCGGCGATCACCTGGTCGCCGGAGGCCACCAGGACGCCGCCGACGACCACCGGCAGGCCCACCGTCACCACTACGGCCTTGGCTGCCTGCCCGGGTGCGGTGCCGGTGCACCAGACCGGGAAGCCGAGTTCGCCGATCTCGGCGATGTCCCTGATCGGTCCCTGCAGCACCAGGCCGGCCAGCCGCTGGTTCGCCGCGTCGGTGGCCATCAGCTCGCCGAACATGGCACACCTGGTGCTGCCCGAGCCGTCGCAGACCAGCACGGCACCGGGCTGCGCCTGGTAGAGCGCCGCGTGCATGGCCAGGTTGTCCTCGGGGGCACAGGCGCAGGTCAGGGCGGGCCCGCACAGGTAAGGGCCGCCCGCGTGGGTGGTCAGCCCGGTCATCACCCGTACCCGGTCCCTGCCTACCTGGGCCACCCCGGTCACCGGAATGGTCTGCGTCATGTGGCCCTCCTCTGGCCGGCTGCCCGGAAGGCCCCAGTGTGCCGCACGTGGCCCACCGGCCGGGCGGCCGGGCGCCCCGGCCGCCCCGCCCCCGCGGGGAACCATGGCATGCGGGTAGGTGAGCCGTCATTCTGAGGGCTGATGCGCCGGGAGGACGCGCTGGGTAGCGTCGGAGGGGTGGGTGGTGTTGTCCCGCACGAGGCTTGGCGCAGCCGCGCTCCCTTCAAGTGGCGCCGGTGGCCGGTGGTCGTTGTCTTCGCCGCGTGCACGGGTCTTGCGACGATTGCCGCGGGCAAGGGCGTCGTTACCCCGCCGGTGATGCTGTTGCTCGGGCTGACCGCGTATCTGGTCGGGTCGTGGCTGCCCAGGCCGCTGTCGGTGTCGGCTCTCGCCATCGCGGCGGGAGCGCTTGGCGCGGCCCTGCTGTACGCCGCGTTCACGACGACCGGCGTCTCGGTCGCCGTCGAGGCGGTTGTGGCCCTGCTGTCGCTGACGGCGCCTTGGGCCATCGGGGATGCGGTCGCGGCGCGCCGGCGGTACCTGGCGGGCCTGGCCGAGCAGGCCGAGCGCGAGCGGGCGGCGGAGGCCGAACGCGCCCGCCAGCGGGTACGCGAGGAGCGCGTGCGCATCGCCCGCGACCTGCACGATGTCGTCGCCCACTCGCTGGCGGTCGTCACCGTGCAGGCCGGGGTCGGCAAGCGGCTGATGGCACGGCGGCCGGAGGCGGCGAGCGGCGCGCTGGAGTCGATCGAGATGATCGGCCGGACCGCCCAGGAGGAGCTGCGGGTGGTGCTCGGGCTGCTGCGCGAGGAGGGCATCGGCGACACCGAACTGTCGCCGGCGCCCCGGCTCGCCGACCTGAAGGAGCTGGCGGAGACGGTCCGGGCGTCGGGGACGCCGGTCGAGCTGCGAATGCCGGACCCCGGTGACCAGCTTTCCCCGGCGCTGGAGCTAACGGTCTACCGGGTCGTGCAGGAAGCGCTCACCAACGTCGTCAAGCACGCTCCGGGTGCGCGCGCAACGGTGGACGTCGCTATCCGCGGCACGGACATCCGGATCGAGGTCATCGACGGTGGAAACCCGGCAGGGCCCAGCTGTGGCCCGGGGTTCATGGCAGGTCACGGAATCGTCGGGATGCGGGAGCGGGTCGCCGCGTTCGGCGGGTCGCTGGCCGCCGGGCCGCTCCCGGGCGGAGGGTTCCGGGTGGTGGCGGAGATCCCGGCGGGGGCAGCCACATGACGGTCAGCGTCCTCGTGGCCGACGACGAGGCGCTGCTGCGGACCGCTTTCGCCGCTCTGATCGAGGCGGAGGAGGACCTTCGGGTGGCGGGCGAGGCCGCCGACGGGAGGCAGGCGGTCGAGCTCGCGGCCCGGCTGTCGCCGGACGTGGTCCTCATGGACGTCCGGATGCCGGGAATGGACGGGATCGAGGCGACCCGCCGGATCGCCGGGGCGCAGACGGCTGGCCCGCCGAAGGTGCTCATCCTGACCACCTTCGACCTGGACAAGTACGTGTTCGAGGCGCTGCGCGCGGGGGCGAGCGGCTTTGCGCTGAAGAGCCGTCCGCTGGAGGAGTTGCTGAACGCTATTCGCGTCGTCGCCGAAGGCGAGGCGCTGCTGGCGCCGAGCGTCACCCGCCGGCTGATCGCACATTTCAGCCGTGCCGGCCGGGGAACGGTGGCAGGGAACAGGGACTTCACGCAGCTGACCGAGCGTGAGCACGAGGTGCTCGCGCTCATCGCCCGGGGCTTGTCGAACGCCGAGCTCGCGGACACGCTGCACGTGAGCCTTCCGACCGTCAAGACCCATGTGAGCAGGATCCTCACCAAGCTCGGTGCCCGGGACCGCACCCAGCTCGTGGTCTTCGCCTACGAGGCGGGCCTCGTCCCGGCGCTATAGCCAGTCCCGGGCCGGGTGCACCGGCCCGGGGTTCGCGCGGCTGACCGGCCGTCGTTCCCGGGGATGACGCGCATTCCGTTCCCGCGCACGACGACAGCGCGGGCATCGGTCGCCGACGATGGGCCGCGTGGCCATCTTTCTCGCGCTCGTCCTCCTCGGCGGCCTCGGATATGGAGCGGCACGGTTCGCCCGGCAGCGGCGCACCGCCGCACAGAGTCACCCCCGGGCAGGGCGGAGCTCACCGGCAATGCCGAGCCAGCGCTTCAGCGAACCCGTGGCGTGCCCGGCGGGCGGGTGGGCGGTCGAGGTGCACGGGCTCAGCAAGCGGTTCGGCGACCTGGCTGCCGTCGATGACGTGGACCTGCTCGTGCCGCGGGGCTCCGCGTTCGGCTACCTGGGACCGAACGGGGCGGGCAAGACCACGCTGATCCGGGTCCTTCTCGGCCTGACCAGGGCCGACAGCGGCACAACGTCGCTGCTCGGCCTCCCCGTGCCTGGCCAGCGCGCCCGTGCGCTGGCCCGGGTGGGCGCGATCGTCGACGAGCCCCGGTTCCACGGCCATCTGTCCGGGCGGGAGAACCTGAAGATACTGGCTGCGGCCAGGGGCGGGGACGCTGAGAAACAGATCGGCCCGGCGCTGGACCGGACCGGACTGACCCAGCGCGCCGACGACAAGGTCGCGGCCTATTCCATGGGCATGCGCCAGCGCCTGGGCCTGTCCGCCTGCCTGCTGGCCGACCCCCAGTTGCTCATCCTTGACGAGCCGATGAACGGGCTTGACCCCGCGGGCATGCGCGAGATGCGGGACATGCTCCGCGGCCTGGCCGCCGAGGGGCGGACGGTCGTGCTGTCCTCACACCTGCTCGACGAGGTGGAACGCACCTGTGACCAGGTAGCCATCGTGGACCACGGGAGGGTCGTCCGGCAGGGCCCGATCCACGAGCTGACGGAAGGCACGGGCGTGGCCGTCGAGGTGCAGTGCTCGGATCCGGCCGCGGCGGCACGCGCCCTCGGCGAGCCCGCGACCGGAACACGCGTCGCCGTCGGCGAAGAGGGGCTGACCGTGACACTGGCCGGGGGGCCGGCCCGTGAGCAGACAGCCGAGCTCAACCGCCGCCTGGTCGAAGCAGGGATCAGCGTCTATGGCCTCCGGCAGGCGCACGCCAGCCTGGAGGACTGGTTCCTGTCCATGACCAGCCGCTTCGGGGCAGACCAGTGACCCCGCACAGCCTCACCGCCGGTCGCGGCCTCTCCTGGCTGCCGCCTGTGCCCTTGATCCGCGCCAAGCTCCTTGAACTGCGCAAACGCCGCACCCTCATGATCGTCATCGTGGCGTTCACCGTGGGCCTGCCCGTCATCTTTTATGGCGTCCGGCTGCTGTACCACCTGGGCGACCCCGCGCGCTACGCGCCGGCCGGCGCCCCGGACGCGTTCGCGACCGCCGGCACCCTGATGGGCGAGTTCGGCTTCATCGCGGCCGCAGCGCTCGGCGTCACGGCCGGGACGGCCGACCTGACCGAGGGCATGTTCCGCCATCTCGTGATCACCGGCCGGTCCCGGCTCGCGCTCTATCTCGCCCGCATCCCGGCCGGGCTGTCCATCCTGCTCTCGCTCGCCGCTGCCGGCTTCGCCGTGACATGCCTGGTGACCGCGTTCCTCGGCACTCCGGACACGGCCAGCGCGGTCACTGTGACCGTGGGCGACATGGTCCGTTCCGGGCTGTGGCTCGAGCTCTACCTGCTCATCGGGTTCGTGGTCGGGCTCGGCCTCGGCTCGCTCATGGGCCAGCGGACCGTGCCGGTCGTCCTGCTCGTGGTGCTGGAGATCATCATCACCCCGGTGCTGGCCGATCACCCGCTGCCCTTCTTCCTGAACGGCGAGCGCCTCGTCGTCGGCGCCGCCATGGACCAGCTGAAACCGGCCGCGCTGGCCGGGGGCACCACGGTCGGGCCGAGCGGCGGCCTGGTGCATCTGCCGCCGATGCCCACCTGGGCGAT
>Ga0306920_100003431_pt1 | contig 20102 bp, 15 predicted proteins | sample flu12Cox44000170_FD_204666 | JGI IMG/M metagenome (GOLD analysis project Ga0306920, IMG submission 204666) | Lab enrichment of tropical soil microbial communities from Luquillo Experimental Forest, Puerto Rico - flux4day.12C.oxic.44.000.170 (v2)... | ecosystem: Environmental > Terrestrial >... | reverse complement strand
ATGGCAGTTACGCCTGCCGAACACCAAGTTTTCACAAACGCTTGGCGCGCTGCGATCCCCTACGGTCAAGGGACAAAAGGCGCGACGGTGGAGCAGGTTCTCGCCGTAGCCCGCAGCATCTACTCGAACTACCCTGCGATTCTGCAAGGCTTGGGGTGGTAGAAGTGCAGATCATCCACCGGGTTTCAACGTCATCCTCCGCCACCATACAACGAGAGCTGGCGAAGCTCGGCGTGATCGTTGCCGACCACGGGTTCGTCTACTTCGACTTCGACGAAGACAACGATGGGTGGCCAGCTGTGAGTGAGTGGATCGCGCGAAGTGGCGCGGTCGACGTCGCAAGGACGAACTTCTCAAAGAAGGAGCTGGCCGATGCTCGCTTCCTCGAACTCGTGCCCGATTGGCATCACGGATACCCGCAACCTGACGAGGATACATTCGGATACCAACAGGCTACCTACGACCTCGCTGATTGGTGCGAAGTGTGTGGCGTAGGCAAGAAGCAGAAGGCGCCCTTTCAGATGAAGGGGGAGCCCAAGTGGGGGAAGAACAGTATCCTTCAGCTCAACTGGGTGTTTGACGAGTACTTCGTAACCCCTGAACTCTGGTCTAGAGTCTTTGCGCCGCATGGGGTCACTTCAATGCCGGTCATGAACACCGCGGGTAGCGAACTCCGGACGGTGGTGCAGATCGTGATCGAGGAGGAAGTGGACATCATTGCTTCGGGGCTGCGGTTTGAAGTCTGCACGAAGTGCTCGCGAAAGAAATATTTGCCGGTCGCGCGAGGGCCATTTCCGCCACTCGCCGAGGAGCCGTCGCAGGCGATCGCGCGGACCAAGCACTATTTCGGCAGCGGTGGACGAGCTGACAAATGCGTGCTCGTCTCACAGCAGCTTGCGCGTTCCATGACAGCTCTGAAGGTGCGCGGAGCCTCTCTAAGGCCGGTACAGCCCTCGTAGCTTCGCGGGGGCCAGAGGTCGCTCGTTCGCGAGCCCGATCCCGACGAGAAGTGACGCGAGGTTCGCGCAGCAGCGTCCTCAGGACGAGGGATGGGCGGCACGGAGCGGCATCGGCGACGGCCCGACGGCACCAGACGGCACCAAGCGACCAAACAGTGCGCGAACTCGAGCGCCGGGAAGAACAGAATCCCGAGGCAGTTCGCAGCTGAGCGCGGACGGGATCGAACCGTCGACCGGAGGATTAAGAGTCCTCTGCTCTACCGACTGAGCTACGCGCCCGCGCGCATGATAGCGGGGTTTTCGCCGCTGGCGACGGGCGCGCTAGACTCGCGGACCCATGCTGAATTGCCGCGGCGCGAGCCGCTCCCGAGCCCCCGTTGTGCCCCCCTTTCTCGTGCCCCTGTGGGCCCTGGCCGCGACGCAGCTGCTCGCGCTGGCGTGCGCCACGACCAGCGTTCCGACGCTTCCGCCGACCGAGGCGCCGCTGCAGATCACGGGCGAAGCGTTCACGCAGGTCGACCGGGCGTACCTGTGGCCCGACCGGCTCGACAAGCGGATGCTGGTCGGGGCGATGGATGCGCTCGAGCAGCGCTTCGATCGCGTCCGTTTCGACATCGACGCGGACGGGGCGTCGGGGGTGCTGCAGGTCAACGGCGCGCAGGCGCGCGTGCCGCTCGACCCGAAGTTCGAGCCGGCCGACTACCGCGAGACCCTGTCGCGCGCGCTGGCGTTCACCGCGGCGCACCTGGACGAGCCGATCGACCCGGACGACGACTTGGAGCACATCGCGCTGCGCGGGGCGCTCGGGGCGCTCGACCGCTACACGACCGTCTTCTCCGGCCGGGGCAGCGAGGACTTCAAGATCCGCTTCGAGGGGCATCTCTCGGGCATCGGCGCGCGGCTGTCGCGGCGCGACGGCGACCTGATTGCGGTCCGCGTGTTCCCCGACAGCCCGGCGGCGCACGGCGGGCTGAAGGACGGCGACGCGATCCTCACCGTGGACGGCGATCCCACGCGGCCGCTCTCGGTCGAAGAGGCGGTCGACCGCATCCGCGGCAAGGCGAACACGGTGGTGCGGCTCGGCATCGAGCGCACCGAGAAGGCGAAAGACAAGAAGGGCACCGACACCAAGCAGCGCTCGGACGTCACGATCACGCGCGGCGAGGTGATGATCCCGAGCGTCGAGTCGCGCAAGGTGCAGGGCGGCGGCCGCATTGGCTACGCACAGGTCTACCAGGTGAGCCGCGACACCGCGACCGAGTTCAGGGACCGCGTCTCCGAGCTCGGCCCGCTCGACGGGCTGGTGATCGACATGCGCGAGAACACCGGCGGCAGCATGATCGCCGCGGCGCAGCTCGCGGACCTGTTCCTCGACTCGCAGCTGATCGTGCGCACGGTGATGCGCCCCGACCTGCCCACCGATCCGCGCTCGAGCCTCTACGCGCACCCGTCCGTGCAGTACCACTTCCCGGTGGTGATCCTGGTCGACGCGATGACGGCGTCGGCGGCGGAGATCATCTCCGGCGCGCTGCAGGCGCGGGGCCAGGTCACGCTGATGGGCCAGAAGACCTTCGGCAAGGGGCTCGTGCAGCAGGTGCTGCAGCTGAACGACGAGAACCTGCTGAAGCTGACGGTGGCCGAGTACATCCTCTCCGGCGACCGCGCGATCAACGAGAAGGGGATCCCGCCCGACGTGCCGCTGTTCCCGGTCGCCAAGGCGTCGCTCGCGGCGCTCGCCGACGTGCCGGCCGGCGCGATTCCCTACGTGCGCGACACCGGCGAGGACGACACGTTCCCGGTCGACGCGGCGGCGATCTACCTGCGCGAGCCCAAGGAGCAGGCACTCGCCGACGTGCGCAAGCGCGCGTATGCGGTGATCGCGCCCGACCTGAAGAAGCTCGGCGTGACGTGGTCGACGCAGCGCGGCGCCAGCGACACGCCGCTGCCAAAGCCGCTCGTGATCCAAAGCGAGTCGGCGGTGCTGCACTCGGGCGAGACCGGCAAGCTGCGGCTCTCGGTCACCAACCCGAACAACTTCGACATTCCCGACGCCTGGATCGCGCTGTCCGCCCCGGCCGAGTATCTGGACAACCAGCTCGCGGGGCTGGGCACGCTGCGCGCGGGCGAGACGCGGCAGAGCGAGTTCGAGCTCACCGCGCCGGACGGCATCTCCGTGGCGCACCACCCGGTCGAGGTGCTGGCCGCGAGCGGCGATCGGCCGCTGGGCAAGCAGCGGATCGTGATCGAGGTGGCGTCGAAGCCCGCCGACCTCGACATCGAGGTCGAACGCACCTCGGTCGACTCGGCGCGGGTCCGGCTCACCAACAAGAGCGCCCACAAGGCGACCTCGCTCACGATCGCGGTGCCCGGCGCCACGCGCTCGCTCGACGCGCTCGAGCCGGGCGCCACCCAGGACTTCGAGCTGCCGCTGCCCGCGCAGCCGAAGACGATCGCGATCGCGCAGATCGGCCCGTGGGCGCAGCGGCGCGTCGACGTGCCGATCCCGGCGGAGCGCGCGAGCTACACCCTGCCCGAAGTCGTGCTGGACGAGCGGCCCGCGGACGTCGCGCTCAAGGCGCGCTCGAGCAACGGGCTGCGCGACGGCTGGATCGCGCTCGACGGCCAGAAGCGCGCGCTGCAGTCGTTCGACGGCAAGGACGAGGGCGAGCTCGACGTGCCGGTCGCCTCGGGCGAGCACGATCTCGTCGCCAAGGTCGAGACCGCCGACGGCGTCGCGATCTTCGACTTGCGCCACCTGAGCCGCGAGGGAGTCACAACAGAGTCAGCTGGCGCGGCTGGTCCGTGACCTCGTCAAAGCTCGTGCCCAGCTGAACCAGGATCGCGTCGGCAATCGGCCGCAGCACCTTGTCGACGTAGTGCGCGCGGTCGAGCTCGCGCGGCAGCTCGCCCTCAGGCTCCACCGGCTCGGGGCCGCCGCGCGTCTGTACGTAGTAGACCACCCGCCCCACGCCCGGACCGGCCCGGCGCGCGGCCTCGACGTGCGGCGGCGTCGACGCGGTGTAGTTCTCGACCGCGCCCTTGCGCAGGCCCTTGCGGATCACGAGCTCGCGGTCGAGCTTGCCCGCGAGCAGGTCGGCGACCACCTCGCGCACGAACGGCTCGACCGGCTCGTCGCGGAACAGCCGCTCGAGCATGCCGCGCTGCAGCCGGCGCGCGAGCTCGGGCCAGTCGCGGCGCACGGCCTCGAGCCCGACCACGTGCAGGTGACCGTTCACCACGCCCGCGTAGCGCTTCTTGCTGCCCTGCGTTCCGCCGCGGATGCTGGGCTGGAAGAAGCGCTCGTACACGTATTCGAGCTCGAGCTCGAGCCGCGGCTCGACCCGCCACTCGTCGCGGATGGCGGCGGAGAGCTCGTCCTGCACGCGCGCGCGCAGCCGCTCCGCGGCCTGGTGGGCCTCGGCGGGCGGGAGCGCGGCGTCGACCTGCACGAACACCGAGTCGGTGTCGCCGTACAGAACGCGCGCGCCCGCGGCCTCGAAGGTGCGGCGCGTGCGCTCGAGCATCAGCCGCCCGAAGCCAGTGACCGCGTTCGCGACGTCTGCGTCGAAGAACCGGCCCGAGGTCGCGCCGAGCACGCCAATCATCGCGTTCATCATGATCTTGATCGCGAGGTCGGCGTGGCGGTCGCCGCGCTGCTTCGCCCACTCGCGCCGCGCGGCGAAGCGCTCCAGCACCTCGGGCAGGATCGCCTCGCGGCGCGAGAAGCGTGCGCCGTTGGGCGCGGTGATCGCGTCGAGCTCGGCGTCCGCGGTGGCGTGCGCGAGCGGGTCGAGGTTGAAGGTGCGCATCAGGCTCGGGTAGAGGCTCTTGAAGTCGAACACCGCCACGTTGCGGAATACGCCGGGCGACGAGTCCATCACCGCGCCACCCGAGACCTGCGCCGTGGAGATGCGCTCGCGATCCACCGACGGCGCGACGCGCCCGCGGCGGCGGAGCTCGGGCAGGTACAAGAGATCGAACGAGGCGATGCTGGCGCCGACGCGGTCGAGCTGCATCCCGCAGAGCAGGCTGCGCTCGATCGCCAGCTCGAGCAGCGCCTCCTTGGCCAGGATCTCCTGCACCAGCACCGCGTCTTCGCGGTTGTAGGCGACGAGCGCTCGCGGGTCCTCGCGGTACAGCCGCTGGATCTCCGCGGCCCGCGCGCGGCCCGACATGGCGATGCGCTTGCCGCGCCCGAGCAGCGTGCGCGCGGCGGTGTCGAGCGAGAAGTCCTCGAGCGGGATGAACGCGTCGCGCGCCAGGCCCATGGCGTCGAGCACGATCCGGCCGGGGATCTCGGCGCGGCGCTGGCGCGTGAACGAGGCGTCCTGCGCGATCGACACCGGCCCCGGCGCGCGGCCGAGCTCGAGCGGCACGCCGAGCGAGCGGGCGCGCGCGACCAGCACGTCGAAGTCGAAGTCCACCACGCTCCAGCCGGTGAGCACGTCGGGATCGAGCGCGCGCACGCGCTCGGCGAAGGCGCGCACCAGCGACGCCTCGTCCGCGTGAGTCACTGCGCCCTCGACGGGCTGCGGCGACAGGAGGTGCACCTCGTCGGCGCCGGCACCGACCAGCGCGAACGAGAGGATGCGGCTCGCGTCGGGCAGCGTCTCGAGGTCGAGCGAGAGCACGCGCAGCTCGGGCCGGCCAGAGCCGGGCGTGAGCTCGGGATCGCGGAAACGCACGAGCCCGCTCGCGTCCGTCTCGGGCTCGCCCTCGATCTCGACCGCCGCGCGCAGCCCGCGGTCGATCAGGAAGCGGTACGGGAAGCGGATGTCGGCCTCGAGCGCGCGTCCGCCGCGCTGCTCGATCTTCTCGCGCAGCCGCGGCACCGCGGGCGGGACCGGCGCGATCACCCGCGCGACCGGCGCACCCGCCAGGTCGACGAGGTCGGTCTCCTCGATCTCGACCTCCCGTTCGTCGGCGAGCGCGAGCGCCGCGGAGGGATGCGCGAAGAAGTACGGCCGGAAGCGGGTGTCCTCGACCAGGAACGGCTCGCCGGTCGCGAGCCGCCCGAACAGCTGCACCACCGCGCGGCCGCCGCGCAGGCGGTAAGTCGGGTGCACGATGAAGCCCGCGCGGCGCACGCTACTCCTCGGCGCTGAAGCCGCCACCGCCCGGTGTCGCGATGCGCACGCGCTCGCCTGCTGCGACCGCGAACGAGGCCTTCCCGCCCACGTCCCGCGCGCCGTGCGTGTTCTCGCCGCGCGCGCCCGGTCCGCCGCCCGCGAGCCCGAACGGCGCGCGGACGCGCCGCTCCGACAGGATCGAGACCTGCATCGGCTCGAGGAACTCGAGCTCGCGGATCAGCCCGTCCCCGCCGGGCCACCTGCCGCGCCCGCCCGAGCCCGGACGCAGCGCGAACTGCACCACGCGCACGGGGAAGCGGCTCTCCAGCACCTCGGGGTCGGTGATGCGCGTGTTCGTCATGTGCGTGTGCACGCCCGACGCCCCCGCGAAGCCCGGGCCCGCGCCCGCGCCACCGCCGATCGTCTCGTAGTAGCCGAAGCGGTCGGTCCCGAAGGTGAGGTTGTTCATCGTCCCCTGGCACGCGGCCAGCCGGCCGAGCGCGCCGAGCAGCACGTCGACCACGCGCTGGCTGGTCTCGACGTTGCCGCCGCAGACCGCGCGCTCGGGATCGGGGTCGAGCACCGAGCCCTTCGGAATGCGCAGCTCGACCGGGCGCAGGCAGCCGGCGTTCAGCGGGATCTCCTCGCCCACCAGCGAGCGCAGCACGTAGATCACCGCGGCCACGGTGACCGCGCGCGGCGCGTTCAGGTTGCCGTCGACCTGGGCGCCGGTACCGGCGAAGTCGATCTCCATGCGCCGGCCGGACACGGTGAGCACCACGCGGATCGGCGTGCCGTCGTCGAGCGCGTCGGCGAACGCGTGCACGCCGTCGGGCAGCTTCTCGATCTCGTCGGCGACCTTCGCTGCGGCGTTGTCCTGTACGTGGCCCATGTAGGCCAGCACCATCTCGAGCCCCTGCGTCTCGACCAGCTCGTGCAGCAGCCGCACGCCGGTGCGGTTCGCCGCGATCGCGGCCTGGAGATCGGCCAGGTTCTCGCGCGGGTTGCGCGCGGGGAAGCGCGCGACGCCGAGCGCGCGCAGCACCAGGTCCTCGTCCAGGCGCCCGCCGCGCACGACGCGCAGCGCGCGCAGGACCACGCCCTCTTCCTCGAGTGAGTGCGAGAACGGCGGCATCGAGCCCGGGGTGATGCCGCCCACGTCGGCGTGGTGGCCGCGACTCGCGGTGAAGAAGCGGAGCGCACCGGCGGCGTCGTGCACCGGCGTCACCACCGTGATGTCGGGCAGGTGCGAGCCCCCCGCCGAAGGGTCGTTGGTCACGAACACGTCGCCGGGCTCGGGCGACGGGTGCTCGCGGATCACCGCGGCGACCGACTCGCCCATCGCGCCCAGGTGCACCGGGATGTGCGGCGCGTTGGCCACCAGCCCGGCGTCCGCGTCGAACACCGCGCAGGAGAAGTCGAGCCGCTCGCGGATGTTGGTGGAGATCGAGGTGCGGCGCAGCACGGTCCCCATCTGCTCGGCGATCGACATGAACAGGTTGTTCATGATCTCGAGCTGCACCGGGTCGACCTCGCGCGGCCCGGGCGCGCGCGCGGCGAGCCCCGCGCGGTCGGTGAGCGCGATCCGCCCTTCCCCGTCGATCTCGAGCGCGAAGCCCGGGTCGACGACCAGCGTGCTGGTCGCCTCGAGCACCAGCGCCGGACCGGCGAGCCGCGTGCCGGGGCCGAGCGCCTCGCGCTCGTACACCGGGACGTCCTCGCGGAACGCGCCGTCGCACCACACGCGCGCGCGGCGGCGCGGGCGGGCGGTCTTCGCCTGCGGGCGCGAGACGCGCGCGCGCGACACGCCGCGGTGTCGGCCGAGAACTTCCACCCGCGCCACCGTCGCTTCGACCGGGTGCTCGGGACGGGCGTAGCCGAACGCGCGCGCGTGCTCCGCGTCGAAGCGGTCGCGCAGCGAGCCTTCGCCCGCGAGCGGCAGCGTGAGCGACGTCTCGGTCCCCACGTGGCGCAGGTCGATGCGGCGCACGCACTCGAGCCGTTCGGGCTCGAAGCCGTCGGCCGTGAGCGCGGCGCGGCCACGCGCCTCGAGCTCCGCGAAGGTCTTCTCCAGCGCGCGCTCCAGCCCGGGCGCGAGCGGCGCGCGGCCCACGTCGGCCTCGCCGTGCCAGGCCACGTCGGCGAGCCCCATCCCGTACGCGGAGAGCACACCGGCGAGCGGGTGCACCAGCACGCGCTGGATTCCCAGCCGCCGCGCGAGCGCGCACGCGTGCTGCCCGCCCGCACCGCCGAACACCACCAGCGCGTACTCGCGCACGTCGTAGCCGCGCGCGATGGAGACCTGGCGGATCGCCTCGGCCATGTTCGCGTTCGCGATCTCGCGGAAGCCCGCGGCGACCTCGGGCCACGCGCGCGGCGTGCCTGCGCGCTCGAGCCGCGCGCCCAGGCGGTGGAGCGCCGTCAGCACCCGCTCCAGCTGCAGCGGGAACGGGAAGCGGTCGCCGACCAGCCGCCCAAGCGCCAGGTTCACGTCGGTCACCGTGAGCTCGCTCGCGCTCGGATCGCCGTAGCACAGTGGTCCCGGACGCGCGCCCGCGCTCTCGGGCCCCACCTTGAAGCGGTAGCCGTCGAAGCGGCAGAGCGACCCGCCGCCCGCCGCGACCGTGTGCACCGCCAACATTGGCGCGAACACGCGCACGCCCGCGGTCTCGGTCTCGTAGACCCGCTCGAACTCGACGGAGCCATCGGGGCGCGCGTCCACCCGACACACGTCGGTGGAGGTCCCGCCCATGTCGAAGCCGATCGCGCGCGGCGCGCCGAGCTGGCGCGCCACGCTCGCGCACGCCACGACGCCGCCCGCCGGGCCCGACAGGATCGCGTGCGGGCCTCGGAAGCGGTCGGCGTCGGTGAGCCCGCCGCTCGACTGCATGATGCGCAGCGTGCTGCCGGGCAGCTCGCGCCGCAGCTCGGCGACGTAGTCGCGCAGGAGCGGCGTCAGGTATGCGTCGACGCAGGCCGTGTCGCCGCGCGCGAGCAGGCCCATCTCGGGCGCGCAGTCGTGCGACAGCGCCACGTGCGTGAAGCCCACCTCCGCAGCCATGGCGCCGATCTCGCGCTCGAGCTCGCCGCCGCGGTAGGCGTGCAGCACCACCACCGCGAGGCTCGACAGCCCCGAGCGCCGCAGCCGCCAGAGGTCGGTGCGCAGCCGCCCGGGATCGGGGCGCTGAAGGATCACCCCGTGCGCGTCCGCGCGCGCGTCGATCTCGAGCACGGCGCGGTAGAGGAGCTCGGGCTTGCGGATCTCCAGGTCGAACAGCCTCGGCCGCGCCTGTGTGCCGATCGCGAGCAGGTCGCGGAAGCCGCGCGTGATCGCGAGCGCGAACGGCGTGCCCTTGCGCTCGAGCAGCGCGTTGGTCGCGAGCGTCGTGCCCATGCGCACGTCGCAGGGCGGGATCGGCGCGCCCGCGGGCAGGCCGAACAGCACACGGATCGCCTCGATCGGCGCGCGGTCCGACGAGAGCAGCTTCGCCACGCGCAGCCGCCCGCTGTCGGGGTCGCGCGCGATGCAGTCGGTGAAGGTCCCCCCGCGGTCGATCCAGAACTCGGTGCGCGCGGGAGCGGGGGTCATGCCTGCACGCGCGCTACTCGCACATCTCGAGCGTGCTCGTGCAGCACTCGCGCACCTTCGCGTCGCTCTCCTTCGCGCACTGCGGCTGCATCGACGGCAGCATCGTCTCGTCGCAGTTCATCTCGAGCGACTCCCAGGCCGCGCAGCGCACGCCAGGATCGGGGTCCCCGGTGGCGGTCACCAGCCCCATCGAGGCGACGCAGCCGTCCGCGTCGGCGAGCTGCGTGGCGATCTTCGCGCGCACGCGCGGATCCTGGTCGGTCGAGAGCGACGACATCAGCGACTGCAGCGCCGGGCCCTCGGGATCGATGTCGCCCGCGGCCTCGATGCGCATGTCGGGGTTGCTGCTGCGCAGCTCCTCGAGCGCGTCGGCCTGCGAGCGCGCGCGCTCCTCGCGCCGCGCCTGCGCCTCGGCCTTCGCTTTCTCGTTCGGGCGCTTGTCGTGCATCGCGCGCAGCCGGTCGCGCAGCGCGTCGGTGATGTGCGGCTTGTGCGACGCCGCGGTCGTCATCGGCACCTCGCCCACCTCGAGCTTGGCCAGCGAGTGGCGCGCCTGCTCGCGGTCGAAGCTCCACTGCGCCCGGTACGGGATCCCCGCCATCACCGTGGGCAGCACCTGGTCGAGCGGAACGTCGTCGACCGCGAGCGTCAGCGGCTGCGAGTCGAGATCGCCCGACAGCTCGAACCCCGCCTGCCGCGCCAGCTTCTCCACCACCAGCCCGCGCGGCGCCTCCTGACACATGATGGTGACGCGCCCGTCGCGCACCTCCACCCGCACGTCGCCCTGCGCCATCGACGACTCCGGCGCCTGCGCCGCCGGCTGGGGCGGCCGAGGCTTCGCCTTCTGCTCCTGCCCGCACGCCCACAGCGCCCCAGCCGCCGCGACGACCCCGAGAACCCGAACGCTCGCTCGCATTTCCTCTCTTCCCCGACCTTCTTCTGATCCGCGCCGCACACAGCGGCAGACCAGCAATTTCGCGCACTTGGACGCGCGAATCGAGAGGCGGGACCGGAGGCCTCAGAGCGCCGAGATGTCGCGGGTCATGCGCAAGACGTAGTGGTCCTTGCGATCGACCTTCTGCCACAGGTCGCGCTTCGACGAGCTCCAGCGGGAGCCGAGCTCGTTCCAGAAGCCGAGCACTGCGAGGCGGCCATCGCGCGGCATTGCGCCGAAGTCCCAGTACTCGAGCTGCACGCGGTCGACGTGATCGGGATCGGGCGCCGGCTTCATGCTCGAGAAGTTGAACAGCGCGCCGTGGATGCCGGCGACGCGGATCAGCTGCTGCTTGAACTTGTCGCGGCGCGCGGCGATCGCCGCCTCGTCGAACGAGCGCGAAGCGTCGCCGGCGAAGCCGTCCAGGTAGGCGAGCTGGGGATACATGCCGCCCATGATCAGGCGCCGCGCGCTCTCCGCACCCGCTTCGATCGAGTAGCGCTCGCTCCCGCCGCCCTCGACCTCGCGGAGGAACTCGCGCAGCTTCCCGTAGAACGTGATCGAATACCAGACCGCGGGCGCGATCGTGCCGTGGAGCAGCGCCACTCCGTCACGGCCGAAGCGCCGTTCGAGCTCGGCGGCGGAGACGTTCTTCTTGTGACAGACCTCGAGCGCGTGGTCGACGATGCCCTTCAGCACCGAGCCCTTGATGCCCGGCTCCTGCCCCATGCGTTTTCATCGACCAGTTCTTGGAGTGAACCAAGTGCCCGGCAGCGCTGTCCTTCATGTCCGTCATCGGCGCTCCCGGTCGAAACTCGAGACGAGAGGAATCTCATGATCCTGCCCAGCCTGTTGCTCCTGGTCAGCCTGGCGCTCGTCGGAGCTGATGCGCCCTACACGGTCCGGATGCTCGCCCTCCCGGTCGAGGGCACCTCCCCGATCTCCATGGACTACATCGCCTTCGACCCGGCGACCCGCTTCGTCTGGGTACCCGCAGGGAACACGGGCACGGTGATCGTCATCGACACCGCTGGCGGCCCGATCAAACAGATCCCCGGGTTCCCCACGGCGGAGATGGGAACCGGGGAGCACAAGCGCGTGGTCGGTCCGAGCTCGGTCACCGCAGGCGCGGGATCGGTCTACGTCGGGAATCGCGCGGATTCCACGGTCTGCGCGTTCGACGCAAGGACGCTGGCGCGCGGCAGCTGCCGTCACCTCGATTCGATGCCCGACGGGCTGGCCTACGTCGCGACCACGAAGGAGGTATGGGTCACGACGCCACGCGACCGGTCGCTCGTCGTCCTCGACGCGGTCACGACCGCCGTGAAGGCGAAGCTGACCTTCGACGGGGATCCCGAAGGGTTCGCGGTCGACGCGCGGCGCGGCCGCTTCCATACGAATCTGGAAGACAAGGACCGAACGCTGGCGATCGATCTCGAGACGCACAAGACCGTCGCGACATGGGAGCCGAAGTGCGGCGAGGGAGGTCCACACGGTCTCCGGGTCGACTCCGAGACCGGTCACCTCTTCGTCGCCTGCAGCGCGCGTGCAGAGGTGCTGGATGCGGCGCACGACGGCGCCATCCTGTCGTCGATCGAGACGGGAGATGGAGTGGACGACCTGGATTACGCACAAGCGACGCACTTGCTGTACGTCGCTGCAGCCAAGGCGGGAACGCTCACCATCGCCCGTGATGATTCCAAGGGCAAGCTGTCTCTCGTCGGGACGGTGGCGACGGTCGTCGGCGCGCGCAATCCGGCCGTCACCGACAAGGGGGTCGTGTACCTCGCTCATTCCGCGTCGAGCGGCCTCAGAGATCTCGTCGTTGCGACGCCGCCGCCTTGAAACCTACAACGCGAGAACCATGTGGATGTCTTCCGGCTCGAGCGCGAACTGCTCCGGGTCGGGCTCGGCGGTCGGCACGAACCCGAAGCGCCGATAGAATCCGACCGCCGAGCCGGTCGGCGTGGCCGACACGTAGAGACGTCGCGCACCGTCCGCGCGCGCGAGCCGCGCGACCTCGTGCGTGAGTCGCGAGGCGACCCCCTTCCGCCGCGCGCCCCGGCTGACGTGGAGCAGCGCCAGCTGGCCCATGTCCTCGGCGAGCCGCGGCCGGTAGATCGCGAGACCGGAGAGCGTCGGGCCGGCGAACTCGCCGAGCAGCGTTCCGCCGCGCTCGAGCACCGGCAGCCACTGGTCGACCAGCCGCTGCACGCTGTGCGCGCCGCGCCCTTCGCGCGACCAGGGCGGAACGTGATCGTCGATCGCCCGCTCCTCGAGCACCCCCCCGCGGAACGTGTAGAGCCGGGTGACGTGCTCGGAGCGGTCGATCTCGCCGAGCCGAGCGAGGTCCGCTGCGGGCAGCCGGCGGACCTCGCTCACGCGCTCTCACCGAGCAGGAAGGGGCGGACGAGCGCCGCGAACTCGGCCGGCCGGGTCGCGTGGACGAGGTGCCCCGCGCCTTCGATGGTGCGGAGCCGCGCGCGCGGGATCCTGCGCGCCACCTCCACGAGGCTGTCCTGCGGAATCGGGCTCGTCGCGCCGCCCCCGATGATCAACGTGCGGGCGCGGATGGCCGAGAGCTCCTCCCAGTACTTCGGGTCAGGCGCGTTCAGCTGGCGGACGATCGCACGCGCGAGCGGCCAGTCGAACGGCACCGGGCCCGGCGGCTCGGCCGGCGGCTCGGGAAGGCTCGCACCGCGCGGCGGCGGCGTGTCTTCGATGACGAGCGCCTCGACGCGCTCGGGCCAGCGCTGCGCGACCAGGAACCCGACCGTCCCGCCCATCGAGTGACCGATCAGCGAGAACCGCACGAGCCCGACGCGATCCGCGAGCGCGGCGACGTCATCGCGCATTTCCTCGAACGAGTACACGGGCGCGCGTGCCGAGCGCCCGTGACCGCGCTGATCGAGAGCGATGGTGCGGAAGCGATCCGAGAGTGCGCGCGCGACCTCGTCCCAGCCGTCGGCGTCGCCGCCGAGGTGGTGGAGCAGGACGACCGCGGGCTGCCGCGGATCGCCAGCCTCGCGGATGCGAAACCGCAGGCCGCGGAGCTCGACGATCCGGTCCTCGATCTCCGACGCAGGCATCAGTCGGCCGCGGAGCGTCCGATCGCGTCCGCGAGCACCTCGGGGTCATCCGGCTCAGGTGTCCTCCGGCGGCGGGACCAGCGCCCCAGAGCGACGGCCGACCAGACCGCCTCGACGACGCCGAACGGCCAGGCGCCTTGCAGGAATCCATAGATGGATCCCAGGCCGCATGCCCCTGCGAAGCCCAGCACGTACCACGGCGAGCGCGATTCCAGGGCGTAGCACACCAGCATGAGGCTGACCGAGACGAGGCCGAACAGTGTGAGCGCATTCATCCCGGCAAGATACAACCGAGAAGCCTGCGCACTACCCACGGGTGTTCGCCCTGGCGCGCCCGGAGGGACTCGAACCCCCAACCCTCTGATCCGAAGTCAGATGCTCTATCCATTGAGCTACGGGCGCGAGGCGGAGCATTCTAGGGACTCTCGGATGCCTTCGCTGCGGCGATGCGCTCGAGCACGCGCAGATCGCCCGCGAGCGGCTCCTCGCTGCGCGGCCAGTGCACGACGAGGTCGGTGAAGCCGAGGTGCGCATAGCGGCCCTGCGCGTCGTCGAAGGCGGTCACCGACTCGAGCGCGCGGTCGGCGAACCCGACCAGCGCGAGCTTGGCCAAGGTCGCGGGATCGCGGCCCTCTGCGCGACACGCTTCGGCCAGCCGCGCGAGATCGCTCGCGTCGGCCCTGCGGCGATCGACGCAAACCCAGGTCTCCGCGAAGCGCGCGGCCAGCCGCATGCCGCGCGGGCCGGTAGCGGCGATCGCGAACGGGAGCCGCGGCTCTTGCACGCAGCCGGGGATCGCGCGCGCCTCGTGCGCCGAGTACCAGGTGCCCGAGCTCGTGGTCGCGCGCTCGCGCAGCAGCCGGTCGAGCAAAGTCACGAACTCCTCGAAGCGCGCGGTGCGCTCGCGCGGCGACCAGGCCGGCCCACCCAGAGCGGTGGAGTCGAAGCCGCTCCCACCTGCGCCCAAGCCCGCAGTGACTCGTCCCCCGCTGACGTCGTCGAGCGTCATCAGCTCCTTTGCGAACGGCACCGGATGGCGGAAGTTCGGGGAGGCGACCAGCGTTCCGAGGCGAATGCGGCTCGTCACTCCTGCCGCCGCAGTCAGCGTGGGGATGGCCCCGAACCACGGTCCTTCGCGCAGGCCGCGCCAGGTGAGGTGGTCGTAGGTCCAGGCGTGGTCGAAGCCGAGCTCCTCGGCCCGGCGCCAGCGCTCGCTCGCCACCCTCCAGCGCGCGTCCGGCAGGATCAGCACCCCGAGCCTCACGGCGCACGAGTCTACGCGAGCCGTGCGTGCCGTTGAGCGCGGGCCGCGAAGATCCGATCATACCGGCGCATGGATCTGCCGCTCCCGCTGGCGCTGCGGTCGCTCTCCGACGAGGTGAACGACCGGCTGGCGCGCATTCCCACCCAGATGAACGAGTACGGCTTCGACCCGTTCGGGGCGAGCCTCGAGTTCGCGCGGCGGCTGGGGGGCGTGGCGGCCTTCCTGTACCGCTACTACTTCCGGGTGGAGACGCACGGCATCGAGAAGGTGCCCGACGGGCGGGTGCTGCTGGTCGCGAACCACGCGGGCAACACGCTGCCGATGGACGGCGCGATGCTGGCGGTGTCGATGCTGCTCGACGCCGAGCCGCCGCGCTTCGTGCGCGCGATGGCAGAGTTCTACCTGCCGCAGATCCCCTGGTGGAGCGAGCTGATCCACCGCGGGGGCGCGGTGGTCGGCACGCCGGAGAACGCCGCGCGGCTGCTCGAGCGCGAAGAGGCGATCATGGTCTTCCCCGAGGGCTCGCGCGGCTTCATCAAGCCGTTCCGCGAGCGCTACAAGCTGCAGCGCTTCGGCACCGGCTTCGCGCGGCTCGCGCTCGCGACCCGCACGCCGGTCGTGCCGGTGGGCATCGTCGGGTCGGAGGAGCAGAGCCCGGGGCTGGTCGATGCAAAGCCGCTGGCGCGCTGGATCGGCGCGCCGGCCTTTCCAGTCACCTGGTTCTTCCCCTGGCTCGGGCTGCTCGGCTTCCTGCCGCTGCCCGTGAAGTACCGGCTGCACTTCGGCGATCCGATCCGCCTCGAGGGCGACGCGAACGACGACGACGGCGCGATCGGCCGGCAGGTCGGCCGTGTGAAGGACGAGATCGCGCTGCTCGTCGAGGAAGGTCTCGCGCAGCGCGAGGGCTGGTTTCGATGAAGGAGCTCGAGCCGGTCGTCTGGCTGATCGTGTTCATCGTCTCGGTCACCACTCACGAGGCCGCGCACGCCTGGGTGGCATATCTCGGCGGCGACCGCACGGCGTATCTCGGCGGGCAGGTGAGCCTGAACCCGCTGCCGCACATGCGCCGCGAGCCGTTCGGCATGGTGATCCTGCCGATCCTGGGCGTGATCGCGAACGGCTTCCCGATCGGCTGGGCGAGCACGCCGTTCGACCCGCGCTGGGAGGCGCGCTATCCGCGGCGCGCGGCCTGGATGGCGGCGGCGGGCCCGGCTGCGAACCTGGCGCTGGCCGCACTGTCGCTCCTGATCCTGAAGGTCGGCCTCGGCGAAGGCTTCTTCCACGTGCCGCTGCGCGTGAACGCGGCGCGGATGGTGGTCGGGCACGTCGACTGGGTCGACGGCCTCGGCCGCTTCCTGTCGATGATGCTCTCGCTCAACACCATCCTGTGTCTGTTCAACCTGATCCCATTCCCGCCGCTCGACGGCGCCAGCGCCTTCACGCTGCTGCTGCCCGAGAACGCGGGGCTGCGCTTCCGGCAGGCGCTGCGCCGGCCAGGTATCGGGATCGTGGGGCTGCTCGCAGTCTGGTACGGCTTCGGCCAGGTGGTGGGGCCGGTGATGCACGAGCTCTACCGGCTGGTGGTGAGCTAGCTGCCCGTCGCGCGCGCGAGCGCCAGCGAGCTCGCGCGCTCGTCCCAGTTGGACTGGAGCCGGCCGAACGGGCCGTGCGGACCGCCGGGCGAGAGCGCGCCGAAGCCCTGCACCACGAGCTCGCCCAGCAGCGGCGTGCGCGCGAGGCGCAGCGACGCGGGGCTCGCGTGCGGGCCGTCCGCGCTGATCGCCGTGCTCCGCACGCGCTGGGGCGCGAGCTTCGCCAGTGCCTCCGCAACCACGGCGCTCGAGGGCGACGCGATGATCTGCGCGTCGCGCACGTCGAGCTGCACCAGGAGCGCGCCGAGGTCGGCGGCGTGCGCGTCGACCGCGTAGCGCGGGAGCACGTCCGGCTTCTCCGACAGGCCGAAACCCACGAGGTCGGGCGCGATCACGCGGGTCCCGGGCGCGCGACGCGAGAGCAGCTCCGCGCACTCCAGCGACCAGCTGCCGTTCCCGTGCAGGCACAGCGTCACCGGGCCGGAGCCCTCGTCGACGTAGTGCATGCGACCGTGGGGCGTGAGCGCGAAGCGGTGCTCGAACGGATACTGCTTCGCGAGCCCGAGCCGGCCGAGCACGGCGTCGGCCTCTTCGGGGCTGCGGGGCTCGGTGGGAACTCCCGTCTTCGCCGAAGCGACGGCGTAGACCCCGAGCCCGAGCGCATACACGAGCAGGGCTACACCGAGCAGTGCCGCGGCGGTGATCGCGACCCAACGCATCCCGGCGAGCTTACCGCAAGTCGGGGCGTTTCAGCCGGCCGGAACGATCTCCACGTCCAGGCCACCGCCCTTGGCAGTGACACGGGCCTTCGACCCCTCGTTCGCGCTGCCCGAGAGCAGCGCGCGCGCGAGCCGCGTCTCCACCTCGCGCTGGATGAAGCGGCGCAGCGGGCGCGCCCCGAACACCGGGTCGAAGCCCTCGCGCGCGATCAGCTCCACCGCGGAGTCGTCGAGCTCGAGCGTGACCTTGCGCTCGGCCAGGCGGCCGCGCAGCTGGTTCACGAGCAGGCCGACGATCTTCTTGATCTCGTCGAGCGTCAGCGGCTTGAACAGGATCACGTCGTCGACGCGGTTCAGGAACTCGGGCCGGAAGTGGGCGCGCAGCTCCTTGAACACCGAGTCGCGCACCACCGGCTCGATCTCGCCGCGCGAGTTCAAGCCCTCGAGCAGCAGCGGCGAGCCGATGTTGCTGGTCATGATCACCACGGTGTTGCGGAAGTTCACCGTGCGCCCGTGCGAGTCGGTGAGCCGGCCGTCGTCGAGCAGCTGCAGCAGTACGTTGAATACGTCGTGGTGCGCCTTCTCGATCTCGTCGAACAGCACCACCGAGTACGGGCGGCGGCGCACGGCCTCGGTCAGCTGGCCGCCCTCGTCGTAGCCGACGTAGCCGGGCGGCGCGCCGATCAGCCGCGAGACCGCGTGCTTCTCCATGTACTCCGACATGTCGATCCGCACGATGTTCTCTTCCGAGTCGAACAGCGCCGCGGCGAGCGACTTGGCCAGCTCGGTCTTGCCCACGCCGGTCGGCCCCAGGAAGATGAACGAGCCGATCGGGCGGCGCGGGTCCTGCACGCCGGCGCGCGAGCGCAGGATCGCGTCGGCCACTCCCTGCACGGCCTCGTCCTGGCCGATCACGCGCTGGTGCAGCACCTGGTCCAGGTGGAGCAGCTTTTCGCGCTCGGTCTCGACCAGCTTCGCCACCGGGATGCGCGTCCAGCGCGAGACGATCTCGGCGATCTCCGCCTCGGTCACCTCTTCGCGCAGGAGGCGCTTCCCGCCGCTCGACTTCTCTAGCTTGGCGATCTCGGCCGAGAGCTGCGACTGGAGCTTGGGCAGCTCGCCGTGGCGCAGCTCGGCCACCCGGTTCAGGTCATAGGCGCGCTCGGCGGCCTCGATCTCGTGGTTCACCTTCTCGATCTGCGCGCGGATGCCCTGCAGCTTCGAGAGCTCCGCCTTCTCGGCGTCCCACTGCGCCTTCAACGCGTCGCGCTGCTCGCGGTCCTCGGCCAGGTCGCGGCGCAGGTCCTCGAGCCGCGTCTTCGAGCCGGGGTCGGTCTCCTTCTGCAGCGCCTTCTCCTCGATCTCGAGCTGCAGCACCCGCCGGTTCACCTGGTCGAGCTCGCTCGGCATGGAGTCGATCTCGGTGCGGATGGTGGCGCACGCCTCGTCGACCAGGTCGATCGCCTTGTCGGGCAGGAAGCGGTCGCTGATGTAGCGGTCGGAGAGCTGCGCTGCGGCGACCAGCGCGCCGTCCTGGATGCGCACGCCGTGGTGCACCTCGAAGCGCTCGCGCAGCCCGCGCAGGATCGAGACCGTGTCCTCGACGCTCGGCGGCTCGACCATCACCGCCTGGAAGCGGCGCTCGAGTGCGGCGTCCTTCTCGATGTGCTTGCGGTACTCGTCGAGCGTCGTGGCGCCGATGCAGTGCAGCTCGCCGCGCGCGAGCATCGGCTTCAGCATGTTGCCGGCGTCCATCGCGCCTTCGGCCGCGCCGGCGCCGACGATCGTGTGCAGCTCGTCGATGAAGAGGATGACCTGGCCCTGGCTGTCGGTGACTTCCTTCAGCACGGCCTTGAGCCGCTCCTCGAACTCGCCACGGTACTTGGCGCCCGCGACGAGGGCGGCGAGGTCCAACGCGATGACCTTCTTGTCCTTCAGGCCCTCGGGCACGTCGCCGCGCACGATGCGCTGGGCGAGGCCTTCGACGATCGCCGTCTTGCCCACGCCGGGCTCGCCGATCAGCACGGGGTTGTTCTTGGTCCGGCGCGACAGGATGCGCACGGTGCGCAGGATCTCCTGGTCGCGGCCGATGACCGGGTCGAGCTTCTGGTCGCGCGCGGCCTTCACCAGGTCGCGGCCGTACTTCTCGAGCGCCTCGTAGGTGCCTTCGGGATCGGCGCTGGTCACGCGCTGCCCGCCGCGCACCTCCTGCAGTGCCTTCAGCACGCGGTCGGCGTCGATGCGGAACTCGGCGAATACGCGCCCGACGCCGCTCTGCGCCGGCTCGCCCGCGAGCGCGAGCAACAGGTGCTCGACCGAGACGTACTCGTCCTTGAACTGCTTCGCGGCCTCCGCCGCGCGCACGAAGACCTGCTCCAGCCTCTGCGTCACGTAGACCTTGCCGGCCTCGCGGCCCGGGCCGGAGACGCGCGGCCGCCGCTCGAGCTCCTTCTCCAGGCGCTGGCCGAGCGAATCCAACGGCACGCCCATCTTCTCGAACAGCCGGGGCGCGAGTCCCCCTTCCTGGCGCAACAGCGCGGCAAGCAGGTGCTCGGCGTCGACCTCGGTGTGGCCGTACTGCGAGGCGATGGCCTGGGCCGACGCGACGGCCTCGCGGCTCTTCAGGGTGAGCTTCTCCACGTCCATGACCCCGAAGGAAAGCACCGGAGGGGCCCTGTCAACGGCGTCTGCAGAACATGGAAAGCGAGGCGAGGGCCGTCCCGAGCCGAGCTAGCAAGCGGCGAAGCCGCGCGCAGTGAGCCGAAGGCGAACGAAGTGGCGACGAGGGGGGGATGGTCTAAGATGGGCCCGCGCCGGCCCTTTCCGGGCTTTCGCGCACGGTGGATGTAGCTCAGCCGGTAGAGCAGCGGACTGTGGCTCCGCTGGT
>Ga0306920_100003428_pt1 | contig 20114 bp, 15 predicted proteins | sample flu12Cox44000170_FD_204666 | JGI IMG/M metagenome (GOLD analysis project Ga0306920, IMG submission 204666) | Lab enrichment of tropical soil microbial communities from Luquillo Experimental Forest, Puerto Rico - flux4day.12C.oxic.44.000.170 (v2)... | ecosystem: Environmental > Terrestrial >... | reverse complement strand
CCCTTTACCATGACTTTGCAACCATGTAGCGCGGCGGGAACGGTAAATTGTTCGGGTGAACCTCATCCGTGCCTTCACCGAACACCCCGCATCAGTCGGTGAGAGCTACACCCAGCACCTCTTCCGGGCGTTCTATTTCGGCATACGCATGGTATTCGCCGGAATTGCCTGTCTGGTGCACGGTGTGTTGCCGTTTCTGTTCGTTCGCACCGGCAGTCGTGCCATCGCCGAGCTCAATGACCGCATGGTCGTGAACCGGCACATCGGGCTGCCCGCGATTTCCGCCGACAAGCGGCTGCCGCTGTAACCGTGCTCGGCCTGCGACGGGCGCTCGCTCCCGGTTGGGCGGCAGTGCGTCAGGCAGCGCCCGGTCTTGCGCTCGCGGTGGCGCTCGCCGCGGCCGCCCGCGGCGTAGCGCAGGCGCTCGCGGTCGGCGCCGTCGGATTGCCGAAATTTCCCCTGAGCCCTGTCATGTGCGCCGTGGTGCTCGGCATGGCGTGGCGCAACAGCCTCGGTGTGCCCGCGTGGGCCAAACGCGGACTCGACTGGACGATGCATCGCCTGCTGCGCGTCGGCATTGCGCTGGTCGGGCTACGCCTGACACTCGCAGGGGCCACGGCGATTGCGGCCACCGCGGTGCCCGTGGCGCTCAGCTGCCTCGCGGTGGCACTCGTTGCCGGGCTGTTCATCGCACGGGCGCTGGCGGTGCCACGCCGCCTCGGGCTGCTGCTCGCGATCGGCACGGCGGTGTGCGGCTGCACGGCGGTGGTGGCCGTGTCGCCGGTCATTCGGGCGCGCCACGCGGAGACCGCCTTCGCGGTGACCTGCGTGGTGCTCTTCGGCTGCATCGCGATGCTCGGCTATCCGTGGGTGGCCGGTCACTTCCTCGGCGCCTCGCCGGTGCACGCCGGGATCTTTCTCGGTACTGCGATCCACGACACCTCGCAGGTGATCGGTGCGGCTCTCATCTATTCACAGCAGGCGGGCGCTCCGGCGGCGCTGGCGGCCGCGAGCGTCGCGAAGCTGCTGCGCAATCTCTCGATCGCCGTGCTGCTGCCCGCCGCGGCCTGGCTGGTGCGCCGCCAGGAAGCGAGCGACGGCGCAGCGCCGCCGCAGGACCCTGGCGGCATCGCCGGCGGGGCGCGCCGCCCGCCGCTCGTGCCTTTTTTCGTGCTCGCGTTCATCGGTTTCATCCTGGTGCGCACCGCGGGCGATGCGCTCTACGGTGCCGCGACGCCGCTCTGGTCGGCGCTCACCAACACCGGTTACACCGCCTCGGACATGTTCCTCACCTGCGGCATGAGCGCCGTCGGACTGTCGGTGTCCTTTACCGACATGTGGCGCATAGGCTGGCGCCCGCTCGCCGCGGGTTTCGTGGTCGCAACGCTGGTGGGTTCCTGCAGCCTGCTGCTCACCTGCGGCATGACGCGCTGGTGAGCTGAGGCGTCGGCTGACGCTGCACGCGCAGCGCGCGGCCAAGCTACACTCACGGTGCGCGCAGGTGCGCCGGGAGAAACGTGGCGATGGCGAAAGCACGATCGAAGACATCACGGCGTGCGGCCGAAGAGGCGGTGCGCACGCTGCTCGCCTGGGCGGGCGAGGATCCGCGGCGTGAGGGATTGCTCGACACCCCGCAACGCGTGGTCGACGCGTATCGCGACTGGTTCTCCGGCTACCAGATCGATCCGGCCGCCTATCTGCGCCGCACCTTCGAGGAGGTGGGCGGCTACGACGAGATGATCGTGCTACGCGACATCTCCTTCGAGTCGCACTGCGAGCATCACATGGCGCCGATCATCGGCCGCGTTCACATCGGCTACCTGCCCGCCGACAAGGTGGTCGGCATCAGCAAGCTGGTGCGGGTAGTTGATGGCTACGCGCGGCGCTTCCAGGTGCAGGAAAAGCTCACCGCCCAGATCGCCGACTGCATCACGCAGGTGCTGCGGCCGAGGGGAGTGGGCGTGGTGGTGGATGCCGTGCACCAGTGCATGACCACCCGCGGAGTGCACAAGCGCGGGGTCTCCATGGTTACGAGCCGCATGACCGGCACTTTTCGCAGCGACGCGCGCACCCGCACCGAGTTCCTGACCTTCATCGGCATCGCGCACCCGCACGAGGTATAGACGCGAGGCCGGATCAAGCCCAGCGATTGGCATTCTTCGGGAAACCGGGGCGCTGTACCCGCACCACGCAGAAACGCTGCCCCGTGGGCGCCTGCATGACGACCCAGCGCTCCAAGCGCTCGGACACGCGGGCGCCGAGCTTCTCCAGGCGCGCCACCTCGGCGGGTATGTCATCGGTTTCGATGTCGATGTGGACGCGACTCTCGTGGTCCACGCGTTGGATCTGCACCAGCGGCTCATCGGGTGGGGTCTCGAGCATGCGGTAGTTGCCGCGCGTGCCGGGATGCTGTGGATCCACCGCTCGACCCAGCGCCTCCGCCCAGAAACGGGCGGCTTCGTCGATGTTGGCGACCCGGCAGTCGATCAACAGGGCGCAGAGACGGGAATGATGCATGGCGCTTCTCCGTTGAATGGTCAGATGAGCGCTGCGAGCGGCGTCCACCGCTGCGCGCGCCGTGCGAGGCGCTGCGTCGCGTCCTCGGAGCCATAATCGGCCGCGACGGCGAGCGGCAACTCCGCGGGAAGCGGTGTCAGGGCGCGCGTATTGACGATGCCGAAGGCGCCGCGAGCGGTCTGCGCCTGAGCGCCGAGGTAGACCCCGCACGCGCGGCACACGAGGAAATCTGCGGTCGCGAGGCCGAAGCGATAGCGCTGCACACTCGCCTTCTGCCTGACATGGAAGCTGAGCCGGCCCGAGGGATCGGAAGTGGTCGCGGCCGCGTGGGCGCGACAGAACCCGCACTGGCAGGCGCGCACGCTCCAGCGGGCGGGCGGCACTGCCGTCTGATAGGCGAACGAGAGCGCTCCGCAATGACAGCAACCCTCGAAGGTGCGCACGGCACGCGGCCTACGCGGTGGCGGCGGCGTCGCTGCGCGCCGCGCGCTTGCGCTCCTGCTCCTTGAGGAAGCGCTTGCGGATGCGGATCGAGGCGGGTGTCACCTCGACGAGCTCGTCGTCGGCGATGAATTCCACCGCGTATTCGAGCGTCAGCTGTATGGGAGGCGTCAGCAGAATGGCCTCGTCCTTGCCCGCGGCACGGATGTTGGTGAGCTTCTTGGTCCTGATCGGATTGACCACCAGGTCGTTGTCGCGGTTGTGAATGCCGATGATCATGCCCTCGTAGAGCTTCTCGCCCGGTCCGACGAACAACCGTCCGCGTTCCTGCAGGTTGAACAGTGCATAGGCCACCGCCTCGCCGTTCTCGTTGCTCACCAGCACGCCGTTGTGCCGTTCGGGGATCTCGCCGGTCACCCCGGAGAAACCATCGAAAATGTGACTCATGAGGCCGGTGCCGCGGGTGAGGGTGAGGAACTCCCCCTGGAAGCCGATCAGGCCGCGCGCCGGCACGCGATACTCGAGCCGCACGCGGCCCTGCGCATCGTGGCTCATATGGACGAGCTCGGCGCGGCGCTCGCCGAGCGCGGCCATGACCGCGCCCTGATGCGAGTCCTCGACATCGATCGTGAGCGCCTCGTAAGGCTCGTGCACCTCGCCGTTCACGATCCGCGTGAGCACTTGCGGGCGCGATACCGCGAGCTCGTAGCCCTCGCGACGCATGTTCTCGATGAGTATGGTGAGGTGCAGCTCGCCGCGCCCGGAGACGCGCAGCACATCGGTCTCGTCGGTGTCCTCGACCCGCAGTGCCACGTTGCTCTGCAGCTCGCGGTACAGACGCTCGCGCAGCTGCCGGCTGGTGACGAATTTGCCTTCGCGGCCGGCGAGCGGCGAGGTATTCACCTGGAAGTTCATGGCGAGGGTCGGCTCATCGACGCTGATCGGCGGCAGGCCGTAAGGATGCTCGGCATCGCACAGCGTGAGCCCGATGTTGACCTCATCGATGCCGGTGACTGCGACGATGTCGCCGGCAGCGGCCTCATCGACCGGCTGACGCTCGAGCCCCGTGAAGGTGAGCACCTGTCCGACCCTGGCGGTGCCCCGATCCTCGCTACCGAAGCGCAGCGCCACGTTCTGACCCGGGCGCAGCGCGCCGCAGCGGATGCGGCCGATGCCGATGCGACCGACGTACGAGTTGTAATCGAGCGTCGAGATCTGCAGCTGCAGCGGGCGGTCGGCGTGCGCCGCCGGCGGCGGCACGTGGGTGAGGATCGCCTCGAACAGCGCCGACATGTCCGGGCGGCGCTCGGTGTAGTCGGTGCTCGCCCAGCCCTGCAGCGCCGAGGCGTAGATGACCGGGAAGTCCAGCTGCGCGTCGCTCGCGCCGAGCTTGTCGAACAGGTCGAAGGTCTGGTCGATCACCCAGGCGGGGCGGCTGCCCGGGCGGTCGATCTTGTTGACTACGACGATCGCCTTCAGTCCCTGCGCCAGCGCCTTGCGCGTCACGAAGCGCGTCTGCGGCATCGGCCCTTCGACCGCATCCACCAGCAATAGCACGCCATCGACCATCGACAGCACACGCTCGACCTCGCCGCCGAAATCGGCGTGACCGGGCGTGTCGACGATGTTGATGCGCGTACCACCGTATTCGATGGCACAGTTCTTCGCGAGGATGGTAATGCCACGCTCGCGCTCGATATCGTTGGAATCCATGATGCGCTCGCCGAGCCGCTCGTGGGCCGCGAACGTGCCGGACTGCTTCAGCAGACAGTCGACCAGCGTGGTCTTGCCGTGGTCGACGTGCGCGATGATGGCGATGTTACGGATCGGGCGATTCATGAGCGGCGGGAACCGCAGCGGCGCCCACCGTGAAAAAAAGGGTGCGCAGGGTAGCAGATTCCCGCCGCGGCCGCCTCCCGGCGCCGCCGGGCTGTACGGGCGGCAGCGCACGCCGCCGCGCCCCGCGGGACCTCAGGTCGGGCGCACGCCCATGCCGATGCGCAGTGCCGCCACTGCCACGCGCACCTCGATGAAGAAGGCGACGTAGGCCGCGCTCAGGCACACCATGGAGCCGACGAACAGCAGCGCGATCAGCGCGGCGAGCTCGGAGCCGAGGAACGCGTTGGCGAACAGCGTCACCACCACGAGCGCGACCAACAGCGCCGCGATCGTGGAGAGCGAGATTGCGACGTTGATGTAGTGCGCGCGCCGGGCGAGCACCGCCAGATCCTGGCGCACATGTGGGGCCTCGCCGGGATGGCCTGCGAGCTGCTCCTCGAGTACCCGTGCCCGATCGACGATACGCGAGAGGCGATTGGTCAGCACTCCGAGCGTCGCCGCCACGCCGGACAGCAGGAACACCGGCGCAACCGATGACTGGATGAGATGGGCGATATCAATCACGTGGCACCGTTGGTCTTGTCGAGCCGGGCCGCGCGGCGAGCCGTGCAGGCGTGCTTTTGTACCATAAACCGCGGCGCCGGCAGCTGCTGCGACGTACGCACCCCCAAGGTGTGCGGTTGCGGCTGGCGCTCCCCTTGTTGTACGATCGTTCAACAAGGTTCCATCTGCCTGGATCTGCCCATGAATGCCGCCGTGCTCCGCCGCAGCGCGCCTGCCGCGCCCGCCGAGGCCGAGGGACACAGTCTGCCCGCGTGGATCTACCGCGACCCGGAGTTCTTCGAGCGCGAGCGGCAAGCGATCTTTCGCCACAGCTGGCAGCTGGTCTGTCACCTGAGCGATGTGCCGCGCCCCGGGGACTTTCACACCTTCGACTTCCTCGGCGAGTCGCTCGTGGTGGTGCGCGCCGAAGAGGGCGTGCGCGCGTTTCACAACGTCTGCCGGCACCGCGCCGCGCGCCTGCTCGATGGCCCACGCGGCTCGTGCGGGCGGCGCATCACCTGTCCGTACCACGCCTGGACGTACGCGCTCGATGGGCGTCTGATCGGTGTGCCGCAGCGCGAGGCCTTCACGGGGCTGGAACCGGCGCGCCACGGGCTGGTCGCCCTCGAGCACGAGGTCTTCATGGGGTTCGTGTTCGTGCGACTCGCGCCGGGCCTGCCGAGCGTGCGCGAGATGGCCGCCCCCTATGCCGCGGAGATGGCCGCCTATCGCCTGGAAGAGCTCGTTCCGTTCGGGCGCACGAACCTGCGGCCCCGGGCGGTGAACTGGAAGAACGTCGCCGACAACTTCTCCGATGGCCTGCACATCAACGTGGCGCACCCCGGCCTCGCGCGCCTCTTCGGCCGCGGCTATGGCATCGAGGCGCATGCGTGGATCGACAAGATGTGGGGAGTGCTGCGCGATACGCCCTCCCGCAACTGGTCCGAGCGGGCCTATCAGCGGCTGTTGCCGCCCGTGCCGCACCTGCCGCCCGAGCGGCAGCGGCTGTGGATTTACTTCAAGCTCTGGCCGAACATTGCTTTCGACATCTATCCTGACCAGGTCGATTTCATGCAGTTCGTGCCGGTGTCAGCGACCGAGACACTGATCCGCGAGGTGGTGTACGTTCATGCGGATGCGCGCCGCGAGATGCGTGCGGCGCGCTATCTCAACTGGCGTGTCAATCGGCGCGTCAGCCTCGAGGACAAGGCGCTGATCGAGCGCGTGCAGGCGGGAATGGCCTCGAGCAGCTACTCTTCAGGACCGCTCAGCGAGGGCGAGGTGTGCCTGCGCAGCTTCGCCCGCCGCATGCGCGCGCTGATTCCCGAGAGCGCCCTGCCGCAACCCCCCGGCCGCGGCTGGAGTCATGGCTGAGGGCACGGGCGCTGGCGCACGATGCGACGCGCTGATCATCGGCGGCGGTCACAACGGCCTGGTGTGCGCGGCGTATCTCGCCGCCGCCGGGCTCAAGGTGACCGTGCTCGAGCGGCGCGCCGTCGTCGGCGGTGCGGCGGTTACCGAGGAGTTTCACCCCGGATTTCGTAACTCGGTCGCCGCGTACACGGTCTCGCTTCTCAACCCCAAGGTCATTCGGGATCTCGACCTGGCGCGCCACGGGTTGCGCATCGTCGAGCGGCGCTGTGCCAACTTCCTGCCGACCGCGGATGGCGGCTACCTCATCACCGGCGCCGGGCGTACCGAGGCGGAGGTCGCGCGCTTCTCGCGGCGCGACGCGGCACGCATCGCCGACTACGGCGCGCAGCTCGATGCAATCGCGGACGTGCTGCGGGACCTGGTGCTCACCACACCCCCGAACGCGCTCGAGGGCGGTTGGAGCGCTGCGCTCCCGGAGCTGGTGCGTGCCGCCCGCGTCGCGGGGCGACTGCGGCGGCTCGACATGAGGCTGCGGCGCGAGCTGCTCGCGCTCTTTGCCATGTCGGCGGGCGATTACCTCGACAACTGGTTCGAGAGCGACCCGATCAAGGCGGCCTACGGCTTCGATGGCATCGTCGGCAACTATGCGAGTCCCTACTCGCCCGGCTCCGCCTACTACCTGCTGCATCACGTGTTCGGCGAGGTGAACGGCAAACACGGCGCATGGGGACACGCCATCGGTGGCATGGGCGCCATCACCCAGGCCATGGCGCGGGCGGCACGCGAGCGCGGGGTGCTCATCCGTCTCGCCACGCCGGTGCGCGAAGTGCTGGTGGAGGGCGAGCGCGCGGTGGGAGTGGTCACCGAGACGGGGGAAACGCTGCGCGCTGCCGCAGTGATCTCCAACCTCAACCCCAGACTCCTGTATCTCAATATGTTCGCGCCCGCGGCGCTGCCGCCGGAGGTGCGCGAGCACATGAGCCACTGGCGTTGCGGCTCGGGGACCTTCCGCATGAACGTCGCGCTCGCAGAGCTGCCGGATTTCACCTGCCTGCCCGGCAAGGCGAGCGCCGATCATCACACTTCGGGCATCATCCTCGCACCGACGCTCGGCTACATGGAGCAGGCCTATTTCGACGCACGCTCCTTCGGCTGGTCGCGCCGTCCGATCGTGGAGCTGGTGATTCCCTCGACCCTCGATGACACGCTCGCGCCCCCCGGACAGCATGTCGCGAGTCTGTTCTGCCAGCACGCCGCGCCGCAGCTGCCCGACGGCGCCTCCTGGGACACGCATCGCGAGGCCGTCGCGGACCTCATGGTCGACACCGTGAATGCCTACGCGCCCAACTTCAAGGCGGCGGTGCTCGGCCGCCAGATCATGAGCCCGCTCGACCTCGAGCGCACCTTCGGTCTGCTCGGCGGGGACATCTCGCACGGCGCGATGAGCCTCGATCAGCTGTTTTCGGCCCGTCCGATGCTCGGCTACGGCGACTACCGCGGACCGCTGCGCGGCTTGTACATGTGCAGCGCCGGCACGCATCCCGGTGGCGGAGTCACCGGCGCGCCGGGGCACAATGCGGCGCGCGAGGTGCTCGCCGACTTCCGCCGCGGCCGGCTGCGGCGTGTCTCCTGAATGCCCCGGTCTGCGGCCAAACCGCGCTTCGCGCGCAAGCCCCCGGAGGTGCGCCGGCAGGCGCTCATCGACGCCACCATCGAGTGCCTCAAGCGCTACGGACACGAGGGGCTCTCGATCCGCACCATCAGCGCGCAGGCGGGTGTGTCGGTAGGGCTCATCAACCATCACTTTCCGAACAAGGACGAGCTGGTCGCGGCCGCCTACCGCTACATCAACGCCGAACTCATCGCCGGGATGCAGGCCGCCGTGGCACGCGCCGGGAATTCACCGCGGGCGCGCATGCGCGCCTTCCTCGAGGCCTGGTTCTCGGCGCCAAGTCTCGACGCCGATGCGCTTGCCGTGTGGGTGGTGTTCTGGGGGCTGTATCGGCATTCGCGCCTGATACAACGTGCTCACCGCGAAACCTACCAGGGCTATGTCGGCCTGCTGCGCGGCATGCTGGCGGAGCTCCTGCCGCAGGCGCGCGCCTCACGCTCACGCGGGCGCCGCGCCGCTCGTAGCGCCGGCGTCCAGCCGGTGGATCTACGGCTCGCCGCCATCGGTTTCACTGCGCTCCTCGATGGCCTGTGGCTCGAGTGGTGCCTCGAGCCCGGCACCTTCCGCCCGGCGGAGGCGGTGGAGCTGTGTGAGGCGTGGATCGCGAGCCTCGGTGGCTGATTCCTGTGAGCCGTCGCTTGCCGCGCGCCGCCGCCACGCCATATGGCTCAGTTCAGGCTACCGTTTGGATCGCCAGGCACCGGCGCGCACCACATAACAGGCAAGCGCCGCCGATGCGCACAGCGAGACGATGAGTGCGGCGAGCGAGGCTTCCGGACCGAACGCGCCGCCGGTGGCCAACGAAGACCCGGATAACGGAGCGATGATCAGCCCGGTGTTTAGTCCGCCCGAGACCGCCGCGCCAAAAATCCCGCCCTCGGTAAAATTCCAGCCGAAGTGCAGCCCGATCGGCAGCCACAGACTGCGCGTGGCGGTGTAGACGAGCCCGAGCAGAACGCCGCTCTCGAGCACGATGGCGAGCGTCGATATCCAGGTGGCGCCCCGGTTGCCGGCATGCACCAGCCCGAAGAGCACGGCCGAAATCACCAGCGCGATCGTCGTCCCGAGGCCCTCCTCGAGACGCCGGAAGACTACGCCACGGAACACGATCTCTTCGCCGACCGCCGAAGCGATGGCAACGGCCAGTGCACTGCCGAGCCCTGAGAGCCCGCCGTACCCGGCGAAAGTGACCACACTGCACCCCCACAGAATTGCGTACACGAGTGCGAAGAGCGCCGCGCCCGCCACGATGCCCTGTGCGAGTCCGCGGGCCGCGTTCGCGGCCTGCAACTCCGTCGCCGTGCGCCGCTCGAGCCAGCGCACCAGAGAGCGGTACGCCACAATCATCGCGGCCGACAGGAAGAGTGCGGCGCACAGGCCGGCCGCGTCGCGCAGCACTGCCGGCACCGCGTGCACCAGATGCGCTCCGAGCAGCTGACAGGCGAGATCGATCGCAGCGAGGACGAGGAACAGCAACAGCAGCTGTACCGGCATCCAGCGCCATGGGGCGGGGAGCGGAGCGGCTGCAGGTGGGGCGCTCGCGCCCGCGTCGCTTTCGGGCATGTTGTTATTCCCCCTGGGATGGTGCCCCGGAGGATTATGCGGGATTCGGCGCTGACACCCTAGCGCAGGCTCAGCTCGTTGCGCGCCACCCGCCGGGCCCGGGCTTGCGGCCATCGCTGATTGCCCCCACATAATGAGGGGAGTTGTGCGCGGAGGGCGTGTTGGAACGAGCCCGGATCGTAATTGTCGGCTGCGGCTTCGGCGGTCTGTTCGCAGCGCGCGCACTGCGGCACACACCCGCCGACCTGCTGGTGATCGACCGCAACAACTATCATCTGTTTCAGCCGCTGCTCTACCAGGTGGCGTGCGCGGCGCTGGCGCCGGCAGACATCGCCCAGCCCATCCGCACCATCCTGCGCTATCAGCCGAATGCGCATGTGATGCTCGCGCAGGTGGACGAGGTCGATGTCGAGGCGCGCCGGGTGATCGCCGCCGGTAGAGCCGTGAGCTACGACTACCTGGTGCTCGCGCCCGGCGCGATCGACAACTACTTCGGCCACGAGGACTGGCGGCAGTTCGCGCCCGGCATGAAAGCGGTGGAGGAAGCGACCTTCATCCGCTCGCGCCTGCTACGCTCGTTCGAGGCCGCGGAGATCGAAACGGACCCGGCCGAGCGTGCGGCACACCTCACTTTCATCATCGTGGGCGGTGGTCCCACGGGCGTGGAGCTCGCCGGCGCCATCAAGGAGCTGGCAGTCGATGTGATTCCGAGGGACTACCGGGTCGCGGATACGCGCCACGCGCGCGTCATCCTCATCGAAGCGGGCCCGCGCGTGCTGCCGGCGTTGCACGTCGATTCCTCGGCGCGCGCACTCAGCCAGCTGCACACACTCAACGTGGAGGTGCGGCTCGGCGCACCGGTGACGCGCGTGCTGGCCGACGGCGTCGAGGCGGGCGGTGAGCGGCTGCACAGCTACAACGTCATCTGGACGGCGGGGGTGCGCGCGGCGCCGCTGGCGGCATCACTCGGCGCGCCGCTCGGGCCCGGCGGGCGCGTGAAGGTGGCCGCCGACTGCTCGCTGCCGGGCCATCCGGAGGTATTCGTCATCGGTGATGCCGCCTGGCTCCTCGATCCGGCGAGCGGCGCTCCGGTGCCCGGAGTCTCACAGGGAGCGCTGCAGATGGGCCGCTATGTCGCGCGCATCATCGACGCAGAGCTGCGCGGCAAGCGCAGCCCGCGCGCACAAGCTTTCCACTATCGTGACCGCGGCTCGATGGCGACGGTCGGCAAATCCCGTGCCGTGGTGGAGCTCGGGCGGCTGCGGTTCGGCGGATTGTTGGCCTGGCTCGCGTGGATGGCGCTGCACATCACCGTGCTCATCGGCTTCCGCAACCGCCTCGCCGTGCTGTCATCCTGGATCTACAGCTACGTTTTCTTCCGCCGCGGCTCGCGGCTCATCACCCGCGTCGGACCTCCGGAGCCGCTCTGATGGCCACCGCCGTTCACCCGCCCCGTGGTGCGCGCGCCCCCGGTGGTGCGCCGGCGGCGGAAGCGCTCACGTTGCGCGGCTTCTTCGGTGTGTTTCGCTACAGCCGTCGTGCGCTCGAGCTGGTGTGGACCACCAACCGTGGGCTGACTGTGGCGCTCGCGCTCTTGACGCTGCTGGCCGGCGCGCTGCCGGCCTCGGTGGTTTATGTGGGATCGCTGATCGTAGATGCCGTGCTTGCGGCCATGGGCACGGGCAGCCCCGGGCGCGTGGTGGAGCTCGTCATCCTCGAGGGCGCACTGGTCGCGGCCATCGCGGGCGCGCAGCGCGGGCTGTCCCTGTGCCAGTCGCTGCTGCGCGCGCAGCTCGGGCAGCGGGTCAACGTCATGATCCTCGAGAAGGCACTGACCCTCGAGCTGCAGCACTTCGAGGACTCGGAGTTCTACGACAAGCTGACGCGCGCGCGTCGCGAGGCCTCGACGCGCCCGCTGAGCCTCGTGATGCGTACCTTCGGTCTGGTGCAGAACGCCATCTCGCTGGTCAGCTACGGGGCGCTGCTGGTGCGCTTCTCGCCCTGGGCGGTGCTGGTGCTGCTGGTGGCGGGCCTGCCGGCGTTCGTGGCCGAGGCCAAATTCTCCGGCGATGCCTTCCGTCTGTTCCGCTGGCGCTCGCCCGAGACGCGCATGCAGATCTACCTCGAGACCGTGATCGCCCGCGAGGATCACGCCAAGGAGGTCATGCTGTACGGCCTGGGGCCGCGCCTGCTCGAGCGTTATCGCGACATCTTCCGGCGCCTGTACCGCGAGGACCGCGACCTGACGGTGCGCCGTGACAGCTGGGGCTTCGCGCTCGGACTGATCGGCACCGCCGTCTTGTACGGCGCCTACGCCTGGATCGCCGTCAGCGCGGTGCGCCGGCTGATCACGCTCGGGCAGATGACCCGCTACGTGGCGCTGTTCCGCCAGGGACAGGCGGCGGTGTCGGCGATGCTGGCGGCGGTCGGCGGCATGTACGAGGACAACCTCTACCTCTCGACCCTGTACGAGTACCTCGAGACGCACGTGCCGCGTCCCTCCGGCAGCGTCGTGCACGGACCGCTACCCGAGGACGGGGTACGCTTCGAGGATGTGAGCTTCACTTACCCGGGCGCGGAGGAACCGGCGCTCGAGCACATCACGCTGCATCTCACGCCCGGAACGAGCCTGGCGCTGGTCGGTGAGAATGGCTCGGGCAAGACCACGCTGATCAAACTGCTGACGCGGCTGTACGCGCCCAGTTCGGGCCGGATCCTGCTCGATGGCCAGGACCTCGCCGAGTGGGAGGAAGCGGCGCTGCGCGAGCGCATCGGCGTCATCTTCCAGGATTTCGCGCGCTACCAGATGCTGGTCGGGGAGAACGTCGGCGCGGGCGATGAGCGCTACTTCGAGGACGAGCAGCGCTGGCGCGCCGCCGCCGTCAAAGGGCGCGCGGACGAGTTCATCGACACGCTGCCCGCGGGCTACCAGACACAACTCGGTAAATGGTTCCGCGACGGGCGGGAGCTCTCCGGCGGGCAGTGGCAGAAGATCGCGCTGTCGCGCGCCTTCATGCGCACGCGTGCCGATATCCTGGTGCTCGATGAGCCGACCGCCGCCATGGATGCACAGGCGGAGGCCGAAGTGTTCGAGCATTTCCGCCAGCTCGCGCGCGATCGCATCACCATCCTCATCTCGCACCGCTTCTCCACGGTGCGGATGGCGGATCAGATCCTGGTGCTCAACCGCGGCCGCATCGTCGAGCGGGGCAGCCACGAGGAGCTGATGCGGCTGAACGGTCGCTACGCGCACCTGTTCGCGCTGCAGGCGCGCGGTTACCGATAAAAGCACCCCACAAAATCGCGCTCGTCACCTCTCCACATCGGCAGAGGCGGCGGTGTCGTCCCCGGCAGTGAGCAGGGCCACCGGGAAGCGCGCCAGCGCCTGCGCCGCGGGGATGCCGGTGCCGTTGCCGTGGCTGATTGGCTGCAGTTCCGTGCCGTCGAGGACGTTGTGCAGGAGTCGCCGCGAGCCCTCGTAGGCGGGCAGCTCGATCAGGGTATTTTCCCACACCGCGCTGCCGAGCGGCAGCCGCGCGGGATCATCGAGCAGCCGCCGGTAGAGCCGCGGCGCGATGACGATCACCGAGCGTCGCGCGCAGCGCCGCGCGAAGGCGCACAGATGATGGGCACGGCTGCCGCGCACGGGCAGCCGCCGATAGTCGCCGTGGCTGAACAGCTGCGGCTGCGCGCGTCGCAGCTGCAGCGCGCGCCACAGGAGCAGCAGCTTACAGCGCCCATCCTCCAGGTGAGCGACCACGTCCTCCACCGCCAGCTCGCCCGCGTCGTGCTCGAGCTGTGCCAGCAGCAGGCCGCGTCGCTGGTAATCGACCGGGCGGCGGTTGTCGGGATCGACCAGCGAGAAATCCCACAGCTCATTGCCCTGGTAGATATCGGGCACGCCCGGCGCGGTCAGCTTGCACAGCGTCTGCGACAGGCTGTTGAGCATCCCGAAGCGCGCCACCGGCCGCCAGAATGCCAGGAAGTCGGCGAGGAACAGGTTGTTGTCGCGCGGCTCGAGCGCGCTGCGCACGAACTGCAGCAGCGCATCTTCGTAGGCGGCCCCCGTCTCGGTCCAGCTGGTATGCACTTTCGCTTCGCGCACCGCCTTGATCATGTAGGCCTCGATGCGCGCGCGATACTCGGCGCTCGCCGCCGCATCAGGCTCGGCGAGCGGCCAGCTGCCGAGCAGCGTCTGGTAGAGGTGATATTCATCGTTGCTGCTGGGCGCCGCAGCGCCGTCGACCTCGCGCTTGCGGGTGCGATTGATGCGCATCCAGCGCCGCACCGCATCGCGCCACGGCGTGGTCATCTCGGACAGCACCGCGAGACGGGCGCGCACATCCTCGGAGCGTTTGGTGTCGTGCGTGGAGGTGGCGAGCATCTCGTGCGGCCAGTGCCGCATGCGGTATTCGGCATCGGCGTGGAAGGCGCGCACGCCACCGCCGGCGTAGTTGCCCGGCTCACCACCGACTTCGTTGAGCGCGAGCAGCCGGTTGTAGCGGTAGAGCGCGGTGTCTTCGATGCCCTTGGCGGTGATCGGCGCGGTGATCTGCTGGAACTTCATGACGAAGGCGCGGTGCGCGCGCAGCTGGGCGTCGCTGGCCACCGGCAGCTGCAGCAGCAGCGCGGCACGCACGAAGTCGAACACCGGCGCCTCGCTGGCGGCGCGCCGGCGCCGGGCAGCGGCGATGGCCCACTCGATGTAACGCCGGTCGGTGTCGGCCACCGCATCGGCCACGTAGGTCCGATAGACCGGAAAGCAGGCGATCACCTCGGCGAGCGCCTGACGAATGTTGTTGAAGGTGAAGTCGCGCGTGCTGCGGTCGGAGCGGGCGATGCGCGCCAGCTGGTTGGTGGCGACGTTGAGCTCCGAGGCGAGCGAGCGGCGCAGCACCAGCTGCTGGCATTCGTAGGCGACGTCGCGCCACTCGAGCGACTCGCCGCTGAGAGCGCGGTAGACGCGGTCCATGCGCGTACGCGTGGCCGCATCGATCAGCATGCGGGTGATGACATTGGCGAAGTGGTAGCCGGTCTCGCCGTGCACCGGCCAGTCATCGGGCAGGTGCTCGAACGACAGGCTGATCTTCTCCACCACGAGGTAGCGCGAGCGCGGCCAGGCATCACCGCTCACCTCGCCGATGCGCTGCTGCAGCCGCCGCAGGTAGCCCGCGGGATCGTACAGGCCGTCGACGTGATCGATGCGCAGCCCGTCGATCTTGCCGGCGCCGATCAGGCGCAGCACCAGCCGGTGCGTCGCCTCGAATACCGCCTCGTTATCGACCCGCAGCGCTGCGAGGTCGTTGACGTCGAAGAAGCGCCGGTAGTTGATGTCCTCGGCGGCGACGCGCCAGTAGGCGAGGTGGAAAGCCTGCAGCTCGAGCAGCTCGTGCAGCGCATCGAAGCTCGCCGGCTCGGCCGCAGTGCCGGTGAAACTGCGCACGGCCGTATCGAGCGCCTGCGCCACCGCGCTGTCGTTAGCCGCGAGCTGCGCCAGGCGCCGCTTGTGCACTTCCTTCTCGCGGCTGCGCTCGGCCACCTGCTCGGGGGCCGGCACGCGCCGGTCGGGCAGCGCCGCCAGCGAGCGGCGGATGTTCTCGAGCTCGCTGCTCGAGACCAGCGCCGCCACCCGATCGAGAATGCGCGGGTAGGTGCGCGGGTCGAGCGGCATGCGGTGCGGGCCGTAGAACACTGCGAAAGCGCCCGTGTCGCGCTCGAAACGCAGCTCGAGCTCGCCGCGCTCGAGCGCGGTGGCGTACGGATCGGCCAGCACCGGCACGAGTATCTTGTGAGCGCGATCCGGGTTGGCGGGCGCCCAGTCGATATCGAAGAAACCCGCGTACACCGAGGACTCGCCGTTCTCCAGCAGGTCCATCCACCAGGCGTTGTCGGTACCGAGAATGCCGACGTGGTTGGGGACGAGGTCGACGATGTGGCCCATGCCGTGGGCGCGCAGCGCAGCGACGAACTGCTCGAAGTCGTTCTCGTCGCCGATCTCGGGATTGAAGGAGTTGTGGTCGACCACGTCGTAACCGTGCGCACTGCCGGAGCGCGCGCGGAAGTACGGCGAGCAGTAGACGTGACTGATGCCGAGCGCTGCCAGGTACGGCACGATCGCGGTGGCGTCGCGGAAAGTGAAGCCGGCGTTGAGCTGCACGCGATAGGTGACCCGCGGGATGACGGAGCCCGCGTCGCCGGCGGTGGCGCGGCCGTTCAGCGGCCGCACCGAGCGCGGTCGCTCAGATAGCGTCACGGCGCTGCTCCAGCAGCCACAACACGCTCCACGCCGGAAGCTCGTGGCGCGCCAGCGTGCTGCGCACCCCCGGGTGCGTGGCGAACAGCACACGGCCGGCCGCCGGCGCGGGCAGCGGCGCGGGCGCGGCGGCGAGGTTGGCGAGCAGGTGCAGCACCTTGTGGCCTGCCGTCCAGTCGACCGCGAGCGCACCGCTCTCGAGCACCCCGCAGCAGCGGCCCGCGCCGATGTGCGGCAGGAGCGGCACGATGTCGCGTCTCCTGATGGTGAGCAGCCGCCGGTGGTGGGTGAGCATGCGTGCGTGCGCACTCTGCCGCAGCACGCTCCAGTCGAGCTGCGCCGCGGCCCAGGTGGCGACTGCACCCGGATCCGGAGCGTCGGGCACCTCGCGGGCGCGCTGCGCGCGTATGCGCGCGAGCAGCTGCGGCTCGAAGTCGCAGAACCACGGAAAAGGCTCCGGCGCTGCCCATTCCTCCCCCATGAACAGCAGTGGTGGCTGCGGCGCCAGCAGCACCAGGGCGCTGGCGGCACGCAACGCGGCCGGCTCCTGCAGCAGCTGCGACAGCCGCTCGCCGCGCGGGCGGTTGCCCACCTGGTCGTGGTTCTGCAGGAAGTCGATGAAGGCGCTCGGCGGCAGATGCGCGCTGCGCTCGCCGCGCGCGCCGCCGCCGCAGCGCGAGTGCTCGCCCTGGTAGGCGAAGCCCTCGGCCAGCGCGCGGCCCAGCAGCCTGGCGGGCTGCTCGGCGTAGTCCGCGTAGTACTCCTGGGTCTCGCCGGTGAGCAGCACGTGCAGGCAATGATGCGCATCGTCGTTCCACTGCGCATCGCACCGGTCGGGCGCGCCTTCGGGGCCGAGGAACGCGGCGGTGTTGTGCAGGTTCTCGAGCGTCAGGTAAATGCCGCGCCCGTTTCCGGCACGGCGGCGCGCGGCCGCGGCGAGCTCCCTGACGATATGCGGCTCGCTGCCGTCGTGGACCGCATGAATCGCATCGAGTCGCAGTCCATCGACGTGGTATTCCTCGAGCCAGTAGCGCGCGTTGTGTATGAAGAAATCGCGCACCGTGCGGCTGCCCGCGCCATCGAAGTTGATGGCGGCTCCCCAGGGTGTCTGATGGCGCGCGTCGAAGAATTGCGGCGCATAGAGGTGCAGGTAGTTGCCCTCGGGGCCGAAGTGGTTGTAGACGACATCGAGCAGCACGGCGAGGCCGTGGTCGTGGGCGGCAACGATCAGCGCCTTGAGCTCTTCCGGGCGGCCGTAGGAGACCTGCGGCGCAAACGGCAGCACCCCGTCGTAGCCCCAGTTGCGCGCGCCGGGGAAAGCCGCGAGCGGCATCAGCTCGATGGCGGTCACACCGAGGCGCTTGAGGTGCGCGAGGCGGGCGGCTACCGCGGCGTAGGTGCCCGGCCGGTTGAAGGTGCCTACGTGCAGCTCATAGAGCACCGCCGCATGCCAGGGCGGGGCGCGCCAGGCGCCGTCCTCCCAGGGGTAGGCCAGCGGGTCGATGACTTCGCTCGGCCCGTGGACTCCCTGCGGATTGCAGCGCGAGGCGGGGTCCGGCACTTCGTGTTTTCCATCGATGCGGTAGCGGTAGAGGCTACCAGCGCCGGCGGCACCGGTCTCGAGCGCGAACCAGCCATCGGGAAGTGACTGCAGCGGCGCGGCCAGCGCCGTGGCGCCGCTCGGCTCGCACAACAGCAGCTCCACTCGCCGCGCCGCCGGCGCCCATAGCCGGAAACGCACCTCTCCCGTCGCGGTAAGCTCCGCGCCGAAGGGCATCTGATGTCGCCGCCGCAGCGGCGCCTGGCTTTCCAACCCGATCCTCTTTGATCAAGCGGCACGTTTCATTCGGCCAGCGCGGCCAACTTCCGCAACGGCACTCCCGCCCAGTCGGGCCGCGCGAGCAACATCCGCTGCAGGTCGGCACAGGCCACCTCGAGCTCGAACAGCCGCAGCAACGGGGCAGCGTCCGGCGATTCAAACAGGCCGCTGCCGCGCGTCCCCTCGGTGTAGGCGGTGAGGAAAGCAGCGCGTGCCTGCTCCTCCCACGCGTCCAGCTGCGGCTCCCAACGCTCGCGCTCGTCGCCGGCGATCAGCGAGCACTGTTGTAACGCCATCCGCCGCGCGTAGGCAAACGAACGTAACATGCCGGCGACATCAAACAGCGGCGAGGAGCGCCGTCGCTGCGCGGCGACGCTCTGGTCCGCCGCGCCTACGTCGGTGATGATGAAGTCGTTGCGCCGCAACAGCACCTGCCGCAGGTGATAGTGTCCGTGACAGCGGATCTTCAGTCCGCGCGGCACCGCGGTACGCCCTGCGGCGACGCTGCGCAGCAGCACGGCGCGCCGCGCCAGCACCGTGGCGGCGGTCGCCGCCGCGCGCGGCGCGAGCTGCGCGGTGCGCTCCTCGAGTAACTTGAGCGCTGCAGCGAGCGCGGTGTGCGCGCTGCTGCGCCATTCCTCGAGATCCGCCGCGGTGATCGGTGCAGGCGCGAGCGCGGCATCGACCGCCGCCGCGAGCACCCCGTGCAGCTGCGCGGTGCGCGTCGCGAGCGTGCGCACCAGCGCCAGGTACAGCCCGTGGGACTCGGCGGGCGCCGCCGGCTGCGTGACGCGCTCCTCGAGAAAGCGCACCAGGTGGTTGACCGTGTAGTCAAAACCATCGCCCTGGTTGGAAACAAATCCCTGCAGCATCGCCAGCGTGCACGCAGCGCCATCGTTGGGTTGGTACTCGATCACGCCGGCGAATGGCACCGTGTTGGGAAAATGGGCGACCTCGGTGAGGTAGCGCGCCACCTCGACCCCGAGGTTGCTGGCGGAATCCAGCCGGCGGAACAGCTTGAGGAAGAAGGCCGTGCCGATGCGCACGGTGGTGTTGGCACCCTGCGGTCCCGCCGGGATGATCGGCAGCTCGCCCGGGTGCGCCGCGCGCAGCTCGGCGAAGGCGCTGCTCGGGGTGCAGCGCACGCGCCCGAGGCGGGTGGCGAGCTCGCGCCCTGCGCCGATTGTCTCGATGATCAGGCGGCAGAAGTCCTCATCGGCCGCCGCGTCCGCCAACACGCCGGTCGCGGCGTGCTGGCGCACGCGCGCGATGGCCGCAGGCAGCAGTCGGCGATAGCGCGCCTCATCGGCATCCTCGAGCGCAACGGTCAGCGGTACGAAGTACTGCCCGGCCTGCGCACCGCTGCGGATTTCGACGACCGCTATCAGCCAGCGCTCGAGATCCGGCTGTGGCAGACACCAGTCGGCGAGCGTCGCTCCCGCGGCGCCGGCGCCGCGCGCCGCGGGTCCCTCGGCGAACGCCGCACCGGCGGGTGCCGCCCAGCGCTGCGTCGCCAGGAATCCCGGCAGCACGCGCCCCTCGAGCTGCGCGCGCAGCGCGCTCGCCAGGCTGACGCGCCAGGGCGCCACGCGCTCGGGGAAGAAACTCGCCCAGCCCTCGATCAGCACCAGTACCGGCAGGTCCTCGCGTGCCGCGCGCTCATCGTGCCAGGGCGGGGCTTCGGCCGTGCGGCTCAGGCGAAACCAATAGAACGCATAGCCCGGCAGCGTCAGCAGGTACGGCAGCTCGCCGATCGGCGGAAATGGCGCGCGGCCCAGGAGCTCGATCGGTACCGCGCCCTTGTGGTCCGCGAGATCGAGCTCGACCGGCTGCGCGGAACGGGCGAGATTCGCCACGCACAGGATGGTGTCCTCGCCGTACTGGCGCAGGTACACGAGCACCCGGCGGTTGCCGGGGCGGATGAAGCGCAACGTGCCGCGGCCGAAGGCCTGCGAACTGCGGCGCACCTGCAGCATGCGTTTCATCCAGTTGAGCAGTGAGGAGCGGTCGCGGCTCTGGGCTTCGACGTTCACCGCCTCATAGCCGTACACCGGGTCCATGATCGGCGGCAGGTACAGCTGCTGCGGATCGGC
>Ga0306920_100003426_pt1 | contig 20117 bp, 24 predicted proteins | sample flu12Cox44000170_FD_204666 | JGI IMG/M metagenome (GOLD analysis project Ga0306920, IMG submission 204666) | Lab enrichment of tropical soil microbial communities from Luquillo Experimental Forest, Puerto Rico - flux4day.12C.oxic.44.000.170 (v2)... | ecosystem: Environmental > Terrestrial >... | reverse complement strand
GGTTCGGCCTTGTTGGCCAATTCCGCGAGCTGTTCTGTGGTCGTATGGTACCTTGCGACAAACGACTGGATACTTTTGGGCATCCTGGCAAGCAGCTCGACGGGCTGCGCTTCGTGGATCAGGACATCACAGCCACTACAGGCCTTGATCGTCTCCTCCACCGGATTCGTGTCACCTGAGATGACGATACTGCGGTCCGGAGTATCGAAGCGATATCCATAACTTTCCATCGCGTGTTTCGTCGCAAAAGCGGTGACTGTGATCTTCTCGTCTTTATAAATGACTCCTGGTTTGATTTCATGCGGGTTCACTTTCCACGCATCAGGAGATCGGCCAGCGTCGCGCATCGGTCCATCGGGATTGGTGCGTGTCTCAATGTCGACCCGATAGGCCTGCAAAATGTGCTCAGTCATCGATTGCAGACCGGTTGGGCCATACACTTCAAGTGGGACCGAGCGGCCTGATGTCCATCCGCTGAGGATCAGATCAGGGTAACCGCCAGTGTGATCGGAATGGAGGTGGGTCACGAATGCCACCTTCAGGTTGCCGGGCTCGACCGAGGGGATTCGCTTAAGGGCCGCGGCCTCGGCGCGGCGCACTACGCCTGGTCCGAAATCGACAAGGTAAGCCCGATCATCAACAACTATGGCCGTCGCCGGGCCGGAACGATCAGGATCGGGCACAGGTGTGCCCGTGCCGAGCAGAATGACCTTCGTCCTTGTTGAGCCTTCCTTCGCCGATTCGCTCTTGCTTGTTTCGAGCTTTTCCAGCCAGCGAAGGACGATGGATTGCAAGGCAATGCGATGATCCGAGAAGCTGTGGTCGGTCGTGACAGCGACCTGCTCCAGCTCAGCGGCACCCTTTTGTCGTAAAGCGAAAGCCAGAGCTTCCATATCAGTATGGTTTTGATCATCCGCTTCGAGGAGCAGTACGGGGCGCGTGCGCAGCGCCTCTGCCCACTCCACATAATCCCAGTCTTTGGCATGCCGTTCGGCCTCCGCAAAAAGTTCCGCGGCCGTAGTTCCGGGCACCGGATGCAGCTGCGTTTCCCAGCGTTTCAGGCGGGCTTCGCGCTCTTTTGGATCAGCGTTAATTCTGCCCAGATTCACCGCTGCGATCATTGCTACCGCTTTGATATCCGGGTCATGACTCGCCTGATATCCAGCGATGAACCCGCCGAAGCTGTGTCCGATCAGGACCAGTTGTTTAGGATCAGTCCGATATTTTGCAGCGTTCGCCGGCTCGCGCAGAAAGTGAACTACTGCCGCGGTGTCCTTGATCGCTGACGATTGGGAGAAGGCTCCGGTCACGCCCCAGGTCCCGCGGTAATGGAAGAGCAAAACGTTCCACCCCGCTCGGCGGATGGACTGTGCCAGGTCTCCGCTCATCTCATAACCAGGCAGACCGTGCGGGAGAATTACCGTGCCGTGTGGGCCTGGGCCACCGGCAAGATACAGCCACGCGTCGAGGTCGATGCCGTGACTTGGAACAGTGAACATCACGAGTCCTGGCGGCGCTTCCTTATCCGTCAGCGGATCGGCAATCACAGCGGCGGGTGTCTGTGCGGCGAGGGGTTGCACACCGAACGCTAGCAGGACGAGTGCCGCGAGAATGCACGTTAAGCTACGTAAGGTTCTCATGGACTTACACCTCATTGAATTGTTCGCGTTGTGTCGTCAAACGGTTGATCGCCCACAATCTGGTTGACGTCGCATTGCGTGAACGTGACGTTGCGCAACCCCGCCTCAGTCACGCGAAACTTTGCTCGTGCAATCGAGCCAGCATCGCGTTCCACGCCAACGACCCGACCGGTAGGGCCGACCAGCTTTGCAGCCAGCATGCTGACGTCGCCCATGCCGGAACCCAGATCCAGAACGCGCTGGCCTGGCCGATCCCAGCTTCGCGGAAATGTCGTTCTGTGATCGGAGCGATGAGAGCTGCCTGACGGATCAGACGCTCGTGCTCTGATTCACTGTAACCGAGTGCGTAGTCAGATGCGGGCCCTCGCATCTTCTCATTCACCGGAGTTGCAGCCATGGCGATCTCCTCCTGGCCGTCCCCTCAATTGCTACCTGTTGTCTAGCTGGGTCCCACCACTCCACCTCCTTCACCTCGCCAACCAGAAGCAGCCACACCATTGCGCCGACCAGGCAAGCTGCCGCCGTGATAGCGATCGCCAGTTGAAAATGTCCGGTCCAGTGCACGGTGAATCCTGTCAGCGCCGGGCCGATGACGCCGGCAAGATTGCCAAAGCCATTCTGCAGGCCGCACCATCTTCCAACGGCTCGAGGTCCGGCCAACGTCTGAGTGAATGTAAACAGGCCTGCGCCCCCTGACCCCAAGCCCACTGCTGCTACCATGAGCCACGGAGAATAAAAATGAGCAGTCGCCCATGCGCAACCGAGAAACCCCACGGCCGCTATCGTCAGGCCCACAGCCATGGCCGATTTGCGCACCGGACTTACGGCCAAGCCTAAGCGGACGCAAAAGTCCGTGACCCAGCCCGTGACCAGCGCGGCGACCGCATCCACGGCGTAAAACAGGGCAGCCTTGTTCACCATATCGTGCATCGACAGCCGCTGCTCATGAACCAGATAAAATGGAAGCCAGGTCACCACGAAATACACCGGATAGGCGTTGCAGAAGCTGCCAGCCGCAGTGGCCCAGAACACATGCTTTCGCAAGATGTCGGAGACCCGCGGGGAAGGCCCGCTGGGACGTGACACCTCTTCGTCACGTGGTCTCCATTTCATCCACGCAGGCAGCCATAGCAGGCTCACCAGCCCAATGCCTAAGAAGACCGGGCGCCAGCCGTAGGCCACGATCAGTAGCCCAGCGCCTAAGGTCCCTGCTGCCGGTCCCAGTTTCATTCCAGCGATGATGGCGCCGTTCGCAAAGCCGCGCCTGTGCTCGGGCAGGTGTCGCGCGAGAATTTTGGAACAGCACGGAAATGCCACGGACTCACCCATGCCGAGGATGAGCCGTATGACCAGTAGCAGCGCGAGCCCTTGGACCACGCCGGTCGCCGCAGTCGCTACGGACCATAAAAGGAATCCGAATGCGAGCACGCGATTGACATCAAACCGATCAACAAACCAGCCGCAAAGAAACAGCATGGCTGTGTAGGTCCAAAAGAACGCGGAAAACAATATCCCGAGCTGCGAAGTGGACAGCCCCAATTCGCTTCTCAGCAACGGTGCGGCAATGGACAGATTTCCGCGGTCAACGTAATTGATGAAGACAGAGATCACGAGCAGGATCAAAGCCAGTGGCATTGCACGAGAACTCGCCCGCGGTGTGGCTTCCGGACTGGTTGTAGCTAGCTGCAAATTCGCCACGGCGAACTCCAGGGACCCACGCCCACCTCTGCGTGAGCGTCAGATGATAAATGGAAACTAACGCGTTCGCTCCTTCGGCATGTACGTGGCGTATTGTGGCTCGGCGCGTAAGAGAGATCTGCCTCGACCGCGGTTCCTTACTGCCTTTTGTAGAGACCCACGGTCACCACAGCTTTTCCGGAGCCATCCTTCGAAGTCGTGGTTATGACCATATGACGCCCATCTTCGGACACGACTCGGCGGCTCGTGGCCGCCACCACGAGCCCCTTGGTGTAGGACGCAACGACAGTACGCGCGTCGATCCGTTTCAATGAAACCGGTAGCATCAATCCATGGCTGCCGGTTACAAGCACTTGGTTGCCTTCATATTCGGCGGTGTATTCGGCATGCGTCGTTCGGCCGTCGGCATACGTTGAATCCGACTGGTAACGGACTCCGTTACCGACGGTTTCCATCTCGATGGTCATGCTCTTTGGGGCCTCGCCAGCCGGATAGTTCGACTGGCTAACTTCGAGCACCCATTTGCCGGCAAACGGGTCCGTCGCAGCAATGGCGTCGGTGACGCACAGCAGCCCGAGCACGGTGAAAAGGCACAGAGCTCTCATTTGCGCCTCCAAGCTACAACGACCTCAGAAAGTCAAAAATCGCCTGCTTGTCAACCTCTGAGAGCCTGTTGAATCGCTCGACCACCGCGTTTGCTTCTGAAGGCCCGTATGAGAAGGAATAAAGATCCTTCGAAGGATTATCGCCGCCGTCGGAGAAGTGCCGCGAGAAGTGATCCTGGATGACCACATTCAGATCGCTTGTCCGGCCATCGTGCAGAAAGAATAGGCGTTGACCCAGTCCCCAAAGTGGCGTGGTACGGAATTCGTCCGGCCCGGCATTCCCTTGCTGAATGTTGTCGGCTAGCGTTGCTCCCATGTGGTGCACCAACAGATCCGAGTAGAGATTCACCGTCTGCCCGCGCAGTGCAGCGGTGTGTGGCCCGATTTCTTCCTTTTCGCTGCTGGGGCTTGGCGTGCCTGGCGTCTGGAACGACGGCGTATGGCAAAGTGCGCAGCTAACCGTGCTGAACAATCCCTTCCCGTGCTGTGCCGAGGCTGTCAGCGGAACCGGATGTGGCGCATCCACAAAGCGCATGAATTCCGCGAACATCAGCCAGGCCGGCATTATTTTCGTCGGCTGACCGAAGAGATCATCTTCGGTGCGTGGAACGTCAAACGGCTCGTAAACCACGTTGCAGTTGGCGTCTTCGCTCCGGCCGATGGGAAACTCGTCATTGCTGATGCCCATTTCCACGTTGTAAGCCTCACCCGCAAAAATCGTGAGCGAACCGTTCTGTGCCTTCCATCCAAACCGGCTGATCGTCCCATTGTTGGGCACGATATTGGCGTGGCCCGATATTCCCAGCTCGCGTTTGGCTTCGCTGTTCGCGTTCATGTTGGCGCGAATCGCGGAGTCCTGAATACTCTCAATGAGGCCCAAGCCAAAAAGCTGCAACGGAATACGAAACGCGATGTTTCGTTCGCGCATCGCATCATCGAAATCCGGCTGCTGCAGGGTGCAGCCCGGCGTGTCCGTGCGTCCCTGCAACGTGAACAAGCTGTGCACTCCACCATCACGCGTGCCATCCTCATTGAATTTGAAACGCACTTCGCGAAACGGGCCGTCCGGCTCTTCGAACGACGGCACACTATTGGTTCCGCCAAGCCGGTGCGCAATCCTTTCCGCCGGGCTATGGGCGGGGGTGCTGCCCCCGATCTGCGGCTGGGAATGGCAGATGAAGCATTGGTCGGCGTTGAACACCGGGCTCATGCCGGCGGAATTCACCAAGGCCGTCGGCGAAAATGGATTCTGCGGATCCGGGTCGATGGGTGGCACGTTCGGGGGCTGCTGTGAGCAAGTGTCACACGATCCTTCCAGTTCGGAAACGCGCAGCAAGCTCTCATTGAACAGCGCCGCCTCATTCTTGTTGAGCCCATCGACAGCTTTCGGCACGGCCGAGGGAGGATTCGGCCGCGGGCCTGGGTCCTTTGCCTTGAACCGCGCCGGGCTGTCTTGCCCCAGCACAGCCGAAGTAACCGCTCCCACCAGCAACAGGATTACGAGGACTGCTCGCATAAGAGCCTCCATTCACCGACCCGCCGTTTAATGAGACTAGTTCTGGCCAAACGTTGGGCCAACCGCCTCTACTAGTTATTGCGAAGAGAGGAAGAAAAAAGGTCCACAATTGCCGGTTGGATTGACTCGTGAATCGCGCAGGGCTATCTTTATTGGAATTTCAGGCGTTTTTGAGGATCGCTTTGTCCCGGGAACCGTTTCCGACAGTCAGCGAGTTACTTGAGCGGTGGAGGGGCGGTGATCAGCAAGCTCTGGAGACGCTGGTACCGCTTGTCTACAACGAGCTACGCACCTTGGCTCACCGTCACCTGCAAAGGGAACGTCCTGGCCACACCCTGCAGACAACCGCCCTGGTACATGAGGCCTACGTCCGACTGGCAGGTGGGCGGCCATTTGAAGCGGAAAACCGCACGCACTTCGTTGCCGTGGCTGCAAGGCTGATGCGACAAATCCTCGTTGACTATGCTCGCAGTCGCAGGGCTGCCAAGCGGGGAGCAGACCGGTTAGTGGAATTGAGCGATATCGAAAACGAGCCGGTTGATAAGAGCTGCGAACCCCTTGCGCAGGAGATACACAATCCGGATCTGACGCAACTCGATGACGCATTGAAGGATTTAGCGAAAATCGACGACCAGCAGAGCCGCCTTGTAGAGTTGCGTTTTTTTGGCGGCCTCACCGTGGAAGAGGCAGCCGAAGTCCTGGGAATCTCACGATCTACAGCGAAACGCGATTGGAACGTCGCCAAGGCATGGCTCTCTCGAGAATTGAAGAGAGGTACGCATGGAGAAGCATGAAAATTGGCCAAAGATCAAAGCAATTGTTGCGGACGCACTGGAACGGGTTCCCGAAGAAAGAGAGACGTTCGTCAGCGAGGCGTGCGGACAAGATCGGTCGCTGAGAGTGGAGGTCAAATCGCTGTTGTCGGCCTATGAGAGTTCCGTGGGCTTGTCGGAAAGCAAACTAACAACGCAACTGGTCGACGCTGCGCAAATCTCACGGTCTATCGGTCCGTACTCTCTAATCCGCAAGCTCGGAGAAGGCGGGATGGGCCAAGTTTGGCTGGCTGAACAAACCGCTCCGGTGAAGCGGCGAGTCGCTCTAAAGCTCATCAAGGGAGGGATGTACGACAGCACCGCGTTGGTGCGATTTCAGAATGAGCGGCAGTCGCTCGCGCTCATGGACCATCCGGCGATTGCGAAGGTTTTTGATGCGGGGGCAACGCCGGACGGACAGCCCTACTTCGCGATGGAATACGTTGCGGGCGTGCCGATCACGGATTATTGCGACGAAAAGAAGCTGAAGATCGTAGAGCGCATCGAACTCCTTATACAGGTGTGCGAGGGAGTGCAGCATGCGCATCAAAAGACCATCATTCATCGAGACCTCAAACCCGCCAACATTCTGGTTGTGGAAATCGATGGCAAGCCGTTGCCGCGCATCATCGACTTCGGCTTGGCGAAGGCGGTGGTTCCGGAGTTCATGGGAGCCGCCCAGTTCACGGTGATCGGGAGCTTTCTAGGTACTCCCGGATACGTCAGTCCGGAGCAAGCGGACCCGGGAATACAAGACGTGGATACCCGGACTGACGTGTACTCGCTGGGAGCTGTTCTGTACGTTTTGCTCACCGGCTCCCTTCCGTTCGACGGTGAACGGTGGAGGAGGCGCCCAATCGATGAGGTGTTGCGGCAATTGCGGGAGCAGGATCCACCTCCGCCGAGCACCAAGGCCGGGCGCCAGGACGACGCAACGAACACCGTGGCCCAGGCCCGCGGCACGGAGCCAAAGCAGTTGGTGAGGGCGCTTCGAGGCGATCTCGATTGGATCGCGATGAGGGCGCTGGAACGCGACCGCCAACGCAGATATGCAACGCCCGAGGAATTCGCCGAAGACTTGCGTCGCTATTTGCGCAATGAGCCGGTGCAAGCACGTCCTGCGAGCCTGCTTTACCGCGCTCACAAATACGCGCGCCGGCATCGTGTGGCGGTGGCCATAGCGAGCCTGATGAGCATCGTTCTGGTGTCGTTCGTCGCGCTGCAGAGCGTGCAGTTGCGCAGGACTACGCGGGAGCGCGACCGGGCGGATCGCATTGCGGAGTTCATGACCGGGATCTTTAAGCTATCGGACCCCAACGAACGAGTTGGAAACCAAGTGACCGTTCGGGAAGTGCTGGACAAGGCTTCACAGGACATCGACAAGGGATTGGCCAAGGATCCTATCTTGCAAGCTCAAATGATGCATGTGATGGGAAACGCCTATTTAAATCTCGGGCTATATTCACGCGCGCAATCGCTCTATGAGCGAGGCATTCAAGTCGGCGGCTCGGCCGGCGGGCGAAAGAGCCGCGACACACTCAAGACCATGCATGATCTGGCGTGGGTCCTGCTGCAGCAGGGACGTCTCCCGGAGGCCGAGAGCCTCGAACGTAGGGTGCTCGAGATGCAGCGCCGCGAGTTCGGCTCGGACGATCCGGATACGCTTGGGACTCTGAGCGAATTGGCCTTCACTCTCTCTCAAGAGGGGAACTCTAAGGAAGCCGTGGAATTGAATTCCGAGGTGCTCGAAAAACAAAAGCGCATCCTCGGACCCGAGGCGGAAGGCACGCTCATAACAATGGACAACTTGGCGATCAATCTTGGTGAAGCTGGTCGGCCCGCAGACGCCGTGAGGCTCGAGCAGCAGGCTTTGGAGATTCACTTTCGCATCGATGGCCTCGATAATTTGGGAACGGTCAGTGCTATGACCAACCTGGCACGTTCGTTTCGGGACTTGGGGCAGTACGAAGAGTCCGAAAAGAAGCTAAGCGATGCTCTCGAAATCGAGGCTCGCATCTTCGGACCCGAGCAACCGGAAACAGCCGAGACGAAATATGATTTAGCCTCGCTTCTCGCGCGCAAAGGCCAAATCGAAGAAGCCTTGTCGCTTCTGGACCAGGCCGTTGACCACGGCCTACCTCCGCTTCTTGCTGCTAGAATGGGCACGGATCCGTTCCTGGCGAGCCTTCACGGCAATCCGCGATTCGCGAAATTGATCGCCCGGGCCAAAAAACAAATCACCGATGCGGCAGCCCGTTAGCCGTTTCCGCGCTCGTACCTCACCTTCGTAGGCCAACAGTCCCCCGAAAGGACCAAAACCTAGACTCCCGTCTAGACGTGCAATCAGGCAAGAAGAGCATCGACCGCTCGAGAGATTGTTCTGGGGCCAGCACTTTTCGGAGTTCCTACCGCTGGCGAACCTGCTCACCCATATCACCGGCGTTCGTATACCAGGTGCCCGGACCGTAAAAGAATCCGTAACGCCCCAGTGCCGCAGAAGCGGCTAGCATCACGAAAAGCAGAAGGCCGACTTTACGCAGGATCATCCTCAACTCCTTCTTCAGGTTTTTAAGCAGAAATCTCCTTCCTGATTTCGAGCGGTTCACGAGCCACTCGGAGATTGACCCCGCACACGGGAAGACGGCCAGCCTCCGGATTGCCGACGACACAGGAGCAATCTCGGTCAGAGCATTCCAGGGACCTCTGGCAGAAGAGCGGCTATGTGAGCCTTACAGGCTGGGCTGTCAAGCGCCTTCGCCCTGCGGACGGGATTGCCGTCGTATGATTTCTTGGCTCGGGCATATTCGTCGGCTACCGCTGCAGCTCCCTCCGATCCACCCACTGTAAGCTCAGGAATTCCTACGCCAGTACACACTGATCAGCGCGATTCTTTCTGCCCGGGTCCAGAGTGATGTTCGCAATCCCAATTCCTTCTTGTCCTGTTCACGGCAATTACGCAGGAGGTGCGTATCCTGGGATCGCATCCTGCGGTAGGCTGTAACGGATTCATGATTCAGCCTCTGGAAATATTGCCGTACGATCCGAGCTGGGCACTGGAATTCCAAGCCGAGCGAGAGGGCATTGCGCGTGCGCTCGGAAAGATCGCGCTTCGCATTGAGCATAGCGGGTCAACGGCTGTTCCGGGACTCGCAGCAAAGGCAGTCATCGACATTCAGGTCTCTGTCGAACACTTGCAGCCGATCCCTGCATACGCAGAGCCACTTGCCACTGTTGGGTACGTTCATGAACCTCACGCTGACGACAGCTTTTGTCCCTTCTTTCACCGGCCCCGGGAATGGCCACACACCCATCACGTCCATGTTGTTGAGTTCGGTGGCGAAGAAGAGCGGCGCACGCTGGCATTCCGCGACTTCTTGCGGGAGCACAGGGATGTGGTACAGAAATATACTATGCTCAAGAAGCAGCTGGCAGCTGTGACTAATGCAATCGACCCTTCTGCTCGCGAAGCGTATGCGAACGCAAAGGGCGAATTCGTTAATCGCGTGGTTGAGATCGCACTTCAGACCGGGTATCCACGTGGACTGTGACTTTATTGACCCGTGTGTTGTCGTCGTCGCATTCATCTGGCTGCCATGTTTACCGTGCCGGGTCACGGAGTAGGGCTTGACGCGTGGCTCTATGTTGCCGGATTCGTGCTCGCCTGACTCGGCGTCGCCCTTGCTGACACCGTTAAATGTCGCAACACAGAACGACGCTACTTCTTCAGCAATGCCTGCCAGTTAAGGGTAACGGTGAAGGGCGAATCGCTACCAGGGCCGTACGTCACGGCATAGAATTTGTTCCCATCCCGAGTCGGAGCAAGGAAGCGGCTGACGGGGTGAGCTCCCAGGTCGAAAAGATCATGCATGGGGCCTACTTCCAGGTAATCACCGTTGGCTATCAACGGAACCGAGGCGATGCCGACGAAGGAATTGCTGGAAAAGTACAATTCTTTGCCATCACCGCGCCACGATGGTGCGACGCTCCCTCCGCTAGTAATCTGCCATTTGCCTTGACCGAGACCGACGCCTTCGGACGTGGAATGGAACGGCACGACATATATCTCTTGCGGGGCACCTGATTCTGCCGAGGCATAAGCAAGCCACTTCGAATCTGGCGACAGAGTCGCGCCCGCGCCTGTCGACTTAATGTCAAGCAGCTTTACGATCTTGCGCTCGCCGTTCAGAGCAACCACCTTGATTTCCGCGGCCAGTGTCAGACCCAACCGATATAAGAGATAGCGGCTGTCTGAAGACCAAGAGAGCGGGAGTGTGCGCTGATTCTCGCGGGTGACGATCTGCTCGTCTCCACCTCCATAGACGCTCTTGATCACGATTTGGGATCCTGTTTCCGTTTGTCGGCTAAAGGCAATCTGCTTCCCATCGGGAGACCAAACCGGACTGGAGGAATGCTGATCAAAGGTAATCCGCGTACGGCTATGCTTGGGGAGGTTATAGATCCACAAGTCGCCTAATTGCCCCGAAGAAAGGCCAATGTCGGCCACGATTTGGTCGCCGTTCGGTGACAGGGCAAGGTTCTGAAGAAGATCCGCTTCCTTCCACAGGATCTGTTGTTTCCCTGCGCGATCGGCTTCGACGAGCCAAGTTCCCGCCGCGACCGCTCCGGTCTGGTAGGTCAACACGGAAGGCGCGACAGAAAAGGCCCCAAAGTTAAACTGGGGATCACTTTGTACCTTTCGGGTCAACACGGCGGAGTCGCCAGTAAACTCCTGGCGATCGGGATCGAAGCGCCGCGCCAAGAGATCGTTCTCCTGCATGTAAAACAGGTAGCCCGCAGAAAAGATGCCATACCTCACATCTTCGGCCAGAGGCTTTCCCTCCGGAGAGTCCAAAGAGGCAATCATCATGTGTGCCGGCGGGTTCGTCGGCGCCTGGCTGACGTAAAGAAAGTGCTTCTGATCGGGAAGAAACTGCGGCCATCGGTGGCTGGTTTCCTGGAGTTTGGGATCGAGCGTGGTCAAACGTACCGCTTTGCCACCTGTGGCGTTGACACGGAACAGACTATCGGCTCTTGCACCAAAAAGGATGACGCCGTTGGTAGACCATGCACCGCCCCGTCCTTCCGGAACGGCGCATAAGGTCGTGACGCTCGACGTGATGAGATCGAATCGTTTGAGCTTTCCCTCCGCAAAGAATGCCACGGAGTTGCTATCCGGCGACCAGAACGGGTACGTAGCACCTTCGCTGCCAGCGATCATGTGCATGTCTGACGTTTGCAGGGCGCGCAACCACAGCGATTTTGTAGTCGATTGTCCTTGCGAGTACGCGACAAAAACAAGATTCTTACCGTCGGGCGATGGCGTGGGAGGGCCGGACAGTCCGCGGAAATTGAAGTAGGTCTTCTCCGGAGCCACAATCTGAAACTGCACAAGCGAGGGCTCAGCACGTCTCAACGAGCCAAACCAGAATGCTCCGGCGATTGCAGCTAAGGTGGCGATGGCGCTGATAATCCAGATTGCATGATTAGGTGCTGAGATGACAACGGTGCTGGATGGGGTTTCCGAAATCCATTTGAGTTGGCGGCCAACGTCAGCAACGCTTTGCCACCGCTCGTCAGGTTCTTTCGCGAAACAGGTACGGATTGTGAAGTCTAGGGTCGGAGGCGTCGTCGGCTGGACAGAGCATACTGGCTTAGGGTGGGCGGCGAGAATGGCGGCAATTGTCGATGCCGCAGTTTTTCCCTCGAACGCCCTCGTGCCCGTGACCATCTCGTACAGCACCGCACCCAGCGCGAAGATATCGCTTCGTGAGTCTGCCTCGCTGCCTTCCACTTGCTCCGGCGACATGTACTGGAACGTCCCCACGACCGTGCCTTCCTTCGTGACGGGATGATCCGGCGTCGTCAGCGTTTGCGTCAGCGTTGATGCCGGACTAGCCTGCACAGGTTTTGCGAGCCCGAAGTCCATGAGCTTGGCACCTGATTTCGTGAGCATGATGTTTCCGGGCTTCAAGTCCCGGTGCATTACGCCTTTCTTGTGCGCTGCTTCCAACCCTTTGCAGATTTCAATCCCAACTTTCAGAACTTGATCGAGCGGCAGTGGCCCTCTCCGTAAGCGGTAGGCCAACGTCTCGCCTTCCAGATACTCCATGATGAGATAGTGCGTGCCGCCCTCCTGGCCGACATCGTAGAGTTGGCAGACATTGGGATGATTCAGCGATGAGATGGCTCGCGCTTCGCGGTCGAAGCGCTGTCGGGCCACAGGGCTGGAAAGGTGCTCCGGCAGGATTTTTATTGCGACGGTGCGGTCAAGCCTGATATCGCGAGCGCGATAGACTTCACCCATTCCACCCGCGCCGAGTGGGGCGCCGATCTCATATGGACCAAGCCTTGTACCCGGAGCGATAGGCATTAGTGAGCAATTATAACTCCAGAAAAACTCCCAACGGCAGTACTCGGTCGGAAAATTCCATGCAGCCCATGCCGGATGTTAGCCTTCCCAGACAATACTGTCGCCATCACGGGAGGTGTTATCGTCACGCAAAGGCCATTATGCGTTTGTTTCAATCTTTGCTGGTCGCCGCAAAGCTCATTTCTTCTTCAGCCCCGCCGTCCAGTTCAGAACGACGGTAAGCGCCTCTGGCGATGTCTTTGCCATGCTGATCAAAAAGCGCTTTCCGTCAGAAGTGACGTCCCAACGCAAGTCATAAAACTCGCTCTGCTCTTGGCCCCTAGGTATCTCGAACAGGGTGTGGGGAACACCTGCTTTGATTGAGGAGTCTCCTTGCGATGTCCACAGCCATCATCTTGCCATCCAGGGACACATAAAATAATTCCTTGCCGTCGCGCCGCCAGTGAGGCTGCCTGCCTCCGTTGCGAGAGATTTGCAGTTTGCCGCCTCCGCGCGCCGACGCCGGAAAGGGCTGCACATACACTTCCGATTTTCCCGATTCTGAAACGTAGGTGATCCAGTGGCCGTTCGGCGAAAATCGGCCTAGGTTCTCGTTGAACTCCGACTTTGCAAACGGTATGGGACTCCCGAAAGCCATTCCGTCATTGCTCCGCGGCAGCACCCACAAGCCCGATCTCGTCTTCGCGTCCTCTCGCGAGTACAAAAGGAAACGGCCATCGCGTGACCAATCCTCGGGGTACATTGGATCCCCGTTTGGAGCAATCAGTGTTTCCTCCTTGCCTGCGCCATTCGCGGCCTTCTGATCAATACCAATTCCTCCGGGGCGAGACGCTGCGAAGGCAACCCGGCTGCCATCCGGAGACCAGGTCGGTGCCACATCTTCACCAAGGTCAAACGTGAAACGCGCACTCACACCTCGTGCCAAGTCCAGCAGCCAAATCCCGGGCGACCGACGCGTTCGCGTCCGCGCGCGATTCTGCTACTGTGCTTCCATCGGGCGACAGGGCAACATCCAAGTACACGCTCATACCCGGCTCTCCCGCGGCGCCCAATTCCTTACCCTGCCGGTCAAACCAGGCTAGCGTCGAGATCCCCAGGCCTACTTTGCCGGGCCGATACGCCAATAGACTCCGGGAGGCGGAGAAGTTCGCTGACTGCAGATACGTGGCGACTTGTCCCGCAACAAGTACTGGCTCGCCTACCACCTCCAATCTCCGTGGCGACATTGTGGCTTGTTCGACGTGGACTATGCTGCTGCCGGCGGTCAAGGCTATAGTATTCTCGGAAAGAGAGGTGAGTCTTGAAAGACGAGATCGCCCACGAGATCGTTAGCGAACTGCGCCTGATCCGGGAAGAACTGCAAAACCTGACGATGGCTATTCGATCAGCTAGCACCAGCAGAAATTCTGAAAATTCCTATACACGAAACCCACCTAAATTCTACCCGCGACGCGCTGCGAACCCGCCTGATGTGCGCCACTCCCAAGGACATAAGCCACCGCGAAGTCCTCAACGCGGCCAGCCGCGAAGCCAATGGCATCAAAACCCAAAGGACACGCGATAGCTCTCAAAAGCAATTCGTCGCCTCCACCCACCGGATTGGTTCCCTTTCTGTCTGCAAACTTTAAGTAGCTTACATTTTTGTAGTCGCGTGTGCCGGGGACTTGACGAGGTGAAGAGGGAGAACTTTCGCAAATCGCGGCTCAATCCTCGATCAACTCCCGTTCAGTCCGCTAATCGGTAATCAGGTTCCCTGGCCCAGTTCTACTTCGGCGGTTACGCCGTTCACCTTGCCGTGTTTTACCTTCCAACCAAATTAAAGTCTTTGATATTCTCCCGGTCTAATTCGATGGAAAACCCTTTCATTGTGACGATTTCCATGAATGCCTGACTCTTCCACTGCCACGTTACCAGGAGGTTAGGCTGCCAACCGCCCCGTTTTCGACCACGACCATCGATTGAACAAAAACTGCACGAGGAATCCCCCCGCCAAGAGAGCGACTCCCGGAATCAGTATCCAGTCAAACCCATCCAGCAAAAGAGCAGTTGCCACAGTGCCAAAATCGACTGGTATTCCGATGACCCGTTCAATGGCGGTGCCTATCGGAAACATCAAGAGAAACACTGCGGTAAGTGCGAACGCGGGAAAAACGCTCGCGAGAAGCCCGGTTCCTAGCAAACCGCCGCTCCGAACCGAGAGATAGGCTCCTAGAGCCCCAAAGAACGGAAGCGACGCAAGCCACGGCGCGTAAAAAAGAATCCCGTTCGAGCCGTTCCCAACGAGGCGCGGCTGGACTCCTAGCTTTTGCAGCGCCATCAAGAAAATCGTCGAAAGCATCATTGTAAGAACACCGGGGATCCACAGCTGATGCACGCGTTTCTGCATGGGTTGTTTCCTCCTCCTAGCGATCAGAATCTTTCGTTGCAAATCCTGCCAGTCTGCGACCTGCACGAGTGTGCGTTCCACCGCTTCCCGTTGCGGCAAACCTTCCGCACAGAATGCTTCATACGATTCTTCCAAGTGCGCGGCGAGCTCAGCATGGATCTCGTCTCTCTCTGCGATGTCCAGAGCAAGGCCTGAGAGGAGCTGGCGGACGAGTTCCTGCCAATTAGGCATTGGCCACCTTGGTGAGCCGTTGCAACGCACGGAACAGTTCTGCCCATTCGCGCCGGAGCGGCGACAGCTTCTTCCTCCCTGCTGGGGTCAACCGGTAGCAGCGCTTGCGCCGCCCGTTGCTACTCGTTTCCCACGTCCCGCGAATCCACCCGTGCTGCTCCATGCGATAGAGCATGGGATAAAGCGCCGCGAGCGTAAACCGCAACGCTCCTTTGGTTTCTTGCTCGATGCGCCGTGCCATTTCATAGCCATGCATCGGCCCGCCTTCGAGAATGCTCAGTACCGCAAGTTCCGCCGTGCCGCGCTTGATTCCCGTCCCGATCATAGGCGCTCTCCCTTACATATAAGACTCTTATATATCGCGCCGGAACTTGTCAATAGTCCTGTAGCGCAGCTGTGCTGAGACAGGTCGGACGCAGGAGGTGCCACCCTCGGCCATAACTCTGCTCAAGCATCTTCGGCTCAGATTGCCCGGTGAGTAGGGCAGTCGTATTTATCGATTTAGTTTCACCTGCCCGGTTTGTCGGCTGCTATGAAAAATGCCGGAGCAGCGGTTGAAAATCGGAGAGTTATAGTTATTGTGAGCGATTTTCATGCTCGGTGGTGTGCCTCACTGCGCATGAATTCTTACCGGAAAGTGGGGCTAATACGTACTTCGGCGATAATCATTTCTCGCCCGTATATGACTACCAACGCTCCAGTTGCCGACGATGCCGCAGCAAGTGGCAAACCGCGTGCTCGAGGATCATCTCCGGGTCGTATCGCGGACCCCAGCGCACCGCGAACGACAGCGCCTGAATTTCTTCCTCGGTTGCCTTCAGCAGCGGCTCGACGGTCTGCTCCGCCAACGCGATTCCTTCGGTTAACAAACCGCGGACATCCTGGGGAGTGCAGCCGCGCCGGATCGGCCTCGTACCGCTCGACGAAATCGACGCCGCGCGCCTTGCGGATGTAGTGCGCGTATCGATGCGCCGCGCCAATCAAGTGCAGACAAATCGCGCGCGGCGAAATCGTGTTCGGATTGTTCGATGGCCGCTCGGCGTCGAACCCCGCGAGATCGAAACTTTCGACCACGCGGCAGAAGTCCTCTGCAGCGCGCGCGTACTCGTCCATCAGCGCGCCGAACGGGCCGGACAGGCCTGGATGATGGATGAACCGATCTGCTGAATCTTTGTGAGCGGCGTCCTTGGCGGTTGGACGATCATTTCGATGACGCCAGCGGGACCAGAGGACAAATAGGGACAGGCCTGCAATCAACCCGAATCGAATTGGCCAGAGGAGCCAATCTATTCTTTTGGCAACTAACGTTGTGCTGAAAACCAGCAAGCTCATGTAGGCGATAAATATAATCCACGGGTAGACTCGCCTAATCATTGAACCCTTAGGGGTCCTTTGCCAGTGCGAGTATAGAACAACTATTGGGCGAAGCTGAATACAAGTCCGGTCACTAGGTTGCGCATAGTACCCATGTGAACGATTGATGTCGTTTATCCGATTCTCTTCTACACTACGCCCATGCTCATCAGTCTCTTCCTCATGGCCATCTTCCTCGCCGCTGGCAATGTCGCGTTCTGGCACTTCGATCCCAAACAGCCTCTGTGGCGCCGCCTGCTCAAGGTCTTCCTCTCCTTAACCATCACAGCGTTGGCTTGGCGGTACTTCGGTCGCCTCGGCGTGTTCATCTGGTTCACCATCGTTCTGCTGCCGCTGTTCTACGTCCACGCCATCTGGCTTCCCATCCACGGCGTCAACGGCTGGACCGGCGAGCCCCGCAAAAAATACCATGCACTCCGTGGCTGGCCTCCACCTGAGCGGTGACAAATTCCTGGGGCACGCTTTTCCGCTTACGCCGTTTCGCGGGACCTTGCCGCTGTCCTGCGGCTGTCTCCTTGAGCGAAGCCGGCACGCGATCCGTCAGCGCGAACGCCACTTATCCAGGCTCAGTGGGCCGGCGCCGAACTGCGTTATCAGCAGTGCGCCGCCCAGCATCGACATGTTTTTCATAAACCCAATCATTTGGTCCTGCGCCACGTGCTATCGCGGGTTTTTGGCTCGGGAATCTGGCAGGATTTTATAGCGCCCTTTGTCTTTTTAGCTTCGCTGTTCAAGAGCAACCTAAACATCTACGAAGCCCACAACGACGGATCGTGGTACGACCTCGGCTACCTCCTAGGCTTAGCTTGCTTCTTTGGTGGCAGCGGTAAGCAGGCAGCACAGAATCTGCCAGCCGACCAAATGAGTGACAGGGAAACCCCTACTTGCGGCCAAGGCGAGCGAGGGCTTCCGCCCCGAACACGACATTCCGCAACTGCGGAAGATATCGAGCACCAAGTGACTTGTAGAACCTGATCGCGGATTCGTTCCAGTCCAAAACATCCAAACGGATTGTGTGATAACCCTCGTTTCGCGCGATCTCGGCCACCTGACAGAGAAGCGCCTTGCCGACACCGTGGCCACGAAAGGGCTCTCGCACGAAGAGATCCTCAAGGCACAGACCAGAACCTGTCCAAGTCGAATAGGAGGTAAAGAAGAACGCGAAGCCAGCCGGTTGCCCATCCTGCTCCGCAATGATGGCACGGAATTTCGGGTCGGGACCAAAGCCGTCATGCCTTAACTCATCTTCCGTTATAAGGACCTCTTGGGATTCCCGCTCATACTCGGCAAGTTCTTGAATAAGCTTCCTGAGCAAGGGCACATCGGCCATCGTTGCGGTGCGTGTTGAGAGCATCGAGGACTCCAAAACATTTTAGTTTAGCAATGGCTATTGAGTGGAGAAATCCGTAGTCTCGTCGTCGGGCTGAGTGCGAACCGTGCTCCACAAGTCCCATGCCGATTTTAGGTGGAATCTTCAGCGTGGTACTGGGAGCAACTCTCCGGTAAGCCGTGCCGATTCAAATCGGTCGATGCAACACCATCTGGTATAAAGCTGTTTTCAAAGGTGGTGTTTATGAATCCAGGGAAGCGATTTGGGCTTTCCGCGGAGCAGAAGATCGACGTGTGGTGTCGGTGGAAGGCGGGTCAGACGTTGCATGAGATCGGTCGTGCCTTTGGCAAAGAGCATTCCTCTATTCGTTGTCTGGTGTCGCGTCAACGGGGGGATTGCTCCAGCCGTCCGGCGGCGATTGGAGCTGCGAAAACGCTCGGACAGTACGAAATGCCCGAGATTACGGTTCGGACGATACCGGAACCCTTGCGGGTAGAATTCGCTCCACAAGGTTGAAGACGACAGGCCGGAGCAGGTAGAGAAGCGCGACAAAGAACATCACTTCCAACCCTTCGGAAAACGCCCACATGCCACCGGAAGCGTTGTGGGTATCGATGGCCTGCGAGACGGACATGCCGGTGCGGGCGGCTTCAAAGCGGATCATGATGTTGCTCTTCAAGAGCATGGCCTGATAGGCGAGCTCCCAAAAGATCGCAAAGGTGCAGAGTTCGTAGGCCGCGCGGACGAACCACTTCATTTTGCCCACAAAGCGGGAATAGCGATCGGTTTCTGTACTGGCGCGGTCCCTGAGCATGGCTAGGATGGCAAGGCCAAAAGGTCCCAAGGCGGCCAGAACCAGCCAGGCGGCTGAGCGGTTTTTTGCGCGGAGGACCTGAAAGCAGACCAGCAGCCACAAGACGAATACAACCGCGGCGGTTCCCCACATGACCATCATCTTCAGCATGTTGAGCAGGTGCCAGTTGCGAACATAGTTGGAAGTACGCGCCGCAATTTCGGGATTGATGAAGCTGAAGAGCGCTCCCCCGCACATTAAGACCGCGGGAATCGCCAGGAGAAAGGCCAGCGCCACGAAGTATTGTTTTTTGATTGTCACGATTGCTTTGATCAGCGGACCTTTAACCAGGTCCGACCAGAGCCCTCATCGTGCCCGAGTATAGGGCGCACCACCGGGCGACTTCGATGATTTCACTCTATCACCCGTGTCCGATTTCCGGTGGTTGGGGCGGAATGAGGGTGCGGAATCAGGAAACGATGGAAAGTGGACGCTCGAGCAACCAACAAGCAACACCGCTCTGTTCGCCTCACGCGAAGCGTCTGCCGCAGGACGGCTATGTCCTAACGGGTAATCGTCCATCTAGCTACTGGGAGGAAAATGTCGTCTTGACCCGACCCGATGATAACTGCACACGTGCTCGACGAATCGCCCCCTCACACCGAGCGGACTTGGCATGCGGGTTTCTTTTTACCGGTGTCGTGGAGGATCAAAGTGGGCGTTGTGATGGCGCCCGCATAGGTTATGGGCGGTTGTTCCTCGTAGGCTTTCGCGTACTCCTTCTTCCACGGCGAGCCGCCGAAATTGAAACGCTCTATGATGTTGTATTCCGAGAGATTGTATTGGTTGGCCCGGCTGTTTGAAGCGGCGCCGGAGACGGCCGCTTTCCAAATGTGATAGTGGCCGATTAGCCATGACATCATGAAACCGCGATAAGACCAGCCAGAAACGCCGATGTGCGATTCGTCGTTGGCATCTTGAGTGAGCCAACTTAGGATGTGGGCTTACAAGCCGGACATCGCAACACAAAACCGATATGCGCCTGCCTCCCTTCGGCGGTTGTGACCCAGTGACGGTCAGTCCACGGCGGATTACGCCTGACATACTGCTGATGCCCGCACTCTAAGTCGGCGACCCAATCCAGTCTCTCATCTAAGTGAAAGCCAACAATTTTTCGTGGCTGGCCTTCTAGCTGTCGTTTCGGTTCCATGATCGAACCTTCGGATCCGGACAGATGGAAGGCAGAGTGTGTGCTTACCCGGGGACATGGGCTCAACAACTCCGCCCATTGATCGTATTAATAATACGCCACTTACAGTTTGGGGCAAAGTCGACATCCCTAACATCTTTTTCAGCCGTATT
>Ga0306920_100003425_pt1 | contig 20118 bp, 21 predicted proteins | sample flu12Cox44000170_FD_204666 | JGI IMG/M metagenome (GOLD analysis project Ga0306920, IMG submission 204666) | Lab enrichment of tropical soil microbial communities from Luquillo Experimental Forest, Puerto Rico - flux4day.12C.oxic.44.000.170 (v2)... | ecosystem: Environmental > Terrestrial >... | reverse complement strand
ATCGATGGAGCTCTTAGTCAGTTTGAGGCGAGGCATGAAACGGACATCCTGTCGTGGGGTGCTACCTGCACTTCACATAGGTAGCACTGCAATTGAAATGACAGGACCGAACGTGATACTCCGTCCGCATCAGCGCAAGAGAAATCAATGCATTATGAACGTTCAGCAATCAATTTCCATCTCGGGCAAACATCACCCCGAGAACCTGCGGGGAGAGGTCGCGAGCGGAGCGGATGAGGGGGACCGGCCGGACGCGTCACTTCACCAGCTTCTTGCCCGTGATGCGCTCCAGGTTGCCGAAGAACACCTTGTCCGCGTCCGCTTTCGGCAGCTTCAGCGACTCCATGATCTGCAGCGTCACGCGCGGAAACAGGGTGCCGCCTTCGGGATCGAACGGGCAGTCGGAGGCGAAGATGATCTTGTCGATGGGAAAGAACTCCATGCCGCACCTGGTTGCCGGCACCCCGCCGAACACCGCGGTGTCGGCATAGAAATCCTGCTTGAAATAGTCGAGCACGCGCTTCTTCAGGTTCTTGCGCAGGGAGACGTAATCCTCATCGCTGGTTCGTGAGCCGAGCACGTCGTTGCCGGCCCCCAGGCGGCCTTCCAGCATCGGCACGATGCCGCCGAAATGATGCACGATGATTTTCAGATTCGGATTGTTGTCGATCGTCTTCGAGAACACGAGACGCGCCATGGCGGCGGCGGTCTCATACGACCAGCCGAACGTCCACCAGATCTCGTAGAGCGATTTCTTCTCGTCGCGATAGTCCGGCATCTCGGCGCCGCGCGCGGGATGCAGCCACACCGGTTTGCCGAGCTCGTTCATCTTTCTCCAGAACGGCTGGTATTCCGGCCGGTCGAGCGGCTTGCCGGCGACGTTGGTGTAGATCTGCACGCCGAGCGCGCCGAGCTCGTTGATGGCGCGCTCCGCCTCGCGCACGCCGGCATCGGGTGTGGCAAGCGCAATCTGCGCTACGAAGCCGGGAAAATGGTGGCGCTCCTTGGCGCACAGCTCGGCGAAGCCGTCGTTGACCATGCGCACGAATTCATCGGCCTGCGCCGGGCTCTTGGCGAGATTTTCGATCGGCGGCTGCGGATAGGACAGAATCTGCGCGTAATCCTGGTGGCGGTCCACGATCTTCTTGCGGTGATCGAGATCGAACAGCGCGGGAAGCGCGCGCACCCGCTTGCCCATGTCCTTGTAGTCGCCCGCGATCTCCAGAAGCTTGTCGAAGAACCGCTTGGGAAAGAAATGGGTGTAGGCATCGATCCGCATCTGTGCTCCTCCAGGCTGCGCCTGGCTTGTTTATGGCTTGTTTCCGTAGGTGAGGCTCTCACACGCGGCGCGACTTGCGAGAGCGCTGTGTTAGCTGCTGGGCCGGCCTGAGTCCATTGCCGCACCGGCAGGAGGCGTCAGAACATGCCGTTGTCGTTGGCGGCCTTCTCCGGCACCGGCTGGATGACGTCCCAGTGCTCGACCACCTTGCCGTTCTCGAGCTTATAGATGTTCACGATGGCAAGGCCGCGGGTGCCCGGCTCGCGCACGGCGTGATCGTGGACGATCACGTAATCGTTGTCGGCGAAGATGTGCTTGATCTCGCTGTGGCTCGCCGGAAATTTTTCCTTCAGGAACGCGATATAGGCCTTGAGCCCCTCCGGCCCGTCCGCCGCATTCGGATTGTGCTGGGTGTAGCGGGCTCCCAGGTATTTGGACGCGGCATCGAAATCCTTCCGGTTGAGCGCGGCGTCCTCGAATGCGGCCACCGTCTTCTTGTTTGACTCAAGCTGCCCGACATCGGCGGCGCGGCCGCAGGCCGTTGCGGTGATGAGGGCGAACGTTGTTGCGACAAGCAGACGGAAAAGCATGGGCGACCTCCTTATCTCCCCGGCGGGCATCGATTACATGCGCGAGGGGAGCCACAGCGCAATGATCGGAAAAGCGATGAGGATCACCAGCCGCACGAGGTCGGTGAGGATGAACGGCAGCACCCCGGCGAAGATGGTGGAGAAATTGAGCTCCTCGATCACGCTCTTGATGACGAACACGATCATGCCCACCGGGGGATGAATGAGCCCGAGCTCGACCGTCATGACAATGATGACGCCGAACCAGATCGGATCGAAGCCGAGCTCCTTGATCACGGGAAAGATGATCGGGACCGTGAGAATGACCATGGCGAGCGCATCCATCAGGCAGCCGAGCACGAGGTACATGAGCATGATCAGCGCCAGCACGCCGTAGCGGCCGAGCCCGAGGCCGGTGAGGAACAGCGTCACCTTCTGCGGCGTCTGGGTGATTGCAAGGAAATAGCCGAACAGCAGCGCGCCGATGAGCACCGTGAACACCGCCGCCGCCGTGCGCGTCGCCTGCAGCAGCGAGCGCCGCGCATTGGCTCGCGACAGGCGCCCGCGCAGCACCCCGATCAGGAAGGCGCCGGCCGCCCCGACGCCGCCCGCCTCGGTGGGGGTGAAGAAGCCGCCATAGAGCCCGCCGATGACGAGGCAGAACAGCAGCAGCGTCGCCCAGATGTCGGCGAGTCCCGTGATCCGCTCGCGCCAGGGCAGGCGAGGACCCGCCGGCAGGTATTTCGGCCGCGCCCAGACGATGATGGCGACCGTGAGCATGTACATCGATGCGGCGAGCACGCCGGGCAGGATGCCGGCCATGAACAATTTCCCGATGTCCTGCTCGGTGATGATCCCGTAGACCGCAAGCACGGTCGAAGGCGGCAGCATCGCGCCCAGCGTGCCGCCGGCCGCAATCACACCGGCGGCAAATGACTGCGGATAGCCGTAGCGGCGCATCTCGGGATAGGCGACGGTCGAAAACGTGGCTGCGGTTGCGACCGACGAGCCGGAAATGGCGGCAAAGCCGGCGCAGGAGGCGATGGTGGCAACCCCGAGCCCGCCCCGGCGATGGCCGAGGAAGCCGTTCGCCGCCCGGAACAGCTCACGGCTCATGCCCGAATTGGTGACGAAGGCTCCCATCAGCAGGAACATGGGGATGACGCCGAAATTGTAGTCCGTCACCGTGCGCATGGAGGTGTGGCCGACAATCTTCAGCGCGGCGTCGCCGTTGACGAGATAGGCAAAGCCGCTCACCCCGACCAGGCCGAGCGCCATCCCGACCGGTACGCGCATGAGCATGAGCGCGAACAGCACGAGGAAACCAATAATGGCGACCGCGTCCGTGCTCATCGCGCTCACTCGACCGGCTTGATCTGGTACTGGCCCCCCATGAGCTCGGGGTGGAAGATCAGCCGGTACGTGCGCACCGCGATCAGGAACACGGCCGAGACATCGCCCAGCCAGGCGAGCAAAGCGAACGGCCAAGTCGGCAGCCGCAGATCGGGGGTGAGCACATTGTCGGCGCGCATGCTGATGACCTTGTCGACCAGCGTCCAGGTCTGCACCGTGACGACGAACAGGAGGACCAGCGTCGCAAACACGTCGATGAAGCGGCGCAGCTTCGAACCGACATTGGCGTAGACGAGGTCGACCGTGATGTGCGTGCCGCGGTACGAGGTGGCAGCAATTCCCCAGAAGATCAGGATGCCGAGCAGCTGCTGGCCGAAGGCGTAGCTGTCGGGGATCTGGTACCCGAAATATCGCAGCAGCACCGAGATGAAGATGTCGGCGGCGACAAGGCCAACGAAGAACGCGGCAATCAGCTCGATGCCATCGATGAAGCGGTCCATGCGGTTGCGCTGCAGGCTTTCGATGCCGAGCGCCACGTCGAGCGGCTTCGTTTCGGATTCAGGCAATTGTCACGCTTTCAATGATTGGGCGCGAATCCCTCCCCGAAGGGGAGGGTGGTCTCGCGAAGCGAGACCGGGTGGGGCTCGCGCCGCGAGGATAGGCAATGATTAGGTTCGCCGTTCACCCGATTTTCCCCACCCGGCCACCTTCGGTGGCCACCCTCCCCTTCGGGGAGGGATTCGAGTTTGCCGATCGGTCTCGTCAGCCCTCAATACGCCGCATGGTATTGCGCAAGCGAGGCCTTGAGCTCCTTCATGATGGCGTCAGGATCTCCGCCGGCCTTCTTGACATTGTCGCTCCACTGCTTCTCCAGCGGCTCGGCCGATTTCTTCCATTCGCCAAGCTGCTCATCGGTGATGGGATAGACCTCGTGTCCGGGCTCGGCCTTCACCTTGGCGAGGCCGGCATGCTCAAAATCCGCCCACGGGTCGGCGAATTTTCCCGCCCACTCCGTGGTGCAGTGCTCGTCGATCACCTTTCTCTGCGCGGGTGACATGGCGGCGTAAGTCCGCGGATTCATCAGCCACTGGAAGGTGACGGTATGGATCGGTGCATCCATGTGATACTTCGTCACCTTGTCGACGCCGAGCAGCGGCACCGAGCCCCACGGGAAGGTGACCGCCTCGGCCACTCCCTTCTCCATCACGTCGCGCACCTCGGTGGCGCTCGCCTGCACGTTGGTGCCGCCGAGCAGCGTCACCCAGGCGGCGACGGTGGCCTGCGAGGGACGCACCTTCATTCCCTTGATGTCGCCGGGGACGAGAATCTTTTTCTTGCTCGAATGCCAGGTCAAAGGATCAAGAATGAACGAGAAGCAGTATTTCACGTCCTTCATCTCGCTCGCGGCATATTTGCGGTACCAGGCGTCGATCGCGCGGTTGCCGCCTGTCGCATCGCCCACCAGGAACGGCAGCTCACCGGCGGCGATGATCGGGACGCGGCCGGGCTGGTAGCCGGGATTGACGTAGGTGAAGTCGGCAATGCCGTCGCGCGCCATGTCGTAGTGATCGAACGCCTTGCCAAGCTGCTGCGACGGATAAATCTTGAACTTCAGCGTGCCGTTGGAGGCCTTCTCGATCGACGTGCCCCATTCCTCCATCGCCTTCTGCAGCGGATGGGTCGGTGGCACCCAGTGCGAGAATCTCAGGTCGAAGGTCTTCTCCTGGGCGAGTGCGGCGGGCGCGGGCGAAAATGCCAGCGCCGCGATGAGGATTGCAAAAGGATGCCTCGCCGCACACAATCTCATGATCTTCTTCCTCCCGTGGGGTGCTTGCGTTCTCGCGTGAGCCTAGTGTGGCGGTTCAGAAGTCCGCATTGTTCTTGCAGCGAGTCCGAGATGCGGACTTCTGAACCAAGGCCACACTAGATCAATAAGTAGCTAGTGTCCTGCGATTCCGAAGCTCGCAAACGAGCGTGCCGCACAATAAGGCGAGCTTCGGAATCGTGACACTAGCCGCTTTCGCCTAGTCGTGCGAGAGCCGCGCGACCAGATCGGCCGGCAGCGGCACCGCCTTCATGTTGCCAGCGGTCGGATCGCCCTCGACCCACACCCGGGTCTCGAACCCCTCCACGGCGAGGGTCTCGTCCAGCATGAGACGGTGGCGCACGTCGAAGCTCGAACGGCGGATGGCGGTGACCGTGGTCGCGATCGCCACCTCATCCCCGAACCGGGTCGGAGCCAGGAAGCGGCAATGGGTCTTGACCAGGGGATGGCCGGTAAAACCGTACGTCCTGAGGTAATCGAGCTTCTTCATGCCGAGCGCGCGCTCGATCAGCGCGCAGGTCGAGGCATCGAAAAACGCGAGGTAGCGCGGGTAATAGATGATACCGGCGGGGTCGCAGTCGCCCCATTCGATGCGCACGCGGCGCGTATTGACAAGCATGCGCGGCTTCAGCGCGGCGCCATGCGCAGGGCCCCGTCGAGACGGATGACCTCGCCGTTCAAATACGTGTTCTCGATGATGTGGCGCGCAAGCGACGCGTACTGCTCGGGCCGGCCGAGCGCCTTGGGGAAGGGTACCGACGCGGCAAGGCTCTGGCGCGATTCCTCGGGGATGGCCATCAGCATGGGGGTATAGAAGATCCCGGGCGCGATGCACATGACGCGGATGCCGAACTGGGCAAACTCGCGTGCGGCCGGCATGGTGAGCGCAGCGACCCCGCCCTTGGAGGCGGAATAGGCAGCCTGGCCGACCTGTCCCTCGAAGGCAGCGACCGATGCGGTGCTGATGATGACGCCGCGCTCGCCGTCGGCGAGCGGGGAGAGCCCCTGCATTTCGGCTGCGGCGAGCCGCATCATGTTGAAGGTGCCGATCAGGTTGATCCTGATCACGCGCTCGAAATCAGCAAGCGGCATGGGACCGTCGCGGCCCACGATGCGTTTTGCCGGCCCCACACCCGCGCAGTTGATGAGGATGCGCGCGGCGCCGTGCCGGCGGCCCGCCTCCGCCAGCGCCGCGGCCGACGGCTCGGCAGCGGTCACATCGCACTCGATTGCGTCACCGCCGATCTCACCTGCGACCTTGCGCGCGCGCTCGACATCGACATCGAGGCACACGACGCGCGCTCCCGCCTGCGCAAGCTCACGCGCGGTTGCCGCGCCAAGCCCGGAGCCACCGCCAGTCACGACCGCAACATGTCCTTTGATTTCCATGATCAGGTCTTCCGAAGCGGCATTCTCATGTCTGCGAGGGCCGGCGCCGATCCATAGCCCGGTTCAGCGCTTATTGTCGATCACGAGCATGCGCGCGGACGGCGCGTCGGCGTAAAGCTCGGCGACGACCCCGGCGCGCCGGGCGAGCACGGCACGCTGGTTGATGGAGCCCTTGTCGGTCATCTCGCCGGAATCGATGGAAGGCGGCTCCGCAAGCAGAATGGCGCGTGCGACGCGGTTCGAGCTGCCGGTGCCGGTGCGCGCAAATGCGGTTAGCCGCTCGCAAAGCGCAGCGAGCACGCGCGCGTCGGCCGTGAGGTCCACGGCATCCACAGCAAGCCTGCGACAGGCATCGATGTCGGGGAAGATGAGCGCGCCGATATCGTCACGGTCGGCTCCGGCAATGACCACGTCACGGGCATAGGGCTCGAGCGCGGCGAGGAGCCGCGCGCGCAGCGGTCCGACGTTCACCCAGGTGCCGGTCGCGAGCTTGAAGTCTTCGGCCACCCGGCCATCGAAGAGAAGCCCTTGGGCAGGATCGCCGGGATTCTGGAACCTGAGCGCATCCCCGAGTTTATAGAATCCCTCATTGTCAAATGCGGCCGCGGTGAGCGCCTCCTGGCGCCAGTAGCCCGGCGTGATGTTCGGCCCGCGCAGCCGCGCCTCGAGCTTGCCGTCTGCGGGAACGAGCTTGAGCTCGACCCCCGGCACCGGCACGCCCATGTTGGTCGAATCCTCGCTCTGCCACATGCGCGCAATCGCCATCGGCCCGCTCTCGGTCGCGCCGAGCCCGGTCAGGAACATGATGCGCTCGCCGCAGGTCTTTTGCGCGAGCTCTCCCATCTCCTCGAACACCGATTGCGAGAGCGCCGCGCCGGCGAACCACAGGACTTTCAGATCGCGAAAAAAGGTCCGGCGCAGCTCAGGGTCGGCGCGGAAATAGGGGAGCAGCGCCTCGTATCCCTTCGGCACCGTGAAATGCCAGTTGGTCGCGATCTCGCGCAGATTGCGCACCGTGGTTTCGATATGCCCCGGCACCGGCTTGCCCTCGTCGATGTAGAGGGTGCCGCCGTTGTAGAGCACAAAGCCGAAATTGTGATTGCCGCCGGCGGTGTGGTGCCAGGGCGCCCAGTCCATGATCACCGGCGGCTCGTCAGCGAAGTAGGCAAGCTGGGAAAGGATCATCGCCTGGTTCGAGCACCACATGCGCTGCGTATTGATCACGGCTTTTGGGTAGCCGGTCGAGCCCGACGTAAACAGGAATTTCGCGATCGTGTCAGAGGAGACCTTCGCGTGTGCGCGCTCGCACTCCGCGTTCGGCGCCGACGACAGCAACGCTTCGAGCGGTGTCGTCGGGCGGCTTGCCGGCGGATTGCGCTCGACCACGATCTCCATCTCGCGCGGCACGGCGGTGTCGATGGCGCGCCGGAACGCATTGCCGTCGTCTGCGAAGATCAGGCCGGGGGTGAGCAGGTCGAGGATGCTGCGCAGCTTGCCGAAGTCGCTGGAGACGAGCGAGTAGGCGGGCGACACCGGCGCATAGGGAACCCCGGCATAGGTCGCGGCGAGCCCGACCAGCGCATGGGCGATGCCGTTGCCGGAGAGAATGACGACCGGCCGCTCGGCGGAAAGCCCGCGCGCGATCAGCGCTTGCGCAATGCGGCGGACCTGCTCGAGCGTCTCACCGTAGCTCAGCCGCCGCCAGTCCCCGCCAAGCTCGCGCTGGGCGAGGAAGGTGCGCTGCGGCGCCCGCGCCGCCCACAATTCAAGCCGCTCGGTGAGCTTCGCGGGGTAGGGCGGCAGGGAGTGCGGCGAGCGCAGATGAATGGTGCCGTCGGCGCGGTGCTCGGCCTCGACGTCGCGCGGACCGAGCCGGACCGGGCGGATCGGGGTGGCGGGCGTGGCGCTCCCTTTCCGTGCCGGGGCGGCTCGCGGGCGGGACTGGTGAGCGGCGGGTATTGTCATCTTGGGCGTCAGGCTCCGCCCATTCTGCTCGCTCCGCGCTAACACGCAAGTTAAGAACAAAAATGCACGCCTGCGTCCAGGTCACATGCAGCTGTCAACGGGCATTATAGTAGACGCATGCTGGCGACCCAAAGCAGCGGAGAGTATCCGGGCAGGTCTCATCACGCTTCTCGATAGCGTGGCCGGGGGGGCGTCAAGCATGAGGTTGAAAAGGGTCGATGAGGTCTGCACCTAGGCCACTTACGTCCGAAACGTTTCGCGTCGCCAGTGTCATTCCATGAACCTTTGCCGTCGCGGCCAGTAGTGCATCCACCGTCGAAACCGGACGCCTGGCGCCCATTCGCCCCCACTCATCCGCGATGGCCTGATCGATAGGCAGGATACGCTCGCCGAAAGATCGGATCACCGTCGCCAGCCACCTCTCCAGCGCTCGGGCGCGGTCCGGGTCGCCTGGCCGGGTTCGCTCGACGCCTTTGCGGATCTCGCCGAGCACCAGGACGCTGAGGTAGATGGATCTATCGTCTAGCGATTCGTACCACGTAGAAACGTTTGCATTGCACTTGGCGCCCTTGCGGACCTCAGAAATAATATTGGTGTCGAGCAGGTACTTCAAAGCGGGATGTCCCGCCCGAGATCGCGTTCGCGCGTCAAATCGATTCCTTCCAACGGTGCCGCTGCGAGCAGGGCCTTGAGGCCACTGGCCTTGCTGCCCCCAAAACGCTCGCGCAACAGCCGTGCCTCGGGTTCCCGCGCCGGGTCGGACAGCACGTGCGCCACGTCACGGACGAGAGCGGCATCATGCTTGCGCACATGCACCTCGACGCGAACAATGCCCCGCCGCTTGAGCCGGCGGCGATGCGCCGCGAGAGCTTTTCGCCGGTTGCCTGACGCCGGCGCCTGTCTTCTTGCCATTTCCGGAAATGTATCCGGAAAAAGAACGATTGCAAACAGATAAGGAGGAGGAACGAGCGGGACAGGCCCGAGGGAAGGGGGCCGATTCGTCGCTATTGACCCCAAGCGGTCTTCGCTGCGGTTGTGAATTTGCACTGCAACAAAGGCCTTGACGCTTATTCGATCAGCTCGTCGGCGCGGAGCAGGAACGTTGCTGGGATCGCCAGACCGAGCGCCTTCGCGGTCTTGAGGTTGATAACGAGTTCGAATTTAGTCGGTAACTGGACCGGCAAGTCGGCGGGCTTGGCACCTTTGAGAATGCGGTCGACGTAGATTGCTGCGCGCCGTTGCGTGTCCCTCAAGTCTCCGCCGTAGGAGATTAGGCCGCCATCTGCGACGAAAAAACGAAACGGATACGCCGCGGCCAACCGGTATCGGGCGGCCAGTGCGATGATCAAGTCACGATGCACCGTGGTAAACGTACCCGACATCGCGATTACGCCGCCCGCCGGTTCACGTGCGAGCGCGGATATGGCAGCTTCAATCTCGGCACGGTTATGTACGGGAGCTTCAAATACCTTCATTGCGAAAGAGGCAGCAGCAGCCTCGATCGAGCTCATATACAATTTGTAATAGGGTTCCGTGTCCGGGTTGAAGATGACCGCGGCGCGCGCCGTCGCGGGTGCAATCTCCTTAAGCACCTGCACCAATTTGCCGGCAATTTCGGGCTCTAAAATCGTGAAGCCGGTGATGTTACCGCCCGGCCGAACCAAGCTCTCTACCAGGCGTTGGGCGACGGGATCAGTGACCAGCGTGAACACGACCGGTATGGTGTGGGTCTCCCGAAGGACCGCCTTGACCGAGGGCGTAGTCACGGCAAAGACGACATCGGGCTGCAAATCGAGCAGCTCTTTCGCAAGCTTCTGCATCCGGTCGACCTCGCCGTCGCCCCAACGAACGTCGATCCGAATGTTGCGGCCATCGGTCCAACCGACTGCCTGCATCCCTTGCATAAACGCCTTGAACCAGCTCTGACCTTCCGGATCACTCTCGGCGACCGAAATCAGCACGCCAACGCGTGGCACCCGGCCGTCCTGCTGCGCCCGTGCCGAGAGCGGCCACGCCACCGTCGCGCCACCGAGAAGCGTGATGAACTGACGCCGCCTCATCTGCTTACCCATGCCTGAGAGCCGCAATCTTATATGAGTTCGTTGGGGTTAGGAGCCCTGCGAAACGCGCTATCCGGGGGGGCGCCTTCGGCAGCACCAACCTACCGTGCAACCAATTTAGTCCTTTGGTAGCGGGCGCGTCGCACCTACGGACCTACCGTCAAGTCGATCGAATGAGTGGAAATCGGCGCGAATGACCCTGAGCCGACGTAGGCCGGGTCGAAATCCCGCAGCGCAACGAGCCTCTGACGTGTGCTATCGTTTCTGTCGGAAGCACGGGAGGCATCGGCATTGAAGCGGCGCGACTTCATCACGTTGCTTGGCGCAGCGGCAGTGTGGCCTCTCGCGGCGCGCGCGCAGCAGGCGGACGGCCGCATGCGGCGGATAGGCGCGCTCATGAGCACGGCCGCAAGCAATCCAGAAGGGCAGGTCCGCCTTCGGGCCTTCCTGCAGGGCCTGGAACAATTGGGCTGGGTCCAAGGCCGCAACGTGCAAATCGATATCCGCTGGCCCACAAATATTGATGAAGATCGCAAATATGCGGCGGAACTGATCTCGCTAGCACCGGATGTCATGCTGGCCTCTGCCGCGCGGGCGGCGGTCACCTTGCAACGAGCCACCCCCACCGTGCCGATCGTGTTCGCGATGACCCTCGATCCGGTCGGTGGCGGCATCGTCGAAAGCTTGTCGCGTCCGGGCAGTAACATCACAGGCTTCATGCTTTACGAATACGGTTTGAGCGGGAAATGGCCGGAACTGCTCAAGCAGATTGCGCCGGGGGTGACGCGCGCGGCGGTGTTTCGGGATGCCACAGCCCCAACCGGGCACGGCCAGTTCGCCGTAATCCAGGCGATGGCGCCGCCGCTCGGCATGGAAGTCGTCCCGATCAATGTGAATGACGCGGCCGGGATAGAGCGCGCCGTCGTATATTTTGCACGGCTCGCAAATGGCGGATTAATCGTGACGGGGAGCGGACCGGCGACGGCTCATCAAAATCTCATTACCACGCTGGCAGCCCGTCATCGTTTGCCAGCGGTCTATCCCTTCCGCTTCTTTGTCGACGGCGGCGGCCTGATCTCCTATGGGCCTGATCTGGCCGACCAGCACCGGGGCGCGGCCACTTATGTCGATCGCATCCTCAAGGGTGCCAAACCGGCCGACCTGCCGGTGCAGGCGCCGACCAAGTACGAGCTGACAATCAACCTCAGGACTGCCAAGGCGATGGGGCTGGAGGTGCCGGCAACCATGCTCGCACGCGCCGACGAGGTGATCGAATAATGGCGCAACCGCGCGAGTGTTTTGCTGCACCTGCTCATGACCGCTTATGGCACATCGCGTCGATTGGTTTGGTACGGTGCGTATTCTTTCCGTGAGAGCACGCAAGTTTGACGGCCCCTTGCAAACGCCATATGCGATCTGACGGCAGTCATCGGGTGGCGGACAGGCGGGGGCATCGCGTGGCAACCAACAGAAAGCGGGTCCTCATCCCCAACGTCATCGGCGAGGGCGGGCGCAAGGTGCTCGCGTCGCGTGATGATATCGAGGTGGTCGCCTTTCCCGCCCCCATTGCAGCGGCCGATTTCCACGCGCTGCTCAGGTCGGGCGATGTCGACGGCGCGGTCCTCGGCGTCATGCGCTTCGGCGAGGCCGAATGCAAATTGGCGCCGGCATTGCGGGTGGTCGCGCGCATCGGCGTCGGTTACGACGCCATCGACGTTGAGGCGCTGACCCGCCGTCGCATCCCGCTGATGCTGGTCGGCACCGCCAACTCGTCCTCCGTCGCCGAGCATGCGATATATCTCATGCTGGCGCTTGCCAGGCGCGCCGCCGAGCTCGACGGGCTCGTTCGCGCCGGCCGCTGGGCCGAGCGGCTCGCGAAACTGCCGGTCGACCTTCTCGGCAAGAGCGTGCTCGTCGTCGGCTTCGGCCGCACCGGCACGCGCGTCGCCAGGCGGGCGCTGGCGATGGAGATGAACGTGATGGTCTACGATCCCTATCTGCCGGCCGAGACCATGCGCGCGGCCGGATGCGAGCCGGTCGCCGATCTCGACGCTGCGCTGCCGCGCGCCGACTTCGTCACCATCCACTGCCCGAAGAACGCGGAGACTGTCGGCATGTTCGGCGCGACGCGCCTGGCACGCATGAAGAAGACCGCCTTTCTCGTCAACACCGCGCATCGTTGACGAATCCGCCCTGCATGCGGCGCTCACCGGCGGCAGCATTGCCGGCGCCGGCCTCGACGTGCTCGAAGAGGAGCCGCCCGCGGGAGATCATCCGCTGTTGCGTCTTGCCAACGTGGTTTTCTCCCCGCACATGGCCGGCGTGACCCGTGAATCGATCGATCGCATGGCGGTGCAGGCGGCAAAGAACGCGCTCAGCGTGCTCGACGGCACGCCGATCCGGGAGAACGCGGTCAACCCGGAGGTTTTTGGGTGATCCGACGGTAGCGGCGAGGTACCAGCGCGTTTACGTGCGTCTTCGACGCGCTATGCCTCGCCGCTACAAAAAATGCATCGCATCCAACGGCGATGCTCCTTGCATAGGGAAAGGTTCGAGTCATGCGCAAGAACGAGCTCAAAAACATCATCGCCGGCGGCAAGACCGTGCTCAACGCATGGCTTGCGATCGCCAACCCGTTCTCGGCCGAGCTGATGGCACATCAGGGGTTCGATTCCGTCACCATCGACCTCCAGCACGGCCCGGTCGACTTCCAGGCCGCGGTGGGAATGCTGGCGGCGATCTCGACCACGCCCGCGGTGCCGATGGCGCGGGTGCCATGGAACGAGCCGATCCTGACCGCCAAGCTGCTCGATGCCGGCGCCTATGGCATCATCTGCCCCATGATCAACTCGAAGGCAGAAGCTGAGGCGCTGGTTACCGCCTGTCGCTATCCGCCGCGCGGCAGCCGCAGCTTCGGTCCCAACCGCGCGCTGCTCTATGGCGGCGCCGACTACTGGCAGCACGCCAACGACGAGGTCCTCATCTTCGCCATGGTGGAGACGCAGCAGGCATTGAAGAACCTGGACGAGATCGTGTCGGTGGACGGACTCGATGGGGTCTATGTTGGACCTTCCGATCTCTCGCTCAGCATGGGCAAGGCGCCGAGCCTTGACCCGCAGGATGCGAACGTGCTGGCTGCCATTGCGGAGATCTGTGCCGGCACCCGCAAGCGCGGCAAGATCGCCGGCGTGCACACCGACGGTGCCAGGACCGCACTGCGCCGTTTCGGCGAGGGCTACCAGCTCTGCACCATTTTGAGCGATGCGCGGCTGATGGCGAATGCGGCAGCCGCCGCGGTGCGCGAGGCGCGCGGACAGATGGCGCAGGCCGGGGCAAAGACGTATTGAGGCCCTCGATGTAGCCGCTTTCGTTGAGGCCCTGTCGAAACGCAGCCATTCGAGACGCTAGCACCTCTGGGACACGGGATCAGCGCGGGATGTCTCCCCGCAGCGCGAAGGCTCGGGCCCCTCGCGCCGGCACGTCGCACACGGCGCCCCCGCGACCAATCCGCCACCGATCATGGAACCATTATCGGCGGCATGACGTTTCGCTGGATCGCATGCATAGAGCACGGGGCATCGTGATCGTAGCCAATCGAGCCACCCAATATCGCCGCCTCGCGCGCGAGTGCCTGGCTCTCGTTCAGTCGATGTCGTCAGAAGACGCTCGGCGGTCCTTGATTGAGATGGCGCGAGTTTGGACGCGGCTTGCGGATGAGCAAGGGATGGGTTTGCCCATGATGCCGTGGCCCGAAGGTTCGCAGCCCGCAGTCCAGCAGCAGCACCAGGTCCAACCGGAAAAGGATGGCGCGGAATAACCCGCTGCGGTTGTGGATCATCGTGGGTTACTCGTCATTGAGTCGCGCATCGAGCCGACGACCTGAGCCGGTCGTGCTGTCGTCCGGCATCATCGGCTGTGTCCTGCCGGCAGACGCCGATGGCCGATAGGTGAATGCGCTCCCGCCTGTAAACCGATAGTCCGAGGGAGGGCCTGATTGGCACCCGACCGCGAAATGGAAGGCTATGCGCGCGAATGCGTGCGCCTCGCCGAGCTTGCTGCCGAGCCGGCAATCCGCGACCGGCTTCTCCAATTGGCCAGCGCCTGGACTGCGGTCGCCGCGAAAGCGGAAAGGATGCCCGAGGCAAATGCTGCGTCGGATTAAGCGACGCTGCGTAAATTGCCGCGTGATCTGCTCGATTATCAGGTCGGCGCGCCCAAACTCAGGGTCAGATCGCTTGGGCGATCGGCAGTGCGCTCAGAACGAGCTCGATCCCGTATGAGAGCGAGAGCTCCGAGATGCCACTTCACTTGGCTCTTGTGCGGCGGAATTATCCAGGCGGGACGAGCGACTTTTCAGCAGCGGCCAGGCGATCGAGACGAGCACAAGGACGGCGAGCACGAGCAGACCAAGCTTGGTGCCGTTCGGGCCGGCGACACTCAGGGCTATGCCCGCGAGGACGCCGGGATAGACATGGATCGGCGCCCATATCAGTGCGGACAGCACATTGGCCGCGTAGAAGTGGCGTGACGACATTCGCAGGATTCCGGCGACCAATGGTACAAAGGCCCGCACCACCGCCGTGAATCGGGCAAGGAATACGCTTAGGACGCCATACCTGCGTATGAATCGTGCGCTGCGCGCGACCAGCCGAGGAAACCGGTTCAAGGGCCAGCCGCGCAGCATCTCGCGGCGATAGCGATATCCCAGCCAGAACGACAGGCCATCCCCCGCGATTGCTCCCACCATGGCAGCAAGCAGCAGGATCCAGGGCTTCACATCAGCGGCGGTCGCGAGCGCGCTGATGGCAAGGATCAGCGTGGAGCCCGGGACCACGGTGCCGATCACCGGGATGGCTTCAGACAGCGCCAGCAGCAGCACCGCAAGGAAGGCAACCTGCGGATACGATCCGATCAGATCGATCAATCCGTAAAAATGCGACACGGCCAATATCTGGCTGCAGCCAGCCTTTCGTTCCGGGCGATGCGCGGCACTTCGACAATGCCGCATTCAGGGTCGTGTTCCCGACAAACGAGAAGTTCCGAAGGGAACAGCGCGCAGCCCGGTTGGCTGATTGTTCGCAAAGGATTCTGAGTGCGCGGTCGCCTCAGAGCACCTCGTACACGTCAAGGTGCACGGCATTCCTGTCGCGGTTCCCGCGGGCGATGGCGATGATGCGGTTGAGCCAATCGACGGTGGGATGGGCGGCCTCGAACCGCATCACGGTTCGGAAATAATAGCGCGCCGGGTCGACCGGCTCGCCGCGCGCGAGCGCCGCCAGCACCTCAGGTGGGCCGTGGCGCAGACCGTCGCTGCGTACGAGGACGCGGGCGCCGGCGTCGGTCTCGATGCCGTAGCGCGCCACGAGGTCGGCGGTGCCGTCCGACCACAATATCTGCCAGTCGGCGCCGCGCAGGATGCGGCCTTGCAGCTTTGCGCCCTCGACCCGGCCGCCCACGATGTCGATCACTCGCCGATGCCCAGACGGCGTCACGCCAAAGTCGCGGATGTCCGCGACCTCGGCATGGACGTGAAAGATGGGCTCGGCCGATACGAGATTGGTCATTCCGCGGCGATGCTGCTCATTCGCGCGTCGGCTGCCGCCTTCTGCAATCTGAAATCATAATGCACGACATGGAACGGGGCCTTTATGATCTCGCCGGTCGGTGCCTTGCTGCCCGCCGGCATCTTCTGAAAATCGACGATCAGCGGCTCCTTCACGCCATAGACGACATCGGTCTCGATATATTGGCAGCCGCGCTGGAAGAGATGCGTGACCAGGCGATGATAGCCCGGCGCCTCGACCATGAAATGAATGTGCGCGGGCCGCATGTGGCTGATCTCGGTGCGGTGCATCAGCTCGCCGACGGTGCCGTCCATGGGAATGGAGTAGCCGATAGGCGCAACCGTTCTGATGATGAACGAGCCATCCGGTCCGGTGCGGTAGATGGCCCGCATCCAGGGCTCCGCGACGTCGCGCTGTGCCTCGTAGAGCCCTTCGCCGTCCGTCTGCCAGATGTCGAGAACGGCGCCGGAGATCGGCCGCCCGTCGAGGTCGCGCACGCTGCCGCTGACGAAGCACGGCACGCCCGGCGCGCCGCTTGCCATGTCGACGCCATTGGCAAGCTCGGGCGAGTCATGGATGTGAAACGGCCCGGTCACGGTGGTCGGCGTGGCGGCGGTGGCGAAACGGTGATTGATGCAGTCCACCAGCATGCTCACCCCGAGCACGTCGGAAGCGAGGATGAACTCCTGGCGCTTGTTCGTACACAACTTGCCGGTGCGGGTGAGCCAGTCGATGGCGGTCATCCATTCCTGCTCGGTCGGCTCGACCTCGCGCACGAAGGCATGCAGATGCGTGATCAGCGAGCCCATGATATGGCGCAGCCGAGGGTCGGCAATGGCCTTCCAGCGCTCGCGCACGACATCGGTCAGGTTCGGCTCGGTCACGAATGGCATGACATTCTCTCCCGCAGGTGAATGCGCGGCTGCGCGCTCATGCGCGCCTCCTCGCCGCGTCTCGTTCCGGCACCGTTTGTAGCACCAACGTCCCAGCCCGGCGATGCTCGACTCTTTCGGCACCGCTCGGAAATATGCTTTAGTTCAGCCGAAATGCGGACCGGCCTGGACCGTCGGGTACGGCGCAGGAGCAAACCGATGACCGACCTGCGCGATGCTTTCATCTGCGACGCGGCCCGCACGCCGATCGGCCGCTACGGCGGGGTGCTCGCACAGGTTCGGACCGACGATCTCGCGGCGGTGCCGATCAAGGCCCTGCTCGCGCGCTATCGCAACGTGGACTGGTCCGCGCTCGACGAGGTCGTGCTCGGCTGCGCCAACCAGGCTGGTGAGGACAACCGCAACGTCGCGCGCATGGCGCTTCTGCTTGCGGGCATCCCCGACAGCGTGCCGGGAGTGACGGTGAACCGACTGTGCGCCTCCGGGCTCAACGCAATCGGCGATGCCGCGCGCGCCATCCGCTGTGGGGAGACCGATTTCGCCATTGCCGGTGGGGTCGAGTCGATGACGCGAGCGCCTTTCGTGATGGGCAAGGCGCACGAGGCATTCCAGCGCAGCGCCGAGATCGCCGATACCACGCTTGGCTGGCGCTTCATCAACCCGGTGCTCAAGGCGCAGTATGGCATCGACTCCATGGCCGAGACCGGCGAGAACGTGGCGCAGGAATATCAGGTCTCGCGCGCGGACCAGGATGCGTTCGCGCTGCGCTCCCAGCAGCGCGCCGGTAACGCGATCGCTTCGGGCTACTTTGCCGAGGAGATCGTTCCGGTCGAGGCGCCGGGCGGCAAGGCGGGGCCGGTCATTGTGGACAAGGACGAGCATCCGCGACCGCAGACCACGGCCGAAGGCCTCGCCAAGCTCAAGCCGTTCGCCCGCACGCCGGGCACGGTCACCGCAGGCAACGCCTCGGGCATCAACGACGGCGCGGCGGCGGTGATCCTCGCCTCGGCGCAGGCGGCGGAGCGCCACGGTCTCACTGCGCGCGCGCGTGTGCTCGGCATGGCATCGGCGGCAGTGCCGCCGCGCGTCATGGGCATCGGCCCGGTGCCGTCGACGCAAAAGCTGATGCAGCGCCTGGGCCTCAAGATCGGGGACTTCGACCTCATCGAGATCAACGAGGCGTTCGCCGCGCAAGGGCTTGCCTGCCTGCGCCAACTCGGCGTTGCTGACGACGCCGAGCACGTCAATCCCCATGGCGGCGCGATTGCGCTCGGCCATCCGCTCGGCATGTCGGGAGCGCGCCTTGCGCTCACGGCCATGCACGGGCTGGAGAAGCGCGGTGGCAGGCTTGCGCTCGCCACCATGTGCGTCGGGGTCGGCCAAGGCGTGTCGCTTGCGCTCGAGCGGGTCTAGATCCCTCCCCGAAGGGGAGGGTGGTCGAGCGAAGCGAGACCGGGTGGGGGATGCGCCGCGAATCTCGATCGACTACGCTTGGCGCGCCCCACCCGGCCGCACGCAGCCAAGTTTACGCAGGCTGCGTAAACTTGCCTGCGCTGGCGGCCACCCTCCCCTTCGGGGAGGGATTGCGGTTTGTTGAGCTCCCGAGAATCAAACAATATGCCTCGCCCGTACGATGGCAGGAACTTGCTGCATGCCCATGAGCCCTGGCTACATCCCGTTCCATCCCAATCCGTCGAAGCCGAAATACGCCCCGCCGCCGGGGGCGGTGGACGCGCACTGCCACGTGTTCGGGCCCGAGAACAAGTTTCCCTATGCGCCCGAGCGCAAATACACGCCGTGCGATGCGCCCAAGGAGAAGCTGTTTGCGCTGCGCGATTTTCTCGGCTTCGACAAGAATGTGATCGTGCAAGCGAGTTGTCACAGCAAGGACAATCGCGCGACCGTCGACGCGCTGGAAAGCTCCGGCGGGAAGGCCAAGGGCATCGCCTTCGTCGGCGAGGAGGTCACCGACGACGAGCTCGCCTGGATGAACCGCGCCGGAATGAAAGGCGTGCGCTTCAACTTCGTCAAACGGCTTGTCGATTTCACCCCGCGCGACGTGCTCGAGCGCATCGCCGGGCGCATTGCGCCGCTCGGCTGGCACGTCGTGGTCTATTTCGAGATGCCCGACCTGCCGGAGCTCGAACCGTTCTTTACCTCACTGCCCACGACTGTCGTGGTCGATCACATGGGCACACCCGACGTAAAAAAGGGCGTCGATCATCCCGAAAACCGGCGCTTCCACCGGCTCATGGACCAGCACCGTAATTTCTGGGTGAAGGTAACCTGCCCGGAGCGGATGTCGGTCGCAGGTCCCCCTTACGATGATGTCGTGCCGTTCGGGCGGGCGCTGGTGGAGCAGTTCCCTGATCGCGTGATCTGGGGCACCGATTGGCCGCATCCCAACATGAAGAGGCAGGCGCCCGACGACGGCATGCTGGTCGATTACATCCCCCGCGTTGCGCCGACCGCGGCCGAGCAGCAGGCGCTGCTGGTGGACAACCCGATGCGCCTCTACTGGCGCTGACATACTGCCGAGCGCGTAACCCGTTTGTCAGCCGCAGCCGAAATAACTACATTTATCCAAACCTATCCGGCCGATGGAGGAATGCCATGCCACGCAGGCCGCAGGAGTACGACGACATTCCCGGCACCTTCGTGTTCGATGCGGAGCGCTCGCGCCAGGGCTACGGCATCAACATGTTCTGCATGTCGCTCATGAAGGACGACAACCGCAAGGCGTTTCGGGCAGATGAAGCGGAATATCTCAAGCGCTTCTCGCTCACCGACGAGCAGCGCGATGCCATTCTCAGGCGCGACTACAATCGCATGCTTGAGCTCGGCGGCAATATCTACTTCACTGCCAAGCTTGGTGCGACCGACGGCCATTCTTTCCAGCACATGGCGGCCCTGATGACGGGATCGACGCAGGACGACTACGCCAAGATGATGCTCGGCGGCGGCCGCTCGGTCGAAGGCAACCGCAGCAAGTCCGGCCGTGACAAGGCGCTCAAGGCCAAAAGCAGCGTGAGCGGCAGCGGCAAGGCCAAGAGCAGCCCGTCAAGGAGCGGCCCGTCAAAGAGCAGCAAGACCAAGTCCAAATCCAAAACCCCAGCAAAGCGGAAGTGAACCGTGGCCAAGATCATCGCAGGTGTCGGCTCCTCGCATGTGCGCGCCATCGGCGCGGCGCTCGACAACGGCAAGACCGAGGAACCTTACTG
>Ga0306920_100003424_pt1 | contig 20118 bp, 22 predicted proteins | sample flu12Cox44000170_FD_204666 | JGI IMG/M metagenome (GOLD analysis project Ga0306920, IMG submission 204666) | Lab enrichment of tropical soil microbial communities from Luquillo Experimental Forest, Puerto Rico - flux4day.12C.oxic.44.000.170 (v2)... | ecosystem: Environmental > Terrestrial >... | reverse complement strand
GCGTACTGCTGACAGGATCAGCAGGGTGATCAGCGACGACAGCTGGCCCCGCTGTACCACTCGCTTCTACTGCGAGAGCGATGAGACATTGGCGAAGGGCATTGGCAACCCGCTCCTCGTCGGTGCGGCCGATACCCCTTGCACACAAGGACGCGACCGGCTCGGGACGGCCAAAGGTCACGGTGATGCGGCGAAACTTCGGGATGCGGCGCGCCCGGGGCAACGCCTCGAATGCGCCCGTGATATACGCCGGCACAGCCGGCGCTCCGCTACGCAGGAGCAGCTGGCCGATACCGGGCAGAAATCGCTGGAGGCTTCCGTCGGGAGAACGCCAGCCCTCGGGAAACCAGACCAATATATTGCCTGACCTCAGCACCCGGACAGCCGTTTCGAGCGCCGCATCGGGATGCCTCGAATCGATAGGGAACAGATGCATGGCTCGCGAGAACAGGCGAGCGAGCGGGCTGGAGAATAAGAGCAGCACGCCGCCGGACCAATAGACGTGCCACAGCTGGCGCCAGGGTAACGCCGCAGCAATTGCCAAGGCGTCCAGATAACTGACGTGGTTGGGCGTAATCAGGAATGGCCTGGTCCCGGGCAGCCTCTCGACGCCAGTGGGTCGTAGGTGGAACAGCCCACGCATAAACAGCCAGTTCAGCGCGTAGAGCACGAAGCCCAACGCAGTCAGCAGCGGGCCGGTCGGCGCCAGCCAGCGCTCAATGTCTGCCGCGATGGCTGGTTCTTGACGCGGGAGAGGTCGAGCTCCCGTCCGGCGCTCTATCGACAGACGCAGCAGGTCGCGGATTGTCTCGATCGCGGCGATATCCGTGTCGGTTAGATGGATGCCCAGCCGGTCCTGCAACAGGATCGTCACCTCCATCCAAGCGAACGAGTCCAGATTTAAGTCGAGGCTGAGATTGATGTCCAGGTCGAGCGCCTGGTTTGGGTAACGTTGGCGCAGCAAGGTCCAAACCGCGTCCGCGGTCGGGTCACCCAAGAGCGCCGCGTCTCCCGGCGCCACGGCGTGGGCTGGACGTCTTCCGGCTCCCGCGGCCGCCTGGGCATAGAGCATAGGTAACAGGAAACGCCGGTATTTCCCGAGACGGGTTCGCGGCAATGGCTGATCGGTTAGCGCAAACCCCGACAATCGTTCATAGGATGGCAGATGCTGCGCTTTCTCCCCCAGGATGACACGAACGCCGTCGCGCAGGTTCGTCGCTCCTCGCTGCCGCAGCTTGACCGGATCCGCCCGCACCAGGGCGACGAGTGCGCCTTTGTCCTCCAGTACTGCGATCTCCGATATCTCGGGGGCACTGCCATAGATCCGCTCGAGATCTTCGGGGATCACCTTTTTCCCGCCGCCCAGCACCACGACTTCCTTTGTCCGCCCGGTGACGAACAGAAAACCATCGCGATCCAGGAAGCCCAGATCGCCGGTCCGAAACCATCCGTCCGGGGTGAACGCCGTCCGATTGGCTTCGGGATTGTTAAGGTAGCCTTTGGTGATCGAGCTTCCCCGCAGCTCGATCTCGCCGATCCCCTGATCATCGGCGTGCGCAATTCGAACATCGCCCTCGGCAAGCGGGCGCCCGGCGCTGCCGGGACGACGGTCGTGCGGGCGATTGCCGGTGAACAGCGATGCGGTTTCCGCTAGGCCATATCCGGACAGCACCATCCAGCCAAGCGCTTCCAACTGTCCCTCGGTCTCCCTCTCCAGCCGTGCTCCGCCCGAGACCAGCAGTCGCAGGCGCGGCGCGATTGTGTGCCGAACAGGTGCGAACAGAAAAAGCCCCAGACGAAGCCCGCTCGACTGCTGAACAAAGATCGTCAATTTCAGCAGTGCACGCCATGCCAAGCGGGCTGTAAGGTTGTACTCCTTAAGACGCGCCTCGATCGCGGCCCAGAGGGCCTCATAAAGGCGCGGCACCCCGATGATCGTCGTGACTTCGCCTTCGCGCAGTGCCCTCATAAGCGCCGATCCGGTCGTGCCGCCCGGCGATACGATCGTGGTTCCGAGGGTCAGTGTGGTCAGCATCCCGACAACAAACGGGTAGGCGTGGTGCAGCGGCAACGGCAGCAGCGCACGATCGCGTGGACCGACAACAGCCATTTTCTGCAAGGCTTCGACATTGCGCGCGATATTGCGATGCGTCAGCATGAATGCCTTGGGCGAGCCGGTCGTGCCGGAGGTCCAGGACAACACAGCCGGTTCGTCATTAGCCGGTACTGGGAGGTCTTCGGCTCGCTTGTTCGCCAATGCCTGCCAGGCCGTCGCGCCCGGCCCGGAGAGCGTGCCTTCATCGACACGAATCGCGGTGACATCGTGGGTGCGCAGGATAGCGCCGCTCGCGTCGAGATGACGCGCCGTCGTGAGGATCAGCCGGGCGCCGCTGGAATGGAGCGCTGCTTCGAGCTGTTCCGCGTCTGCCAGATCATCGATCGGCACGAGCATCCCGTCTGCCGCCAGGACGCCCAAGGCTGCGACGATCCAGACTGGCGAGTTCGGTGCCCAGAGCGCGACTGCGCTGCCGCTGCTGACCCCATTTTCACGTAGGCCGCGAGCCAAGCTCAGCGCCTTCTTGGCGAGAGTCTGGCTGCCCCATGTCAGGACACCGTCTTCGCCGAATGAGATGACGGCTGGGTGCTCTCCCCGCGCAGCGAGCTCGCGCAGCAGACCCCCGATGCTCCACGGGACGATCACAAGACCTGCCTCCTACTATATCGATCCCGACAGATAGGTCGTGCGCAGCCTATTGCGTTGATCCAGGTCAATGCCGTTGCCGCCGGCGCGGATAGCTTTTGCCTGGTAGCAGCACAGGAGGGGCGCATGCGGGCGAAAGATGTGATGATCAGGGCCGTGGTGACCGCATCGCCGGATACCACCGTCGAAGGGCTTGCGAGGCTGATGATCAATCTTCGCATCAGCGGTGTTCCTGTCCTGGACACGGACGGGCGCCTCGTCGGGATTGTCACCGAAGGGGACTTGCTGCGCCGGGTCGAGACCGGAACCGAACGGCACCTCCCGCGCTGGAGCGAGCCGTTTTCCTCGAATTCCCGGCTGGCCGCCGACTACATCAAATCACACGCTAAGCGGGTAGCGGACATCATGACCCGCGAGGTCTTCAGCGTCGAAGAAATGGCGACGCTCGGCGAGGTCGCCGATCTGCTGGAGACAAAGCATATCAAGCGTGTGCCGGTCGTGCACGACGGCAAGATTGTCGGCATCGTCAGCCGCGCCGACCTTTTAAAAGTGCTAGCCAGCGGCGGAGCCGAAACCGCTGACGCGGAGCAAGACCGCGCGATCCGCCGCCAGTTGCTCGCCGAGCTGCGCGAGCAGAAGTGGGCGGATGCCGGCGAAGGCCGCGTCGTCGTCTCGGACGGGATCGTGCATCTCTGGGGTATCGTCGGATCGGAGGATGAGCGCAGAGCCTTGCGTATCGCCGCAGAGAACACCCTCGGCGTCCGAGGCATCGAGGATCACACGGAATTTGCGACCGCTCCACCGGCGATATGAGGCGCCCCGCGACACGAGCCGGTCCCGCTCAGTTATGGTGAATGATCAGCAAGACGTCGTCGCTTTTCTGAGCAAGCCGGGCTCTTATGGACCGGCGATAGAGCAGGTCGATATCATTGCAACGCATGTGTCGCTGGTGTTCCTCGCCGGCGACCGCGTCTACAAGCTCAAGCGTGCCGTAAAATATCCTTATCTCGACTTCTCCACAGCGGAGGACCGGCGGCAGGCTTGCGAGGCCGAGCTAGCTCTGAACCGCCGCACGGCACCCACGCTTTATCTCGAAGTCCGAGCCCTGATCCGGTTGCCAAACGGAAGAATCGGCTTCGCAGATAACGGTCCAGCGATCGATTGGGTTGTGGTCATGAGGCGCTTCGAGCAGTCATCATTGTTCGACGCCCTCGCTCAAACCGGCGGGTTGAGCGTACCTATGATGAACGAGCTTGCGGGCCATATTGCCGATTTCCATGCACTGGCCGAACGGCGGCTTGATTACGGCGGCGCGACGACGCTCACCGACATCGCAGAGACGAACCATCGTTGCCTCGCCGCAGCCCGCCACGTCGGCTTTGCTCCGGAATGCGTCGATGAAATCCGCGCGAGTTCGTTGCAGCGGCTCGCGGTCGTTGGCGGGTTGCTCGACCGGCGGCGCGCGGAAGGAAAAGTGCGGCGTTGCCATGGGGATCTGCACCTCCGCAACATCTGCCTGCTCGACGGCAAGCCGACCCTATTCGATTGCCTCGAATTCTCGGACGCGCTCGCCTCTATCGACGTCCTTTATGATCTTGCCTTCTTGCTGATGGATCTCGAGCATCGCGGGCTCACGGATTTTGCCAATCTCGTATTGAACCGCTACCTCGATCTGACCGACGAGGATGACGGGCTCCCGGCGATGCCACTCTTTTTGTCGCTCCGCGCCGCGATCCGGGCGCATGTCACGGCGACGGCAATGGACCGGGCGACGCATGCCGAGAGAAAGCCGGAAATGGCCACCGAAGCGCGCCGCTACCTCGATCTAGCAGCTCGATTGGTGCGCCCGCGACCCTGTTGCCTCGTCGCGATCGGCGGTCTCAGCGGGTCGGGCAAGTCGACCCTCGCCGCCGCCCTGGCCCCAGGGATCGGCGCACGGGTCCTGCGCAGCGATGTGATCCGCAAGCGTCTGTTCGGGCTGGCCCCGGAAACGCGGCTCCCGCCGAGCGCCTATGCGCCGGAAGTATCGCGCCGGGTCTATGAAGCGCTCCGCCAAAAAGCGGCGGCGGCGCTCGCCGCGGGGTACTCGGTGATCATCGATGCCGTATCTCTGAAGCCTGAGGAGCGCCGATCCTTCGCGGCAGTGGCTAAGGCCACCGCCGTCCCCTTTTCGGGTCTGTGGCTCGCCGCTCCGGCATCGACGATGGAGGCGCGCCTTCGCGCGCGCCGTCACGACGCCTCGGATGCGTCTCCCAGAGTTCTCGCGCAGCAGCTCCGACAGGATGCCGGGCCGATCGACTGGCTTATTATCGATGCCGGCACAGGACTGGAAGCCTGTCTGGCCGCCGCTCGACGTGCTCTTGCCCTAGGCTGAACAGTTCCCCCGCAATCAGATCGACGGCGGTTTTCCACGGAACTCCTTTGCCTCAATCTGCTGCGCGAGTTCCACGCGCTGCTCCGGACTGAGCTCCTCTGCCTGCGCTTTCTTGCGCCTCTTGTTGGTCGAGCGGAGCGTCCGCGGTGCTTTCTGATCCTTCGTTCGACCCTGTTTCAATCGACGATTAATGGACATCCGGATCTCCTGTTGCAATAGATCAATTTGACTTGCCCCGCGTCGGCACGACTTTATCCAGATCAATCGAGACTGATCGACATCGCGGTCAGAATGCGGCGATCTTGAATTCTTTGACGACAAACCTAATATTAAGTTATCGACGCGATCTCGAATGACATTTCCGGCGGCGCTTTGAGTAAGAGCGTTTTCCCGACGAGAGGGATTCAAACCGAATCGTACCCTGACCGGATTTGCGGAGGCCCGCCTTCCGCGCGTCCTTCCCTGTGCACGAGCGAAGGAGCAGCACAGATGGCCAAGGTCCCGCAGGTTTAATGGATCGCCATTTGCGGCACCCTATTAGGCAGCGTGGGGTGATCTTCTAGCATTGCCCGCCATCACACCCGAAAAAGGCGACTATGGATAATTTGAAACCGCTGCCGCTGACGCAGCATCGCGGCGATAAGAGAGAGCGCCACCTCGTTCCTACTATCAGACCCACATCGACCGAGCAAAGCTTGATCGCAGCACCCCAGAAGCCCCCTTGCGCGGACCGAGCACCTGCCTTGACAGCCGAGCTGGATCCTGAACTTCAGGCCTATGCGGAAGCTGCGATCCGGACGTTTCGCTTCAGCTTTGACGAGGCGCTCGCGGAGAACTCGCCGGTAACGCGCGAACGGCTTCGGCAGGCGGCCTCCGATCTGATGCGCGCGGCAGCGCGTACGACGATCGTGCTCGATCGTTTGAACACCGGTGCCAAACGCGCACCCAACGAGGTCGCGGATTGGCCGCGGCCTTCCTACGCACGAGAGCACCCCCGTAGCGCCACGCCCGCCTAGCCCATCACGGCTCGACGCTCCCATCGACCTTGGAACTTTGCCTTCCTCGCCGTAACTAGCCTCTTCCTGGGGCGCTGACTCTGCGCGAAATTCGTGACCCTATTGGTTGAAGCTCCGGCGCAAGCTCGCAGCCATTGTGGATGAGGAGTGCGGTGCAGGGAACCCTTTTTGCCCGCCGTTCAGCGGCTATTACCTGGAGCCTGATCGGCGTCGATTATGCTTACTTCGATAAACTTCGCATGATCGTGCCAATCGCGAATGTTTTCGAGGCGGGCAAACCGCTTTTTTGCGGCCTCGATCGCCCGCTCGCGGCTCCGGGCGGAGCGGATGATTATCGCGCGTTGACAGGGTCTTACAACGATATTGAATCTAGCGTATTCGTTCAGACAACATACCCGGTAAACCGGTCCGAGCTTAATCCCGGCCGGCTCCAGCGCTTTTTCAGAACCGCTTTATCTCCTCGTTCGCCCGGCTGACCTGGCCGAGCGCCTTCTCCAGGATCTCGGTAACACGCAGCGGCATCGCCTTGGATACCGGTTCGATTTCCGAGAGCCGGAGAGCGGCTGCGATATAATTGGTTATCGCCGTCAACCGCTCGCTGAGCTCGTGACAGACAGCTGGATGCGCTTCGTACCCTTGTGGCAGGGAACCGGGCCTCTGTGCGGGCGGCGTCGATTTCGTCGGACTGGCGCGGATACCGCAAGGCTCGGTGGGTGTGCGAATGGAAACCGTCATTTGGGCAACCCCCTATTAAAGCTGCTGTTCGGCGGGACCTCGGACGAGTATTGATCTGGCTGCAGTTTCGCCTCCGTTTCCCCGATCAGCTTTAAGATTATCTGCCGCTTGGCTGGGTCAGCCTCGTCTCCAGCAACCGCGAAAGTGATCGAGATTCATCTTGTCGATTGCCGGGTCTTGCATCGGAGTGCCCCTTTATTCCAGTGCATGTTGCGCTCATAACTGGCAGGCATCCGCGCTGACGCCCGGACGAGCCGTGGCCGCTATGGCGCGACCTGTTGAGAGCGTAAGCTGAACCCTGAAGGGCGGCCCTAAAGAATGTTAACCGGTGACCAACTCGGTCCGCCTCGCCACGCGGCGCCTAATCTCTACGTACCTGCGGCAGTTTGACGCATTAGGTCAAACGCCGGCGCGCGGGGATTATGGCGTCAAGCGGTGGGAGGAAACGGCATCCCGCACCGCCTGTGGCGCGCCTTCCAAATGGAGATAGCGAGGATCGAATTCAGCGGCCGCCTTTAGCGCGTCTAGGTCGGGTATTCTCAGCACTCGGTGGTCGGAGACGATCAGCTTCTCATTTTGCAGACGCCGCAGCATTCGGTTGGCGTAAACCTCTGAGATGCCGAGCGCATCGCCGAGCTCCGCCTGCGTAACCGGCAGCATGTAGTTATGGTCGACCGTCTCCCCCACCAATCTTAAACGTTCGAACATCTCGCAAAGAAGATGGGCCACGCGCGCATAGGCATCGCGCCGGCCGATCGCAGTGATGCGCTCACGAAGAATGGCCTCTCGCTGAAGGGCATTCCACCACAGGGCAACGGTCACTTGGGGATGATCGACGATCTCTGCGATGAGACGTTCGCGATTGATCCGCGCAATTGTCGTGGGCCCTAGGGTAAAGATCCCGTGGTCGGTCGCCTTGAACAGCAAGCTGTGAAGCTCAGTCTTATCACCGGGAAACATAAAATCCAAGATCTGCCGGCTGCCATCGGGCAAGATCTTGTAGCGACACGCATGTCCAGCGATCACGACGAAGACCGCGGCAGGCATCTCTCCTTCTCGTATGATGTCCGAATGTGCGGGAAATTCGTCGTACCGCAAAATAAGGCCGTTCAGCCATTCCTTGTCTCGGTCGGGTAACGGCAGGAAGTGTTCGAGCTTCATGATCAACGGTGTCAACATAGCGGTCCCCATTCTTGCATCGGCCCACGACGTCTCGCTGGCGCCCGCGCCCTTCGGGCAGCCAGCGAGGTTGATGTGGATCAAGGTCGAAGAAGCCTCGCCGGCGGTAAAGACCGTCTCGGACGACGGGCCTGGTATCACAGCTCGCTTCCATCGGTCAGCAGCTAATCCTCTGTGGAGGACGTGGATGGTTCCGGACAAGACCTTGCAGCCCGACGTGCTTGTGGAGCTCGAGTTCGAGCCCAGCGTCAACGCTGCGTATATGGGAGTCGCCGCGAAAGATGGTGTGATCACATTGACCGGTCGCGTCGGCAGCTTCAAGCAGACTCGCTGCTGAGCGAGCGGCTCGGTGGGTAAGAGGGGTCAAGGCGGTCGCGCAGGAGATCGAAGTGCGGCTTCCGTCAGATAAAAAATGCGCCGATGACGAGATCGCCGAGCGCGTAGTGAAGATCCTGAGCTGGGATCCGACTCTGCCTCCCAATCGCATCTACGTGCGGGTCGATCACGGCCTGGTGATGCTCCGCGGCTCTGTCGAGATGCCGTTTCAGGTTGAGGAGGCGGAGCTTCAGGTTCGCAAGCTTTCGGGCGTTGTCAGCGTCATCAACGAGATCCGTGTCAGGCCGAGGGAAGTACCGATCGACATTGCTAAGCGAATTGAGGCGGCGCTGCACCGCAGCGCCGAAATCGGGACGCGCAACATAGGCGTCGGCTTCGAATACAGCAAAGTGATCCTCACCGGGACGGTCAACAATTGGCATCAGCGCGAGGCTGCCGGTCGGATCGCCCGATTGGTCCCCGACGTCGATATCGTTGAAAACCAACTCGTTCTAGAGCCACAACGATGAGGACCACCCCCGACGCCTCGACCCCTAGCCGCGTGGTTGCCGGCTTTGTCATGGGCGGCCTCACGCTCGCTCTGGTCGGCCTGACAACAGTGCTCGGACCGGCAGGCGTGGCAACCGTTGCCCACCCCCTGGTTCCTTTGATTTTTCCGGTCGCGGCGATCGCGACCGTGCTGATCGCCGCCCTTTCGCCGTCAGGGCGGACCGCCTGGGGCAGGTTGTGCCTGATGAACGGCGTCGTGAGCATCGCGCTCGCCGGCACCAATGTCCAGAATGGCCCCCCACTGTGGCCTACGGACCCGGTCTACGAGCGCGCCCTCGATCAGTCGATGCAATGGTGGCTCAGAGAAGTGATTTGGACCACTGCCGCTTATTTCGGCGGAGCGATGATCATAGCTGCAGTCTTATTTGCTTTGAGCTATTGGCTGTTGCATTCACCGCATGGTCGGCATCGTCAGGCGCATTGAACCTTGCAGCGGGCGGCTCGGAGGAATCCACGACGACGAGCAGATTTCCGGCGGTGTCGCTGTCCTGTCGGGGAGCAGCGGAGCGTCGAACCGGGGGTCGTCCTTCGCGGCTCGCTCGTAATTCGCGCCGAGTATTCCGTGGTGATCGAGAAATCTGTTTATGGCCGCGGGGATCCGCGCGCAGCCCTTTGATGGGGGACGGCCGAGCCGCCGTTCGAGATAGTCCGGATCGGTCGCATGCGACTGCAGTCGGATATCCCTTCTTCCCCTGTCCCCCAGCCTTTCGTAGCGCGCTGCTAGCCGAAATCCCAGACGCGCATCCCTTGAGCCCGAGGCCGCGAATATGCTGTGGATTTAATGTGCCCTCGGCACGCCAGTCGAGGACCGCATCGGTGTGCAAGAACACGCCGGTCGGTGTCAGGTAGTAGTCGCGCCGGCCCATCTGTCCGGTGGATACTTTCGTGCCGCCGAGGCTTCCCCACGCCCCATCGGGGCGCGCTAACACAATGCGCATTTGCTGGACACTGGGGTTGCGGTCGACGACGACAAGCAGCTGCGCCTGGCCGATGCTCGGGCCACTGGCGGCAACCGCAGCCTGCGTCGGTGCGATCCAACCTTGCTCGCCTTCGGGGCTGTTGACGATAACGCCCGGCACTTCGCGCATCAGATCGGCACGCAGGCGCGCCACCTCGCCGTCGACGTCGATCGGCACTACAGCATGCGGCGAGCCAGTGAAACCTGCGGTCGGCGCTAGGGGTCGTGGCGCCGGCATCTCGACGCAAGCCGAAAGGGCGACCAGCAGACCGATCGTAGAGATCAGGATGTGCATCGATAATGATTTTTGAGCAGCCAGCGCGGGCATCTCGTTGCCGCCGACTGGTAAATGTTATCCGGCCCGGCAATCTCTATTGCTCTGACTTGGATCAATGCGGCGGCGGGTAGAGCCGCATTTGATGGAGCTCGAACCCGACCGAGGGAGGCTTTGCACTGCCGATGGACGAGATCGCACACCACGTCTGGCAAACCAAATACCGCTATAAAGAGGACAGCCACCTCAGAGACGAAACAATCGAAGACACCTGGCGGCGCGTCGCTCGCGTCATCGCTGCGGTTGAACCGCACGATCGAGAATGGTGGCAAAACAAGTTCTTCGAAATCCTTAAGGGGTGCAAGTTCTTGCCCGGCGGACGGATCTTGGCCGGCGCCGGCACCGGCCGCCGCGTGACGCTGTTCAATTGTTTCGTTATGGGAATTATCGAGGATTCCTTGCCAGGCATCCTCGGCGCACTGAGCGAAGGGACTTTGACGCTGCAGCAAGGCGGTGGTGTCGGATACGATTTCTCGACACTGCGACCAAAAGGAATGCACGCCAAGGGCGTCGGCGCCATTGCGTCAGGGCCCGTGTCCTTCATGCCGATCTGGGATGCGATGAGCGAGACCCTGATGTCGACCGGCCCTCGCCGCGCCGCCATCATGGGCACTTTGCGCTGCGATCACCCAGACATCGAAGCATTTATCGGCGCCAAGCGTGAGCCCGGCCGGCTGCGGCATTTCAATCTTTCGGTCCAGATTACCGACACTTTTATGGCGGCGGTGCGCGACGATGCGGAGTGGCCGCTGATTTTTCCGACCGCGGCCGACAGCAATAAGGAACTGGTTTACCGTGAATGGTCCAAACACACCGGGGCGGTGCCGTGCAATGTCGTGCGCCGCATCACCGCCCGCGCCTTGTGGGACGAAATCCTGCGCACCGCCTACGAGACTGCAGAGCCGGGCGTTCTGTTCGTGGATCGCATCAACCGGATGAACAACCTCTGGTACCGCGAGGCAATCACGACGACGAACCCTTGCGGCGAGGTTCCGTTACCGCCGTATGGCGCGTGCGACCTCGGCTCAATCAATCTGACGCAGTTCATCGAGCAGCCGTTCACAGAGCACGCCCGCCTCGATACGGCGTCGCTGGCCGAAACAGTCGCAACGGCGGTTCGCTTCCTCGACAACGTCATCGACGTTTCGCGCTTTCCTCTGCCGCAACATAGAGAAAACGCGTGGGGTTCGCGGCGGATCGGACTCGGTATCACCGGCTTGGCCGACGCTTTTGTCATGTTGGGTCGGCCCTATGGCAGCGAGCGCTCGGTGGCTTGGGCCGCGGAGGTCATGGAGCGAATCTGCCATTGCGCTTATCGGGCCTCAGTGGCGCTCGCTCGCGAAAAGGGGCCATTCCCTTTGCTGGACCGCAACAAATACCTCGATGGCGCCTTCGTGAGCGCACTCCCGAACGACATTCGCACGGCGATCGCCGATCGCGGCATTCGCAACAGCCATTTGTTGGCAATCGCTCCGACGGGGAGCATCAGCCTCCTGGCCGGCAACGTATCGAGTGGCGTTGAGCCGATTTTCGCGCCGACCTATCGCCGCGCGGTGCTCGACGAGACCGGCGTCGCTTCCGAATTCGAGCTTACCGACTATTCCTTGAAACTCTGGCGCGAGCTCGGGCACCGCGACGAAGGTCTGCCGAGTGCCTTTGTGACCACCCGCGACCTCCCGGTCAGCGCTCATTTGGAGATGCAGGCCGCTCTGCAGGCCCATGTCGACAACGCAATCTCCAAGACTGTCAATGTGCCGGAAGAATGCTCGTTCGAGGACTTTCGGCAGATCTACGAATTCGCTTATGACAAAGGCCTCAAAGGCTGCACGGCCTATCGCCCCAATCCTCTGCGCGGCGCAGTCCTCCAAGACGGGGAGCTGGCGGTCAACGCGCCGCATTGCTGCGTCCTCGAGCGCGAGACCGATTGAGACCGGATCTATGGCAGACGATTCCAGGGTAGCCTTCTTGAAATGGTGCCTGCCGCGGCTTGGACTCCGCTGGTCTGGCTACCGCAAAGTGCGCGGGCTCGTGGGCAAGCGCCTCAACCGGCGGCTCGCCGAGCTTGGACTCGCCGACCTTTCCGCCTACCGCACCTTCCTGATCGGCGAGCCGGCCGAGTGGGCGCGCCTCGAGGCGATGTGCCGCGTTCCGATCTCCCGCTTCTACCGTGATCGCGCCGTGTTCGACGCTATCGGCGGGCAGCTGCTGCCGGAAGCTGCTGCCGCAGCCGCCGCCCGAGGCGATAACGCAGTCAAATGTTGGAGCGCGGGATGCGCCTCGGGGGAAGAGCCCTACACGCTGGTGATGGTGTGGCGCTTCTGCGTCGCGCAGGATTGGCCAACGCTCGGCTTCACCGTGATCGCCACTGATGCTGAGAATATGATGATCGAAAGGGCCAAGGCCGCCTGCTACGCCCGAAGCTCACTCAAGGATCTGCCGCCACAGTGGGTCGAGCAGGCCTTTACCCGGTGTGGCCCGCTGTTTTGTCTCGAGCGGGGCATTCGGGAGGGCGTCCAATTCGAGCTGCAGGATATCCGCCGATTGATGCCCGACGGCCCCTTCGATCTGATCCTGTGCCGGAACCTCGCCTTCACCTATTTCGATGACGCGCTGCAATGCCGGATCTCGGACCAGCTGCGAGAAAGCCTCCGGCGCGGCGGGTTTCTCGTGCTGGGAACGCATGAAGCCCTGCCGGGCGAGGTTGGCGGCTTTACGCGCATTTCGCTGAATTTGCCGCTCTATCGGCGAAAACCATCGGGCTCCAAAGGATCATAACTTCATCCTGATCTAATCCGGGCCTCTGCCGGTATTCGCGACGGCCAGGGGTCGAAGCCGAGCCGACCATCGAGGAGATCATCCGCGAAACGATCGAGCCGTTCTAAAATTTGCGATCGCGATTTCCTCGATGTGGAGACGGAGATCCACCACTGAAGCGCTGGCGGCGGGCCCAACGCGCACGTGAATGATTTGCGGCTGACCCACCGGATGGCCGATCTGGCGGACGAGATAGGACTCGGTGGCGTCGATCTCGTCGACTTGCCGAACGAGGGTCGTCGGCAATCAGCCCCGCCGCGACATCGTAGAGCTTGCCGACGTGGTTCACTGGATTTTTTCCCGGCGACGCTTAAGCCATTGGCCCGAGTGCTTCGGCCTGCCTCGCCGTCAACCCCGGCCTCGGCCGAGGTGCCGTGACGGTCAAAATAGAGGCTGTCAGGTGGCACATCGGCGGCATTGAGCTCGACCGATCCTTCCTGATCAAGAGCCACGCAGGCCACAGCGCGTGCCGCGTTGTAGATACCCGCTTTCTTGACGAGATAGTCTTCGGTGTTGTTGAGGTTTGCGCCAACGAAGGCGACGGCCACCGTCAAGTGCACGTCGCGATCGCGGCGAACCCCCATGACCTTGATGTCTTCACCGATTTCGGGATGGGCGGACTTGATCACAGGCCCGTTGAGATGGCGTTCCACCGCACCGCATAAACGGCCCTTTCCAGTAGGCTGAAGGGCACACAGCCACCGCCGCAGGACAGCATCTGCGACGCGCTCGCCGAGACCGCCAGTCTCGCGTTGTGCCGGCTGTACCGCGAGCGCTCCGGGCTAATTCTCCACCGCAATGTCGCTAAGGTGCTGCTCTGGGGCGGCGAGGCGCAGTCTGCGTTCCGAGGCGGCCGGATCATCAAGCCCATCGAAATCTTTATCGCTGGGCGGGCCACCAGACGCTTCAAAGGCGTCGACATGCCGGTTGACAAGGGCGTTCTGGAGGCCTGTCGCGCTTGGTTGCGCAACCACCTCGCCACGCTTGACGCGAGCTGGCACGTCAAGCTGCACATCTTGCTGCGGCCCACGTCGGACGATTTGGCAAGCCTCTTCATGAGGCAACAAGAGACGGGTGTCATCCTGGCGAGTCCGGACGTCCCATGCCCTTCCGCTCCACAATCTCGACCGCAGTGATGGCAATCGGCGTATTCCTAACCCGCAAGCGATCATCAATATTCATCTTCAGGAGCGATATCCGAATAGATCTGCCATTGCATGGTACGGGCCGGATTTGGGTGTATTGATATAAATCAAGGGCGATCCGTCGTTTCACGCACATTGTGACTTGGAACAAGACGGCAGCTGGGAGAACGTATTTCATCCCTGCTGACCGATCCGCGTGGGAGGTGCTTATGCAATTCTCCGAGGTGGTTCTGAAGCGAAGGTCGGTCCGCGCGTTCACCACGGCGCCCGTTGAGCGCGGCAAGCTCGAAACGATCTTGGAAACGGCGAGGCTCGCGCCGTCCGCGCGCGACCTCCAGGCCTATCAGATCGTCGTCATCGATGAGAGCGAGGTGAAAACGGCGTTAGCTGCGGCGGCCTTGGGCCAGCACTTTCTCGTGGCAGCACCCGTGGTGCTGGTCTTCTGCGCGAGCCCCGAGCGGAGCGAGAGCAAATATGGCGGCGGGGCGCTCCCTGTTCTGTATTCAGGACGCCACTATTGCCGCCTGTTGCGCGCAGCTTGCGGCAACTGCGCAAGGTCTCGCCTCGTGTTGGGTCGGCTACTTCGATGAGGCGGGTGTCGCCACCGCGCTGAGAGCACCAGCGGGATTTCGCCCGGTGGCGATCATGCCGATCGGTTATGCAGCCGCGGCGCCCGATCGGACACAGCGGAGAAAGCTCGATGAACTTGTTCGCTATGGCGTCTGGTAACCAGCCCGCCCCAGCGGCGCCGCTCTGCTCATTGTTCAACCATGTCGAGCACCTTGCCGGGGGCATCGGCGAGCGCAACATCTTCCGCCCCAACGCTCTGGCCGATGCCCGGAATTACATTGCTGGCGAGTGGGACCGGCAGGGCTATGAGGTCGCCAGCCACTGGTACGAGACCAGAGGGTTGCGCTGCGCCAATCTGGAGGTTACCCGGATCGGTAGGAAATATCCGGAGCAGATCCTCCTCATTGGCGCGCATTACGATTCGGTGATTGGAAGTCCGGGCGCTAATGACAATGCGAGTGGCGTCGCAGCCCTCCTCGAACTGTCTCGGCTGTTCACGACAGGGTCTCCAGCAACGAGCATCCGATTTGTCGCCTTCGTCAATGAGGAGCCCCCCTTCTTCATGAGCCGCAAGCAAGGCAGCTTCGTCTATGCCCACGACGCCCGGCGCCGAGGCGATGACATCCGCCTGATGGTGTCGCTGGAAACCATCGGATATTACCGAGACGAGCGCGGCAGTCAGCGCTACCCGCCTTTGTTCAGGCTGTTCTATCCGGACCAGGGAAACTTCATCGGCTTTGTATCCGATTTCCGGTCACGCCGGATGACGCGTCGCTTGGTGACGTCGTTTCGCGCAGGATCGGAGTTTCCCGCTGAGCACATCGCGACCTTTCGCTGGGTTCCGGGCGTGGCCTGGAGCGATCACCTTTCCTTCTGGCGCCTCGGCTACCCCGCCCTGATGGTGACCGACACGGCGTTCTATCGCTATCCTTATTACCACAGCGCCGAAGATACGCCCGAGAAGCTGGCCTACCCGCAGCTCGCTCAAGTAGCGGAGGGCCTGTTCCGAGCGCTCTCCGCGGTGTCTGAGAGCGGTTTTGGATGAACGTCATGCCAGAGAGCCGTTGGCGGCAGGCGCGTCGAGGCTGAGCCCAATCCTGTCATGGGCAATTCGCGCCTCGACGCCGCGCTCGCGGCCGAGGCGCCGGACGAGCGCGCCGAGCACCCGCTCGTCGCCACCGACGATCTGCGAGCCGCAATGCGTAAAGATCGCGCGCCTCACCAATTGCGCACGGCACCAGTCGAGTTGGGTGCGGATCGGAGTGTGACCAATCCGGACTGCACCCCGCCGGCGGATTATCGGCCGGGTCACCGTTGCGCCGTCGCCGATATAGAGGTCGATTCCGCGCAGTGCCGCCGCCGGATCGCAGATCGCGACAACGTCGGGTACATAGAATGCGCTTCGCCGGTTGGCAGCAATGCGGTAGCCGACGGCGGGAGCGCGGATCGAATGCTCGACTGGAAACGCCTCGAAAGAGATCCCGCACACATCGATGGGTTTGCGTTCCGACATAATTTGGCGCTTGCTGATCGGATACGCCGCGAGCAACTGCCATGTCTTGGCTGTCGCATAGACGGGACAGGGCGCCCCGGATCCGGGTGACCGTGCGTCACGACGATCGCGGTTGGCCGTAACGCCTCGATCCGACCGGCCCAGTCAGCCCCACAATCAACGAGGACACGGGCATTCGCCTCTTTTATGAGCAGCGCGCTGTGGCGGCGATGGCGCCGCGTTTTCTTCTCGATGTCGCCGCGGGTACCGAGAAAGACGAGGTCCACCCAATGACTCTGTATCTCACCGTCGACCGGTCGATATGATCCAGATCAACGCGGTCAACGCCGATGCGTGACTTGCTTGCTCGACACTGAAAGCAGGAGGCGCGCATGGACGTAATCGAAGCGATCTACCATCGACGGTCGGTGCGCGCGTTCACCACGGACGCGGTGCCGTCCGAGGTCATCGACGATCTCGTGTCCGTGGCCGTGCAGGCGCCGAGCGCAATGAACCTCCAGCCCTGGGCATTTCTGATCATCGAGGGCCAGGTGACACTGTTGCAATTCTCCGAGCACGCCAAGCGGCACCTGCTCGAAACGACGACGCCCGAGTCGCCGTTTTTCCACTATCGCGACCAGTTATCGAAACGGGCGTTCGATATCTTTTACGGCGCCTCTCTGCTGGTCGTGATCGCTGCGACCTCCGATGCGGCTCAATCCGCCGAGGATTGCTGCCTGGCGGCGCAAAACCTGATGCTCGCCGCGCTCGGTATGGGGCTCGGCTCCTGCTGCATTGGCTTTTCGCGCCCCTGGCTCAACCTGGCCGAAACCAAGGCCGAGCTTGGCATACCCGCGCCTTACACCCCGATCATCCCGGTCGCGGTCGGGTATCCGAAATCCGCCGCGCCGCCTGTCTCCCGCAGGCGGCCGGAGATTCGGCGAATTCGCGACAAACGGTGAAGATCTCCCACGGAGACACAATCATGAAAGTACACCCGGCTCGTAAAGCCGCGGTCACCCAATCGGCCGCTGGCCCGGTGTCCGAGACCTCAGAAGGCGAAGGCACGCAGCCGCCGGCGCCGGAATTCGAGGAGCCGGCCGCCACTGAGGACCGCGAGGACCCTGGCACGGATGTCGCGCCCAGTCGCCTCGACGTGCCGATCGATCCGCGCGCGCCCACTCGCACCCCATCGCCCCAGGGCTGCGGCCTTCCCGACGAGGATAGACCAGAGTCGACGTATTTCGACGGAACAGTTTGACCCCATTGGGGACTTGGGCGGCGGACGGAGATTCAGGCCCTTGCCGTCCAGTTCACTCGCACGAAGTATCCGTCTTCCTCAAACTGCGCGTCGATCTCGCCGTGGAAGGCGCGCTTGACCGCTTCGCCAATGCGGCGCGGCAGGTGGATGTCGGTGGTATTGATCACGATCCCATGCGTATCCTCCTCGATGCTCATGATGCGGTTCAGTGGGTGCTCGTTCTTCTCTGCCTCCTCGTGATGGCGCGCCAGGCGGATCATCTCGTCTTTATGTTTCCGGGCGAAATCACCGCGCAGCGTCACGATGCCGGCAGGAAATTTGTCGTTAGTCCGGCGGCAGGCTGCGCACAGCTCTTTGAAGCCACCCTCGGTCCACCCCACCCATCGCCAGCGCCCGTCGTGATAGACGGCACCGCATTGCGGGCAGAGCGTGCGCTCATGCAGCTTTTGCTGAGCCTGGTACGGGTCCAGGATGTGATCCTGTTGGGCATGTCCGGCGATGCGGCGCGTGGTTCTTGGCCTCTGCGGCCCGAGATTCGATTGCTTCATGTGGACTCCATGGCTTGAGGGCAGACTCGATTTCTTCGGCAATATCTGATGCGGAGAGGATTGATCCATTGACCTGGGTCAATGACCATCGACTGCATCTGATCCAGATTGGGGGCATGCTGAGAACGCTTCTCGCCATCATAGGCTTTGGAAGGCTCGGCAAGGCCTGCGTGGAGGCGATCGCCGCGACCGAGGATCTTGCGGTCGCCGGCATTGTGCGTCGGCCGGAGAGCCTCAACCAGCCATTGCCGGAGACATTGCGCGGTGTCGCCGTAGCGCCGCATGCGAGCGAACTTGGCAGTTTTGATGCGGCGCTGATCTGCTTGCCGACCGCTGTGGCCCTCGAGGCGGCCACGGATCTCCTACAGCACCGCATCCCCATCGTCGAGGCCGCCACCGTGCCGAGTGCCGCCTATCAGAGCTACAAGCGGGAGCTCGATCGAGGCGCTCTTAGACACAAGGTCGCTGCTGTTGTTGGCGCAGGCTGGGAACCGGGGATGCTGTCAGTGTTCCGCGGTTTCTTCGCGGTGCTATGCCCCAAGGGCCACAGCGATATGCGCGATCGGCCAGGCGTCAGTTTGCACCATACCCTCGCCGCGCGCTCGGTTTCGGGCGTTAGGGATGCGCTCTGCACAGAGCTTCCTGCCGGCTCCGGGAAGATCGAGCGATATGTTTACGTGGAATTGGAGTGCGGCGACGATTTACCGCGTGTGACGCAGGTGATCCAAACCGATCCGCTGTTCATGGATGAGGAGACCTTGGTGCTGCCGGGCGACAGTGTCGCAGCCCTCGAAGACGAAGGTCACGGCGTCGTTTTGGAGCGGCTGGGAATATCGGCAGGCAAGGCGCATCAGCGCTTTCTCCTTGAAGGACGCTTCGACTTCGTCGCAGTGACAGCCCAGGTGATGATAGCGGCGGCGCGGGCGTTCCCGACATTAGCTCCCGGCGCGCATGCATTGGCGGACCTTCCGCCAGCGGCCCTATCGCAAGAATTTTACGAGACCCCGAGCCAATAGGAGAACACCATGCCAGTGTGGAAGCTGACCCCGACCGATCTATCGGATCCGAACTGGGAGGCAAGCTCGCATCGCGGCATGGCTGTCGTGAGGGCGCCGGACGAAGCCGCCGCTCGTGCAGCGGCCGCCGAGGCGTTCGATGTGCCGACGCGTTTCCCGCCCACCGGCGGCGCAAAGTTTCCACCCTGGCACAGCCCCACGCTCGTCAAAGTGGAGCGCATCGGCGACGCGCGTTACGAGGCCGAAGGCCCGACCGAAATTCTCGATCCTACCTTCTAAAGAGTCACGGCGGCGGACCCAGCAGCTCCGCCGCGCCGATTTCGTACAACCCTTTCATCAGCCTATCGTGCAGATCGATCTCTTCTGCGAGGTCGCCCAAGATGATCTGATCGGATAGATTATCTGCGGCCGCCATTGCCTGGTCCCAGTCATCCCTCGCGTAGTCGCCGCACCCGGTCCTCATTACCGCCCAGAGCTTGCGCCTGATATCGGACGGTAATGCCTCGATTGCCTCGCGCAGCGCCAGATGGGCTGGTTCGTCCTCTGGGACGCCCGCAAAGCCCAGGCTGCCCGCCGCATGGTGCTCTCCGCGTGCCGGCGGCGGTTCACCCAGTTCGGCCTCTGGCACTGGCGCGAGGCATCGGTCGCGTGCCTCCCGGGCCGCGGCAGCAAGCTCGGCGATGCGTCGGGCCTCGAGGATCTCGATCTCGTAGAGCATGCTAATCTCCTCTCCGTCTTGCAGGTCGAGACGATTATTGGGAGGACGCGGTCGAAAGCAGGAGCGACTTTGTCGCGTCCGCCTTCGGCCGCTCTTCCTCGACCGGGGTTCCGCCCACCAAATAACGCACGGTTTCCGCGATATTCGTCGCGCGGTCACCGATCCGCTCGATCGCACGGGCCATGAACAGCATCTGTGTGTTCGCCGAAATCCGACCTGGATCCTCGAGCATGTATGTGAGGAGCTCGCGAAAGAGGACGGTGTACATCGCATCGAGCTCGGTATCGCGCGTCCAGACCTGCTGCGCCTCCAGGGTGTCCCTCTGCGTGTAGGCATGCATCGCGTCATTGACCATCGTCATCGCAAAACGGC
>Ga0306920_100003423_pt1 | contig 20119 bp, 15 predicted proteins | sample flu12Cox44000170_FD_204666 | JGI IMG/M metagenome (GOLD analysis project Ga0306920, IMG submission 204666) | Lab enrichment of tropical soil microbial communities from Luquillo Experimental Forest, Puerto Rico - flux4day.12C.oxic.44.000.170 (v2)... | ecosystem: Environmental > Terrestrial >... | reverse complement strand
CTTCATTGAAGACCAGGTAGACTACCGCCATCACCGCTTCGAGCCGTTCATCCAAGGCTTCATCCGGAGGCACTTCGTAGGGAATCTTGGCAGCTCGAATTCTTCGCTTCGCCCTCACGATTCGCTGCGCGATCGTCGAGGAGGGGACCAGGAACGCGCGCGCAATCTCCTCGGTCGTGAGCCCGCACAATGTTCGCAAAGACAGCGCGATCTGAGCTTCGGGCGCCAGCAACGGATGACAGCAGGTAAAAATCAGGCGCAGACGCTCATCCGGGAGCGCGTCGTCGTCCAAGCTTTCGCTGTCACGTGCCGCCTCAGCTATTACGTGCCTGAGAAGTTCTTCGCGTTTCTGGCTGAATGAGCTGTCGCGGCGGATCCGATCGATTGCTTTATGGCGCGCGGTGCTGACGATCCAGGCCCGAGGTTCACGCGGTATGCCGTCGCGCGGCCATTGCTCAAGTGCCGCGGCGAAAGCTTCTTGCACGGCGTCCTCCGCAATATCGAAATCCCCGAGCAGGCGAATCAGCGTGGCGAGAATTCGGCCAAATTGGTCACGAAAGATGCGATCCAACGCGGAGGGCAACATCCGAGAAAGTTTACACCCAAGTTAACGTCCGCAAACATGGGCAGCCAGCGATGCCCAAAAGCCATAGTCGTTGACCTTTGCCTGTTTCAGCAGGAGCTAACGCCTGCCCCGTTGGCTCCGCACGCTAGCAAGGCTCTGGCGCGGCCGCGGATTCCAGGCAATGGCTTGACAATAATTCACTATCGCGTTAACTATTGTCACAAAGGTGAAGGAGGTAAATGGCCATGGCGAACGCTTATCGACGTCCCACTTTCGCGTCCTCGGTGCTGTATAAGAATCCGTTCGCTGCGCTGGATTGGTTGGAAAAGGCTTTCGGCTTCGAGCGCTCGATGGTGATCACCGACGCCAGCGGCAATCTCGGTCATGCGGAGATGAAGTTCGGCGACGGGTTTATCATGCTGGGAGGCGAATGGGCCGATTTTGTCGCCAGTCCGGCGACCGTCGCTGGCAAGAACACACAGACGATCCACGTCCATCTCAGCGATGGCCTCGATGCTCATTGCGAACGCGCACGGGCGGCCGGTGCTGTCATCCTGCGCGAGCCGGAAGACCAGTTCTACGGTGATCGCACTTACATGGCGAAAGATCCGGAAGGACACGTGTGGACCTTTGCGCAGAACCTGCGATACGTATCGCGAGAAGAAGCGGAAAAGGCCAGCGGATTGAAGATCGAGGGATGGGTCTGACGGCAAAGGCAGAGCTCGACCGCGTTCTGGCGGCTCTCGCCGACCCCCATCGCCGGCGCGTGGTGGAATTGTTGCGCGAACGCCCGCGGCGCGCTGGTGAGTTGGCTGCGGTCCTCGGGCTCAATCCGCCGGCCCTGAGCCGCCATCTTCGCACCTTGCGCACGAGCGGCCTTATCGAGGAATCACATCCCCGGTTCGACGCGCGCGTGCGCATTTACACGCTGCGGCCCAAGCCGATGGAGCATCTGAAGAGCTGGTTGCAAGATACGGAACGGCTCTGGCGTAACCAGCTCACGGCCTTCAAGTCGCACGTGGAACGTGTGCGCTAGGCGAGCCACACGGGAAGCGAGGCAACGAATCTGCGAGGTGTCAAACAATGACTTCGCACATCTTGGTGTCGTTGCGTGTCGCCGCTACGCCGGCCCGCGCGTTCGAGGTGTTCACGCGCGAAATCGGCGCCTGGTGGCAGCCAAACGGCCTGTTTCGCTTTACGCGCAAATCCCCCGGCCAGCTCAAGTTCGAGCCGGGGCTAGGCGGACGGCTAATTGAGATTTGGCCGGATGGCGAGGTCTTTGAAATCGGTCGAATAACCCAATGGGAGCCGGGAGTGCTGCTCGCCTTTACCTGGCGTCAGGAGACGTTCGCGCCGGGACAGCTCACCAATGTGGAAGTTCGATTCGAGCCGGTAGGCGACGAGACGCGAGTCAAGGTCGAACACTACGGCTGGGACAGAATTCCGCAGGAGCACGTTGCCCGGCATCATTTTCCGGACCCGCTTTTCTTGCACCGGCACGGAGAATGGTGGCAGGAGTTGCTGGGCTCGTTCAACTCGCGGCTTCTGGTTTCCGCCGCGGCTCCCTCGTGATGCGGAACGAGGTGAAGTTCAGCCTGATTCGGTCTGGCTTTCGGACAATGCTCATTCGGCCTTCTATCGGCGCGAGTCGTTGGGCAGCGCCTGCTCGGTAAATCGCAGTACCATTCCGAATGCGTCGTCGCGATTAATCGCTAATGAATTATCGCTCAGCTCGTACCGAACGTTATTCGAGCGCAGATGGTCCGCGGCGCGAGCCAAATTGCGAGTCTTGAACGTTACAGCGAAGATTCCTTCTCCCGCCTGCTCCAACTCACGGCCTTCAGGGCTTGAAGTTGAAAGCGGCTGTGCAGCTTCAATAACCGTGTCCTCGCCGACGGCGAAAAAGGCGGACCGTTTGTGTCCGGTTGATTCCTGCTGGTGAATCAGCTTCGCGCCAAGTGCTTCCTGGTAAACCCGCCGAGCCTTGTTCAAGTCTGCGAACAGCATCGTGATATGAGATGCGCGCTCGATTCCGAGCGGATGCTGATCGCGCGGGAATTCCATCGACCAGCCAGGCTGCAATCTTGGATCGATAAAGAATCTTGGCGCCACGGCGAATTCAAAGGCGGCATGCGTATCCTGTGGATGGCTCCACACGGCGTCGCCTCGGCCAGGGTCGGTAACCGGCTTACCGACCATGTCGAACAGGCGAATCTTATGCTCGCTGAGGACCCGGCATGTCTCTCGCAGATCATCAACGTACCAGGCGAGCGAATGAAAATGCTGGCCGAAACGGGAGTAGAATTTGCCTAGCGCAGACTTTTCCCATCCAGGCTGCTGCACCGGTTGCGCCGGCTCCATTACGAAGTCTCCGAGTAGCACCAACGAAGCTTTACGCATCGCAGCTTTCATGTAATTGCGCACGAAGCGGCGCGCCGAAAAAATTCGGTCGTACCATTCATCAGCCGCGTCCAGATCGTTGACGACATGAAGAAGATGGAACTCTTTGCCGATCCTGAACATCGTCTAAATCTCCTGTGTACTGCGAGGCTTCGAGCCGGGAAGCAAGCTCAGAACCCGTCGGCTCGTCATGCCTCTTGCAAAATGCGCGAAAGCTCCGCCTGTCCTATTCGCTGCTGCGCGTTCACATCAGCCGATAGGCGCGAGCGACATTTTCGCCCAACACGCCCCGCCGCGCTGTCGCCGTCATGCCATCGACCATTCCGCGCAATTCGGTGAGATAATCGCCGGGATGGTCGGGATGGGGATAATCGCTCGCCCAAAAGAAGCGATCCTCACCCACCAGCCGCGTCATTGCCGCAATCGACCGCTCATCCGGATCGGCCGAGATGTAGCATTGGCGCTTGAAGTAGAATGACGGCTTCTCCCTGAGTTGCACGGTGCCACCAAGTTGAGTGCGCCTATAGATGGCATCGCCGCGATCCAGCCAATAGCCGATCCATCCGGCACCCGACTCCAGCACTACGGCGCGCAACCGCGGGAAACGATCAAACACGCCATACTGGAACAGGGTTGCAAAGGCATGCCCGACTCCTTGCGCGGCGAACAGGTCGAAATACCAATCCGCCCATGACATCCCGTCAAACCTCTGATGGATACTCCATGCTGCCGGCTCGAGCCCGGGGTGAATCGCGACCGGAACATCGAGATCCTGCGCAGCTGCAAAGAATACGTCATGGTCGGGATGGCCATGCGGCTTGCGCGTCAGTGTGAATGGTGCGACGAACGCACCCTTGCAGCCGGCTTTGACTGCATCGGCCAATTCGTGCGCTGCTTGGGCCGGATCAGCCAGCGACACATGGGCGATCGGAACCAGTCGGCCGCCGGAATCGCTGCAGAAATCGATTATCCAGCGATTGTAGGCACGGCAATGGGCGGCGGCGAGTTCACCGTCAAACATCTCCGCTTCCCACAACAGGCCCAGGGTAGGATAAATCACCGCCTTGGCCATGCCTTCGCGATCGAGAATTTCAAGCCGCTCTTTAAGATTCATTGCACCAGGCGCACAGCCCGACAGATAGGTGTCTGCCGGATTTCCGGTGCTGAGACTGTCGAAGACCGCACGTCTCCGCTGTGGGTTTTCCTTGAGCTTATCGCGGCGGCCGGCGTTGAAGCCTTCAACCTGCTCGCCCATTTCACGCAGCTTTTTCATACCGCCTAATGATGCGAGCAGGGCGGCGCTGGTAAGCTGAGCGCGCTGGCCATCGATTTCAAGGAATTCGAAGCCGTCTTCACCGACGCGAATCCGCACCGCACGTGCGCGGTATTTAGGTTCGAGATATTTCTCCCACAGATCAGGCGGCTCGAGAATATGGCCGTCGGCGTCAATCAGAAGTTCTTCCGAAGGCATGCGTTCGGTCTCCCGGCAAATAATTGTCAGAGTTGACTAATAGCGCGCCCGCAACAACGTAGCCAGTGAATCATAGGAGAAGCCAGGCCCTGGAACTGCTCAAACATTCCCTGCTGGCGTAGCCGCACCGGGCGTGGCAAATTCTGCGGGATTCCAACTAACACCGGGGGGAGAAGCCTATGGAAACGAATCGCACGGAACGTCAACGCAGATTTATCGAAATGGCGGCAGCTCACGCCGAGGACTTCAAGACTCGGGCCGCTCAGCATGATCGAGAAAACAGCTTTCCGTTTGAGAACGTGGGCCAAATGAAAGCCTCCGGCTATACAGCCATCATGGTCCCCGCCGAGCTTGGCGGCGGTGGCGGCGACATCCTCGACCTGGTGCTGGCGCAGGAACGCCTGGCACGCGGTGACTTGCCGACTGCGATTTCGATCAATATGCACCAATTCGCGGTGGGATGGCTTGCCGATCTGTGGCGCTCCAACGATCGGAGGGATGGGAGGGTGCGTTCGTTGCTTGAATCCATCGCACGCGACCGCATTATCATCGGCGGCGGGGTAAGCGACCCCAGAATGCACAGCTCGGTGGGCTTCGGCGGCCTGAGTGACACCACTCGCCGTGCCGAAAAAGTCGACGGCGGCTATATCGTCAACGGACTTGGCAAATTCAGCACGCTATGCGCCTGCGCAGACTTCCTGTTTGAGACTGCTCATTATGATGATTTGGAAAAGGGTCCGCTGATACTTGGTTTCTATCTGCCCAAAGATACACCGGGCATAAAGCTGCAAAACAACTGGGATACATTAAGCATCAGGGCATCTTCCAGCCACGATATTATCTGGGACAATGTCTTTGTCCCCGAAGACAGCGCGCGGCCGCGCCCGGCGCGGAGTTGGGATACCACTCTGAAAATCTTTTCGAGCTGGGTCCCGTCAATGAATGCCTGCTATCTCGGTCTGGCCCAGGCCGCCCGCGATTGGGCAATCAACTGGGCTCGCGAGCGCACTCAGTTACCGTTTGATCGTCCAATGAGCCATTATCCCGGCAACCAATTCCTCGCCGCCGAGATGGAAATCGGATTGCGCGCGGCCCGGGCGATGCTGCTTCAGACGGCAACCTCGCTCAGTGAACTGGCGGTGCGAACGGAACCCCCAATGATGGATATCATCGCGTGTCATCAGTTCGTGATGGAGACCGCGGTGACGGTGGTGGATAAAGCGATGCGCCTGGTGGGAGGGGCGGCGCTGTTCCGCGCAGCTCCGCTCGAGCAGATGTATCGTGACGTGCGCGCCGCGATCATCCACCAGCCGTTCGCCGGCCACGACGGTCTGGAGCGGCTGGGGAAGCTCGCCTTCGGCATTCCCCATGACGCGATGCCGCGCTGGGTCTGAGCTTCCGGAATTCGGCGAGGACGGGCCAGGCGCAAGCCCGTCCCAGCAGGATTTCCGCTGAGGCAATAGAGGCTTGCAATGCGGCGGGGAAAGGCGCATTGAGGTCTCAATAACGTCCATCATCTGCGGATGGCCGGCGTTTTCTGCGGGCCGAATCTGTGCAAACCCCGCGCAAGAATCACCGCACCAGCGGGCCGGACCTTTATCGACCGGAGGAGCGGTTATGAAGGCAATCGTCATACATCAATTCGGCGGACCGGAGCAGTTAAAGCTTGAGGACGCTCCTGAGCCGCAGGCGCAAGCAGGACAGGTAATGGTCCGTGTCCGGGCGGCCGGCATCAATCCGGCGGATTTAGTGCGGATGTCGGGGCGGCTCGGCTCCCTTCCTCTTCCGTACATTCCTGGGATGGATGTGTGCGGTGAGATCGAGCGCCTTGGTGCCGGTGTCGCCAACCTGAAGCCCGGTCAGCGGATTTTCGGACGTGCGCTAACCGGCGGTTACGCGGAAAAGACTTGTCTGGCCGCTGAGGAGGCGGTTCCTTTGCCGGCGAATATGTCATTCGAAGAAGGCGCCGCGATTCCGATTCCGTTCTACACCGCTTATCATGCGCTGCATAACAAGGCCGGATTGAAATCAGGGGAATCGGTGCTGGTCTCGGCCGGCGGCGGTGGCGTCGGCGTCGCGGCGATTCAACTTGCCCGGCTGGCCGGCGCGCGAGTGATTACGACCGTCGGGTCCAGGGAAAAGGCGGAGCGAGTAAGCGCATTGGGTGCTCACGCCGCAGTCAACTACAAAGAGCAGGACTTCGTCGCCGAGGTCCAGAAATTTACTGACAAGAAGGGCGTGGATGTCATCATCGAGAATGTGGCGGCGGATAATCTCGCGAAGGACTTTCTCGCGGTCGCGGCGCGCGGTCGAATCGTGGTGGTTGGCACCGGCACTGGCAAAGCGGGCGATGCGACCTTCCCGGTATTTGCCGCGTTGATGAAGGATGTGACGATGCTCGGGATGAGCCTGATAAATGCCGGCGCTGCAATCGCGGAAATGGCTCGCATCCTCTCTGCTCTTTTTGGCGAAGGTAAAATCAAGGCGGTAGTGAGTAAATCGTATCCGCTGGCGCAGGCAGCGAAGGCCCTGGAGGATTTGGTAGCGGCCAGAGTATTCGGCAAGCTCGTGCTCACGCCGTAATCCGGCGGATACGCCGCGCCTGTCATTCGCGCGTATCTGGCGCGCAGAGAATCCCGGCACAGCAGGACAACTGTTCTGTCGCGCAAGTGTCAAGCCGATGAAAAGTCAGCTCGTAGGTGGGCCGTTTTTCGAGGATCTCCAAGTCGGTCAAATCGTCGATAGTGCGCCCGCGCAGACACTGACCGATGGACTCGCGGCGCTCCATACTGCGATTGTCGGCGACCGGCTGCGGCTGGCGCTTGACGCTGAGCTTAGCCGCCTCGTAACCGGCGCGCCGATTGCCCATCCAGGATTGGTGTGGGACGTAGCGATCGGCCAATCGACATTGTTGACCGGACGCGTGATCGCGAATCTGTTCTATCGCGGCTTCATGTTCCGCCGCTTTCCGCGCATGGGTGATACGCTCCACACCACAACCGAAGTCGTCGCATTGCGCCAGAACCGAGGGCGGCAGGGCCGTGCCGCAACCGGTCTGGCCGTGCTGCGCGTGCGAACCAGGGATCAGCGTGGAGAGCAGGTGCTCGACTTTTCGCGTTGCGCGATGTTGCCGCTGCGCAATCCAGAGGGCCAAACCTCTCACAACGCCGACCTCGATCAGACTCCGTCAGAGCTGGACCGGAAGGCGCTGGTGGCTTCGTTCGCGACCTGGCGTCTTGACCATTTCCGAGCGGCCCTGCCGGGACCGCACTTTGGGGATATGGTCGCAGGAACCGTCTGGGAGGTGAGCGGCGGCGACGTAGTGTCGTCGGCGCCTGAGCTCGCGCGGCTCATACTAAATGTCGCGATGGTGCATCATGATTCATCGGCGAGCGCCGGCGGCCGGTTGGTCTACGGCGGCCACACGATCGGACTGGCTGCTGCCCAGGCCACGCGTGCTCTGCCGAACCTGGTGACGATCGTTGCATGGCACAGCTGTGATCATCTTGGGCCGGTTCGCGAAGGCGACACGCTGCGCAGCTCAATCGAACTGGAGCAAACGGAGCCGCTGGCGAGCGGCGGCGGCCTGGTTCACCTGCGCTCGCGTGTGCGCGCGCATCGTGAGAGCGGCGCCGAGGACGTGCTTGACTGGCGTTTTATTGGGGTCATGGCATGAACGGTATATTATCCGGTTTACGCGTGGTCGAAGGTTCTGCCTTCGTCGCCGCACCGCTGGGCGGGATGACGCTCGCTCAATTGGGAGCGGACGTTATCCGTTTCGATCAGATTGGCGGCGGGCTCGACTATGAGCGATGGCCGCTGGCGGCCAACGGGCAGAGTCTATTTTGGGCCGGGCTGAACAAAGGCAAACGGTCAATCCAACTGGACCTCGGCTCCGCCGCCGGGCGCGAGTTGGCAACAGCGCTGATAACAGCTCCGGCTGAGCAGGGCGGTCTGTTCCTGACTAATTTCCCGGCCCGCGGATGGCTCGCCTACGAAACACTGGCCAAGCGGCGGCCTGACCTGATTATGGTCGCGCTTACCGGGAACCCCGATGGCACGAGTGAGGTCGATTATACGGTTAACCCGGCCACCGGCTTCCCCTGGGCGACCGGGCCGCGCAATCTTGCCGAGCCGCTCAACAGCATTTTGCCGGCATGGGACATCGCTTTGGGCACACTCGCAACGGTCGGTCTGCTCGCTGCCGAGCGCCATCGGCGTTTGACCGGCAAAGGCCAGCTCGTCAATTTATCGCTGTCGGATGTGGCGTTTGCGATGGTGGGCAATCTCGGCCGTATCGCCGAAGCCCAGCTTGGCGGCCGGGATCAGCCCAAGGATGGCAACTATCTCTATGGCGCATTCGGCCATGATTTCGAAACCCGCGACGGGCGGCGGGTGATGGTGGTTGCGCTCACTCCGCGCCAATGGAGCGCTCTGGTCGAGGTCACCGGTATTGAGCAGGCATGCCGTGATATCGAGCATGCGACGGGCCAGGATCTAAACACCGAGAGCGGTCGTTTTCAGGCACGCGATCTAATTGCCGCACTTCTGCGTCCCTGGTTCGCGTCGCGCGACCTCGCCGACATCCGGCGCACGTTTGCTGGAACTAATGTTTCCTGGGGCCCATACCAGACTTTTCGCCAACTCGTGCGTGAAGATCCTCGCTGCTCAACGGAAAACCCGATGTTCGCCGAAGTAGAGTATCCGGGAATCGGCACCTATCTGATGCCCGGGTCGCCGCTCGATTTCTCGGCGGTGCAGCGCGTACCGCCGCGGCGCGCCCCGCTGTTGGGCGAGCATACGGACCAGGTGCTGGCGCACGTGCTTAATTTGAGCACGCGGGAGATCGCGCGCCTGCACGAGCAAGGTGTTGTAACCGGACCGTCAGCAGGTTAATTCAATCCTGATTAGCGTCCGCACGGTGCCGTCGGCTTGCCTCAGACCTCGGGCTTCTGCCGAAAGTGCTGGCTTAATCCAGGGCAACCGGTTCGCCTTCGAGGAGATTTTATGCCGCAAAATTCACCGCTGGCACTGGTTGGCCGCAGTCTGGAGCAAGTCGCCTTTGTGGTCAGGGACCTCGATGCAGCGCAGCGATTCTTTAGCCAGAGCATGGGAATCCCGCGCTTCTATGTCATCGAGAACTTCGGTAGCCGCGCCACCGATAAGACCTTCCGCGGCGGTGCGGCCGATCACGATTTCACCATCGCACTCGCTTATTCGGGCAATACCCAAATCGAACTGATTCAGCATCTCTCAGGCGATACTTGCTATAAGGAGTTCCTCGAGCGGAGGGGCGAGGGAATGCAACACCTCGGCTTCTTTCTCGACGACCGCGAACAGCATCAAGGGGTACTCGCGGAATTCAGGAAAAACGGATTTTCAGTGCTGCAGAGCGGCCGTTTCGGAGATGCTTTGTATACCTACTTCGACACCGAGAGCGCGATCGGTGCGGTGATGGAAATTGTCTACCTCGACCCACGTTCCAAGGAACTGATGGGGCGTATCAAGCGCGGCGAGTTCTGAGGTTCCGCTGTCCTGTCACTAGTCATCTGCGCGCGTGCCCACCGCATGTGAGGAATCCCGATCTTCCCCTTCAGCACCGGTGCTGGGGCCTTCCACAATAGTCGAAAGCGAGGACAGTCTGCATTTATTGCGGGCTTCTCCTACTCACTCAAAGACCGTTTCCGTGGCCGGCACGCTGTTGGCAGACTTGAGCAGCAGGCACCACGGGGCAAGGAGCAGAATGAGGACGGCCAAGACCCTGTACATATCATGATAGGCGAACAGCCATGCCTGCGATGCGATACTGCTCTGAGACGACAATGATCCTGCGGCTGCCGGCACCGGCACTATCCCGGCCTCTTCGCAGGCATCCAGAAAGGCGAAATAAGTCGCCAATTGTGTTTGATGAAAACTGTGCCGCGCAGTCAACGCATTGCTCACGATAGCGATACCTGTCGCGGCGCCGCTGTTTATGATCATGCCAAACAAGCTGGCGGCGAAGCCCATCCGCTCCCGTCGAATTTGGCCAAGGCCAAGCGCCGTGATGGTAGGAAAGACGGCGCCAAGTCCCAAGCCGAACAGAAAGATTGGCAGCAGCACCTGACGCCCAGTCGCATCGATGCCCCAGTGCGCCATCTGCCAAATCTCCCAGGCGGCCAGGATGAAGCCGCAGCTGATGATGCGGCGCATGTCTATATGCCGGCGTGACAACTGGCCCACCGTGACCAGCGCCAGGATCACCCCGATGCCGCGTGGCGCGACCGCGAGTCCAGCCCCCCAGGCGCTGTAGCCGAGTACGGTTTCCATGAAGAGCGGATTCAGTAGATTTACGCTGAACAGCACCAGCGACTGTATGCAAATGAGCGTGACTGACAGCGTGAAGCCGAAAATCTTCAATATGCGGAAATCGATCACTGGCTCCGGAAACCGCAGCTCATGGATAATCAAAACCGCCATCGCCGCAGCGGAAACCGCACTTGCATAACGAACCCAAGGCGCCGCGAACCATCCTGAAAGCCCGCCGCGTCCGAGCACAATCTGAAACAGCCCGAGCGCGAGCACCACGCAGATGATGCCGACGAAATCAACCTTGCCCCGGCCCCGCTGCTGCTCCAGATAAGGAGGGTCATGGACGAACAGGTAAATCATCGCCGCCGCCAGCGCTCCCATCGGCAGGTTGATGTAGAAATTCCAGCGCCAGCTCCAGTTCAGCGTGATCCATCCGCCTATCGTCGGCCCAAGCACCGGGGCCAGCATCATCCCGATACCGGACGTGGTCATTGCTAGCGTGTGCTCCTCCGGCGGGAAAGTCTCCAGCAGGATAGCCTGCGTCAACGGCATCATCGCCGCTCCCGCCGCCCCCTGCAGAATGCGGAAGACCACCATCTGGCCGATTCCTCTAGCCAGGCCGCATAAGGCGGAAGCCGTCACGAATGTCAGCACCGCGGCGAGCAGGTAGCGTTTGCGGCCGATGCGCACGGCGATCCAGCCGGTGAGCGGCAAGACCATTCCAACCGCAGCAAAATAGCTGGTTACGACCCAGCTGATGCGATCAACCCCAACGTGAAAACTGCCCTGCATGTAAGGCAGCGCCACGTTAACAATCGACATGTCAAGCCCGGCCGGTATAGACCCGAGGATTAGCGCGCCGGCAATCAGCCACTTGCGCGTGCTCGCAGCCGGATACTCAGCGATCGCGCGGGCAGATGATGCAGCCATTCCAAGCACCTTACACGGTCAAGGCGCCGCCTTTAAGCTGCGGCTCGCACTCCAAGCCCTGTCTTTTTGTTTCGATTGATCTTTCGGCGCGGGGAGCGTACTCAGCACAATTAGAACGAACCGAAAAACAGGAGGAACTCGCATGCCGCTGTTCGGGGTACATCTTTATCCAACCGCGTATTCGATGGATCCAATCGACGTGGTCAAAGCTGCGGAAGAACGCGGGCTTGATTCCGCGACCTATCCCGAACATACGCATATTCCGACGAGCCGGAAGACGCCGTTCCCGTTCGGTGGCGAGTTACCGAAACATTACGCGGAGTTGCATGATCCGTTCATCGTGATGGCAGCGGCGGCCTCGGTCACCCGACGCATAATTCTAGGCACCGGCGTGTGCCTCATTCCCGAGCACGATCCCATCGCGCTGGCCAAGCAGGTCGCATCGCTCGACGTGATTAGTCGAGGACGCTTTTTCCTGGGAATCGGCGCCGGATGGAATGCGGAGGAGATGGAAAACCACGGCAGCCGGCTGAAAACGCGATGGCCCATCACTCGCGAACGTATACTCGCGATGAAGCGAATCTGGAGCAGTGCCGAGGCAGAATTTCACGGACGGTTTGTTAATTTCGAGCCGATCTGGAGTTGGCCAAAACCGGTGCAGACTGGAGGCCCCCCGGTGCTGCTCGGCTCGGCGAGCCCCAGGTCCATCGAACGACTGATGGACTTTTGCGACGGCTGGTATGCTCCCGATCTGGTTTCGGATCCATCCTATTATGCGAGCGGCATAGCCTCCTTACGCGAATGGGCGTCGCGCGGGGCACGACAACTCAACGAAGTCCATCTGTCGATTCAACTCGGCGTTGTTGAGAACGCCGAACGCGCCAAACGACTTCTGGACGTGGGTTTCAGGCATCTCCTGTTCAGCATCATGCCTGCTCCAGCCGACAAGACCCTTTCGCTACTCGACCGCTACGCGCAGTTGGCGGTGACGCTGAGGAAAGAATTCGGCTCAGCCGCCGTTTGAACTGAGCGGTCTTTTCGAAGCCGACGTTGCGGCCCCGGCTTTGATTTTGCCCCGCAACCGCAAGAGCTATTAGCGCGGGGCGACTGTCGCCACGCGCCCTGGACGCGTCTATCGGAGAGACATCAACTCGAGAGCTCCGCACTTTGCTGCATGATCGCCCGCTGTTCGGTCAACGGTATTCTTTGTGAATAAACTGTGAACCGGCGGCGTTCCCTCATGACCCACGCCATCCGTTCAAGCTATCTTGCTGACGTGCGACGCGAGCTGTTGCTAGCAACCACGGCCGCGCCCTTCTGTCGCTTTTCACTGATGCTAAGCCGACGAGAAGGAACTTAGCTCTCTTGCTGATCATTTCGACTATGCACCGAATCCCTGGGCCAGCCTTGTTCTTATTCAAACTGCGGCTCCAAAGCACACGGCTGTTGCAAGTGATGTTGATTGTTTGCTTCAACTCGCTTGCCGCGCTGGCCGCCGCAGATGGTCCGAGGAGCCCGGTCCGGCACGTCATTGTGATTGTTGGCGAGAATCACAGCTTTGACAATTTGTTTGGCGCGTATCGACCCGTCCGCGGACAGAGTGTGCTCAACTTGCTTTCGCAAGGAATTATCAACCGGGATGGAACGCCCGGACCGCACTTCAGCAGGGGCGAGCAGTGGCAGGCGATCGACCACGATAAGTATTCGATTGCTCCCGTACGAACACGTCCGTTCGCTCATTTGCCGCAGCCGAACACCACTTTTGCGGCTTGGCAGCCATTGGGCGTGCCGGACCCGCGATTCCCCGCAAACCTGCCCAACGGCCCATTCCAGCTCACCAAATACACGGCGTATCAGCTGTCTTACACGGGTGACCCGGCCCATCGCTTTTTCCAGATGTGGCAGCAATTCGACGAGGGCCGCAATGATTTGTTTGTCTGGAACGCGACCACAATCGGCTTTGGAAGCGAAGCAAAAGCGCCGCCGGCGCCTTTTACCGAACAAAGTACCCATCAGGGCAGTGTGGCGATGGGCTTTTACAACATGAGCCAGGGCGATGCTCCGGTATTCAAATTTATCGCAGACCACTACGCGATGAGCGACAACTTCCACCAGGGGATCATGGGCGGCACTGGCGCCAGCTTTATCTATCTTGGCACCGGCGACCTGGCCTATTACGAAGATGGGAACGGAAAGCCGCTGACCCCACCAAAGGAGCAGATCGAAGATCCGGATCCTTGGCCCGATTCCAATAACTGGTACAAGCGGGATGGTTATCACAGCGGATCGTACGTGAACTGCTGGGACCAATCCCAACCCGGTGTAGCGGCGATCCTTCAGTATTTGCGCAATCAGCATCGAGCGCCGAATTGCGCACCCGATCATTACTACCTGGTTAATAACTATGGCCCCGCATACAACCCAGATGGCACTCTCGTCGATACTAAGCTCCATCCGTATACCCTGCCGCCGCAAACCTTGCCGAATATTGGGGAGGCATTGAGCAAAGCAGGAATATCCTGGAAATACTATATCGGTGGTCTAATGCAAGGCGGCGCCAACGACGCATGGTGCTCAGTCTGCAATCCGCTGCAATACAGCAAACGCATCATGACCACGCGCCTGCGCGCCAATATCACGGGTGTGAGCGATTTCTACGGCGACGCGGAAGCGGGAAAGCTGCCCGCGGTCGCTTTCGTGCGGCCATACGAGCCTTATTCAGGCCATCCCGCAAACTCCGCCGTGTCCGCCTATGAGTATTTTGTGCTCAGTATCGCCAACGCGGTGATTAAGCATCCGAAGCTGTTTGCGGATTCGGCAATATTCGTGACATTCGATGAAGGAGGCGGGTATTACGATTCCGGCTATATCCAGCCGCTCGATTTTTTCGGAGACGGCACTCGCATCCCGCTGATGGTCATTTCACGGTACGTACGGCCGGGCACGATCGACCATACGTATGCCGACCACGCATCGATTCTAAAGTTTATCGAATGGAACTGGAATCTCGCGCCGCTTTCGGGGCGGAGCCGCGATAATCTGCCCAATCCGGTCTCGTCAATGGGCAATCCCTATGTGCCAAACAACGGTCCCGCGATTAGTGACTTGCGCAGCATTTTCGATTTCGGCCTTCGGCGTGTAGATAGCCCGCTGATTCTTCCAGATGGAATTTGAATCAGCTTCTTTTCGTCGCGTCAGAGTAGAGGTCCTTTCTTTGACGATCTCACCTCTGAGCTCCGAATCCATGCCATCGCGGCGCTATCCCCACAAAGTCATGGGGGAGAGCGGTGTTTAACCGATCCTGTCCAATCCGGGTTTTTTCAGTCAAACTTCGCGTTCATCTGGGTGGTGCCACTGTTGTCGCCGATGGTGAGCGTTACCGGCACGGGGCTGATGGTGTCGGTCAGGGTACCGCCTATCCGATTAGCCAGTAAGACATACCTGCCCGGCGTACTGGTAAACTTGATAAAAAGGCAGAGAAAGATACCGTTGACCGTCTTCTGATATACATAACCCGTGTTGTGCTTGACGAAGGAACCGGCCGGTAGCCTGACCGCATAGCTGCCGACACTAAAGGCAACTGGTTGCATCGTGGGATCGATGCTGCCACCTGAGCCCAACTTGAACCCGCCATTGAGATTGAAGACGCCTGCATCGGGATCGATCGTCAGGCCACCCCCGAACTGGGAGAAATGAACGAAGACGGCATCCTGAACCTCGTAGGCGCCGATGTCACAGTTAGCTTCGCCGGCATCAGGACGCGGAAAAAGCCGCTGGTCGCTGATAATGGGATTGGGCGGCGAGGACTGGTCAGTGCACTTCGCTGATGGGATCGCGTCAATCGCAGGGCTCCCGGGGAGCAGCGCGATGGTTTTCGTCCGCCCGCCGTTGTTAATCAGCCCGGCCGGGTCGAGAGTCGGATCGGTATTGTTGTGGCTTCCGGTGGCGTTGAATCCGCACGATGAGTCATCGGAGATGTTGTAGCCTGCGTCGATAGTTGTTCCAGAGCAATTGCCGCCACCGCTGCCCGCTAGAATCGTGTTCCTAAAGCTGGTCGGCCCGTTGTTGAAAATGCCTCCGCCGGCCGTTGCGCTGTTGCCGGAGAAGGTGCTGTTAGTGATGGTCAGCGTTCCAAACACGTTGCGAATGCCGCCGCCCTCGCTCAAAGCGCTGTTCTCGAAGAACGTGCTGTTGATGATGGTCAGGGTTCCACCGGCGCCAATGCCGCCCCCCTCAAATTGGGTGCTGTTGCCAGAGAAGGTGCTGTTGGTAATCGTCAACTTCCCACTGCTGCCAATGGCGCCGCCGGCAAAAAAGGCATTATTTTTAGAGAATGTGCTGTTGGTAACGGCGAGGACCCCGTCGTTGTAAATGGCACCGCCAGAGTCGTTCGGCGCGCTATTGCCCGACAGTATGCTGTTGCTAACGGTCAGTGTGCCTTTGTTATAAATTCCACCTCCGGAACCCGTAAAAAGGCTGAGGCCGTTGGCGATTCTCACGTGGTGGAGGGCCAGCGTGGCGCCCGTTCCGACCAGCATAACCTGCACCCTGCCGGTCCCGCTGATAGTTACTAGAGAAGCCGGGCCGCTGATGGTCAATTGCGAGTCTGTAACTGGCGGCAATGTGCTGCCAAGCGCGATCGTGCCCGTGACGGTGAAGTTGATCGTGTCGCTGGCGGTCCCGGCGGCGCAGCCGTTCGTTGCGCTCATCGTGTTCGCCGCGGTGATGGCGTCGCGCAAGACGCAGATGCCCGTCGAGCCCGTATCTGACAGTGAGTTAACTGTAATGGTCGCGGCGCGCGCCGTCGCAACGAGTGTAAGCACGAGCGCCGTAGCGATTACCGCCCCAAGGAGGTTACGTATCCCGAACAGTGCACGATTCCGGTAGTGCTCGCGTGTCGTCATGGGCGCGGGTCCCTGCTTTGTCAATGTTGCGCCAACAGTTAGTGAATTTGAGGTGACTTCGTCAAGCTGGCTAAAATAAATTGGTGGCGACAACGCAGGGGTGGATCTTGCAACTATTGCTCGGGTGGGCGGTGCAGGTTTCGAACCTGCGACCCCCGGCTTGTAAGGCCGAATGGAACCTGCCCGCCCGCGTCCAGGAGGCTTTATTCCGGGAGCTTTTCGGTCGCCGATGGTCCGCCAGCGTCCCTAGTTTGGCTGTCAGTCCGTGCTCTTGGCTGTCAAATTGGCTGTCAGTTGCGGCTAGACTCCCATCCCGTTCGACAGGTAAAGGAACACGTAACACGAAACTCAAGCTTTCCCGGAGAACCCCAATCGCGGCAAGCATTTTACGCATGCTACCCGCGCTGCTTTGTCTTTCCATAGGCCCCCCCGTAGTACAATGAAAAGCGGGTCAACTGCTTTCCACTTGCCTTTCGCGCCCCGGCTCGGACGCTGTTCATCCTGAGCAACCATCAGCTATGGGGGGGGTCCGATTCCAGATGTCAGAATGACACCGGTATCCCAGAATTAGGCAGTTATCCCAACCTTGCAACTAGCGTCTAAAATATCTTAATCGTGTCTCAAAGTTACCGATTGATGGCTGAGACCCATTTATGCGCACCCTAGGCCCTGCCGACGTCCGGTCGGGTCCAACTTTAGAAAAATGACAAAAGCTTCGAGGGTGATCGGCGTGACGACATTAAGTGTTCTCAAGGTCGCTGTCTTTGATATCTGGGTACGACCCCGAGCGACGATAAACTCGATTCTTCAAGACACAAAAAACACGCGAAGCGAACCTGAATACACGAGTCCGGTGGTGCTAGGGATCGTATTCTTGCGTGGCGTAATTGCGGTGGTTGCTAGGGTCGCGTCCAGAGTCTTCGTCGATAGACCCAAGCCATTCGGCTTGGGGTGGACAGGTGGCTTAGTAGCCGTGGCCGCCTTGTTTCTTTGGGGCGGGATAAGCACGTGGACAGGCCGTTGGCTAAGCGGGCAGGGGAAAGCTTGGGAAATAAGGACGGCCATCGGCTGGGCACAGATTCCGCTAATCTTAGCCGGGGCGATACAGACCCTCAGCGCCTTTGGCGGAGTCACCAAGCCGGTCCCTATGAATGAAAGCACCGTCTTCAGTGCCCTTCGGTCCGGGCTACGCCCAGCTGACAATCCGCTTCCTCTCGATGCACTCCTTGGGCTTCTTTTGGTATGGCATCTGGTCATCACATCCAAATGCATCGGCGAAGCGCACAGATTCTCTGCTTGGCGCGGGCTTTGCTGCTACATATTTGCGACCCTGCTAATCGCCTTCAGCTGTGCGGCTATTGTCGGGGGAGCCGTCGCGTTAACCCTATGGAAAGAGGCCATGAATTAGTGAAGCCAGGTCACGCAGCTGCGCCGCTCTGGTCGGTTGGTACTAGATGGCGGCACCTATTGCGGGGAACGACGATCCACCAAGCGCTAATCTGACGCGTCGCTATCGAAGTGGACGAATTCAACGTGTATTTGACTCCCGTATGAGGTGCGACGCAATCCAAACATGGGTGGCAGGCACGAGCAGCTAACATCGTTGCCAATATTCGCCGAACCCTAAGCCTGAGGATGAAAAACTAACAATGGAGCAATTCTACGATATGGAACGGCGCGAGTGCATCACCACGGACGAACCGCGCCTCAAAGGAGACTAACCTGACAAGGAGCAACTCGAACGACCTCATTGACCGAAGTGCGTTATGGCAGGCTCACGGCAAATCCGGAAAGGCCCTTTTGAGGCGGCGGTTCTTATTGTGATTGCTCTCGTTATGGCTAACGGTTTGCGCCAGATGTCGCCGCCCACTGAGCGGGCTGTCCCAGTCTTCACTGCTCTGGTTTACAGCTACAACTTACCCGGACGTAAATTTTTATTGAGACCCCAAACTAGAGTCTATCTCACCAGGACCGCAATCAAACAAGCGTCCCAAATGGACGCGATTGGCGACGTTCTAGGCTTGGCCGACTTAAAACGAAGCGGTCAAGCCGTCCTGTTGGCCCCCTCTACGGAAGTCCTCTGCGTCGAAGCACACTACTCGGCTGTCAGAGTCCGCGTACTTAGTGGACCACGTTTAGGTCAGCTTTGGTGGCTTCCGATGCGATTCCTAGAACAGCCAATCTGTTGTGCTACTCCCACTCCTACTCCCACTCCTGGCTATTCAGAAATAATAACCCCGTAGGAATGCGATCCCCTAACACTGTCGCTCATAGTGGCAGTCCTCGCGATGGACGCAGTTCGTAAAGGTATTGAGACGCGCGCGGTTGATAGCTTCTTTTTTGGCTTTCATTCCTTCTGTCCGCTGGTTATCTCCTCGCTCTCGTTCTAACGGTACTTCTTGAGCCGTTTGCGTCATCCCCACTGGGTCCGATTAAGGACTCAGCCTTGGCTCGGACCGTTTCAAGGCGTCGTTACCGCTTCAATTCGCGCCTTTTTCGTGAAAAAAGGAGGATGACGGTGATTGCAAGAGTTGTTGATTAATCACGCGGGCGAATACCTAGCCCAGCACCCAATTGGGGGGAACGGCGGCCCTTTGTCCAATTGGGACAGTGCCCGGAAAACGAGGCGCATAAATGATTAATCAGCCGCTACTCAACTCTAGCAACGAAGCGGGCATCACCCAAAAGGTAACATCGACAAGGGAAATCTCGGCTAGTACCGTACTTGTTGAAAAGTGTAGATCTTGTCTCGGTCCGGCGAGCCGTCCGGTACAGAAAGTCGCTTCAACACGGGTGGCACGCCAAACCTGCTTACATAGCGACTCCAAAGGGTATCGCCTGGCCTGATAAGGTCCTCCGCTGCTCTGAATGTTTGCCATGGCTGTGGTATTAGAAGAACCTCTCCCGGGCGAATCGTGCCGTTCGTAAATGACCGATGATTGAAATATAAGAGGATCGGCCCATAATATCCGCTACCGAGTCTTGCCTGGGCAATCTTCCAAACAGAATCTCCACCCACCACCTGATAGCGAGTTGCTTCTTTGTCAAGGGAGCCAACCGCTTCAGCATAAGCCTTAAGGCGCGGATAGTAAAAATCGAGCAACTCATTTGTTAGAAATCCAAAAATATCGTGGCTGAATGTGATATCCCCGGCTTCAGAGCCAAAGCCGGCGCTGTTTATATCGATGAATTTCACGTAGCGTCTAAAATCGCGAATCTGATTGGCAACATAGGATAGCCGACCGGAGACACTGCCAATATTCTCTTCGTTGACAAATTTTCCCACACTTAAATTACAATCTGCTACAATAGCATCAATATCCTGATAACCTAGTTCAATCAAGCCGAATGAACGCACATTAATCATGAAGTCTGTTAGCCGAAAGAATAAATCGATAGCGCGTCCGACCAAGGTCGCCGCATTGACGAAGCCCAAAAGACTGGAGTCCGAAATATTCGTGTCGACTGACGATGGTCGAAAGACATAGGAGCCTGGGGAAACACCATTAATTAGGTCTGGCTTCGAAATATCAAGAAAGATAGATGAGGAGAAATCAC